>Ga0164296_1000042_pt1 | contig 160987 bp, 144 predicted proteins | sample GEODES057metaG_FD_113533 | JGI IMG/M metagenome (GOLD analysis project Ga0164296, IMG submission 113533) | Dystrophic lake water microbial communities from Trout Bog Lake, Wisconsin, USA - GEODES057 metaG | ecosystem: Environmental > Aquatic > Freshwater > Lake | place: USA: Trout Bog Lake... | reverse complement strand
GTCTCGACACTGGGAGCCTTGGTCGACTATTTCGCCTTCACGAAGTCAAAAACGCCGACACTGGTCCTCGAAATCGGCACCGATACGACGCACTCATACATCGTTTCGAGTACCGGCGTAGAGGCCTCCCGGCCGATCCCGCAAGGCTTGGAGGCAATGGTGCCGATCGTGCAAAAGGAGCTGGGACTCAAGGACGAGGAATCGGCGAAGAAGCTGTTTTATTCGAACACCTTTGATTTCACCGGCATGGGCCCGTTGCTGGTCAAAAAGCTGCTGAAGGAGCTGCAATCCTCCATCGGGTTCTATGAGGTCCAGACCGGCCAGTCGGTCGGCCAGGTTCTCTGCACCATGCTGCCAGCCAAGCTGACCTGGCTCGACGGGGCGATTGCGAGCGCGCTCGCGGTCTCCACCACGAAACTCGACCTGGCGCCCTGGCTCCAATCCCGCCAAGTCACGATCCCGGATGGGGTGGCCCCTGGCGGCATCGATGTCCGCTGGCTGGGCCTGCTCAGTCTGATGGCCAACAAACCACCGCAATCCCATGCTGCCGTTCCTGAAAAAAAAGACTGAAGCGGCGGGCAGCATCTCGGAAATGCCGCCATGGCATCCGAACCTGCGCAATGTTGCGCGGTTGCCGGATACCAAGGTGGTGCGCACCTCCTTTTTCGTCAATGGCGCGGCGATTTTCATCACGATCGGCCTGCTGCTGTGGTTTTCCTATCAGGAATACCAGCTGCACAACCTTAACCGCCAGATCGCATACTGGCAGGCTCAGGTTGACCGGGACAAAAAGGAAAGCGACCGGTTCATCGCCATGTATGGGAAATTCCAGGCTGAGGAAGCCCGGATTCGGGAGGTCAACGGCTTTGTGCATTCCAAGCCGGCGGTCTCCGGGTTGCTGATGCACCTTGGGGAGACATTGCCGGCGGAGATCGCGCTCGATTCCTTCGAGGAGCACGCCACGGGTGTCATCCTGCGGGGCACGGTGAGGGGCACGCCCGACGAGGCGAGCGGCTATGCCACGGCGTACCTCGACCAACTCAGGGCGGACAAGGAACTGGCCGTGTATTTTGGCGATATCGCCTATTCCGGGGCCGGCGTCTCCCGCAATGCGCAAACGGGCCGGCTTTCGCTCCAGTTGTTTCTCAAGTTCGGCCCGAGCACGAAAGGAGCCAAGAAATGATGACGAACGAGCAACTGGTGGCCTTCCTCAAGTCCCAACCGATCAGCGTGGGCTGCGCGGCGCTGTCGTTGCTGCTGGGCTTGGGCATCTACTTCAGGGGAGACCTTGTGCCGGAGGCCGAGGAACTCTTGGACCAGACTGCCACCCTGGGTGAACGGCTAGACGCCAACCTCAAGAATGGCGTGCAGCTTCCCGAGCAACTTGCCGCCATCACCGCCGCGCGCCAGCAGATCGAGGCCCGGCTCGTTCATCCGGACGAGCTCGCGAAGAATCTCCAATTTTTCTACAAGCTGGAGGCGGATACGGGCACCAAGCTGGTCGACATTTCGCAAAACCAGAATGCCCCGGGGCGGGCCGGCGCGAAGCCTTCCGGTCCCAAGATGACCTACCTGCCGGTGGGATACTCGGTGGCGGTGCGCGGCGATTACACGCATATTCTGGAATTCCTGCGTCGTTTGGAAAGCGGTCAGCGTTTTTGCCGGGTCAACTCTGTCAACGTTGGCATCCTTGGTGGTTCCGACAAAAGCCGTGGCAGTGAACTCACGATCAACCTTGGGCTCGAACTCCTTGGCCAGCCATGAACCCGTGCCGCACAACCTCTCTCTTGGCCTCGGTCCTGATGCTGGCAGGCCTGCCCCTGATGATCCAGGCTGCGGTCCACACCCGCAAGCCGCCGGAGTCCGATATCGCCTCGGTTGATGTCCGGCGCCAGAGTCTCGACTTGGCGTTGAGCCTCGCCAAGCAGGACATGCCAGCGAGCCTTCCCGAGGCGCTGCCGCAGCCATTTAACCCCACGGGCTTCAATCGGGTCATGCGGGAGGAACGTCCGGTGGAGGCGGGATCGTCCGCACCGCCCAAGGCCGTGGGCGACCGTGAACTCCTGGCAGCGATTGCCGCCCACATCACCCCATCCGGGACCTTCAGCATCGGTGGCGTGCGCCGCCTCCAATTCAGTAAAAAACACATTAAAGTCGGTGATCACCTTACGGTTACGCATGAAGGCCAGGACTACATTCTTGAACTGACGGCGATCGATGCCACTAACTTCACTCTCCGCCTCAACCGCGAGGAAATTACCCGACCCATCAAACCTGCAAAGAACCCATGAGAACCCGCCCGCTCGTCTTGTCTGTTTTGTTTCTTACCGCGGTGCTTCCGGCCGCTCGGAGCCAAACCGCTCCCCTGCCCGCCAAAGATGGCCCCGCTGAGTCGGCTCCTGCTTTGGGCGACAAACCCGCGGCGCCTCCCGCGAGTGATACCACCATCAAGGATTCTGAGCCGGCGCATGCGGCCGTTGCGGCCAAAAGCAAGGACTCTTCGGGCAAGGACACGCTGTCCGTGGACTTCCCCGACACGGATATCCGGGAAATCCTGCGCAATGTGGCCGATCTCTTCGAGCTGAACCTGGTCATTCCCCCGGCCCTGGAGGGCAAGACCTCTGTCAAGCTGCGCGACGTCACGTGGCGCCAGATCTTCGAGGTCGTCCTCAAACCCGCCGGTTACACCTTTGTGGAAAAGGACAACATTGTGAAGATCGTCAGCCTGAATGATCTGCAGAACGAGCCTTTTGCCACCAAGACCTTCGACTTTGAAAACGTATCTTCGTCGAAAATCTTGCCCTTGATCACGCCGATGCTGACCCCCAAGCGCGATGCCACGCCGACAACTCCCGCCCAGCAGGGGGGGCACGATCGTCAACAGCGAACTGGCGAATGAGCTCATCGTCACCGACCAATCGACCGTGCTTGCCCGGATTGGCGACATGATCAAGCGGCTCGATGCCGAGCCGAAGCAGGTCGTGATCGAGACCAAGTTCGTCGAGATTTCGAATGACGACACCAAGAACCGTGAAATCGCGCTGGGCTATACGAACGCAAAGACCGGCCTGACGGCGGGAACAGGTGTGGGTATCTCCAACAATACCGGCAGCACGGCATTCCCCTTCACGATGAATTCGGGGCAGTTGCCCGGCGGTTCCCCGACGGCAATCTTCAACCAGAATGAATTCAGCGCCCTGGTTAACATCCTGAACGCCCAGACCAACGTCAAATTGGTGACCAACCCCACCATTGTGGCGATCAACGGCAGCAAGTCCGAAATCAAGATCGGGCGCGAACTTCAGCTCGTCACCATCACCACCGTGACCTCCGGCAGTTCGCCCGTGACCACGGCGACGGCGGGTGACATCAAGTTTGTCGGCATCAGTCTCGAAGTGACGCCGCAGATCACCGGCAGCAAGCTGATCGCGCTCAAAGTGAAGCCCGTTAAAAGCAGCATATTCCAGAAGAACACGATTTCCGGAAATACCTTTTACGACATCGACAAACGGGAAGGCGATTTGAACATCATCCTGCGGGACGGCCAGACCGCGGCGATCGGCGGCCTCGTGGACACCTCGGTGAACAAGAGCACCACCAAGGTGCCGCTGCTCGGGGATATTCCGCTGTTGGGCAATCTCTTCAAAACCACCTCGGACGTGAAGAGTGAGACCAATCTGATCATCTTCATCACCGCGACGGTCCTCGAGCCCTCGAAGATGAAATACGACAATGTCGTGAGCCAGGACCAGATCAACGATCTGGAGCTCACGCAGCGTGATATCCTCGGAAGAAACTATGCGAAGTCCGACGAAGAGAACGCGCTGCAGGAGCAGGTCGGCATCGTGCGCCAGAAGAAGCAGGACGCCGAGACGATCAAGACGCTCAGTGCGGAAGCAGCGGTTGAGGCCAAGAAAAAGCCCTGACCGGCAGCGCTCCGGGCTGCGTCCAAAGACATTCGCCGCCGGTCCCTTGGGACCGGCGGCTTTTTTTCCGGCCAGCGTCCCTTTGCGCCGGGACCTGCCGGGCTTGCACACGCGTCAATCCGGCCTAGCTTGGGCTTTCCCATGAGCGCTCCCGGCCCCGCCGACACCGACCGATCCACGGCCCATGCCTTTTCCAGCGGGTTCGCCTTGCTGGCCCCGCATATGAAGGAGCTGGATCGTTACCTGCACGGGCAACTGGCGGCCTTTGAACCCGAGATCCGCGCGATGGCGGATTATTGCATCGATACCTCCGGCAAGCGCATCCGCCCGGCGCTCGTTTTTCTCAGTGGCTGGCGCGGTCCCGGGCAGATTCCGGCCGATCTGGTCCGCGTGGCCGCCGTGGTCGAACTCGTGCACCTCGCCACGCTGGTGCACGACGATATCATGGACGGCGCCGAGGTCCGGCGCAGCCGGCGGACGGCGGCGCGCGAGTATGGGCCGACGGCCGCGGTGCTGCTGGGTGACGCCTTGTTCGCGCACGCGCTCAATCTGGCGACGCAATTTCCGACCACGGAAATTTGCTCCGCGGTCTCCGAATCCACGCGCCGGGTTTGCGCGGGCGAGATCATGCAGACGCTGCGCCGGGGTTCGACGAACATCACCCGCGCGGACTACCAGCGCATCATTGAATTGAAAACGGCGGAGCTGTTTCGCGTGTCCTGTTTCCTGGGGGCGCGCCTGGCTGGCTTCGCGCCGGGCTACGTGGAGGCGGTCAGCCGCTTCGGCCGGCATCTCGGCATCGCCTACCAGATCTATGATGACCTGGCGGATTTTTTCGGGGAAGAGAAGCGGGTCGGCAAGACGCTGGGCACGGACCTTGCCAGCGGGAAGCTCACGCTTCCGCTTTTGCTGCTGATGGAGCGTTTGCCCCGGGACCGGAGGGATGAACTGACGGCGGAAATCGTGGGCCAGCGCCCGATTCAACCCGGTCTGCATTTCCAACAGATGCGAACGCTCGGGATATTTGGTGCCGTGACCGAAGCGGTGACGGCGGAGATCAACGCCGCCACCGGCGCATTGCAAGAATGGCCGAACGAGGCACCTACGCCACTTTTGCTCGGCTTGTGCGATGTGCTGCGCAGCCAGGTCGCCGCCCTTCAGCCGTCAGCCGCGTAGGCACGGAAACAAGATTCCGTTTGCGCCACGGGCCGGAAGTGGATTTGCTGGGGGCGAGATGGATGCGGTCAAGACTTTCGGAAAGACTCTCGTGGCTTCCCCGGAGCGCCAGGTCGAGGCGGATTCCGACATGGACATTGTCCGGCGCGTGCAGGCGGGGGAAGTTGCGGCGTTTGACCAGCTGGTCGTCAAGTATCGGGGCCGGGTTTACTCCGTTGTCTACAATTTGACCTCCAATCGCGAGGATGCGGCGGACCTGACTCAGGACGCGTTCATCAAGTCGTTTCAGTCCATCAATCGCTTTCAGGGTCAGTCCTCCTTTTTCACCTGGCTTTACCGCATTGCGGTGAACTCGACCCTGACCCATCTGCGCAAAAACCGGTTGCGCACGTTTTTTAGCTTCGAGAAGATCAACGAAGATGACAAAGTTTCGGCCGAAGTCATTGCAGCCCTGACAGATGACACAGGAGCCGACCGGGAGACCTTTGCCCGGGAACTTCAGGAAAAATTGAACGAGGCGATGCAAAAATTGTCTATCCCCCATCGCACCGTGATCACGCTTTTTGAAATAGATGCCCTTAGTCATCAGGAGATTGCCGAGATTATGAATTGCTCAGTGGGCACAGTGCGTTCGCGACTGCATTACGCGAAGCAGCTGCTCCAGGCAGAATTGCAGCCTTATATTCGCCGATGAAAGAATCGCCCCGCAAGACCACCGTCAGTCTCGAAGATTTGCTCCGTCTCAAACGGGCGGAGCAGCCGCCCGTGGAATTTTGGGACCAATTCGAGCAAGGCCTGCGCACCAAGCGGCTCGCTGCGATCGTGGAGCCCCGGCCATGGTGGGCACCGTTTATCCGTTCTGCCGCCCGTCTCTCCCGTTATCAACTTCCGGTCGGGGCGACGGCCGTCCTGGCGATCACTTTCCTCACCGTTCGCGAATACCGCACGGCTGATCTGATTCAAGTTTATGAGCCTGCCGGGATCGAGGCCACCGCTCCCGCGTCCATGGCGGCCGTTGCCAAAGGCAGCGTGACTGCGGCGGATGCGGCGGGTGCCCGCTCCGTAGCCAGCGTCCCGATGGTGCTGGCGGAAATGCCGGTGCGCCCCGTGCTGTCCGCCGAGCCCCGGTCGGAACAGGCTTCGCGCGCTTCAGCGATGGTCGGCAGCGTGTCGCATCTCGCGCCGGTGCCCTCGGAACTTTCCATGGCAACCTACATTGCCGAGAATCTCGCGAAGAATAAACCCGAGCTTGATCGGGTACTCGACCGCCCGGTAGAGCCGCTTTCCCAGGTTAATATGCCGGGTGAATCCCGCCGTTCCCGCTTGCTGGAAGGGACCGCTTGGTTGGCATCAGCGGGTTCGGCCAGTGACTCTTCGCTCCGGACCAGTGAACAAGCCACCCGGCACCTCAATGAGCGCCGGCTGACCGAATCCGATGTCATCAGCCGGCTCGATGTCGGCGGCGACCATCTGGGTGTGAAATTCTGATTTCCCGGTTGATCCCGGGTTTCCGCAGCCGCGGCCCGCCCCACTCGGCGGGCCTTTTCGTTTTTGTCTTTCGGCCGGTGCTGTCTAGCGTGGATGGATGAGAAGCGAACGCGATTCGATGGGCGAGATGTCCGTGCCGGACGACGCGCTCTATGGGGCTTCGACGCAGCGGGCGGTGCTGAATTTCCCGGTCAGTGGCCGGCCCCTGCCGGCCGCGTTCATCCATGGGTTGGGCCTGGTCAAACTGGCCTGCGCCCGGGCGAATGTGGAACTCGGCCGGCTCACGACCGAGAAAGGCCGGCTGATCGAACAGGCCGCGCGGGAAATTGCCGGGGACAAGCTCACCGCGCATTTCCCGGTTGATGTTTTTCAAACCGGCTCGGCCACCTCGACGAACACGAATGCCAACGAGGTCATCGCGAACCGCTGCAGCCAGCTTGCCGGCCAGCCGGTCGGGTCCAAGCGGCCCGTGCATCCGAATGACGACGTGAACCTGGGCCAGTCCTCGAATGACATCATCCCGAGCACCCTGCACGTCAGCGTGGCGGTGGCCTTGCACGCGCGCCTGCGGCCGGCACTGGGCGTGCTGGCCACGGCGCTGGAGAAAAAATCGGCCGAGTTTTCCAGCACCGTCAAGATCGGGCGCACCCACCTCATGGACGCCACGCCACTGACGCTTGGGCAGGAGTTTTCCGGCTACGCCGCGCAGGCCAGAAAATCCATCGCACGGGTCGAGCGGGCGGTGGCGGCGCTGGGCGAACTGGCGATCGGCGGCACGGCGGTCGGCACCGGCTTGAATGCCCATCCGGAATTTTCCGGCCGGGTCTGCCGCATCCTCAGTGCCGAGACCGGTCTCGCATTCCGCGAGGCGTCCAATCACTTCGAGGCCCAGGGTGCGCGTGATGATTGCGTCGAGGTGGCGGGCCAGCTCGCAACCATTGCGGCGAGCCTGACCAAGATCGCCAATGACCTCCGCTGGCTGGGCTCGGGTCCGCGCGCCGGGCTGGGGGAACTGCGGCTCCCGGCCACCCAGCCGGGCTCCTCCATCATGCCGGGCAAGGTCAACCCGGTGATGAGTGAAATGCTGGTGCAGGTTTGCCTTTACGTGCAGGGCCTGGCCCAGACCGTCGTCCAGTGTGGGCGGGATGGGCAGTTCGAACTCAATGTTACCTTGCCCCTCCTGGCGTACTGCCTCCACGAGGCGATCCAGGTCATGTCCAACGGGGCCCGGATTTTTGCCGAGCGCTGCGTCGCCGGGCTGGAGGCCGATGGGGTCCGTTGTCGCGAACTGGTGGACCGCTCGCTCATGCTGGTCACGGCGCTGAATCCCTTCATCGGCTACGATCAGGCGGCCGCCGTGGCCAAGGAGGCGTTCGCCACGGGCCGGACACTCCGCGAGATCGTGCTCGCCAGGAAGTTGATGGACGCTGTCACGCTTGACCGTGCCTTGGATCCCCTGGCCATGACACAGCCCGGGGCGAGTGCGCCGGGCGAGCAGGGCTGACCACGGGTGAGGAATTACCTCTTGCCCGGCAGGCAGGCGCCGCAGCCGTTCACGAAGAAATCGTTGCCCTTGTCGTCGACGAGGATGAACGCCGGGAAATCCTCCACCTCGATTTTCCACACGGCCTCCATGCCGAGTTCCGGATACTCGAGTACCTCGACTTTCCGGATGTTCTCCTTGGCGAGGATCGCGGCCGGCCCGCCGATGCTACCCAGATAAAAGCCGCCGTGCTGCTTGCAGGCATTGGTCACTTGCGCGCTGCGGTTGCCCTTCGCGAGCATGATCATCGATCCGCCCAGCGCCTGAAACTGGTCAACGTAGCTGTCCATGCGGCCTGCGGTGGTCGGGCCAAACGAGCCCGAGGCATAGCCCTTCGGCGTCTTGGCCGGGCCGGCATAATAAACCGGATGATCCTTGAAGTACTGCGGCAATCCCTGGCCGGCATCGACGCGTTCCTTCAGCTTGGCATGGGCGATGTCCCGGGCGACGATCATTGGCCCGCTCAGGGAGAGCCGCGTGGTCACCGGGTACTTGGCGAGCTCGGCGCGGATCTCGGTCATCGGGCGGTTGAGGTCGAGCCGGACGATCTGGTCGTCCTTCAGCGCCCGTTCTTCCGCCGGGATGAACCGGCCGGGATTCGTTTCCAGCTGCTCCAGGAAGATCCCGTCCTTCGTGATCTTGGCCTTGATGTTGCGGTCGGCGGAGCATGACACGCCGAGCCCGACCGGGCAGCTGGCGCCGTGGCGCGGAAGACGGACGACGCGGACATCGAGCGCGAAATATTTTCCGCCGAACTGGGCGCCGATGCCGCTTTGCTGGGCGATGGCCAGGATCTTCTGCTCCATGGCGGGATCGCGGAAGGCCCGGCCATGGACGTTGCCGGTGGTGGGCAGCGCGTCGAGGTATTTGGTCGACGCGATCTTGACCGTCTTCAGGCACGCCTCGGCGCTGGTGCCGCCGATGACGAAGACGAGATGGTAGGGCGGGCAGGCTGCCGTGCCGAGATAGGAGAGCTTGTCGGCGACGAATTTCTCAAAGGACTTCGGGTTCAGCAGCGCCTTGGTTTCTTGGAAAAGGAAGGTCTTGTTGGCCGAGCCGCCGCCCTTGGCGACAAAGAGAAACTCATACTTCGCGCCCTCGGTGGCATAGAGGTCGACCTGCGCGGGCAGGTTGGTGCCCGTGTTGGTTTCCTGCCAGAGGTCGAGCGGAGCGGTCTGCGAATAGCGGAGGTTCTCCCGGGTGTAGCACTCGTAGATCCCGCGCGAGAGCGCCTCGGCATCGTTGGCGCCGGTCCAGACCTGCTGGCCCTTCTTGCCCATGACGATCGCCGTGCCCGTGTCCTGGCAGAAGGGCAGGATGCCCTCGGCGGCGATCTCGGCATTTTTCAGGAGGGTGAGCGCGACATAGCGGTCGTTGGTCGAGGCCTCGGGGTCGCTGAGAATGCCGGCGACCTGCTGCAGGTGGCGGGTGCGGAGCAGGAAGGAGCAATCGCGCATCGCCTGCTGGGCGAGGAAGGCGAGCGCCTCGGGTTCGACCTTCAGGATTTCCCGGCCTTCGAAGGTCGTGGTGCTGACGCCTTCCTTCGAAAGCAGCCGATATTCGGTCTCGTCGGCACCAAGGGGAAACGGATCCTGATAGACAAAGGGCGGAACGGGCATGGCCGGGAAACTTGCGGGATTTCCCGCGCAAGTAAAGCGGCGGCCCGCCGCCGCGCCCGGAGCCGCGCTATTTCCCGGCCATGGTCCGCACGATCCCGCGGAAGCGTGCCAGGTCAGCGGGCGTCACCACCTCGCCCGGTTCCCGCGCCCAGCCGGTCGAGCCCGGCCAAGTGCCGCGGACCAGGAAGTTTTCCTGGGCGGCCTGCATGCCCGCGACGTTGATATAGTCCTTCTGCTCCTTTTCATCGCGCACATGGGTCACGAGTGGCGCGGGAAACGGCGAGATACGCCCGCTGGAAACATGCGCGAGGTCGTTGAGGGCGACGAACGGCCGCGTATCCGTCAACAACGTGGCCGGCCGCTCGCTCTCGCCGCGCAGGTACCGGTAGTAGTCAAGGTGGTTTTCCGCCAGGCCGTCGAACTCGCCGAGCGGAATGCGCTCGATGCGGCCGTCGGTCCAGCGGATCTCGGCGTGCTGGCCGACGATGTAACGCAGAGTGGCCTTGTCGCAGATGACGGTTTCGGCGTGCGTGCTGGCGCCGGTACAGGCGTGGGAGAGCGCGAAGCGCATGGTCACGCCGGAGGTGGTGTCAGCCTCCACGAAAAAGGTATCGGCCCCCTCGATGGCGTGCGCCCGGTAGAGTTCGGCGCGCACGGCGGCGGGCTGGGCCCAGCTGTACAGTTCCGGTCCGCCGACCCAGAACAGCAGGTTGTGCACGAAGTGCGCGTTGGCGTTGCCGAAGCAGGAGTCGAGCACGACGCGCTCGTCCATCATGAGCCGGCCCGCCCAGCTGTTGCGGCGGAAATAGTCAGCCGGACGCGGCCAGAGGGCCATGAGCGTGGCGCCACGCACCGGGCCGAACTCGCCCGCGAGCAGGCGCTGCTTCAGGGCCAGCCGGGGCTTCTCGATGATGAAATTGAAGCCGACGAGGGATGACTTCCGGGCCAGCCGGTCCCGCACGATCATTTCCTCCAGCTCGAGGTGGTCGAGGGTGGGGGGTTTCTCGAGGTAGACGGGCAGGCCGAGTTCGACGCCGGCGCGGTGCATCTCGGCGTGGAGCTGGATGGGCGTGGGCACGACGAGCAGGTCGAGCTGCGCATGGCAGGCGGCGAGCATCGTCCGGTAGTCCGGGAACACGCTCACGCCGCGCGCGGGAAACTTCCATGTCGCCTGCTGCGCCGCGAAATCAGCGGCCTGCGGGTCGCAGGTGCAGACGAGCCGGGCATGCCCGCGCTCCTCGAGCCGGGCCACGGTGCTGTGGTGCCAGCCGGCGAAACCGCCCATGCCGACGATGCCGATGCGGATGGGGGGCTTCACACGATTTTCAATTTGGGGAGATCCTGGCCGTCAATCAACCCGACGGGCTGGCCGCGTCGATTGATGACGATCAGGTCGTCGATCTTGTAGGCTTCGAACAGGCGGAGCGCATCCACGCCGAGCGCGTCGTCCCGGACTGTCTTCGGCCTGTGCGTCATGAAGGTGGCAACGGGCTGGCGCAGGAAGTCCGGGCCGGTGAGTGCGCTGCGGCGGAAGTCGCCGTCGGTGAGGATGCCGGTGAGCTTCCCGGTCTTCGGGCTCACCAGGGCGATGCTGCCCGACTTGGCACGCGTCATCTCCAGGATTGCTTCCTGCGTGGTCACGGTATCGGGCGCGACCGGGAGGCGGTCGGCGGTGCGCATGATGTCGCGGACCTTCAGGAGCAGCGCGCCGATGTTGCCGGCGGGATGGTACTTCGCGAAATCGTCCCGGGTCAGGCCCCGCGCCTGGAGGAGCACCATGGCGAGCGCATCGCCGAGGGCGAGGGCGGCCGTCGTGCTGGAGGTCGGGGCGAGTTCCAGGGGGCAGGCTTCGCGCGAGACCCGGTAGAGCAGGTGAAAGTCGGCGTTCTTGGCGAGGTCGGAGTCGGCGTGGCTGGTGAAGGCGACCAACCGGACGCCAAAGCGCTTCAGCACCGGCACCAGCCGCAGGATCTCTTCCGTCTGCCCGCTGTTGCTGAGCAGGATGGCGAGGTCGCCCTCGGCGCAGAGGCCCAGGTCGCCATGGAGCGCCTGCGTGGCGTCGAGGAAGCAGGAGGACACCCCCGTGCTGTTGAAGGTGCCGGTGAGTTTCTCGGCGATGTGGGCGGACTTGCCGACGCCCGAAAAGATGAGCTTGTGGCCGCCCTGGACGGCGGCTTCGACCGCCCGCGCGGTGGCCACGAATTCCGGGCCCAGGCTCTTCGCGGTGTCGTCGAGCGCCTGGGATTCAATCCGGATGCACGCGCGGGCCCGGGCGAGGGCGGTTTTCGATTGCAGGGCCATTTAGAGTTTGAGTCGCACGGGGAGAGTGCGGAATTTACGGTGAACTATTTCACGTTCAATCCCATTCCCCGCCTGAGATGCGAAAACGCCTGAACATTCCCGCCCTGGCCGGACTGGCGGCGTTGCTGCTGGCGGCGGGCTGCGAGCGGGGCGAGAGCCTGACATTTTCCTCCGAGACGGACGATGCCTTCTACCGCCAGGGACAGCAGCTGTCGAAGCAGGGGCGCAACCAGGAGGCGCTCAGCGCCTACCTCAAGGTGATCGCCAAGCGGGACGAGACCGCGCCGGAGTCGCACCTGGAGGCGGGTCTCATCCTGTTGCGGCACGTCAAGGACCCCATCGCGGCGATCTACCATTTCCGCAAGTACCTCGAGCTGCAGCCCAACTCGCGGCAGGCCGTATATGTGCTGGGGTTGATCGACACGGCAAAGCGCGAGTTCGCCCGCACGCTGCCGGCGGCGCCGCTGGAGAGTCAGGCGGAGCGGCTCGAGACCCAAGACCAGATCGACCGGCTCCTGCGCGAAAACGACCAGCTCAAGGCCGAGCTCACCGCCCTGCATGCCGGGGTGGCGGCCACCCCGGTCCGGAGCACGCGGGCCGCGCTGGACCCGGCCGCATCCGGGGACACTCCCTTGATCTCGATCCCGACATCCCCGGCTGAGCCGACGCCGGCCACGACAACGGCGACAGAGGATTCACCGGTCACCTATGCGCCGGTGGAAGCCCCGGTGGAGGCACCGCCGGCGATGCAGCGGCCGGCCTTGCCGGCTACGTCGCCGGGCACACGGGCGGCGCCGACCAAGCCATCGGCGGCCGCGGGTCGCCGGCACACCGTCGCCAAGGGCGACACGCTTTTCAGCCTGGCCCAGAAATACTACGGCAACCGTTCCAAGTGGCGTGACATCTTCGAGGCCAACCGCGACGTGTTGCCGAGCCAGAATTCACTCCGGCTGGGCATGGAACTAAAGATTCCCTGAGCCATGCCGCATACCTCGCAACGCACGGCCATCTTCACCGAGTCCCTGATCCGTGAGATGTCGCGTGTCGCGCAGCAGCACGGCGCCATCAATCTCGCCCAGGGGTTTCCCGACTGGGATCCGCCCGCTGCGCTCATTCAGGCCGCCAAGGAGGCGATGGATGCCGGCCGACACCAGTACGCGGTCACCTGGGGTTCGCCGGAACTGCGCGCGGCCCTCGGAGCCAAGCTGGCGCGCTTCATGGGTGTGCCCGTGGAAGCCGACCGGGAACTTGTCGTCACCTGCGGCGCCACCGAGGCGATGATGGTGGCCATGATGACCGTCTGCGACCCGGGCGACCGGGTCGGGTTGTTCACGCCCTTCTACGAGAACTACAATGCCGACGCCATCCTGACCGGCGCGCAGGCCGTGCATGTGCCGCTGCATCCGCCGCACTACCGGTTCGACCCGGCCGAGCTGCGGCGGGTGTTCGCCAGCGGGCTGAAGGCCTTCGTGCTCTGCAACCCGTCGAATCCCTGCGGCCGGGTGTTCACCCAGGGGGAACTGCGGCAGATCGCGGCGCTGGCGGAGGAGTTCGACGTGTTCGTGCTGACCGACGAGGTTTACGAGCACATCGTCTTCGCACCGCACCGGCACACCTATTTCGCCACGCTTCCGGGCATGGCGAAACGCACGCTGATGTGTTCGTCGCTTTCCAAGACCTTCTCGATCACGGGCTGGCGGCTCGGCTACGTGCACGCGGCGCCGGAGATCATCGCGCAGGCGCGCAAGGTCCATGATTTCCTCACGGTCGGCGCCGCCGCCCCGCTGCAACATGCCGTGGTCACGGCGCTCAATTTTCCGGCGAGCTACTACGACGGCCTCGCCGCGAAGTATGCGGCCTCGCGCGACATCCTGCTCGGTTACCTTGACCGGACCGGGCTGAGCTACACGCGGCCCGAAGGCGCCTACTTCGTGATGGTGGATATTTCCCCGTTTGGCTACGCGAACGACGTGGAGTTCGCGCATTGGATGGCGAAGGAGATCGGCGTCGCTCCGGTGCCCGGATCGAGTTTTTTCGCGCCGGGGGAGAACCGCTACATGCGGCTCAATTTCGCCAAGCGGCCGGAAACGCTGCACGCGGCCGGCGAGCGGCTGCTGCGGCTCAAGCGCGGCTGATCAGGACAGCGCCGACCGCAGGGCCCGGGCCTCGGTCAGCAGTTCGTGCGCGGCGGCAAGGGCGTCGCCGGATGCGGCCGGCACCGCCACGGCGGGAGGAGGGCCATGGTCATCGGGGTCGCCGAGACCGGCCTGGCGGAACCGCCGCAGGCGCTTGAGGATGAGGTCGCGGATTTCGTTCGCGTTGCCGACGCTGTGAAAAACGCCGGTGTGCAGCGGGTCGCCGGCCTGCTTGCCCGGCTGATCGCCGCCCCCGGCGGATTGCACGTGCACGTCGGCCAGGCCGAGTACCCGCTGCAGCGGACCCTGCTTGACCTCGACCTGCTGGAGGTTCGCGAAGCTCATGGTGGTTTCCTGCAGGCGGACCAAGCCGGTGCGGATGCGCAGGCTGCGGTCGGTGACGATGTACCAGTGCAGCTCGAAATCCAGCCGCCGGATCGTGTAGGTCAGCGGGATCTGGACGAGGTAGAAGGCGATGCCAATCAGCTTGAGCGCCCACAGCACCGGAAAGGCCCAGAGGGGCAGCCACAGAGCGAGTTCGACGAAGAGCTGCCTGAAGGCGGCCCAGCCATTGATCCGCACCCGCTTCGGCGCATTCCGGATGAGGGCCGCGCCCGGGGCCTTGGGCGGGGCGGCCGCGACGGCTTGATCGGCGGCGCCGGTGCCCAAGGCAAGATCGCCGAAAGGCCTGGTGCCGGCCGGCGCCACCGGCGCCTGGTGGGCCAGCCGCCGCTGGCGGACCGCGTCCTCGACCTGGAGAAAAAGCACCAGCCAGAAAACAATGCCGGCGAGCGCCACCAGCTGGCCGAGTCCCCAGCCGAGCAGCCGGAGTTGGTAATAGCCTCTTGCCGCCCGGAAGATGCGCAGCGATGCGGGATCGCCGAAGGGCGGGTGCGGCTCGAGCGGGACCCTGAGCCAGTGCAGGACGAGCGAACGGCAGCGTGCGTACATGGCTCAGTTCCGGCGGCGTTCGAGCGCCTCGCGCACGGCGCGAAGCTCGCCGGCGGCTTCCCGGAGTGCGGCGGCCAGCCCGGCCTCCCCGGCCGCCGCGGGCAGGGCGGGTCCGGCTACCGCCGCAACCGGCGAAGGATGGGTGTGGTCCTTCACCCCGCGCATCTTGGAATAAAGGAAGTCGCGCACCGCCTCGAATTCCCGGAGGCCCTCGAGCGTCATTTCCGCGCCCGAGCTGCCGCTGGCGGTCTGGACGAGGACGCGGGCGAGGCCGAGCCACCGCTCGACCACATTGGAGCGCAGGTGGATGTCCTGAATGCGCGCGTAGTTGATGATGACCTGGCGGCGGAACAGGATGCCCCAGCTCATCGAGATGCCCTCGTCGGTGAACGCATAGCGCATCGAGTGGTAGCGGAACCAGTAGTAGGGCAGCAGGACCGGCAGCGCTGGCGGCACCAGCAGGCTGCTGAGCCAGTAATACGTCCACAGGCTGCGATCCGGCCGGTCAATCACGTGGATGGCGGCGTCATCGGGAGACGGGTGCACGGCGGGATTAACGCGGCAATTCCATCGCCACCGCAAGGCTGGAGCGGTGAAAACCGGCCGTGCGGGCCTCAGCCCACGAAAAACTTCAAGGTGCGGCGGAGCGAGGCGACGAGGACGTCGATCTCCTCGGCCGTGTTATAGACGTAGAAACTTGCGCGCGTCGTGCTCGTGAGGCCGAGTTTTCGCATCAGCGGCTGGTTGCAGTGATGGCCGCCGCGGAGGGCGACACCGTCCTCGTCCGCGAAGGTCACGACATCGTGCGCGTGCAGGTCGGGGAAGGCGAAGCTCACCAGACCGCCGCGCTCGCCGGCCGGGCCGAGGAGGCGGATGCCGGGCAAGGCGGCGAGCTTGTCGTAAGCGAGCCGGGCCAGGGCGTGATCGTGCCGCTCGATCGCGGCGCGGTCGAGCGCATCGAGATAATCGCAGGCCACGCCAAGCCCGATGGCGCCGGCGATATTGGGCGTGCCGGCCTCGAAACGCTCGGGTGCGGGCTTCCATGTGGCGCCCTCGTACGTGACATTCACCACCATGCCTCCGCCGGTCTCGTCGGGGGCAAGTTTCTCGAGCAGCGCGCGGCGGCCGTACAGCACGCCGATGCCGGTGGGGCCGCACATCTTGTGGCCGGAAAACGCGAGGAAGTCGCAGCCGAGGGCCTGCACATCGAGCGGGGTGTGGCCGACGGACTGCGCAGCATCGATCACCGTGAGGGCGCCGACAGCGCGGGCGCGCCGGCAGAGCTCGGCGATCGGATTGATGGTCCCGAGCGTGTTCGATATGTGAGTGAAGGCGAAAACCTTCACCTGCGGCGTGAGCAACCGGTCGAGCGCAGCGAGATCGAGGCCGTCCTCGGCATTGGCCCCGAGCACGGGGACATAACGCAGCGTGGCCCCGCTGGCCTTCGCTGCCTGCTGCCAGGGCACAAGGTTGGAGTGATGCTCCATCTCGGTCGTGAGGATGACGTCGCCGGTCTTGAGGGTCGCGGCGAAGCTGCGGGCGACGACGTTGATGCTCTCGGTTGTGCCACGGGTGAAGATGATCTCCGCGGGATCGGCGGCATGGAGAAACGTTGCGATACGGGTCCGCGCGCCCTCGTAGGCGTCGGTGGCGCGCATCGAGAGCGCGTGCAGGCCGCGGTGGACGTTGCTGTTGTCGCGCTCGTAGTAGTGCACGAGCGCGTCGATAACGGCGCGCGGCTTCTGCGCCGTGGCGCCATTGTCGAGGTACACCAACGGCTTGCCGTTCACCTGCTGGTGCAGGATCGGGAAGTCGGCGCGGATGTCTTTCCAAGTGGGCATGGGTGAAATCGTTCCCGTTCTCCTAGTTCTGCTCGTTCTCGTGATCAGCTTCGTTTCCCCGGTTTTTTAAGAGAACGTGAAAGATTACGAGAAGGAGAACGATTGAGTGGTCAGTCGGTGTGGCTCTCGGTGGTGGCGGGCGCGGCGTCGCCCTTCAGGGCGTTGAGCGCGGCATGCCAGCCGAGGGTGGCGCACTTGATGCGCGCGGGGAAGGTGTGCACGCCGGCGAAGGCAGCGATGTCGCTGATTTCCTCCGGCTCCTTGCCGGTGGTCACGATCTCGTGGAACTGGTCGTAGAGCGCCTGGGCCTCGGCTGGCGTCTTGCCCTTGAGCTGGGTGGTCATGAGCGACGCGCTGGCCTGCGAAATGGCGCAGCCGGAGCCGTCGAAGGAGATCGCTGCAATGCGGTCGCCGTCCAGCCGCAGATAGACGCTGCACTGGTCGCCGCAGCTGGGGTTGTCGCCGTGCGCCACGCGGTTGGCCGTGGGCAGCTTGCCGCGGTTCCGGGGACGGCGGTTGTGGTCGAGAATGACCTGCTGGTAGAGCTCGGTGAGATCGGCGGACATGGCGGAAGCCCATATTGGTTATCGCTTATCGCGGATTGGCAACTGCGACCTGCGGTTCTAATCCGCCCGCTTCAGCGCGACGAAGTCCGTTGGCCACGGCCAAGAAGTCCTTCTGCGCTTTTGCCTTTGCCTGCACCGGGGACGCGGCCTATCGCCGGTACCGTGCCACTTGCGCGCTTTCTCGGCCGGGACCTCGTTGTTGCATTGGGAAAACTCGATGCGGGGCGGGTGCTGGGCCCATGGCGCGGGACGCGGCCGCAGGACCGGCGGCGGACAATGCGGTTTGCCCCGGTGCTTTATGGCGAGGATCACGCGCACGGCCACGCTGAGCTTTGCCTGCTGCTCGAGGGACGGTGCCGGTTCAGCTTTGACCATGCGGGCAGCGTGCTGGAGGCGGGCGATCTGGTGATCTGTCCGGCAGGGCTGGCGCACGCGGAGGCGTATGGCCGGCCCGGCGAAGGATACCGGCTGGCCTGGTGGAATCTGAGCGAGGGCGAGCCGCGCCTGCATGTGACGCGCTACACCCGCCGCGGTGGATTTGCGATGGAGCACCTGATGAACCTGGCGCTGCTGCCCGCCGATGCGCGGGCGAAACTCTCGGTGCTGCGGGCGCTGGCGGCGGCAGTCCGCCGGCCGGAGACCGAGGTGGTGCGCGAGGCCCTGTTGACACTCACGCTGGCACTCTACCGCCGGGTGCTGGATGGCGGCGAGGCGCAACTCGACACGCGGGCGCAGCTGGTGCGGCGGGCCGCGGAGTTCGTCCGGGCCAATGCCGGCCGCGCCCTCGCGCTGGCGGACGTGGCGCGGGCGGTGCATGTCTCGCCCAACTACCTGACCGGGTTGTTTCGCGCCGAGACGGGCACACCGCTCGGCCGTTTCATTCTCGCGGAACGCGTTGCGCTGGCCCAGCGCCGCCTGCGCGAGCCCGGGGCGAGCGTCAAAGCGGTGGCGCTGGAGCTGGAATTTGTGGATCCGTTTACCTTCAGCCGCGCTTTCAAGCGTGTCACGGGCCGCTCGCCCCGCGCGTGGATCACCACCGGGGGTTGAGCCGCACCAGAATTGAAACGAAAAGGCCGCCAAAAGCGGCCAAGGTCGGAGGCAGCCGGGTGCCATGGCGGGAAGGTGGGCGGGCACGTCCCTGTGCCCGCGTGAATAAAGCCTGTCCACCATTCCGCTCGGCCATTACTCCCCGCGCAGGAATGCGGGCACGGGACGTGCCCGCCCACCTCAAGGCGCGGGGGCTTCGACCGGGTCCCGGTATCCGCCCTCCGTAATCAAAATCAGCCCCAGCGCGCCTCGGGCGGATCGAAGACGAAGCCGTGGAAGAATTTCCGCTGCGCGGGCGAGAGGCGTTCGTTGTAGAATGACTTAGGATAGCCCCAGTGTTCCTGCGAGGCGACCATCCACGGGTGCTCGAAGGCGTAATAGAGCATCTGGCGGCCGTGCGCGGGCGAGGCGTAGGGCGCGGCCGTGTGCCAGAGGGCGTTGTGGAATAGGATCGCAGTGCCGGCGGGAGCGCAGATCTGGATCTCGCCGGGCAGGTGGTCGGGCCGGGCCATTTCTGCGAGCGAGGGGGGATTGATGGCCTTGTGGCTGCCGGGCACGATCATGAGGTTGCCGTTGCCGGGCCGGGTCATGTCGCTGAGGTAATAGCCGATTTTCAGCTGGAGGTGCGGGATCGGCCAGCCGAGCCCGCGGTAGCCCTCGTCGTGGCCGTCGAGATGCCAGCCGCCGTGGCGCGTCATGAAATCGCGGCCGAACTCGACGATGCCGTCGGAGCCGTGGTGGTGGGGCTTGGCGTTGAGGAGGCCGTGCACGTAGGGCATGAGCGCGGGCCAGTCGAGGAGTTCGAGGAACAGCGGGTCGTCGTCGAGAATGTAGAAAAAGCGGGTGCTGGCGCCGGTGACCTGGGTGAAACCGGTCTGTTTCGCATAGGTCTGCACGGCTTCGCGCCGGCGCACTGCGGTGCGTTCCAGCGCGGCGACCAGACGGGCGACATGATCAGGCGCGAGAAAGTTCGGGAGGACGAGGTAGCCGTTGTTGTCGAAGAAAATGCGGTCGGCCGCGGAGTAACCGGTCGTCTCCACCGGGGCGGTGGCAGGGAGGGTGGCAGTCATACGGGGTGGAGGCTGAGGCGGAAAGCTGCGCGAATCTTCGGCAGGGAGGAAGCGGATTTTGGCGGTGGGGAGATTTTGTGAACCGGTGTCCCGTGTTTTGGGTGGGCCGGGCGCTCCGTCGCCCGGCAAGCCCTCGTCCCGAGCCGCGCGCGGAGCGCACGGCCCACCCTTGGCGCAGGCTAAGGAGCCTCAGGATGACGGGTGAGTGGAGGAAGGGCGAATCGAAGCGATCCTCCGGCGGGCCGTAAGATTCGACATGGCTTCGTAAGCGCGGCCATTGCCGGCGGCGTCGGAGCGTGGTACGCTGGCGGCACCATGAGTTCCACCCTCGCGCCCGCCGCGGCCAAACTCGCCCTCCTGGGCGGCACACCTGTTGGCAAAGTCACTTATCCGAAATTCCCCACGTTCACCGACCGCGCGATCGAGCGCGCCGCCGGCATGCTGCGGCAGGGCAAGCTCTTCGGCCTCGGCCGCAAGCACGTGCCCGAGATCGGCGAGGCCGAGGGCGTCATCTCGCGCTACCATGCCAACCGCCATGTGCTCGCCACCAGTTCCGGCCACGCCGCGCTGCAGTCCGCGCTGGCCGGCCTGGAAATCTGCTGCGGCGACGAGGTCATCACCACGCCCTACACGTGGGGCGCCTCGATCTCCTGCATCCTCCACCAGAATGCCATCCCGGTCTTCGTCGATATCGAGCGCGAGACCGGCCTGATCGACCCGGCGCAGATCGAGGCGGCCATCACGCCCCGGACGAAGGCAATCCTGGCGGTGCACCTCTTTGGCCAGCCGGCGAACCTGAGGCGCCTCCGCGCCGTCGCCGACAAGCACAAGCTCATGCTGATCGAGGACGGCAGCCAGGCGCACGGCGCCGAGATCGACGGCCTCCGGGTCGGCACGGTCGGTGACGCGGCCGGCTTCTCCTGCATGGGTGGCAAGGTGCTCGCGACGACCGAGTCGGGCTACATGGTCACGCCGCATGAGCGCGTTTACTGGAAGGGCGCGATGATCGGCCAGCACATGGGCCGCTCGACGGACGAGGGCATGCCGGACGACCTGAAGCCCTACCTCGATTCGCTGGTCTACACGTACCGCGTCGCGCCGTTCAACGCGGTGCTGCTCACGGAGCAGTTCGCGAAGCTCGATGCCGAGCTGGCCGAGCGCCGGCGCCACGCCGACCTGTTGCGCAGCCATCTCGCGGGCGCCAAGTACCTGAAGCTGCCGAACTACGCGGCGGGCGTGAAGCCGTCGTATCACCTGATGTCCCTCACCTTCGACTCCGATGCCGCGGGCATCTCGCGCGACACGTTCGCCGCCGCGGTGCAGGCGGAAGGCCTGCGCGCCGTCGGTTATGTGCCGTCCGTCATCTCGGACTGGAAGCGCCTGCACTGGCAGGATTACCGCGGACCGCGCGTGAACTGGCTCTCGGCGCTCGAGGCCGCCAAGGTGGACTACCGCAACCAGGCCCTGCCCAACGCGCGCTGGCGCGTGGACCATGCGCTGGAGACAGGCTTTGACATGGTCGCGCCCAACGAGCCAATGATTGCGCGCATGGCCGAGATCATTCTCAAGGTGGAAGCGAACGTTGACGCGCTCCGTGACCACGAGCGCACGGCGGGACCCGCCGCCCCGGCCGTCCGGAAATGAACGCGGGGTTCGCCCAGGCCGACATCACCCCGCGCCTGGGCGTCCAACTGGCCGGCTACGGCCCGTATCGGAACCGGGCCGCCCGGAAAATCCTCGCCCCGCTCGGCGCGCGGGCCATGGCCGTGGTGCAAGGTCGCAGCCGCGCGCTGCTGGTTAACCTTGAGCTGTGCGGCACGCCGCGCGACCTCGCGATCCGGATCCGTGCCGCGGTGGCCCGGCGCACGGGCTTCAAGCCGGACGAGGTGTTCGTGACCTCCACCCACACCCACAGCGGTCCCGCGATCGGTAGCATGCTGGGCTGGGGCGAGCCGGACGCGATTTACGTGGAGACGCTGCCTTCGCGGGTGGCGGAGGCGGCGCTAAAGGCGGTGAAGGCGTTGGCGCCCGTGGCGTGGCGCTATGCCGAGGTGCCGTGCGAAGGCATCGCCATCAACCGCGAGACCGACCGGGGCAGCTGGATGTTCGATCCGATCGAAGTGCGGCTCGACCCGAAGTTCCGGCCGGCCCATCCGGAGGAGACGGATCCGACCCTGCGGCTGCTGGCCGCCTATGCGGGCGGCAAGCTGGTCGGCCTGCTGCATCATTTCGGCTGCCATGCCGTGGTGGGCAGCGAGCAGACCTTCGATGTCCACGGGGATTTTGTGGGACTGGCCTCGTCGGCCGTTGAGCGGGCCCACCCCGGCGCGACGGCGATTTTCCTGCCCGGGGCGATGGGTGACATCAATCCGCCGGTCTGTCACCGCGCGGAAAAGGAGACGCACCAGGCCCTGCGCGTGCTCTCGAAAAAATATGCGACCGTGATCGGGCGCGGATTGCGCGCATCCCGACCGCTGGCGGCGGACGAATTGAAATCGTTCCGGCGCGACGTGAGTTTTTCCCGCAAGCCCTGGACCCGGGCTTTCGTGCAGCGGCGCATCCGGGAGCTGGAGGCGATCTTTGCCGCGCCGGGAGTCACGGACCTCACGACCATCGGCCAGCCGCCGCTGCAGACCAACGGACTCCACATGGTGCGCCTGCAGGGGTTCCGGGCGCTGCTGGCCGGCTATCAGGGCGGACGCGGCCCCAATCCGCCGGTGTCGGTGCACGGCCTGCGGATCGGGCCCGTGGCGTTGCTCGGGGTCGGGCTGGAGGTTTTCCACAGTCTGCAGGCGCCGATTCTCGCGGGCAGCCCGCATCCGCACACGTGGGTGGTGAGCCTGTCTGGCGGCGTCGGCTACGCACCCGATGCGCGGGCCTGCGCGAAGCAAGGCTACACGGACGACCTGGTGCCGTTGATTGTCGGTGAGCGGCCCTATGCGCAGGTATACGCCGAGCTGCCGCGGGAACTGATCAACCTGGCGCGCGAGCTGGCCGGCTGAGCCGGGGTCTCTTAACCACGAAGGGCACAAAGCACACGAAGATCGCCCTTCGGAACTTGGGCTCGCATGCCTTGGCTTGGCCTTGGCGTGTTTCGTGCCCTTCGTGGTTAAGTCAAAATCGCCTTTAATCAAAGGCGACCGGCTGGCCGGTGGCGGCGGAGGCGTAGACGGCGTCGGCGACGCGGGCGAAGAGGAGGGAGTCCTGCAACGAGGTCAGCGGCTTCCGCTTTTGCAGGATCGCATCGACAAAATCGGCGGGGACGCCGTCGTGTTCGTTCATTGCGGATTCGTCGCCTTCCCAAATCACGCGGGTCCGCGTCCCCTTCCCGGCGTCAGGCTCGGTCAGGACGATGTTCGCGGACTTGGCCTTGAGCATCTGCAGGGTAAGCGTGCCGCGCTCGCCGGTGATCTGCCAGTGGTTGTCCGGGGGCAGCGTCGAGAATTCCGCCCGCTCGTAGTTGAGGGCACAACCCTCGGCGAACGTGACCAACGCGGCGACATGCGTTTCGCCATCCGAGCCCGGCGCCGCGTACGCGGCGTACTGCGGCGCGACCTGCCAGGTGCGCGCCAGTGCGGCTTGGGGTGTCAGCTTGAAGTCGAGCAGGCCGAAAAGGTAGTCAAGATCGTAGCAGCCCCAGTTGACGAAGATGCCGCCGCCATTGAGGTCCTTGCGCAGCCGCCAGGCCGGCAGATTCTTGAAGGGCGGGCCGGCGGGATTGACGCCGCGGCAGGTGATCGTGCGGAGTTGGCCGAGCGCCCCGGTGCGGAGAAATTCCCGGGCGGCGCGGGCGGATTCAAAGTTGTGAAAGCGCGACGAGCACACCGCGCCGACGCGGTCGCCCTGCACCGCGAGCATCGCCCGCACCTCGGCGGCGTTCATCGCGACGGGCTTTTCAGTCAGGACGTGCTTGCCATGGCGGAACGCCTCGATCGCGAGCGCGGTGCGCAGGTTGGCGGGCAAGGCGAGGATGACGGCGTCGATCGCCGGGTCGGCAAACAACTCCGATGCGTGGACGGTCCAGTGCGGGACACCGAATTCCGCGGCGGTCTGCCGGGCGACGTCGGCACGAACATCGCACACCGCGGTGACCCGGGCGATGGTCAGCTTGGCGAGGCCGCGCAGATGAAACTGGGCGATGACGCCGCAGCCGATGATCGCGATGTTGAGCATGGGAGGAATAAAATGCCCCGGCCATGAGGCCGGGGCGGGATGGGTGGGATGGGATTTACCGTCCGAGGTATTTGTCCCGGCCCAGCACCAGCGCCTCGATCTTCCGGTCGGCGATGCTGCGCTTGAGCATCCAGAAGCCGCAGTCGGGGTGGACCCAGCGGACGCGGCCCACGCCGACCTTCTTTTCCACAGCCTCGATGCGCGCGGCGACCTCGTCGGGGGTCTCGATGTGGTTCACCTTGATGTCGATCACGCCGATGCCGAGGGCGATCTTATGGTCGATCTGCTTGAGCGCATCGATGTCGCTCTTCGGGCGGTGGGCGAGCTCGAGCACGAGGTGGTCGCAGTGCAGCGCGTTGAGGAAATCGACGAGTTTCTGCCAGTTGCCCTTCTGGATCGTCTGGCCGCCGTAGTTGCCGAAGCAGAAATGCACGGCGCGCTCGCCGTCGATCCGGTCGAGCAGGAGATTCATCGACGCGGCGGCCAGCGGGGCGTCATCGGGATTGCCGGGGATGTTGGCCTCGTCGACCTGGATGCAGGGCGCGGGGAGGCCGGGCATCTGCGCGGCGAGCACCTCGCCGAGGGCCATGGTGAGCTTGTCGAAGCTGCCGTAGTGGTGGTCAAGCAGCGTGCGGGCCAGCATGTACGGGCTCGTGACCGTGAACTTGAACGGACCGCCGGCGACGGCGGCCGCGCGCTGGCAGTCGGCGAGAAGGTTGAGCGAACCTTCGCCGAGCTTGCCGGTGACGACACCCGCGGGCTTGCGGCGGAAACCCATCGGATGGTGGCGGGAGAACTCCTCGGTGACGGATCGGCCGACCACCGACGAGATGCCCGCCATCGGGCGGATGAAATACTCGATCATGCCGTTGGTGTCGGGATGGTTGACATCGAAACGGTAGAGTTCGCCGTCGGTCGGCAGGTCGATGCCGGCCTGACGCTGGAGATCAAACACCACGCGCGTGGCGTCGATGACGGCCTGTTCGCTGGGCAGTGCGGCGAGCCAGTCCGGGACGGGATAGGAGCCGACGGTGGTGGTGAGGATGCGGGGCTTGGCGGGGATTTTGGACATGTTTTTTGGGGAGATGGGAACTGGAAGATAGGAGATGGAAGATGCGAGATGGAAAGGGCGAGTTTCTTAGCGGGCGTTGCGACGGCGAGCGATTTCCATCTTCTAACTCCCGTCTCCCAACTTCAGCGGTCCCGCACCCGGTCCCGCTTCAGCGAGCAGCCAGCGCCGGAGCTGCTTTTGGAAGGTGTTCGCGAGGGTATCACCGGGCATGACGAGGACGCCCCAGCCGCCCCGCGCGGGATTGATGGGCACCTCCGCTGGGACCTGATTTTCACACATGAGGCGGTCCTCATCGAGGACCTTGATGGCGAATTCAATCTGGGCGGCGGGCGGCGGACCGCGGAAGCCGGGGGAGATCGCGAGCGACCAGAAGACGGTGCAGCGCTCGCGGGTGTTGGGCGACGGGATGTGCACGAGTACGCGCTCGTCGCCGTCGGCGAAGCTTTGGCGGATGGTGGTGAAATTGGGCAGATGGCAACGCTGGCGGCGGTGGTGCGCGCTCTGCAGCTTGCCGGGCGGCTCGTGCGGCGTGTCGAGCGCGGGGAAGGGGGCATCCATCTGGAAACCGCCATCGGGCAGGGTGCGGATGTCCATCGGGGGCACCCGGTAGTCGGCGGCCTTGCCCAGGGTAGCGGCATGCGCAAAGGCGAAGTGGGTCATGTCGAGGTAGTTCTCGACCTCGCGGCGCCAGCCGGCGGCAAACGGGGTGGGCGGGCCCATCACATAGCTCCACTGCGCATGCTCGAATTCGGGCACATCCGGCAGCTCGTGCAGGCGGCCGCCGGCGAGCGGGGCGGAATCGAGTTTCACCCAGATGAACCCGTAGCGTTCCTGCACGGCGTAGGTGCGCAGGCGGGAGAGGGCGAGCTTGTCGGGCGGGGCGTCGACCAGCGAGGGAATGGACTGGCACGCGCCGCCAGCGTCGAAACGCCAGCCATGGTAGGGACAGACGAGCTCGCCGTCGCGGATGCAGCCGGCGGTGAGCTTCGCGCCCTTGTGCGGGCAGACGGGATCGGCGGCGAGCAGGGCGCCGCCGGCAAACCGGGCGAGGAGCAGCGGGGTGTCGAGCAGGGTGTAGCCGATGACGGCACCAGGGCGGAGACCGGCGGCGTCGGCCACGGGCTGCCAGGTGCGGCGCAGGACGAGAAAGGGAAGGTCTTCCGTGAGCTGCATGGGGCGATGCACTCTAGCAGAGCTTGCGAGGGTTGTCGTGGTGGAGCGGGCAAGGAAGCTTGGCAAAACGGGCAATCCAGCCTACCGTGGGCGGATGTTCGAGCCGCGGGCCAGCCAACCGATCAAAGTGGTGTTTCCACCGGCGGGCGTGTTTGTACTCGAGAGCCGGCACGGCCGTCCCTTCCGCATGGCGGATACGGTGCATGACTTCCTGAAAGTGGTCTGTGTCTTTTCCGGCGAGGGCAGGATGGTGCGCGGCCCCCGGCGGGATCCGCTGCGCGCGGGCGACGTGGTGCTGGTGCCGGCGGGCTGCCGCCACCGCATCGAGGACGTCCGGCCGCTCTCGCTCTATGCGGTCTGCGTCCGGCAGGAGGTGGTGGCCGCGGCAAAGCCCAATGATGGAGGATTGGGCAATTACCGGGTTTTCAAATCCTCACCCGGGGGGAGCGAGCTGCGCGGCCTGATCCGGGAGCTGCTGCACGAGCAGACGCTGCAGCGGCCGGGGAGCGAGGCACTCATGCTCGGGCTGACGTGGCAACTGCTGGGGCGCCTGTTGCGAACGGCGGCCGGTCCGAGCGCCGCGGTGGAGCGGATGGAAGGACCGCAGCTCACGCGGGTCCGCATGGCCGCGTATGCGCGGGAACTGGAGCGGAGGTTTTTCGAGCCGCTGCGGATCGATGCCGAGGCGGCGCGGCTCGGGCTGGGCCGGCGGCGATTCACGCAACTGTTCCGCGAGGAGACGGGAAAATCGTGGCTCGAGGCGGTGCGTGCCCACCGGCTGGAGCATGCGCGGCGGCTCCTGCGCGACACCGGCCGGTCGGTCGGTTCGATTTGCTTCGAGTGCGGGTTCGAGGACCTGTCGAATTTCTACCGCGCCTTCCGGGCGGCGGAGCGGGCCAGCCCGGATGCGTGGCGGCGCAAGTGAGGAGCCGGCCGGCCGTGCGCTGGGCCCGTCGCGCGATCCACCCACGCGGGGTGCTGAGACATGAGAGGATTCCTGCCGACCGGAGGCGGGGCCCTGCCGTGGGTGCCCGCGGTCAGGTGCCGGCGGCTTGAGCAGGCGGTGCTTGGCGGTGAAATCGAAATCTGCCATGGGCTTGGCCATGCAACGCGTGAGAGGTTTGGACGGGGTGCGCGGCTTTGCCGCGATCTGGGTGATCCTCGACCACTTCTATGCGCAGGTCCCGAAGGCCGCCTGGCTGACCGCCCTTCCCGGGGTGGCGCGGTTCGCGAGTTTTGGGTGGGTCGGGGTGAGCCTCTTCTTCGTGTTGTCGGGCTACCTGATCGTCCCGCAACTGCTCGCGGCCAAGGACGAGCCGCATTTTTTCCGGAATTTCTGGTGCCGCCGGGTCTGCCGGCTGGCACCGGCCTACGTGATGTTCCTGCTGCTGTATCTGGCCGCGGATGCGTTTTGGCCGGCCGCGGGGGCCGGGCGCGAGCCGCTGCTGGGGCCCACCGTGCCGTTCTGGAGTTTCTGGCTCATGATCCAGAATGTCCTGATGGCGTCGGCGGAGTCGGTGGGAAACCTCTGGCTGCGCGTCTCGTGGACCCTCGCGGTGGAGGTCCAATTCTATGTGCTCATCGGCGTGATCGTCTACGTGACGCCGAAGGACCGGCTGTTGCGCTGGCTGGTGGCGCTGGCGGCGGGGGCGGTGATCTTCCGCTATGTCGTCGCGCTGACGAACCCGACGGCGCGGGCGCCATTGGTGCTGCTCATGCCGAGCCGGCTGGATGCGTTCATGATCGGCGGGATCCTGGCCCTGCTGGCGGCGCGGGAACCGGCCGCGGACCCACGGGGGCGGCAATGGGCCGCGCTGGGCGTCCTGGCGGCCTGCACAGCGGTGTTTGCGTGGTTTGTCGCGGGCGGATTCGGGGAGACGACGCGCCAGGTGGTGCCGGTCTACCACCTGATCCTCGCGGCGGGTTGCGGCGCTTTCCTGGAATTGGCGCGGCTGTCGTCGCCGTCCGTGGGGTGGCTGACGGAACATCCGTTCATGATGCGCGCGGGCCGGCTGAGTTACTTCGTCTACCTGTTTCACACGCCGGTGATCTGGGGGACGTTTGCGCTGCTGGCGGGCGCCCAGCCCAACCTGGCGTCCCCCGGGAGCCTCGCGGTGATGATCGCGGCGTGGACGGCGCTGGCCGCCTTGGCCGAGTTATCTTACCGCCTGATCGAGTCACCGATGATCCGGCGCGGGCAGGTGTGGACCGGCGCGGGCCGGAAGTAGGCGCGCGATGGGGCGGCGAGCCTAGCGGCCGACCGTGTAAATGATCTGTTTCCGCACCTGGCCCTTGGAGAAAATATCGGGCGCGGTGACTTCCTCCACGGGAATCAGGACGGCGCTGCCGCTGGGGTAATCCTCGATGACCAAGTCACCGCGGGCCACCTGGCCGCTGGCGGTCAGCGCCAGGAAACGGTCCGGCGTCACCAGCACCGCGCCCAGCCCGGGATCGCGCAGGAGCGGAAGGACCAGCGAGTCGTTGCACACGACGAAGTAGACCCGGCCCGCGGGATGGGCCCGGTGCAGGACGCGCAACCGCTCGCGCACCCTTCCGGCCAGGGGATAGGCGCTGGTTTCGAAATGGTCGCGCTCGGCCAGCGAGGCGACGAGGGCCGCCGGGCCGCGGTTGAACGACAGGAGCGGGGCGGCCGCGGCGCTCGCCATCGCGCAAACGGCGAAGACTCCGCGCAGGAACCGCCACGCGGCCCCGTCGTGTTCCCACAGCGCGCAGACGCAGGCCACCGAACCGAGGGCATACCAGCCGATCAGGTAGCGGTTGCCCCAGTAGCTGTAGCCGACGGTGAAACTCACGAGGAGGAGGCCCGCGAACGCGACCGCGGCGAGCCGCCACCACAGCGCCCGCGGCCGCCAGCGCAACGCGGCGGCCAGCATGGTCGCCATGGCCAACGTGCCGACCGGGCCGAACCCGCTTAATTCCTCGAGCCCGGATTGGAAGAAAAAGAGGGTGGAGTCGGAGGTCCTGGCGGCCATGCCGCGGTTGCGCAGCCCGGTCCGGGTCAGGAAGGATTGCTCGGCTTTGACCACCGCCATGACCGGGCCGCGGGTTTCGCCCACCGGCGTGGGTCCCAGGTAAATGCTGCCGGCGATGTAACGGCTAAGGTTGGCGACGCCACCCCGGACGCCGTCGGAGTTTTTCAAACCGCCGACGTAGTCCGGCGGCCCGAGCGGATGGCCGAGGACGCGGGCCGATTCGAGGTAGGTTTCGCCGCTGCCGAAGAGAACGACCGCCACGGCCAGTCCGGCCACGACGCGGCCCAGCAGCCGGGGCTTTGACCGCAGGTCCCACAGCATCCAGGCCGAGAGCACGATGGCGTACAGCGCGCCGGTGGTCTTCGCTCCGGCCATGAAGCCGACGGCCAGGACCATCCAGAACAGGTGCGCATTGCTTCCCTCCCGGCGCCAACGCCAGCGCGCGTAGGCCCACGCCGCGCCGCAAAAGACCAGGGGAATGTCGTTCTTCGTGCTCGTGCCCTGGTAGACCAGGCAGGTAAGTCCGAGCAGGCCCGCGACCGCGACCCACGCCGCCTCGGGGCCGAAACGCGCGCGCAGCATCGCGTGGACCACGAAGCAGGTGCCGGCGAGGCAGGCGAAACCCGGCAGCGCGTAGCCCCAGCCCAGTTCCAGGAAGGGCAGGTGCACCGCGTCGAACGTCCACGGCCACATCAGGTCGTAGACGCTTGTGAACCAGGGATTGTCGAACAGTCCGCCGCGCAGGGCCAGTTCCAGCCGGGCAAGGTGGTACATCTGGGAGTCAATGTTCGTCACCGGCGCGACCACGGCGTAGAGGCCCCAGTAGGCGAGCAGCGCGCAGCCGATAATCTTGGCGATGAGCCCGAGCGCTCCCATTCTGGCCGGAGCGGCGTTCATCGGCAGATCAGAATCACGCGGGCGATCAACGAAACGAAGGCGAGCGTGCCCAGAATCGTGTAGGGGAGGTTGTCTGCTTTGCCCACCGCCCGGAGGACACGGCTTACGCGAGTTGCCACGCCTAGATCTAGCGAACCAGACCTGAACCCTGTCAATGGCCGAGCCCCGGGACCCATCGCGGGAGCGCGCGGCCGCGCGGGAGGAGCCGTCCCTGCTTCCAGCCGGCCGGCCGGCCGGAGCGCTTTATCTATTGCCGGGCAAAGGGAAGCTGCTAGCCATGCCAGGCGGTCCGTGCCCCTCGGAAATTCCCCTCAACAGCCCTACGACGATCATGAAAAAACTCGCTGCCCTCGCCGTGTTCTCCGTCCTCTGCCTGCTGCCGGCCCGCGCCGGTCAAACGCCCCCGCCGGCCACCGGCGGACTGCGCTACACCATTGCCGTCACGAAATTTGAAAACCATGCGGGCTATACGGGCCAGCTGGCGTTGAGCGACACGTTTGGCGCAGTGCTGACGGATTCACTGCAGGCGACCGGCCGGTTCATCGTGATCGCCGAGTCCGACATGCGCACGGCGGCCATGGCCGAGCAGGATTTTGCGGCGAGCGGCCGCACGGCCGGCGGCGACAAGAAGCCGGTCACGGGCAACATGACCCCGGCCCAGCTGCTCGTGAAGGGTGAGATCACCGGCTTCCAGGACGGCACTTCGGGCGGCGGCGGGGGCATCGGGTTCGGCGGGATCCATGTCGGCGGTGGCGGCAGTACCTCGGAGATCAACGCCATGATCTACATCGTCGACTCCAGCACGGGCCAGGTAAAGGCCTCGAAAAAGGTGGTGGGCGAGATCAAGAGCAGCGGGCTGAGCGTCGGCCTGTCCAACCGGAATTTCTCCGGCGACCTCAACTCGTTCAAGAAGACCAACGCGGGCAAGGCCGTGGAGGCCGCGATCGACCAGGCGGTGGCCTTCTGCATCGCGCAGCTCGATACCCTGCCCTGGACCGGCAATGTCATCCTCGTGAAGGGCAACCAGGTTTATTTCAACCGCGGCGAGCGCGAGGGGGTGGCGGTGGGGCAGATCTTCAAGGTGGGCGCCTCCGAGGTCCTGCGCGACCCGGGCACGGGTGAGGTCCTGGACACCAGCTTCACGGAAAAGGCCCGGATCCGCGTCGACACCGTGAAGGAGAAAATCTCCATCTGCTCCGTCGTTTCAGGCGAAGGCATCGAGCGCGGCATGAGCGTGGCGCCGAAGGACTGAAATTCCGCCTGGCCGGCCGGACCACCGGGCCGGCGGATTTCTCCGTTGACCAGCCTTGGCGGTTCTCCCTTTGTTCTTCCCTTCGCCCGAGGGACCGGCCGGCCAGGCCGGACCTTCCGGGCACCCGGGAGAGGTGGCAGAGTGGTCTAATGCGCGTGCTTGGAAAGCACGTGTAGCCGCAAGGTTACCGGGGGTTCGAATCCCTCCCTCTCCGTTCTCTTCGGCTTATCGGGGCCGCGCGATCACTGAATAACGAGAACTTTTTCCAAAAGCGTCTTGCGCGACACGGAACGCGACTTAACCCTGCGCAGGTTTTTCGTCTCACCACCACCCGCCCACTTTCATGGTCACGCCCAACACCGAACTGGCCTACAACAGCAAAATCGAGGGCGAAGTCATCGTTTCCCGCCTCGATTCGGTGATCAACTGGGTCCGCACCAACTCCATGTGGCCGATGCCGATGGGCTTGGCCTGCTGCGCCATCGAGCTGATGGGCGTGGGCGCCTCCCGCTTCGACATCGCCCGGTTTGGTGCCGAGGTCATGCGCTTTTCCCCTCGTCAGGCTGACTGCATGATCGTGGCCGGCACGGTCACCTACAAGATGGCCTCCGCCGTCCGCCGGATTTATGACCAGATGGCCGAGCCCAAGTGGGTCATCGCCATGGGCGCCTGTGCCAGTTCGGGCGGCATGTACCGCAGCTACGCGGTGCTGCAGGGCGTGGACCGGATCATCCCGGTGGACGTGTATGTGAGCGGCTGTCCCCCGCGCCCGGAGGCGCTGCTCGACGCCCTCATCAAGCTCCAGGGGAAGGTCCGGCGCGAGCGCTCGGCCACCAACCTGCTCATCGCCTGATCCGATCCACCCGCCCACCCGCCGCGCATGTCCGCCACCGCCGCCGTCACGACCGCTCTCCAGGAGAAATTCCCGCAGGTCACCCCGCGCGCCAGCCTCGACCACGAGGCCGTCAACGTCCCGGCCGGCGAGATCCTCGCGGTACTGCAGTACCTGCGGGACGACCGCGCCTACGACCTGCTGGTCGACGTGACCGCGATTGACTGGGCGGAGGGGGTCACCCCGCGCTTCACGGTGGTCTATCATCTTTTTTCGACCGCGCACCACGGCTACGTCCGGGTCGCGGTGAACTGTCCCGACGACGGCGCCCCGGCGGTGCCGAGCGCCAGCGGGCTCTGGGCCGGGGCGAACTGGCACGAACGCGAGACCTACGACATGTTCGGCATCAAGTTCGACGGCCATCCCGACCTGCGCCGCATCCTGATGTGGGACGGGTACCCGCATTTCCCGCTGCGCAAGGACTTCCCGCTGGCGGGGATCGAGACGCCGCTGCCGGATGCGGAGGTGGCGGCCGAGACGGGCACGACGGCCATCGCCGCGCCCATGGCCGGCGGGCCGTTTGTCGCGGCGCCGGGCGAGATCAACCTGACCGAGGCCGAGCCGCGCGCGAAGGACGAGAGCTGGAACGAGGCCCGCGAAAAACCGACCCGGCGCTGAACGCCCTCCCCCAATGGCCACCGAATTCTCCTTTCCCGACACCGCGGCCGTGGCCGAGTTTGAGACCGAGAAGATGTCGCTCTCGATGGGCCCGTCGCACCCGTCCACGCACGGCGTGCTCCGCCTGCAGTTCGAACTCGACGGCGAGATCGTGACGAAATGCGACCCGGTCATCGGCTACCTGCACCGCGGCGACGAGAAGATCGCGGAGAACATGACCTACAACCAGTTCGTGCCCTACACGGACCGGCTGGATTACCTGGCGCCGCTGGCGAACAACATGGCCTACGCCATCGCGGTCGAGAAGCTCGCCCGGCTCGAGGTGCCGGCCCGCTGCCAGGCGATCCGGGTGCTGACGGCGGAGATGGCGCGCATCTCGGCGCACCTGCTGGGGCTCGGGGCGTTCGGCATCGATACGGGCGCGTGGACGGTGTTCATGTACTCGTTCACCGAGCGCGAGAAGCTCTACAAGCTGTTCGAGGAGCTCACCGGCGCGCGGTTCACGACAAGCTACAGCCGCATCGGCGGCCTGCAGCGCGACGTGCCCGAGGGCTGGACCGGCCGGGTCAACGCGTTCTGCGACCAGTTTCTGCCGATCCTCGAGGAGATCCTCGGGCTCCTGACCCGCAACAAGATCTTCATGGACCGCACGGTCGGCATCGGCGTGATCCCGAAGGCGGACGCCATCGCCTACGGCCTCACCGGCCCGAACCTCCGCGGCTCGGGCGTCGGCCTCGACCTCCGCAAGGACAAGCCCTACTCGGGCTACGAGCAGTACGAGTTCGACGTTCCGGTCGGCACCAGGGGTGACAGCTACGACCGCTACCTCGTGCGCGGCGAGGAAATGCGCCAGTCGGTGCGCATCATCAAGCAGGTCATCGCGAAGTTCCCGGACGGCCCGTGGTACGCGACGGATGCGCGAAAGATCTTTGCGCCGTCCAAGGACAAGATCCTGACCTCGATGGAGGAGCTCATCCAGAATTTCATGCTCGTGACCGAGGGTCCGCAGATGCCGGCCGGCGAAGTGTATTTCGAGGCGGAAAACCCGAAGGGCGCCCTCGGGTTCTACGTCGTCAGCAAGGGCGGCGGCGTGCCGTGGCGCCTGAAGATCCGGGCGCCCTCCTTCTGCAACCTCTCCATCCTCCCCAAGCTCTGCGTCGGCAGCATGGTGTCCGACGTGGTCGCCATCCTCGGCTCGCTCGACTTCGTGATGGGCGAGTGCGACCGGTGAAACCCGCCCGCGAACCGCGCGAATGCCCACGAATCCTGAAGTTCCCCGTCCCGTCCCGTTCGCGCCGGCCCGCGTGTTTCGCGGGCGAAACCCCGCGGCCTATTCCGCCTGATGAACCTCAAACCTGAAACCCATTCCCGGATCGACGAGGTGATCACCCATTACCCCGAGCGGCGGAGCGCCACGCTGCCGCTGCTGCACCTGATCCAGGAGGATCTCGGGCACATCCCCGAGGAGGCGATCCCGTGGGTTGCCACCAAGCTCGGGCTCCAGCCGATCAACGTCTACGAGGTCATCACGTTCTACCCGATGTTCCGCCGGAAGCCGATCGGCCGGCGCCACATCAAGGTCTGCCGCACGCTCTCCTGCGCGCTGCTGGGCGGCTACAAGACCTGCGCCGCGTTCGAGCAGGAGTTCAACACGCACCTTGGCGAAGTGTCACCCGACGGCGAGGTCACCGTGGAGTTTGTCGAGTGCCTTGCCAGCTGCGGCACCGCCCCCGTGGTCCTGATCGACGACGACCTCCATGAGAAGGTGGACGTCGCCAAGGCGAAACAACTCAGCGACCAGATCAAAGCCGAGGCCGCCCAGCGCCGCTGACCTGCTTATCGCCTAAAGCCCACCGCTTCTGCCATGCCCGCCCCCGCCCAAACCCGCATCATCTTCCAGCACATTGACGAGCCGGGGTACACCAACGACCTCGCCTGCTACGTGCGCCACGGCGGCTACGAGGTGTTGAAGAAGGCGGTCACCCGCAAACCCGAGGAGCTCATCGATGAGGTCAAGAAGTCCGGCCTGCGCGGCCGCGGCGGCGCGGGCTTTCCCTGCGGCGTGAAATGGGGCCTGGTGGACCGCAAGAGCGGCAAGCCCATTTATCTCATCGTCAACGCCGACGAGTCCGAGCCCGGCACCTTCAAGGACCGCTACATCATCCACCAGGACCCGCACCAGCTGATCGAGGGCACGATGATCTCGTGCTTCGCGAACAACGTGAAGCAGGCCTACATCTACATCCGTGGCGAGTTCCCGCACGGCGCGAGGATCCTGGAGAAGGCCATTGCCGAGGCCCGGGCGGCCAACCTGGTCGGCCCGAATATCCTCGGCACGACCTACAGCTGCGAGATTTACGTCCACCGCGGCGCCGGGGCCTACATCTGCGGCGAGGAGACGGGCCTGATCGAGTCGCTCGAGGGCAAGCGCGCCAACCCGCGCATCAAGCCGCCGTATTTCCCCGCCGTCCTCGGCCTCTACCAGTGCCCGACGATCGTGAACAACGTCGAGACGCTCTGCCATGTGAAATACATCGCGCAGCACGGCGGCGAGGCGTTCAGCAAGATCGGCACGCCCGGCAACACCGGCACGCGCGTGTTCTGCGTTTCCGGCCACGTGCAGCGCCCGGGTTACTACGAGTTTCCCGCCGGCACGATCACGCTGGGCCAGCTGCTCAACGAGGTCTGCGGCGGCCCGCTGCCGGGGCGCAAGCTCAAGGCCGTCATCCCCGGCGGCTCCTCGGCGAAGATCCTCCGCTTCGGCGAGCGCTTCAAGGGCAAGCGCAAGGTTGGCGCCGAGATGGTCGACTACGACTGGGGCGTCGAGGACGTCCCGATGGACTTCGACTCGCTGGGCATGATCGGCACGATGGGCGGCTCCGGCGGCGTCATCGTGATGGACGACTCTGTCAACATGGTCGAGGCCCTGGCCAACATCAACGCGTTCTACTCCCATGAGAGCTGCGGCCAGTGCACGCCCTGCCGCGAGGGCTCGCTGTGGATGAAGAAGATCACCACCCGCATGGTGCACGGCGAGGCGCGCCCCGAGGACGCCGCGCTGCTGAAGAGCGTGGCGGACCAGATCCCCGGCCGCACCATCTGCGCCTTCGGCGAGGCCTGCTCATGGCCGACCCAGAGCTTCATCGCGAAGTTCGGCGACGAGTTTAGGCAGTACCCCGAGGCCAAGAAGGCCGCCAAGCCCGCCGGCGCGGCGGCGCTCATTTAATCGCCAAGTTGCCAAGCCGCTAAGTTCAAACGCCAAGAATCCAGCTACTCTCGCACCCTTTTCCCCGGCCTTCGCGCCTTCGCCTCTTCGCGATTCACTCAAATTTTCCGCCGCAATGATCGCTCCGACCAAACCCGACCTCGTCACCGTCAACATTGACGGCAAGGAGATCGCCGTGCCCAAGGGCACGAATGTGATCGAGGCCGCGCGCCTCGTGAACGTCGACGTGCCGCACTACTGCTACCACCCGAAGCTGACGGTGGTGGGCAACTGCCGGATGTGCCTGATCGAAATGGGGCTGCCCGCCGTCGATCCCGCAACGAAGGCGCCGGTCATGGACCCGGCCACCGGCAGGCAGAAGATCAATTGGATCCCGCGGCCCCAGATCGGCTGCGGCACGAATGTCTCCCCCGGCCTGCATGTCCGCACGACCTCGCCGATGGTGAAGGACGCCCGCGAGGGCGTGATGGAGTTCCTGCTCATCAACCACCCGCTCGACTGCCCGATCTGCGACCAGGCCGGCGAGTGCAAGCTGCAGGAGCAGTCCACCGGCTACGGCCGCGGCTACTCGCGCTTCATCGAGCAGAAGAACGTGAAGCCGAAGCGCACCCAGCTCGGTCCGCGCGTCACCCTCGACGACGAGCGCTGCATCCTCTGCTCGCGGTGCATCCGGTTTTCCAAGGAGGTCGCGAAGGACGACGTCCTCGGCTTCATCGACCGCGGCAGCTACTCGACGCTCACGTGCTACCCGGGCCGGCAGCTCGAGAACAACTACTCGCTCAACACCGTCGACATCTGCCCGGTCGGCGCGCTCACCAGCACGGACTTTCGCTTCAAGATGCGCGTCTGGTTCCTCAAGCAGACCGACTCGATCGACACCGAGTCCAGCGTCGGCGCGAACACCGTCGTCTGGTCCCGCGAGGGCGTCATCTACCGGATCACGCCGCGCCGCAACGACGCGGTCAACGACACCTGGATGGCCGACAGCGGCCGCGTGCTGTACAAGCAGGTGAAGTCCGATGCGCGGCTCACCGCGGTCAAGGTCAACGGCGCCGACAGCGCCCTTGACATGGCGATCCACGCCGCCGCCGAGCTCGGCAAGGCCGGTCGCGCCGCCATCGTCGGCTCCGGCCGCAGCTCCGTCGAGGAGCAGTTCCTCACCAGGAAACTCGCCGCCGCCCTCAACGCCCCCGTTGCGCTCGTCAGCCGGGTGGGGCAGGGGGACAAGCTGCTTGTCTCCGCCGACCGCAACCCGAATGTGCGCGGCGCGCTCGTCACCGGTCTCATCACCGCGCTGCCCGCCGCGAAGCTCACGGAGCTGGGCGCCGCGATTGACGCCGGCACGGTGACGACCGTCATTTCACTCGGGGAAGACCTCGCCGCCGCCGGCCTCACCGCGGCGCAGCTCACCAAGGTCTCGGTGGTCTATCTCGGCACGCACGCCAATGCGACGAGCGCCGCCGCCAAGATCATCCTGCCCACCCTGACCGTCTTCGAGAAGAGCGGCACGTTCGTCAACCAGCAGTTCCGGATCCAGAAGTTCCTGAAGGCCGTCCCCGGTCCCGCCGGGGCGACGGAAGATCTCACGGTGCTCGCCCGGCTGGTGACCGCGGCAGGGGCGGCGATCCCGGCTTCCGACCTCGGCGCGGTCTGGAAACTCATCGCCGCCGAGGTGCCTGCGCTCGGCACGATGGCGTTCGCGAATCTGCCCGACACCGGGCTGCTCCTCGACGCCACGCCCTACGCGGCGCTCCCGTTCGCCGAGGCCGAGACCCTGCACTACAAACCCGCAACCCAGCCGGCCCCCACGACAGTCTGAATTCTCCCGTGATGATTTTCCCACAGCATCCAGCTTCGAAGGCAGGGACGGACCGCCGGGCCGTCCGCACCGCTCGGCGCGCCCAGTCGTCGCGCCCTACCTTCAATCCTCGGCTGAATTGGCAATCTGCATGATCGATTTCTGGCTCAATCTCCCTCCGCTGGTCCAGGGCCTGATCAAGGGCCTGGCGGTGATCATGGTCATCTTCCCGCTGGCCGGTGCGTGCTCGATGGCGGAACGCAAGGTCTCCGCCTGGATGCAGGGCCGGCCCGGCCCGAACCGCGCCATCGTGCCGTGGTTCGCCTGGATTCCGTTCGTCGGCACGTTCCTGCAGCGGCTCGGCGTGTTCCACCTCATCGCGGACGGCGCCAAGTTCCTTTTCAAGGAGGAGCCGGTGCCCGGCCACGTGAACAAGCTCTACTTCGCGCTCGCCCCGGCGATCGCAATGATGCCGGCGCTCACGACGGTCACCGTGGTGCCGTTCGGCGCCTATTTTAACCATGCGGGCGAGGTCATCCCGCTCGTGCTCGCCAACGTGGATGTCGGACTCCTTGCGGTCTTCGCGGTCTCCTCGCTCGGCGTGTACTCGCTCATCCTCGCGGGCTGGGCCTCCAACTCCAAGTACCCCTTCCTCGGCGGCGTGCGGGCCTCGGCGCAGCTCATTTCCTACGAGCTCTCGATGACACTCTCCGTGATCCCGGTTTTCCTCTGGATCAACGCCCCGGGCACGCCGGGGACGATGAGCCTGGCGAAGGTGGTGGAGTTCCAGAGCCTTCCGGGCTTCTGGGGCGGCACGTGGTTTGTCTTCCTGATGCCGCTGTCGGCGTTCATCTTCCTCGTCTCGCTCTTTGCCGAGACGAACCGCCAGCCGTTCGACATGCCGGAGTCCGAGGCCGACCTCGTCGGCGGGTTTCACACGGAGTACGGCGCGTTCAAGTGGTCGCTTTTCTTCGTGGCGGAATACTCGCACATGATCGTGGGCTCGGGCGTCTTCACGCTGCTCTTCTTCGGCGGCTGGAATCCGCTGCCGTGGATCCCGCTCGCGAGCCTCGTGGGCTGGCTGCACCAAGCCACGCTCGCGGCCTGGACGGTGCACCCGCTGTTCGTCGGCGTGCTCTCCCTCGGCATTTTCCTCGGCAAGGTCGTGGCGCTGATCTTCATCTTCATGTGGGTCCGCTGGACGGTGCCGCGCTTCCGCTACGACCAGGTGATGAAACTCGGCTGGCAGAAGCTGCTGCCGCTCGCGATCGCGAACCTGATCTTCTACGCCCTCGCCATCGCGTTCATCCAGAAATCCGCCTAATCCCTCTGCGCCATGGCCGTCATCCCCCTCGAACGCAAAACCCTCTCGCTGGCGGAGCGCACCTACGTGCCGCAGATCCTCAGCGGCCTGAAGACCACATTCAAGCGCCTGCTCCGGCCGGCGGAGACGATGGAGTACCCCGAGCAGCGGCCCGCGATCCCGCCGGGCTACCGCGGCGTGCCCACGCTCGTGCGCGACCCGCACGGCCGCGAGAAATGCGTCTCCTGCCAGCTCTGCGAGTTCGTGTGCCCGCCCAAGGCCATCCGCATCACCCCCGGCGAGGTGCCCGCGGGCAGCGGCCGCGAGCACGTCGAGAAGGGCCCGCAGGCCTTCGACATCGACATGCTCCGCTGCATCTACTGCGGCCTGTGCCAGGAAGTCTGCCCGGAGGAGGCGATCTTCCTGCAGAACCAATACTCGATGACCGGCTACACGCGCGCGGAGATGGTCAACCACAAGGACCGCCTCTACGAGCTCGGCGGCACGCTGCCGGACGCGCATTTCAAATGGGACAAGAAGAAGGCCGCCGCCGAGCACGGCAACGCGCACTGATGAAAACCGAAAGTAGCGAGCAACGAGCAGCGAGTAGCGGGCATTCCGCCGGCGCGGGGTCGGCAGTTTTCCGTCTGCCCGCCACTTGCCGCCCATTACTCCTTACCTCCTGAGCCAATGGCCCCAGCCCTCTTTTATCTCTTTGCCCTGCTCACGGTCGCCAGCGCCGTCGGCGTCGTCGCGAACAAGAACGCCGTCAATGCCGCGATGAGCTTTCTGCTCTGCCTGGTCGGCGTGGCCGGGCTGTTCGTCCAGTTGGACGCCTACCTCCTGGCCTTCCTGCTCCTGCTGGTTTACGCGGGCGCCGTCGTCGCGCTGTTCCTCTTCATTATCATGCTGCTCGACACCCAGGGCCGGCAGAACTGGGGCTTCAAGAAGTTCTCGACCTTCACCAGCCTGGTCGCGCTCGGCCTGCTGCTGACCGGTCTCGGCACCTTTGTGGCGCGCGGCCAGCTCGATGCCCCCAACCCGAACGCAGCCGGCGGCGTCGGCGCCGCGCTCAAGCCCTACGCCTATCAGCTCTTCACCACCTACCTGCTGCCCGTGCAGGTCATGGGCTTCCTGCTCCTGATCGCCATGCTCGGGGTGATCGTGCTGAGCAAGAGGATCGACGGCCCGGAGGATGCGAAATGATCACCGCGACCCTCAACGAATATGTCATCCTGAGCGTGGTGCTCTTCGCCATCGGCTTCTTCGGCGTGCTCCTGCGCAAGAACACGCTCGTGATCTTCATGAGCCTCGAGCTGATGCTCGTCGCCTCGACCCTCGGGCTGGTCGCGTTCTCCCGGTACAACCACACGCTCGACGGGAATGTTTTCGTCTTCTTCATCCTCACCGTCGCCGCCGCCGAGGTGGCGGTCGGTCTCGCCATCATCGTCGCGCTCTTCCGCAAGCGCCACACGATCCAGGTGGACGAGCTTAACTCGCTGAAAAACTGACGATCATGACGCCCGTCTGCATCGCCCTGCTCACCGTGCTTGCGCCCCTGGTTTCCGCCACGGTCATTGCGCTCTGCCTCCGCCGTGCCGGCACGCTGGCCGCGGCCATCTCTGTGACGGCCGCCGTGATCGTCGCGGCCGGCGCCTTCACGCTGGCCATCGGCGGGGCGCGGTTCGAGGCATCGATGACCTGGCTCCGGCTCGGCTCCTTCGCCCTCTCGCTCGGCTTCAAGTTCGATGACCTCGCCGCGCTGATGCTCGTCATCGTCGGGATCGTCGGCCTCTGCGTGCACGTGTTCTCGCTCGGTTACATGCACGACGACGCAGCCAAGGCCCGGTACTTCGGCGGCCTGTCGGTCTTCATGTTCTCGATGCTCGGCATCGTTTTTGCCGGCAACCTTTTCATGATGTTCATCTTCTGGGAGCTGGTCGGTTTCAGCTCCTGGCTGCTCATCAACCACTGGCACGAGAAGCAGTCCGCCAGCGACGCGTCGAAGAAGGCCTTCATCACGAACCGTGTCGGCGACTTCGGTTTCCTGCTCGGCATCATCCTGTGCTATTGGACCAACGGCACGGTGAACCTGAGCGAACTCGCCGCGGGTCACCATGTTTACAGCACGCTGATCCCGCTCCTGCTGTTCTGCGGCGCGGTCGGCAAATCCGCCCAGCTGCCGCTGCAGGTCTGGCTCCCCGACGCGATGGAGGGCCCGACGCCGGTCTCTGCGCTCATCCATGCCGCGACGATGGTGGCGGCCGGCATCTACATGCTGTGCCGGATCAACGTTCTCATGGTCCCGCAAGCTCTCACGGTCATCATGTGGATCGGCACCGCCACGGCGCTCTATGCCGCGCTCTGCGCCATCGCGCAGCGCGACATCAAGAAGATCCTGGCCTACTCCACGCTCTCGCAGCTCGGCTACATGGTCGCGGCTTTCGGGCTGGGGTCGAAGATGATCCCCATCAGCGACACCGTGGTCGATGCGGCCGGCCAGACCGCCGTGTCCCACTGGGCGATGCTGGGCGCGGCGACCGGCGTCGGGGCCGCGATGTTCCACCTGACGACCCACGCCTTCTTCAAGGCGCTGCTCTTCCTCGGCTCCGGCTCGGTCATCCACGGCTGCCACCATGAGCAGGACATCTTCAAGATGGGCGGGCTTTCGTCCCGGATGAAGCTCACCTTCGCGACCTTCACGATCGGCGTCGCGGCCATCATCGGCCTGCCGTTCCTCGCGGGCTTTTTCTCGAAGGACGCGATCCTCTATCTGGCCTACGTGAACAACAAGGCGGTCTTCGCGATCCTGGCGTTCACCGCGATCCTGACCGCGCTCTACATGACCCGGCTCTGGCGCATCACCTTCTTCGGCGAGCCGCGGAGCGACTCCGCCGCGCATGCGCACGAGGGCGGCCTGACCCTGACGCTCCCGCTCGTGGTCCTCGCGGCGCTGGCGGTCCTGGCGGGTTATACCGGGATTTATCCCAAGGTGTTTGGCGGGGTGTTCGACCTGATTCCTGAGGCGCACGGCGCGGATCACCTGGTCATCCTGCTCACGAGCCTGTTCGTGCTGCTGGTGGGCGCGGGCACGGCGTTCCTTTTCTACCCGCCGGCGGCGACCGACGCCCTGGAGCAGAAGTCGCCCGGCCTCTTCCGGCTGCTGGCCTCCAAGCTCTGGTTCGACGAGATCTACACGTATTACATCGACAAGGTGCAGCAGCGCTTCGCCCTGCTGCTCAGCTTCCTCGAGCAGATCCTCCTGGCGGGCGTGATCATCCGGGGCCTCGCGGGGCTGGTCGGCCTGGTCGGCCTTGGTGCGCGCGCGCTGCAGGTGGGCCGGATCAACGTCTACGTCTACTGGTTCTTCGCCGGCGTCGTCATCCTGTGGCTCTTTGCAACCGGTGTTTTCTAATCCTGCGATGAGCAACCTGACTTTCGACCCCCTCCTTCTCGCCATCGCGGCTCCGCTCGCCCTGGCCCTGGCCATTGCGCTCGGCCTGCCCAAGCGCTGGTCGGTGCGGCTCGCCTACGCCGGCTTCGGCGTGCCCGCGCTGCTGGCGCTTTATGCGTGGTGGACCTACGGTGCGCGGCCCCAGGCGCACGGCTATGCTTTGCTCGCTTCCTACTCGACCGGGCTCGACGGGCTGGGCATCCGCCTCGCGCTCGGGCTGAACGGCATCTCGCTCCCGCTGTTTGTGCTCGCGGGCCTGGTCGGCCTGGCGGCCGGCCTCTACGCGATCCAGTCCGGCGCCGAGCGGCTCAAGCTCTACCTCATGCTGCTGCTCGTCATGCAGGGCGGCCTGATGGGCGTGTTCGCCAGCGTGGACGTGTTCTTCTTCTACTTCTTCCACGAGCTCGCGCTGATCCCGACCTTCATCATGGTCGGCATCTGGGGCGGCCGCGACCGCAGCTACGCGGCGATGAAGCTGACGATCTATCTCACACTGGGCGCAATGCTCTCCCTCGTCGGCCTCATCGCCCTTTATGTGAAGAGCGGGGCGAACAGTTTTGACCTCATCACGCTCCGCGAGGTGATCGCGGCGCGGCCGCTGGCCGAGACGGTGCAGCACAACGTCTTCGGCCTGCTGATGTTCGGCTTCGGCATTCTGGTCTCGCTCTGGCCGTTCCACACCTGGGCGCCCCTGGGGTATGGCGCTGCGCCGAGTTCCGCCGCGATGCTGCACGCGGGTGTGCTCAAGAAGTTCGGCCTCTACGGCCTCATCCAGATCGCCCTGCCGCTGCTGCCCGCGGGCGCGGCCCACTGGGCCCAGGTGCTCGCCGTGCTGGCGGCCGTGGGGAACGTGCTGGTCGTCGGCCTCATCACGATGGCCCAGCGCGATCTCAAGCAGGTCATCGGTTACAGTTCGGTCATGCACATGGGCTATGCGTTCCTCGGCGTCGCCTGCTTCTCGGTGCTGGGCGCGGGCGGCGTGGTGCTGCTGATGGTGGCGCACGGCCTGTCGGTCGCGCTGCTGTTCCTGCTGGCCACGAGCATCCACCACCGCACCCACACCTTCGACCTGACGCAGATGGGCGGGCTGGCGCAAAAGACCCCCGTGCTCGCGGCCTTCTTCGTCGCCGGCACGTTCGCGAGCATCGGCCTGCCGGGCTTCGCCAACTTCTGGGGCGAGCTCACCATCTTCGTCGCGCTGTGGAAGTTCTCCCCCGTGCTCACCGTCGTGGCCGTGGCGGGTGTGGTCATCTCCGCCATTTACGGCCTGCGGGCGGCCGCGCGGGTCTTCTTCGGCCCGCCGACCGAGGCCTTCGGCATCGTTGCCGCGGCACATCCGCCCGCGGACCTGCGCTGGAACGAGAAGCTTCCCGCGCTCATTCTCCTCGCCGCGCTGCTGTTCATCGGGTTCTGGCCGCAGTCCCTCTCCGCGCCGCTCAATGCCACGCTGTCCGCGGTCTACGCCCCGCCGGCCGCCGCCGCGAACTAACGCCTCTCCGCCGCAATGGATCCCACCGCCCTTCAAGCTATCGCCGCGAACAACGACTGGATCACGATCTTCCCCGAGCTGCTGCTCGGCTGCGTGGCGCTCGTGCTGCTGGCGCTCGAGATCGTGCTGCCGGTGAAATACCATTCGTACCTGCCCGGCGTCGCCCTGTTCGGGGTGCTGGCCATCATTCCGAGCCAGCTCATCAGTTTGCGTCCGGGTTTTCTCCTCGAGGGCGACACGTTCAACGGCCTGCTGCACCAGTCGCACGAGGGGCAGGTCATGCGTGTCTTCTTCCTGATCACGGCTGCGCTGGTCTGCCTGCTCGGCACCGTCAGCCTGGCGAAGCAGAAGATGCCGCACACGGAGTTCCACCACATTGTGCTGGTCGTCACGGCGGCATTGATGCTCCTGGCCCAGAGCAACCACTTCGTGATGCTCTTCGTGGCCCTCGAGACGGTAACCATCGGGTTTTACATCCTCGTGAGTTATTTCCGCACGAGCCGGCTGTCGCTGGAGGCCGGCCTGAAGTACCTCGTCCTGGGCGCGCTCAGCTCCTCGATTCTCCTCTTCGGCATCGTGCTGCTCTACGGTGTCGCCGGCAACCTCATGCTGCCCGGGCACACCGGCTCGCCGCTGAACTTTGACGAGCTGGCGGGGTTCCTCGCCGCCAATCCGCACAACTTTCTCGCCGGTGTCGGTATAGTCCTCGTCCTCTCCGGCGTGGCCTTCAAGATCGGGGCGTTTCCCTTCCAGATCTGGGTGCCCGATGTCTACCAGGGGGCGCCGACGCCCGTCACCGCATTCCTGGCGGTCGGCTCGAAGGCCGCGGGGTTTGTCATCCTGCTGATCCTCGTCCGGACCTTTTCCGCGTACGCCTGGCTGACGCTGCCGATCCTGACGCTCATGGCGGCGGCCACCCTGCTGTTCGGCAATTTCGCCGCGCTCACGCAGCACAACGTGAAGCGCCTCATCGGCCTGTCGGGCGTTTCCCACGCCGGGTTCCTGCTGCTGGGAGTGATCGCGGCGGCCACGGTGCCGATGGCCTTCGGCGCGGTTTATTTCTACCTCTTCGCTTACCTCATCGCCTCGTTCGCGGTGTTTGGCGTGATGGCGCACGTGGCCGGCCCGAACGATGCGGACCAGGAAATCAGCCATTACGCCGGGCTCGCGAAGGAACGGCCCTTCCTCGCCCTCGTGCTGGCCATCGGCCTCGGTTCGCTCGCCGGCATCCCGCCGCTCGCGGGCTTCATGGGCAAGCTCTTCGTCTTCATCGGGGTCTTTGAGTCCGGTCATTACGGCCTGCTCGCGGTGGCGGTCGTCAGCGTGGTGATTTCGATCTACTATTACTTCACTTGGATCCGGGCGGCCTTCTTCGAGACGTGGACGCCGCCGGCGAACGCCGAGGCCGTGTCCCCGCGGCCGGCGCTGACTCCGGTGACGGTGCCGTTGGGCCTGATGCTCGGGCTGCTGGCGGCGTGCACGGTGCTGCTCGGCTTTTACCAAGGGCCGCTGGGTGACTGGCTTGCCGCGCGCTGAGCCGGCGCGCGTTGCGGCAGGTTGCCGTTGCCTGCCTTGGCAACGAAAAGGGCGGGATCCGACCGGATCCCGCCCTTTGTAAAAACGATTCCGGCGGCTTTAGCGCCAGCGGCCCTCGATGAACACGTAGGAACCGCCGCGCCGTTCCCAGCGCGGGGCGATCCAAGCCGACCGGCCGCGGGGCGGAAGCTCCCAATGACCGCCAACCCATTCATGCCGGTGGCCGCGCCAGACCCAGTAGCCGCCAATCCACACATGATAGGGCGAGGGCTGGGCCACGATGACCTCCGGGCGCGGAGGCGGGGGAGCGTCATAGATCACGACCTGGCTCATCGCGGGCGGCGGAGGCGGTTGCGGCACCTGCCAATAGCCCTCGATCCAGTTGCGCGTGCGGCCATCCCAACGGGCCTCCACCCAGTAGGCGCCGGGCTGGGGCGGCAGCACCCAGGCGCCGGGAATCCAGACCCATTGCCCGCGGATCCATGAGTGGTGGCCGGCAATCCAGACGTAGCCCGGGCCGGGGGAAACGATGATTCTTTCCTCCCGGGGACGGGGCGGGGCCTGCTCCACGATGATCGGCGCGGGCACGCCGATGCGCAGACCCAGGTCAACGGACACGCGGGTTTGCGCCTGGAGCGACAGGGTCAGGCCCGCGGCACAAAACGCCGCGGTGAGAAGGAAAAATGCCGGGCGGCCGGCGCGGGGAAGGGTGGGATGAAGTGGCATGGTGGACAGACGTTGGGACTTTGGATCGGTTACTTTCGTCATAAAGGTGGGGCGGTCACAGACCCGGTGAAAAGACATTTGTTTCCAGTCCGGATTGCTGCCTCAGTGGCGCCGCTCCCCGCATGAAAGTCACCGGACTCGCCCTTGTCCCGCCCCCGACCGCCGCCGACCTGCCCAAGGTTACGCCTGAGCTGCTTGCCTCCGTGCTGGCCCGCTACTCCCGCAGTAACGAGGGCCTCGGCGCCATCCTGGGCAAGGTGGACATCGCCAACCCCGACGCCTCGATCGACCGCATCCTGAAGTTCGTCGACTACGGCCACGCGTCCATCGGCGGCCTCACGGGTGGCCTTGCGATCGCGCTCGACGGCGTCTCGATGTGGCTGGCCTGGAAAATCTTTGAAATCGCCACGATGGCCGACGGGCAGGAGTCGAGCACGCGCTACATCACGATGGACGCGGCCAACCTGCCGACGCCGGACGAGATCGGCATCCCGGACGATCTGGCGGCCCGGTGGCACGATGTCATGGCCGCGGCCTTTGCCGCCTATAACGCCGAATACCTCCGGCTCGACCTGCTCGCAACGGCGAAGCCCGACTTGGTCCGGCTGCCGCCCGACGCCAAGCCCGCGGTGGTCACGCGCCTCCGGAAGAACTACGCGCTTGATCGCGCGCGCTATTTCATCCCGTTCGCCACGCGGACGAACCTCGGCCTCGTGCAGTCCTCCCGGATGTGGGCCGCGACGGTGAAGCAGCTCGATTCGCTGCCGAATCCCGAGGCGCGCGCCGCGGCGCGACTCATCCGCGAGGAGCTGCTCAAGCAGTCGCCCCGGCTGATGCGCCACAGTTCCGCGGAGAAATCCTACGAGGAACAGGCCCGCCAGGAACTCGCCGCCAGCCTCAAGCTCGGGCTTGAGCGCCTGTCGGCCGAGCCGCTCGACGACGAGGTCTGGGTGAAGGTCGACCGCGATGCGCCGCCCTGGCTCGCGGAAACCCAGCCGGTCTCCGAGGCGCTCCGGCACCGGGCCAACCGCTACGGCCACCAGGGCCTGGCCACCCGCCGCACGCGCGTCACGTTTGCCTGGAACAACCTGGCCCTGGCCGAGCTCCGCGACCTCAACCGCCACCGCACGGGCCACCGGTTCACGCCGCTGGTGCAGGGCGGATTTTACCTTCCGCCGGAGATTCCGCACGCCCATCACGCCGTGCTGCTGAAACAGCAGCTGGAGCTGACCCGCGAACTCCTGCGGCGCGGCTCCCCGGCCTATGTTTACTCGCTGTTGCTGGGAGCCCAGACGCCTTTTGAGCATTCCACCCACGCCGACAAATTCATCTACGAGGCCGAGCTGCGCACGGGCATGGGCGCGCATTTCCGCTATGCGGAGCACCTGAGCGCGGCCCTGCGCGAGTTTTTCCACCAGATGCCCGCGGCCCGCTCCTGGGTGGTCGAAGGCACCGCCGAGCCGGAATAATTGGGTTGCTGCATTATCCCCGCGAAGCAAAGAATTGGCATCCCCAATGATATTGTCCGGAGCACCCATTGCGGTTCGTGCCGACGTTTGTTTTCTCCTCGCTGCCGGCCCGGCGGACGCAACGCCATGACGCGGAGTCATCGTCCATGAGCAAGTTTCGCGTCCTGCAGTTCAACATGCAGTTTGGGCAGATCTGGGATGATACCTATCCCGACCGGGCGCCGATCCGGCTCGACGCGACGCTGGAGGAAATCCGCGCACACAACGCCGACATCATCCTGCTGCAGGAGGTGGAGAAGGCGCTGCCCGGCGGGGTGCAGCTGAAGCCGCCGCCGAACTACATGCGGCTGCACGCAGAGCTGCCCGGCTACGACAGCTGGTTTTCATACCCGCGGGCCGACCCGCGCGAACTCCCGTTTGGGCTGGGCCTGGCGATCTTTTCCCGCGGGCCGTTGCGCGGCCACATCCGGGTCGACCTGCCGTCGCCGCCGATCGAGTTCGAGTTTTTCGGCAAGAAGACCACGCCGACCGACCGCCTGCTGATCGGCGCCTATACCACGATGCTCGGCCGGGAGGTGAAGGTCTATAACACGCACCTGCTGGCGTTTTTCATGCTCGGATCGAGCAGCACGATGAATCCGTTCCAGCGCAACCTGGTCGCGGAGCAACTGGCCGACTCGCACGGCCCCACGCTCCTGGCGGGGGACTTCAACGTCAGCAAGCACCAGACCCTCGTCGCGCAGTTTGCCGAAGCCGGCTACACCACCGTGCAGCAGACGGAAATCACCTGGCGGCGCCGGCCGTTCGTGCTCGACCATATTTTCCACAACTCGCAGCTGCGCTGTGTCGCCCGCCGCGTGGTCCCCACGCCCGCCTCCGACCACCACGCGATCGTGGCGGATTTCGAGTTCACGAAGTAAGCGACGGGCGGAGGCTGCCCGCGAATAATGCGAATGCTCGCGAATCGGGATCGCGGAGCGGATTCGCGATGATTTGCACGGTTCGCGGGCGGGTTTGAGGCCGGCCTACTTTCCCTTCCGGACGCGCTCCTTTTCCTCGTCGCGCTCCTCTTCCAGCCGGGCCCGCTCGCTGACGAGCTGCTGCTGGATCTTTTTGATCTCGTCGGGCTTTTGGTCGGCGTAGGCCTCGTCGAGCTGCTTCTTCAGGAAGATCTCCCGCTCGGCGAGCTTGCCCTGGTAGACGCGATCAAGCTCGGCCAGCCGGCCCTTCTGGTCCGCGGTGAGCGGCCTGCCCGAGGCGGGGTCGGATTTGGCCAGGCGTTCCATCGCGAGTTCATAGGCGCTTTTCATGGGACCAACGTAGCCAGGGTCCCGGCGGAATCCACAGTAGAATTTCCCCAGACATTTTACGGGAGATAACGGAGGGAACGGAGGGGAATTTTACCCTGCATTCGTTCGAGCCAATTTCACACGAAGATCGCAAGGGCCGCGAAGAATACAGGTCAACCCACTTGGCCACAAAAAGGCAAAGGGGCCACGAGGCTCCGACCCGGATCTCTCGCGCGCCCCTAGGCGCAAGGGCGATTCCTTCGCAACCTTCGAGCCCTTGTGCCTTTTTTGCGGCCCAACTCAACTTCGCGCCCTTTGCGATCCTGGTATGAAATATATTCTCTCCGTTTCCTCGGTTACCTCCCGCAAGGATTCAGGATCGCTACCCATAGCTCACCCCAAGGATGAGCGTGAGTGCGACCACGGCGAACGGCGGCCAGAAACCCCGGCTCCAGCCCTGCCAGCCCCGCGCATAGCCGGCGAACATGACCGCGAGCAGGCCGGCGAGTGCCGCCGCCCCGATCCACGGGGCCCGGTAATTCGCCGCGAACCACATCCCGGGTAGCCGCAGGTTGCCCTGTACGCCCCGGTCCACGGCCCACAGCACCAGCACCGCGGCGTGGTTCGCCAGCGCGCTGCCGGCGGCGAAGCCGGCGAGTCCGCTGAGCAGCGACACGAGGCCCAGCAGGATCACCAGCGTCGAGGCGGGAATGACCCAGAGATTGGCCAGCAGGGCGCCCGGCGTGAACAGGTTGAAGAACTGCACGCCGGTCACCGCGCCCACCAGGGCCGACGCCAGCCCGATCCCCAAGGACGCGATCACGGTCCGCCAAAGCGCATCGCGCCAGCGCTGGTGCCAGGTCCACGAGACGGGCGGCAGGTCGCGGAAAAGCTGCCCGGCCGCCTGCCACCGGTCCGCCAGCGGCAGTCCGAGCACCAGCAGGGCGGCGACGATGCCGTAGCTCATCTGGAAACTGGCACTGAACAGGTCCAGCGGGTTGACCAACAGCACCACCAGCGCCGAGGCCGTGAGCGCGGAGAGCGGATTGCGGGGCACCCGCAGCACGAGGGAAACCTGCACGAACGCCACCATCACAAACGCCCGCACGGCCGATGGCGCGCCGCCGGTGATGTCCACGTAGAGCCACAACGCGACCAGGCCGATCGGCACCTTCGCGATCCGCGGCAGCCGCAGCAACGAGAGGAGCGCCTGCAGGCTGGCCGCGATCACTGCAATGTGCAGCCCGCTGATGGAGAAGACGTGCATGGTCCCGCTTTGCCGGAAGAGGGTCTTTTGCCCATCACCCAACTCGTGCTGCTGGCCGAGCAGCATCGCGCGCAGCACGCCGACCAGCGCCGGCCGCTTGGCCTCCACGCCCGCCCCGAGCAGGGCGGAAAATCGCGCCAGGGTGCGGGCGCAGAACTGTGCGTAGGCCGAAGCCGGCCGCTCCCCGGCCAGCACCCGGCCGCGGCTCAGCCGGAAGTTGATGCCGGCGCCGGCGAGATAGCCGTCGAACGTGTTCACCGGTGGATCGCGCGGCAGCGTCGCCAGCACGCCGACGGCCCGGATTACGGCGCCGCGTAGCGGCCGCGCCTCCCCGCGTCGCAATGCGAGCGAGAAGTAGAGTCGCTGGTCGCGCAGTTCCTGCACCGGTGCATCGGCCCGCACGATGATGGCCAGGCCGGAGCATTTCCGGGCATCCGCCGAGGCAAATCCGCGGTCAATCTTCAGCGTCAGCCGGACTTCGCGCGGCGGGAGCGTGTCCCACACGGCCAGCCGCGGCCGGTGCAGGGCATAGCTGGCGGCACCGGCGAACATCATGGCCACGGTCAGAGCTGCGGCCCAGATCCACCGCCATCCGCGCCAGCCCGCGGCGATCCCGAGCGCGCTGGCAAGCGCAGCCCCTGCCAACAGCCACGGCACCGGCAGAAAGTCGCCAGCCTTGCCCGCAGCGAGTCCCGCCATCAGCGGCAAAACCAGCCACAACAGCGGCGCGCGGTGTCCGAGGCTGCGGCTGGTCATCCGCCTTTCCTAATGGCGAACCGGTGCGGTTGAATACGAAACTCGAAAATAGTGACTCCGATGCAACCCGCTGACAGCAAGCTACCGGTCGGGGATGCGTTTTTGCAGGAGGCAACGGAGAGGAAGTCGGAATGCCGATTAGGCAATGAAACTCCGATCCTTTTTAACACGAAGGGCGCAAAGGCCGCAAAGATCGGAGCAAACCCACGGTACTTTGCTGGTTTTGCGTCCTTGGTGTTCAACGCCGAAACCGACCCTCTGTTTCCTCCGTTGCCTCCTTTAAGAAATCGGGTGCCGGTTGAACGGGATTTGGTTTCCCGCCTTTTCATTCGGGTCCTTTCGTGTTCATTCGAAGCTGCTCCATGGCCGCGCCCGATCAAACCGATTTCTTTGCCGCGGAGACGTCCGCCCCCGACTGGCCCGCGGCGGCCCAGCGCGCGCATCAGCCGCTTGCGGCCCGGATGCGGCCGCGCCGGCTCAGCGAGGTCGTCGGCCAGGACCATCTGCTGAAACCCGGCAGCCTCCTGCCGCGGCTGGTCGCCCAGAATCGCTTCGGCTCGCTGCTCTTCTACGGCCCGCCCGGTTGCGGCAAGACCAGCATCGCCGAGGCCATCGCGCACGAGACGAAGAGCCGCTTCGTTCGCGTCAACGCCGTCATGTCCAACGTCGCCGAGCTGCGTGAGATCCTCGCCGCCGCCCGCCGCGCGCCCGCGGCCGGGACGATCCTCTTCATCGACGAGCTGCACCGCTTCAACAAGTCCCAGCAGGACCTGCTGCTGCCCGACGTCGAGGAAGGCACGGTGCGGCTGATCGGCGCGACCACGCACAATCCCGGCTTCTACGTCAATCCGCCGCTGCTCTCGCGCAGCCACCTCTTCCGGCTCGAGCCGCTGCCCGCGGCCGCCGTCGCGGGAGTGCTCGGCGCAGCGCTCGCCGATGTGGAGCGCGGACTCGGGGCGCGCCGCGTGACGGCGGACGACAAGCTGTTGGCCGACCTCGCTGTGCTGTGCGACGGCGACCTGCGCCGGGCGCTCAATGCCCTTGAGGTGCTCGTCCTCGGCCTGCCCGAGGGCGCCGCGCTCACGCCGGCCGACCTGGAGGTCTTCGCCCGCGAGCGGCGCATCCGCTACGACGCCAACGAGGACGAGCATTACGACACGATTTCGGCCTTCATCAAGAGCTGCCGGGGCAGCGACCCCGACGCCGCGATGTACTGGCTGGCCAAGATGCTGGCCGGCGGGGAGGACCCGCGGTTCATCGCGCGGCGCCTCGTGATCCTCGCCAGCGAAGATGTCGGGCTGGCCGATCCGCAGGCGCTGCCGCTGACGGTGGCGGCGCACCATGCCTGCGACTTCATCGGTCTGCCCGAGGCGGAGCTGACGCTCGCGCACGCGACGCTCTACATCGCCACCGCGCCCAAGAGCAATTCCGCCACGCTCGCGCTGGGCGAGGCGCACCGCGTGCTGAAGGAGGCGCCCGTGCAGCCCGTGCCGCTGCCGCTCCGCGACAAGAGCGGGGCCGCCAGCAAGCAGAACCAGCACGGCAAGGGCTACCGTTACTCGCACGATTTCCCGGAGAACATCTCCGGCCAGGATTACCTGGAAAAGCCTCTCGCGCTCTACACGCCGAAATCGGCCGGCTGGGAGGCGAAGATCGCCGAGCGCCTCGCGCGCTGGCGGGAATTGAAAACCCAGGTGCGCGGGCATAAGACCTGACGGCCTTGTTACGGCCGGGCGGTTGACAGCAGGAAGGCTTGGCGAGACGGTCGGCGCTCGGTTCCGTCATGTCCACGTCTTCCCTCGCACCCTTTGATTCCGTCGCGTCGGCCGTCGCGGAGATTGCCGCGGGCCGGCTGGTGATCGTGACGGACGACGAGGGCCGGGAAAACGAGGGTGACCTCGTGATGGCGGCGGCGAAAGCCACGCCGGAGACTGTCAACATGATGATCCGGCATGCCCGCGGACTCATCTGCGTGCCGACGACCGGCGCGCAACTGCGCCGGCTCGGCATCGGCCAGATGGTGCAGGAAAACCGCGAGTCGCATCAAACCGCCTTCACGGTCTCGGTGGATGCCGCCGCGGGCATCAGCACCGGCATCAGCGCGGCCGACCGGGCGCGCACGATCGCGCTGCTGGCCGACCCGGAGTCCAAGCCGGCCGACCTGGTGCAGCCGGGGCATATTTTCCCGCTGCGAGCGAAGGCCGGCGGCGTGCTGGAACGCGCGGGCCACACGGAGGCGGCAGTGGATCTCGCCACACTCGCGGGGCTGCCGCCGGCCGGGGTCATCTGCGAGATACTCAACGAGGAGGGCGCGGCGGCCCGCCTGCCGGAGCTGGTGGAGTTCAGGCAGCGGTTCGGGCTGAAGCTGGTCTCGATTGGCGCGCTCATCGAATACCGGCACCAGCGCGAGCAGCTGGTCGAGCGCGTCTGCACGCGGCCGTTTCCCTCGGAGTTCGGCGACTTCACCCTGCACATCTACCGCAGCCGGCTCGACGACCGGCACCACCTTGCGTTCACGATGGGAACGTTGGGACCCGGGCCCACGCTGGTGCGGGTGCACAGCGAGAATCTCCTGAGCGATGTCTTTCGCGCCAAGGGCATGGACAGCCATCATTCGCTGACGGCCTCGCTCGAGGGCGTCGCCCGCGCCGGGCAGGGCGTGGTGCTGTACATGGAGCAGCCCGCCGGCGGCCGCGATTCGCTGCGCCGGCTGTTGGCTCCGCCGGGCGCCGCGCCCGCGCCGATGAGCTTCCGGGATTACGGCATCGGCGCGCAGATCCTCGTCGCCCTCGGCCTGCGCCGGATCCGGCTGCTGTCGCATACGGCGCGCAAGGTGGTGGGCCTGGACGGCTACGGGCTGGAGATCGTCGAACAGATCCCGCTGTAGCGGGAAGTTCCAAACCCGAACTTCGGAATCCGAAACACGCGAGCCTTCGCTCTGCTTGTCATTCTGAGCGTAGCGAAGAATCCAGAAAGGTTTCGCAGAGCGCTTCGACGGCCATCCAACCCGATCCGTCGCTGTGCCCAGAGTGACCAACGAGGGAGTTTTGCCTAACAAAATCCAAAATCCCCGGCGTTTTCACCGGTTGAAATTACCTTCGAATTTCGAGTTTTGAGCGTCGAGCTTTCATCCGACTGTTCGTTTTAAGTTGCGGACCGATTTTATCCCGCTTCCTGTGTCCGACTTCTTTCTCATATGAGTCTTGCTGCCTCCCAGTCACCGGCCCCATCGGGCAATGCCTTCACCCTCGGAGTGGTGGCGGCCTGCTATAACGAGGGTCTGGTGGACGCCCTGCTGGCCCGCGTGGTGGCCGGGTTGAAGGCGGCGGGCGTGAAGGCGAAGAAGCTCACAGTCCTTCGGGTGCCCGGCTCAAATGAGCTGCCGGTTGCGGCCCAATGGCTGGCGGAGCGGCGCAAGACCGATGCGGTCATCGCGTTGGGGGTGCTGATCCGTGGCGACACGATCCACTACGAGCTGATCGCCACGGCGACGACCGAGGCGCTGCAGCGCGTGGCGCTGAAGACGGGCGTGCCGGTGATCAACGGCGTGATTGTGGCCGAGACCGCGGCGCAGGCGAAGGCGCGGTGTGCCGGCAAGATCGACCGCGGGGCGGAGTTCGCCGCCGCGGCGCTCACGATGGCCGCGCTGAAGCGGAGGATTTCCCCATGAGCAAAGCCCAGTTTGCCCAGCGCCGTGACGGCCGCGTGGCCGCCCTGCAGTACCTGTTCGCGTGGAGCATGAACGCGCCCCAGAATCTCGCGGAGGACCTGCGGGTGTTCTTCGAGAACCTGGAGCAGCCGCGCGAGCATTACGCGTTCGGCGAGGAGCTCATCCACGGCGTGATCGGGCACCAAGCGGACATCGACTCGCGCATCAAGGCGCTGGCGCACAACTGGGAGTTCGAGCGGATCGCGAAGATCGACCTGACGATCATGCGGCTGGCGATGTTCGAGATGCTGTACCGCAAGGACATCCCGCCGGTGGTCTCGATCAACGAGGCGATCGACCTGTCGAAGCAGTTTTCCAACGCCGACGCCAAGCGCTTCATCAACGGCATCCTGGACCGCGTGAAGGACCAGCTGGGGCGCGATGCGCGCAAAGCTGAGTAGGGTTTTATGTGGAACTCAGGAAATCAGGAAGATGAATGAACTCGGTCACAAGGAGCTGAGTGGACGGGTGATCGAGGCCGCGATTGCCGTGCACACGGCGCTGGGGCCGGGGTTTATCGAGTCGGTCGATGAGACAGCACCCAGTGTCGAACTTGAGGCGCGAGGAATCGGATATGAATGGCAAAAGGTGGTTCGGGTGCAGCACCGCGGCGTCGATGTTGGCGAGCACCGGCTCGATTTGCTGGTCGAGAAATGTCTGCTGGTTGAACTGAAGGCGGTGAAGGAATTGGAGGACATTTTCTTCGTCATCGGAAGATCCCAGATGAAGGCCGCAGGAATTCGGGATGGCTTGATCCTCAATTTTTCCACCATGCCATTAACCATCAAACGGATTGGTCCTGGCCTGCCGCATCCCTGATTTCCTGAGTTCCGCATTAAAAGATGTTTGGTTTATTCAAAAAATTCAAAGACGGCTTCGCCAAGACCGTGTCGGCCATCGCGGCGAAGACCTCGGGGCTGTTTGGCGGGCGGCGGATTGACGCGGCCTCGCTCGGCGAGCTCGAGGAGGCGCTTTACACGGCCGATTTCGGCGTCGAGACCACCGCGGAGATCCTCGCCGAGATCCGGAAGGCCTACAGCGCGGACAAGGAGCTGCAGGGCCGCCAGGCCGCCGAGATCGGCGCGGCCGTCCTGCAGCGCGTGCTCGCGGGGGCGGAGGGCGTGCTGCCGGCGCGGGTCGCGGGCTCCACTCCCACGGTCATTGCCATGATCGGCGTCAACGGCTCCGGCAAGACCACGACCTCGGCGAAGCTGGCGTGGAGACTCAAGCAGGAGGGCGGCGCGGTCACGCTGGCGGCCTGCGACACCTTCCGCGCGGCCGCGGTCGAGCAATTGAAGACCTGGGCGACGCGGCTCGACCTCGAGATCATCGCCAGCCACACCGGCGCGGACTCGGCGGCGGTGGCGTTCGATGCCTGGCAGGCCGCCAAGGCCCGGGGACGCGACTACCTGATCGTGGACACGGCGGGCCGGCTGCACACGAAGTCGAATCTGATGGAGGAACTCGCGAAAATCCGCCGCGTGCTGCAGAAGCACGACCCGGCGGCGCCGCAGCACCGCTGGCTGGTGGTCGACGGTTCGCTCGGCAGCAATTCGATCGAGCAGGCGAAGGTGTTCCACCAAAGCTTCGGCCTCACGGGGCTCGTGGTGACGAAGCTCGACGGCACGAGTCGCGGCGGGGCCTTGGTGGGAATTTACCGCCAGCTGAAGATCCCAATCTACTTCCTCGGCCTCGGCGAACAGGCCGAGGATTTGCAGCCCTTCAGCGTGGAGAACTATGCGAAGGCGGTCTTCGGGCTGGGGGAGTGAGGAGCCCAGTAGCAGCCGACGTAAGGAGGCTGGGATCGGCAATATCGCACTGAATGTCCCCATAACCCTGTTGGCCGTCCCCGATGCGAGTTGAGCTTTAGCCGGCAGAAAACCATCCGCCTAAAGCTCAACCCGTAAGACTCGAGTATTGAGTCCCAAATATTTAGCGATCAACTCGCTCCTGCAGACTGCAACCATGCAAAGCTCAACTCAGTTGAGGTGAATACACTGTTGGGCGGAAGAAATGCACGTCTTCAGCAAAGTTTCAGCTCGGAAGGTAAGAATCGGCGGCGAGCAGCACAGCGGTTGGCTGCCCGAGGGCTTCGCGACGCCGCTGCCGACTCCCATGAGAGAAGTGGCGATGACGTTTGAGATCACCGATGACGGCGGCGGCAATTATTTGCTCATCTATCGGAGTAACAATTTCCGCGCTCGTGCTCTTCTTTGCCTACACCGACGGCGGCTTCCACAGCCACACGACGTTCTACTCCGCTGCGATGGCTTCGAGCTTCATTGTCTATTCGTCGATTGCTTTCCTCGTGAGCCGTTTCGGAAGTAGAAAGCAAAGCAAGGCCTGGCTCTTCTTTGTATGCGGCATAGCCTTGATGTTCGCGTTTATTCCGTCTTTTCGCTTCGTCGTTGATTTGTTTTACGTCGAGCGCTTCCGCGGGATGGATAGCGGAGATCCACTGCCGGTTATTCGGGAGTTATTTTATTACGGTCCCGTGATCATTGGCTCCCTCTGCGTTTTCCGCGCTATTTCGCTCTGGTCCGATGAAAACACCGAAAGAAAAGAGCCTAACCAGTAGGAATGAGAAGGCGTAGAGAGCCTCGCCCGCGAGGGTGAGAGGATTACTCTGCGCCTTATGACCACGAACAACATTACGATTGGGTTAGATCTCGGGGACCGCCGCCACGCGGTGAGCCCGAAAAGGGGTCAGGCCAATACAATTGTGTTCGACCGCGATAGTACAGACCTGACCCTCCTGAATTCCTTATGACCGCCGATGAATTTCGCCGTTTGGCGCTGAAAGTTTCCGGTGCGTTCGAGTCGTCGCATATGAATCATCCGGACTTCCGCATCGATGGCAGGGTCTTTGCGACGCTGGGTTATCCCGACGACCGCCATGGGATGGTCAAACTCACGCCGGAGCTGCAGCGGGCCTTCATGAAGCGGGCGCCCAGCGTGTTCGGACCTGCCGCCGGCGCTTGGGGAAAAAAGGGCTCGACGATCGTGCTTCTCACGGCGGCGCGGGTCGGCGTCGTGCGCGAAGCGCTCGATGCCGCGGCGAAGAATACTACCGTAAAAAGGGCAAAGGCCTGAGAGATTTAGGCTTGGCTCATGGGAACTAAACGCGGGCTTTTGTCATCGCGAGGTGCGCGAAGCGCGCCGCGGCGATCCAGCTGGATTGCTTCGTCGCTGCGCTCCTCGCAATGAAAGGCCAAACTTCAAGCGGCGTTGATCGGATCTCTCTTTCGATCGACCTTCGCCCCTTCGAGCCTTTGCGCTTAATCCCAAACCTCAGAACGTGTAATCCACCGAGCCGAAGAACCCGCGGCGCATGCCGTACTGGGCGGCGTTGACGCCCACGCCGGAGCCGTCGCGGAGTTCGTACGATTTGTCGGTCACGTTCACGATATCGAACCGTACTTTCCACTCGTGGTTGCGGCGGATCTTGAAGGTCTGCTCCACGCCAAGGTTCAGGGTCGCGTAGGCCGGCACGGTTCCGCCGTTCGGGATGTTCGAGCCGTCGGCCGCCGTCGCGTCGTTCCGCAGCCCACTGCCGTACAACAGGTCCGCGTAGAGCCGGGTGCCGCCGTGGGTTTCCACCCAATGATAGGAAGCCCCCACTGAGCCGGTCAGGGCCTGGTCGTGGTCGAGAAAGATCCAGTGGTTCCTGACATAGGCGAGGTCAGCCGGATCGAAGAGAAACTGGGATGAATTCCAGTCGCGGCCCTGCGCCACCGAGTGGGCGAGGTTGGCGTAGGCTGAGAAATCGCCGTCCGTGTAGGAAGCGGTCAGCTCCGCCCCGTAAACCTTGCCTTCGGCGTAGTTGAATGCGGAAAGGATCAGGGTCTGCCCGAACAGGCCGTCGTCGAGCTGGTTCTTGGCGCGCTTGTAATAGGTGTCCACGCCCGCCTGAAACTTGGAGGAGAATTTCTGCGTGATGCCGACGTCGAAATAATCCGAGCGCTCGGCCTTGACCGGGTCGTCGAGAGCGCTGGGCGACGCATTCGAGGTACCGGCGAACTGCGCCACCGTGCTGCCCGGCACGTCCTCCACCGGTGGCGGCGTGAAGTACCTCGCGTAGCCGGCGTGGAGCGTGGTCGTGTTGGTCAGCTTGAAGACAAAGTTGAGCCTCGGGCTGAGCTGGTTCTCGTGGTCGGACGACGCGTTGAAGACATCGAAGCGGGCGCCGTAATTCGCCGTCAGCCGGGAACTTAGCTTCCACTCATCCTGCAGGTACACGCCGGCAAACAGGCCGTGAAGCGTGCTCTGGTCCGCGAGCGTGAAGGCGGGCCCGGTGGGATTGCCGTCGGCGTCCACGGGAAACACGGTCGTGGCCGAGGTCGCGGAGACCGACTCGTCCAGCAGCATGACGCCGCTGCGCAGCGTGTGCTGGTCGTTCAGCGCATAGCTGCCGTCGCCCTGGAGACCGGCGGACTGAAGCTGGCGGTTCACATCGCTCGCCACGCCGTTGAAGAACAGGTCGCCGACCGGGTCGGGGGTGAAGTGCACGCTGCTCTCACGGCCGAAGACCGAGAGCTGGTAGTCGAGCGGGCCGGCAGACTTCTGGTACGTGACGACGCCGTAATAATTCTGTTCGTGCTGGTTTTCGTCCAGCTTGGCCGAGTCGAAGGTGCCCGGCAGCCAGGGGTTGCCGTTGGGCGAAGTGCCGGCGGGCAGGCCCGGGGAATCCGGCACCTGGAATTTGCTGTCCGAAATGCTCGCCATCACGTTGAGGCGGCTTTTGTCGTCCAGGATGAAGGACGAGTAGGAGAACAGCCGGCTTTGGTCCGTGGCGTCATGGAGCGCCTTGGCGCTGGGCGTCGGGTTCTCGATCCCGAGGCTGTTGTGCTCAAAGCTGCCATCGAGGAAATAGCTGGCGCTGCCGACGGAGCCGCCGGTCTCAAAGCTCGGGCGGAACGTGTCGAAGCTGCCGCCATAGAGCGAAAAACCGCCGCCCGGATCGAACGACCCGCTTTTTGTCTGGATGTCGACGATGCCTGCGGTGCGGAAGCCGTACTGCGCGGGCAGCGAGCCGGTGATGAGCTGCAGGCTGTTCACGAAGCGCGGGTCCAGTTCCAAACCGAAGCCCGAGATGCCCTCCGGCAGCAACACGTCGTTGATGCGGTACTGCAGGTTGGCGTGCTCGCCGCGGAGGTGCAGGTCGCCGTTGGCGGCGGAATCGCCGGCCACGCCCGGCGCGCGCAGCAGCACCTGGCTGAACGGGGCGTCAGCGCCCTGCGGCAGGTCCTGGATCTGCTGCTGGCCGATGAGGAAGGACGTGGCGCCGAGGGTCGGCGCGATGTTGTCGCGGGCCTCGTCGAGCTGCCCGGTGACGATGAATTTATCGAGTTCGACCGGGGTCTTGTCCACGGGAGGTGGCGGACTCTCCGGCGAGGGAGCCGTCTGGGCGCAGAGCCCGGCGGCGGAGAGAAGAAACAAAAGGGGGAAAATGCGGGATGAAGCCATGATGAGCCTGAGTTAACGGACGTGAAGCCGTGCCCGGACTGGACGCGGCCAAGCGCGGCCCCGGGAAACGGGCGCAGCGCGGCAATGACGTTGAACTCAGCTCACCGGCGGCCCCCGCTCCGGCGGATGCAGGTAGCGGGACGACGTCAGGAGAATTTCAGCCGCCGGGAGGCGGACCAGCTCGCGCCGTTCGACGGGCGTTGAGGCTAGGATCGCGGTGTCCACGGTCGTGGACACGCCGTGGGCGAAGAGCACCACCGCGCAGCCATCCTCGTGCCCATCATCATGGTCGCCGTGAAAGAAGTGGTGCAGCTCGGGGCTGACGGCCAGCACCGAGAGCAGCAGCACCAGCGCGATGCCGCCCGCCGCGAGGAGGCGGCGGGGAGTTTCGGCAAGCAGCAGGGAGCGGCGCAGGGCGGACATGACGGACTGGAATGTCGCGACTATACCGAACGCGTCAAGAGGCGCGGACGGAAAGACTGGTGTTCGGAATCGGAGGGTTTGCCACAAATAGGCACAAGGGAGCAGTGGCTTCGGCTCAACTCTCCTGCGCGCGTGCAGGCGCAATGGAGGCGCAGTCGCAGCGTTGGAAAATTTTGCGCCATTTCGTGGCTAACGAGTTGGGCTGGGTTCAGTGTTCCCCGAGCCATTTGACGCCGAAGATCCACCAGGTCTCCCCGCGGCGCTCGATGCGGGCGAGCAGGACGCGGCCCGGAGCGGCGGCGGCCAGCACATCTGGGTCGGCCCGGAGCTCCAGGGTCATGGCCCGCATCACGCCGGGAATTTCCTGCTGTTGCACGACGAGAGACGCGTGCTCCTGCACGACGCTCACGATCCGGGCTTTCATGGGAAAGCCCCGTACGGCCTGGGCATCGTCCTCGTCGCAGGGTACGCAGGGCTTGCGGCCGGCGAGGGTCGAGAGGTCGGGCAGCGTGACCAGCAGCGTGTGCACGGCTCCGGCGGGGCCTGCACTGGCGAAGGCCACGGCCAGTTGTGCGGGCGTGGCGTCATAGTCCTTCACCAGTGTGATCCGGGGAAAACCGGTAACGTGCGCCGGATTCAGCGGCCCGAGCCGCACAGCCTGCCCTGATTCAAACCCCGGCGTGATGCGCCGAAGCCACAGGCCCGGTTGATCGCCGGCGCCTTCCAGCCAGGTGGCCAGGACCGAGCCGTCCGCCAGCATCACGGTGTCCACGCGGCCGAGCGGATGGCCGCGGTCGAGGCGCACGGGTTGGAGAAACCGCGCGCCGGCATCCGGCGTGAGCGACGCCAGCACGCGGGGTTCGCCCCCGGCCGCGGTGAACCACACGGCGACGGCCCGGCCGCCGTGGGCGGCGAGCTGCGGGCCGTTGACCGGGCAGCCGGCGATGCGCCAGTCGTCGGAGCTGAGCAACCGGCCCGCGGACCAATGGTTGTCCTGGAGTCGGGCGACATGGACATCGCGCACTTCGCCGGCCGTGCGGCCGCGGTAGGCCAGGAGGGCACTGCCGTCGGCAAAGCGCGCCAGCGTCGTCTGGCAGCATTCGCACACGGAGTCATCGAGCAGCCAGTCGGGTCCATTACCGCCGATGACGCGGGAAAAGAGTTGCCGCGCCCCGTGGTCGCCGTTCTTGCCACGACCATCGAGCCACGCGGCCAGCACGCGGTCGTCACCGAGCGCCTGCAGCGAGACGAACCCCACGGCGGTGCTCTCGCGCGTCAGCGGGACCGGCGGGCTCCAGGTCACTCCGCGGTCATTCGACTGGCTGATGAGGGCGGTCGAGCCGGTGCGAGGGTGATGCGGCGGGTGGCCCGCGCCGGGAGGGGAAGAGGCGGGAGCCTGGACGAGCCATGTGGCGGTCAGCCGGCCAGCGGGCTCGACGGTGAGCGAAGGCGGGTCGGCCTCGCTCACCAACCAGTCCCGGCCTTGCGCAATGGTGCGAGGAGCATTCCAGAGTAGCGTGGCGGAGTCCAAGGTGGCGCAGCGCAGGGCGGTGGCGCCTGCGGCGGCCGGTTCGATCCATGAGAGCCAGACGGTGCCGTCGGGGGCGGTGACAAGCGAGGCGCCGATCGCCCCTGCCGCCGCCGGCACCGGGACCTCGACGGATTTGACCGGCAGCGACGGCAGGTCGTCGGCCGCATGCAATGCGATGCCCAGCAGCAGGCAGGGAAGTAAGGTTAACCGGGACACGGTGCGGATCAGGCTGGCGGCATGGCCCCGACAACGAAGGCGCATTCAGGCGGGGTTTTCAAACCAAGCTTTCCCTTTTGTCGTGTGGATGCAGTGCGAAGTTATCGCTCGATGAAATCACCCCGGAGGATTCACCATTAGCGTCGATTCGCGCAGAGTAGCCGTTCAAAATGCCCGGCGCGATGAACGAACCCAGCCCAAGTCCGGCCTCCCGACCCCTCCCGCCGGTCACGGTGCTGTCCGGATTCCTGGGCGCGGGGAAGACCACGCTGCTGCGTCATCTGCTGGGCCAGGCCGAGGGCCGGCGCTGGGCGGCGATCGTGAATGATGTCGCCGCGATCAACATCGACGCCCAGCTCGTCGCGCAAGCGCAGACGGGCAAGGTTGTGGAAATCGGCAACGGCTGCGTGTGCTGCTCGGTGCGCAACGAGCTGGCCGAGACCCTTGCCGAGCTTTGCGCCACGGGAACCTACGACCAGGTCCTGATCGAGACGACCGGGGTGGCCGAGCCGCGGGCGGTCGCGGCCCTGTTCACCCGCCGGAACGCCTTCGGCCGGAGCCTCACGGACTTTGCCCGCCTGCAGGCGCTGGTCACGGTGATCGACGTGCGCGCTTTCCTGGCAGAGGAGCGGCTCGGCCGGAGCCGGGCCGCGCCGCCCGCGGGGAGCCCGAAACCCGTCTTCGAGCTGATGGTGGACCAGGCGGAATGCGCGGACGTGCTGCTGCTGAACAAATGCGACCTGGCGACCGAGGCGGAACTGGCGCAGGTGGAGGCCATGCTGCGGACGCTGAACCCGCGGGCGGAACTGATCCGGGCCGAGCATGGCCAGGTGGCGAGCGAGCTGCTGCTGGACCGCCCGCGGTTTGACCCCGCGGCCACGCTGGGGGCGGCCCGGTGGATCCGCGTGATGAACAAGGTCTCGCCGGTGGGCGGGTTGCCTTCACCCCGCGATGCGCTGCGGGGTGGGGGCACCCCGTCCACATTTTCTCAGCCCCGGCACGAAGAGCGGTTCGGAATAACCAGCTTTGTCTACGAAGCCCGGCGGCCGTTCGCGCGGGAAAAATTCCTGGCGCTGGTGCAGGGGACGCTGCCGGAGGGCTTGCTGCGGGCCAAGGGGTTCTTCTGGTTGGCGGAGCAACCGGCGGACATCGGCTTCCTCTCCGTCGCCGGCGGCGTGGCCCGGGTGGAGTACATCGGCACCTGGGTCGCGGAACTGCGGGAGCGCGGGGTGATCACGGAGGCGGAGATCCCGCCCGCGGCGCGCCAGCGCTGGCAGGAGCCGCATGGCGAGCGCCGGCAGGAGCTGGTCTTCATCGGCACCGGCCTGGATGAGACGGCGTGGCGGAAAAAGCTGGAGGAATGTCTGACATAAAACCGGTATTTAGGTTTGTGGCCGGTAGTTTAATGAAACCCTTTTGAGTACTGTGCGTCGAAGCAGCGTGGTTTTATTTTCTCATTTTCCCCGGGGCTGGAAGCTTCCGGTCATCGCGGGCGGGCTGGCTTGGCTCGCCCTGGGCACGCCGGCGCGCGCACACATCGAGACCGTGATTCCGGCGGTGGCGGACGCGCCCAAGTTTGACGTGCTCGTCTACAACGACGGCGACCGGGTCAAGGGCCACCTCAAGGAACGCTCGGACACGGAGATCGTTTTCCAATCGGACCGGTTTGGCTTGCTGCACGTGCCGGTGACCCAGGCCAAGGTGATCCTGGCGAACGGGGAGGAGGACACGGCGATGGCGGCCCGGGCCCATTCGGAGACAGCCGAGGAGCCCTTCACCGTCTGGTCGTTGTTTTCCGTCAAGGTGCTGACCTCGGATATCCGGGACTTCTTCGGGTCCTGGCACGGCCGGTTCGCCATTTCGGACGCGATCACGACCGGCAACGGCACGACCGCGGCGACCACCAATTCCACGGTGGAGGCCCACCTCCAGCGGAAATGGAAGGACGACAACGTGCAGATCAACGCCCGGTACGAATACAGCGCGACGAACCACGTGGCGACGACGGACGTGATCAAGGCGGACCTGTCCTGGCGCCACGATCTGCCGGACCGGCTCTTCACAATCTACGGTCCGTCCCTGGAATGGAACCGGGCCTACTTCACGGCGGCGGGCGCGCCGGCCGATTATGTGCTCCTGCAGCAGGAAATCGGCGCGGGCGTGAACGTGTTCACGTCGCCCAACCGCAACCTGCGCGTGGGCGTGGCGGAAAACCTGTTCGACCTCTGGCAGACGGTGGCGCCGGTGTCGCACAACTCCAAGACCTCGGAATCGCTCTTCCTCGAGGCGGACCTGAAGCTGCCGTGGCGGATGACGCTGACGGAGCGCGGCGTGTGGTACTACTCGCTCAACACCGGACATGATGGCTGGGAGAACAAGCTCGAGCTGGACAAGAAGCTCACGGAGACTTTCACGATCGGCATCCGGCACGAACTGCGGTACAACAACCCGGGCCTGAACGTGCAGGACTACACGCTGCTGAAATTCCTGCTGGGAATTGATTTCTAGCCGGCAGGCTCAAACCCCGGATGGGTGGCCACAAAGAGGCGCAAAATTTCCGGGACTCCGTCTCAAATCGCCCGCGCGCCGATAGGCGCAATGGTGGCTCCTTCGCAGGCTTGGTCCCCCCGCGCCATTTTTGCGGCCAATCCGGATTGGATCAGCGCCTCAAGGTTCGCACTTCAGCACGTAGACGGCGCCCTTTTCGGAGCCGATGGCGAGCAGGCTGTCATCCGGCGACCACGCGAGCTTCGTCGCGGTGGCCGGCATCTTCACGGTGGCGCGGAGCGGTTGCTGGCGCTCGGGGCTCCAGAGCTGGACCACGCCATCCCGGGCCGCGGTGGCGAGCAGGCCGTGGGTATGTTGAAAGGCGACCGCGCAGACCTTGGCGTCATGCGGCAGCATGGCCGGCTCGCGGCCCTCGGGGCCGTTGCCGGCGCAATCCCAGATGCAACAGTCCTTGCCGCCGCCGGTGGCGAGCCAGCGGCTGGTGTGGTCGAACGAGAGTTCCTTCACCTTGCCTTCGTAGCCGCTCATCTGGAGTTCGATGTCCTGCCCGGGAATCCAGAGGTGCACGGACGGATCCTGGTTGCCGGAGACGAGCCACTTGCTGTCGGGCGACCAGACGAGCGCGTGGATGCCGTTGGCGTAGGCGAACTCCTGCTGCGGGACAAAGTCATCGGCGTCCCACAGGCAGACGCCGCCGAAATACGACACCGCGACGCAGCCGCCGGCCGGCTGCCAGGCGACGGCCGAGATCGTCTTGGGTGCGTCCTTGAACTGATGTACGACGGAGCCGTCGGGCCGGAGGGCGGTGAGGGCTTTTCCAGCGGCAGCGATGAGGTAGGTCGGACTATCCCCAACCCGCCGCGTTTGATCCGCGGCTTCCGTTCCTGGCGCGTGAGGCGTAACGCGCCCTGCCTCGGGCCGCCAGGCCAGATGCTCCACCCACGCCGAGCCGAGGCTGACCGTGGCGGTGTGCTGGCCGGCGGCGGCATCCCAGAATTTCACCGCGCCATCCTGTCCGCCGGTGGCCAAGAGCTGCAGCCGGTCGGCTGATGGCTGAGACCCCGGAGTCCACGCGAGCGCATTCGTGCCGTTTTCATGGCCGGGCAGCTCGTGGCGGCGGGCGCCATCGGTCCGCGCATACAGCGAGACCGGTCCGCTGGCCGAGGCGGCGGCCAGCAGGGTGCCGTCGGGGGACCACGCGAGGTCGATGACATAATCGTCGAGCGTGGCGGCCCAGTGCTTCGTGAGTTGCATGAAAGCGGGAGGGTAGAACATCGCGCACGGGAAGGGGAAGAGGGTATTTTCCGGGGCGCGCCTTGGCCCGCATCCTGCAGCGGGCCTTTTTGGTCGCGCCCCTTGGCGCGGGCCGCAGAATTTCCGCCATCCGACCCTGGCCCGTCCGCCGCTGTGAAACGTATTTTTATCCTCTTGCTCGCGGGACTGGCCCTGGCGGCGGGGCTGCTGTACTGGACCCTGCCGGAACAGCGCAGCGGGGCGCCGGTGCTCTACTGGGCGACCCAGAACGACGCGAACAAGCGCGAGACGGTGGCGCTCTTCCAGGCATGGCTGGCCCGGCAGGGACTCCCGCCGGTGGACCTGCGGATCGACAACGCGGGCCTTGAGGCCGGCTCGCCGGGCGGCTCGCCGAAGGTGCTGGTCCAGGGCGCCGCGGGGATGGGCGGCGACCTGCTCGATGTCTATACCTACCAGCTCGAGATGTACCAGGACGCGGGCATGCTCATGGATCTTACGGACGACGCCCGCCGCGGCGGCTTTTCCTCGGACATGATTTATCCGGCCCTGCGCGGCGACCTGGTGCTGGATGGGCGGCAGTACGGCTTCCCGCGGCAGTCCGGGGTGGATATGTGCTGGTACAACCGCGCCACCTTCGAGCATTACCGGCTGCCGGAACCCTCGCCGCACTGGACGTGGGATGAGTTCGAGGAACTCGGCCGGCGGTTCGTCGCCGCGACCAATCCGCCCGGCACGCGCCAGCGGAGCTATTTCATCGACCGGGTCTGGCCGCCGGTGCTGCGCCGCGGCCTCGGGCTGTCCACTTACAACGAGACGGGCACGCGCTGCACGCTCGACGATCCGCGCAATGTCGAGGTGCTGAAGCGGATCTACCGCTGGACGATTGACGAGCGGCTGATGCCGACGCAGCAGGAGCAGAAGGCCCTGGCATCCGACGCCACGGGCCAGAACAGCGCGTTCGCGCTCTTTGCCACCGGCCGGTTCGCGATGCTGTACGAGGGGCTGTGGGCCTCGATGGAGCTGCGCCGCCTGGGCGACCTGCGGCTGGGTGCGGTGGAGCCGTTCACCGGGGGATTCCGGAACGCGCTCGCGGGCAACGGCACGGTGGCCATCTACGCCGGGACCCGGCATCGCGTGCAGGCCGAGCAGTTCCTGCAGTTCCTGACGAGCCGGCCCTTCAACCTGTTTGTGGCGCGGATCGGTGACTCGCTGCCGCCCGTGCCGGCCTATGCCCGGAGCGAGGCCTACTTCCACCCGGCGGGCGAGCGGAATGAATGGGAGGCCCGGAAGGTGTTCTCCGACGCCACCCGCGAGATCGGCATCGGGGGGACCACGAGTCCCTTTGTACTGCCCATCCTCGCGTTCCGGATCGATGATGAGAACATCGAGGCCATGCTGACGGGACTGATTTCACCCGAGGAGGCGGCCCGGGAGACGGCCCGGCGCATCAACGACGAGATTGCGCAGCGGGTCCGCCAGGACGCGAAGCTGCAGCCCCTGTTTGCGGCGCGGGAACAAATCCAGCGGCAGATTGACGCACGCCGGGCGGCGGGGCGGCCGGTGCCGGCGGCGTGGATCAGCGATCCCTTCCTGCTCGCGTACTACCGCGCCCAAGGCTGGCTGGAAACGGAGGCGAAGCCATGAGCGCCGGGCTGGGAAGGCGGAGCGGGTTGTCCTCAACCCGCCGGATTTTCTTAGAGATGCGGCGCCAAGTTACGATCCAACGCGTCGGGGGCAACACGTTCCACCTCCCAGGCCGCCCATGAAAGATCGCGCGCGCACGGTCCGCAGTTGGTTCGCCGGCATGGCGTTTCTGCTGCCGAGCCTGCTGGGCTTCTGTGCCTTCACTCTCGTGCCGCTGACGCTCAGCTTTGCGATGGCATTCACCGACTGGGATATCATGCGGCACAACCAGTTCCGCCATGAGCCGCTGCACTTCACGGGCCTGGAGAATTTTATCCGCCTGCTTGGCGACCCGCAGTTCTGGCGCGACCTGGGCAACACGTTTTACCTCATGCTGGGCCTGCCCTTCGCCATGGCGGGCAGCCTGGGCGCGGCGCTGCTGCTGACACGTGTCAGCCGGCGCCGCAGTGCGGTCGGCCCGGCGCTCGTCGCCGCCACGCTGGTCCTGATCGCCAGCGGACTCGGGCTGCTCTGGGGCGGGATGGCGGAGTCGGGTGTGTGGTTTCTCTTCGGGCTGCTGGCTGCCAGCGTACTGCTGGCCGGGGTCCTGACAGGCGGCACGGTCTATCGCACGCTGTTCTACCTGCCGAGCTTCACGTCCGGCGTGGCGACGTACGTGCTGTGGAAGAAGCTCTACAATCCGCACAGTGGCCCCATCAACCTCGGCCTCGCCCCGGTGCTGGACCGGCTGACCTTGCTGATCCGGAGTTCGCCGGGCGTGTTCACGTACGGGCTGCCGGCGATCTGCGCCGGCTTGGCGGCGGGGGTGGTGGCGTGGCAGGTGCGGCGACTGCGGAACCGCTGGAGCGGCTCGGAGGCCGGGTTGGCGGCGCTGGTCACGGGCGCGCTCGCCCTGGCGGTGCCGCTGGGCCTGCTCCTGAGCTGGCAGGGATTTTCCATCAACGTGGCGGTGGGCGTGGCGGCGGCCGCTGCGGTCGTGATGGTCGTGACCACGCTGCGGCTTCCGCGGACCTGGGGCCGCGTCCGCACCGCGGAGGCCGGGTTGGGCGCCGAGTTCGCGCTGGCGATGCTGGCGCTCCCGCTGCTGCTGGTGCTGGCCGCGGGCATCCGGGTGGGCCCGGCCTTGCCGGCACTCGCCGTCAGCGGGATCGAGCCGCCGGACTGGCTGGGGAGCTACGGCTGGGCCAAGCCCGCCCTGATGATGGTCTCGCTGTGGGCGGCCATCGGCTCGAACAACATGATCCTCTACCTCGCGGGCCTCGGCGGCATCCCGCCCGAGCTCTACGAGGCCGCCGACATGGATGGCGCGTCGGCCAGCCAGCGGTTCTGGCACATCACATGGCCGCAACTGGCGCCGGTCACATTCTTCATCGGGGTCATGGGCATCATCAACGGCATGCAGGGCGGTTTCGAGGTGGCGCGGACCATGACAGCCGGGGGCCCGGCGGGCGCCACCACGACGCTCAGCTACTACATCTTCAGCGAGGGGTTCGAGACGGGCCGGCTGGGCTACGCTTCGGCCATCGCGTGGATGCTCTTCGCCCTTGTGTTCGGGTTTTCGCTCCTGAATTTCCGTTTCGGCAACCGGGATGCGAACGACTGAATGGGAATCAACCACGAATGGACACGAATCAACACGAAGGGCGGAGGGTAGGGCGGATCGTCCCCGATGAGCCGCGTTCGATTCGGCTCATCCGGAGGATTCGCCCCAGCCATTGATGTCATGACCAAGACCAAGGAGAACTCCACCAAGCGGCCGGGCACGACGCGCGGTCTCGGGCTGCATGGCCTGATGACCTTGCTCAGCCTTGGCATGGTGGTGCCATTCGCGTGGATGGTGCTCACGAGCCTGAAATCGCTGGCGGAGGTGGGCGATCCCGCGTGGCTGCCGAAACAGGCGCTCTGGGGCAACTACCTCGAGGTCTTCGCGGTCATCCCGTTCCTGCGGTTCATGGCCAACAGCGTGGTGATTGCCGGCTGGGTGACGCTGCTGCAGGTGTTCACGAGCGCGCTGGCCGCGTTCAGCTTTTCCCGGCTGCGGTGGCCGGGGCGCGATCGCGTGTTTTTCCTCTACCTGGGCACGATGATGCTGCCCGGGCTGGTCATGATCATCCCGAATTTCCAGCTGATGGTGCGCTTCGGGCTCGTGGATTCCTACCTCGGGCTCGTGCTGCCGGCCGCCTTCAACGCCTTCGGCACGTTCCTGCTGCGGCAGTTCATGCTGGGCATCCCGCGGGCCCTCGACGAGGCGGCGGAGATCGACGGGGCCGGCAAGTGGACGGTCTTCTGGGAGGTGATCCTGCCGCTCAGCCGGCCGGGGCTAGTGACGCTGGCGATCTTCACGTTCATGGGAAATTTCCAGAGCTTCTTCTGGCCGCTGGTCATGATGAAGAGTGTGGACAAGTTTCCGCTGCCGGTCGGCCTGCTGTTCTTCGACTTCGAGCACGGCCAGGCGACGCATCTGCTGATGGCGGCGGTGACGATGTCGGTGCTGCCGCTGATCGTGGTGTTTGTCCTCCTGCAGAAACAGCTGATCCGGGGCATCCAGATCGGGGCGGTGAAGGGCTGATGCGGAACACGGCTTGGCTATCCCTTCCAACGTATTCCACCAACGGCAAGACAGGTGGGCAGGCACGTTCCGTGCCTGCATGGCAACGGGCCGGAACGCGACGGGACCGAACCATCGGCAGGCGACGTGATGAAATGCGGGCAAGGGACGTGCCCTCCCGCCCACAGAGCCACTGAAGCTGCAGCCTAAGCCAGGCAGGCCTTGAAAGCCTCGGTCAGGGCGGCGCGGTCGAGCTTGCGGCCGATGAAGACGAGGGTGTTGGTGCGCGGGTCGGCGCCCCACTCGCGGTCAAACTTGGCGTCGAACAGCATGTGTACGCCCTGGAAGACCAGCCGCTTGTTCGTGCCCTTCACGCTCAGCACGCCCTTCATGCGGTAGATGTCGCCGCCTTTCACGCGCAGCAGTTCGCCAATCCACGCATTGAGCCGCTGGCCGTCGAGGTCGCCGGGCGTGCTGATGCCGACGGAAGTGACCACCTCATTGTGCGTGTGGGCGGCATGGAAATCCTGCTGCCAGGCCGGCTTCACGGTCTCGCCCTGCACCTGGATGTGCAGCGGGTCGTGGCCGCAGGACTCGAAGACCAGATACCGGCCGGGCTCCTTGATCGGGAGGGGATAGGTGCCGTTGCCCTCGGTCAGGAGGAGGCGCTGCAGCGTCGCCCCGGGAATGACGGCCTCGCCGGCCTTCAGCCGGGTTTCCCAGTCGGAGAAGACGCGCACGGCGGATTCGCGGGCGGCGGTGAGTTCGGCCGCGTCGAGGGATTTCACGGGCAGAATCACGACATCGAGCTCATTCGGGTTGCCGTGATGATGGTGGTGATGGTCGTGATCGCCGTGCGCATGATCATGGTCGTGGCCCTCGTGCGCGTGATCGTGCTCCTCGTCGCCGTGGCCGATGACGAGCTCGTGGGTGCCGGCGGGCAGTGGGTAGGCGCCGGCCCACTCGAAGGGGTACTCGGGCTCGAGGAACTGCGGGTCGAGCTCGGTGGCGCGGCCGAGGTTGAAGCCGCCGACATTGAGCACGCGGTCCAGCGGCACGTTGCAGTTCTGCGTGCGGTGGATCCTGGCGACGGCGTTGATCCGGCGGATGCGTTCCTCCAGCGCGTCGAGTGCGGCGGCGGGGATGAGGTCGGTCTTGTTCAGCAGGATGACATCGGCGAACGCGAGCTGCTTCACGGACTCGTCGTCCGTGTCGAGGTGGCTGAGAATGTGCTTCGCGTCCACGACGGTGACGATGGCGTCGAGCCGGAAGTTCTGCTTCATCTCGTCGTCGGTGAAGAACGTCTGGGCGACGGGGCCGGGATTCGCGAGGCCGGTGGTCTCGATCAGGATGCCGTCGAGCTTGTCCTTGCGCTTCATCAGGCGGCCGAGGATGCGGATGAGGTCGCCGCGCACGGTGCAGCAGATGCACCCGTTGTTCATCTCAAAGAGCTCCTCCTCGCTCTGGATGACGAGCTGGTTGTCGACGCCGACCTCGCCGAACTCGTTCTCGATGACCGCGAGCTTCTGGCCGTGCTGTTCGGTCAGGATGCGGTTGAGGAGGGTGGTCTTGCCCGCACCGAGGAAGCCGGTGAGGACGGTGACAGGAATGGGTCCGGTGCTCATGAAAGTCAGAGTGTGGGGTGGCGAATTTGGAGGAAGCAAGCGTGCGCCAAGGTCCGCGGATTGCAAATGGGACAGCCGACAGATTCAGTTCGGAGAACGACGGGGCCCTTTGTGCCTCTTCTTGGCCAACAGCTGGTTGGGCTTAATCTTGGTCGTTGCCCTTGGGGAAGTTGAAGGCGACGGCGGTGAAGGGGGTGCCGCGCACTTCGATCTTGGTAAGGATAGCGTCGAATTCCTTCGTGGTCCTGAGCCAGTCGGCCTGGGTCTCGAAAAGCGAAGTGCTGCCGACCGTTTCCCCCGTGGCCGGATTGGCGACGGCAGAGAGCGTGAGTATGCGCGGCTGGCCGTTCACGGTGGCGGTGATCTCCAGCGACGGTGCGGCGATACGCACGAAGGCCTCCATCTCGCCGTCGAGCACATAGGCGCTGAGCCGGCCGGTGGCGGCGTCGCGCACCAGTTCAAGATGGTACAGTTCCTCGCCGAGCACGACCGGCGTGCCGCCGTGAGGCGGATGGTGCTCGTGCTTGGCCACGGGGGCGTTGGCCGGGGTGGTGGCAGCGGGGCGCGTGCATCCGGTCAGGCCGGCGGCCAGCAGCAGGGCAAGCAGGGAGCGCGGGAGCATGGTCATGGGGCGCCCGGAGCGTAAGCGGATTGGGCGGCGAGGCCAGCGCGGGATTTCAGGCGGCCGGGACCGGGGCGAGTTTCCGCTCGCGCAGCCAGACGAAGATCACGGGGGTGACGACGAGGATGTGGACGAGGCTGGAGAGCATGCCGCCGATGACGGGCGCGGCGAGCGGCTGCATGATCTCCACACCGGTCCGGTGACTCCAAAAGATGGGAAGCAGCGAGGCGACCGTGGTGGCGACCGTCATGACCTTCGGCCGGAGCCGGAGCCGGGCGCCTGCCTTGACCGCGGCAATCAACTCGGAGCGGGTCAGGGTGCCGTTGTGCTCGGCGCGTTTTTTGGCGACCGCTTCCTCGAGATAGACGACCATCACGACGCCGGTCTGGATGGCGGTGCCGAAGAGCGCGATGTAGCCGACCCAGACGGCGACGCTGAACGGGAAGCCCAGGGCGGCCTGCAGCAGCACGCCGCCGGTCAGGGCGAACGGCACGGCGAGGAGCACGTGCGCGGCCTCCGCGGCCGAGTGGAAGGTCACGACGAGCAGGATGAAGATGATGGCGAGCACGGCGGGGAAGACGTAGAGCAGGGTCTGCCGCGCGCGGAGCTGGTGCTCGTATTGGCCAGAGTACTCGATGGTCATGCCGGGATCGAGTTTCACGTCGCGGGCGATGCGCTCCTTGATCTCCGTGACGAAGCTCCCGAGGTCGCGGTCGCCCACGTTGGCCTGCACGAAGACCCGCAGCCGGCCGTTTTCGCTGGAGATCTCGTTGGGCCCGGTCACGCGCCGGATGTCGGCGACCTGCCGGAGCTGGATGGCGGCGCCGGACGGGGTGGCGAGCGGGAGTTCGCCGAGCTTGTCGATATCCTCGCGGTCCGCCTGCTCGAGCCGCACCTGCAGCGGCCAGCGTTCGCGGCCCCGGAGCGTGGTGCCGACGGTGACGCCGCCGAGGCCGGTCTCGACATAGCGCAGGACGTCGTCGACGCGCAGGCCGTAACGGCCGAGGTCCTCGCGGCGGACCGCGATCTCGAGGTAGGGCTTGCCCTGCACCCGCGACGGCGCGACACCGGTGGCGCCCTGCACCTGCTCGACGACACGTTGCACCTCGAAGGCCTTTTGCTGGAGAGCGTCGAGGTTGTCGCCGAAGATCTTCACGCCGACCTGGGCGCGGATGCCGGTGCTCGTCATCAGGATCCGGTTCTCGATCGGCTGGAGAAAGCCGGGCACGTAGCCGGGCACGTTCATCAGTTTGGCCGACAGCTCGGCGATGAGCTGCGACTTGGTCAGGCCGGGCCGCCACTCGGCCGGCGGCTTGAGCATGATCGTGGTCTCGATCATCTCGGTGGGGGCCGGATCGGTGGCGGAGTCGGAACGGCCGAGCTTGCCGGCGACGGATGCGACCTCCGGGACCTGGCGGATGACCTTGTCCTGCCAGCTCATGATGCGCTGGACCTCGGTGAGGGAAGTGGCGGGCAGCAGCACGGGCATGAAGAGCAGCGAGCCCTCCTCAAGCGTCGGCATGAATTCGCTGCCGAATCCGCGGGTATGGCGGGCAACCGCGGCCGGCAGCCGCGCGTTGATCGCGCGGGGCAGGCCGAAGGCGATGACGGCGGACACCGTCAGCAGGCCGCCGGCTAGGCCAAGGACGGTTCGGCGGCGGGTCAGCGCCCAGTCGAGGACGGGGTCATAGACCCGGAGCAAGCCGCGCATGAGCCAGTTCTTGCTCTCGGGCTGGAAAGGCCCGCGGACCAGCAGCGTGCAGAACACGGGGACAGCGGTGACGGCGAGCAGCACGGCACCGATGAGCGCGAACGACTTCGTGTAGGCGAGCGGGTGGAACAGCTTTCCCTCCTGGCCGGTAAGCAGGAACACCGGCACGAAGGCGAGGATGATGATCATCATCGAGAAAAACATCGGCCGGCCGACCTGCGTCGCGGCTTCGAGGGTCTGCGTGAAAACCTCGCCCGGGGTCAGCCGCCGCCGCAGATGCTCCTCGGCGCGCTCGCAGTGGCGGATGACATTTTCCGTCATGACGATGCCGGCGTCCACCAGCACGCCGATGGAGATGGCGATGCCGGTGAGCGACATGATGTGCGACGGGATGCCGAACCGGTCCATGAGGATGAACGCGATCAGCAGCGACGCCGGCAGCGGCAGCGTGACGATCAGGATGCTGCGGAAGTGGAAGAGGAAGAGGATGTGCGCGAGCGTCACGAGGAGGATTTCCTCGGCGAGGGCGTGCTTGAGTGTGTCGATGGCGCGGCCGATCAGGTCGCTGCGGTCGTAGAACGGGCGGACCGTCACGCCCGGGGGCAGTCCGGGCGCGAGTGCGGCGAGGCGGGCCTTGACGTCCTGGATCACGCGCCAGGCATTTTCCCCGTAGCGCATGACGACGATGCCGCCGACGACCTCGCGGCCGTTGACGTCGAGCGCACCGCGGCGGAAGTCGCCGCCGATGCGGACGGTGGCGATGTCCCGCAGGTAGAGCGGGATGCCATTGCGCGGCTGGATGACGATGGACTCGAGGTCCGCGGTGCGGTGCACGAGGCCGAGGCCGCGGACGATGAACTCGGCGCCGTTCTCGTCGATCGTCTTGCCGCCGACGTTGCGGTTGCTCTGCGCGACGGCGTCCATCACCTCGCCGAGCATGACGCCGTACTGCCGGAGTTTCAGGGCGGAGACCTCGACCTGCCACTGGCGGACGAAGCCGCCCACGCTGGCGACCTCGGCGACGCCCGGCACCCCGGCCAGCTGGTGGTGGATGAAGGTATCCTGCAGGGCGCGCAGCGAGCCGAGGTCCTGCGTGCCGGATTGGTCATCGAGATAATACTGGTAAACCCAGCCCAAGCCGGTGGCGTCGGGCCCGAGGCGGGCGGTGACCTCCGCGGGCAGGAGAGTACCGAGGGAATTGAGCCGCTCGAGCACGCGCGTGCGGGAGAAGTACGGATCGGCCTGGTCCTCGAAGATGACCGTGAGGAAGGAGAACCCGAACATGGACGTGGCGCGGACGGATTTCACGCCGGCCAGGCCCTGCAGGGCGGAGCTGAGCGGATAGGTGATCTGGTCCTCGACCTCCTGCGGGCTGCGGCCCGGCCAGTCGGCGTAGACGATGACCTGGTTTTCCGAGAGGTCGGGAATGGCGTCAATTGGGACGCGCTGGAGCGCGATGACGCCCCAGGCGCAGAGCGCGAGGAAGCCGCTGATGACCAGGAAACGATGGTGCAGGGACCAGGCGATGATGCGGTTGATCATGGCGGGGCCTCAGTTGAGTTCGTCGCCGCATTCCGGCATGGCGGAACCGAAGAACGGGTTTCGCACGCGGGCGGTGCGGGACAGCCAGCGGCCGGTGCCGAGCACGGGCGACATCGGGCACTGGAAAATATGCATCCCCTCGCGATGGTGGAGATGCTGCGCGCGCGCCACGTCGGCCAGCCCGGTGCTGAAGGGCTCGAAGTCGCGGCGGGCGGTGCGAAGGTCGGCGGGGTCGGGCAAGGCCGCCCGGAAGTGCGCGAGGGTCGCATCGGAACCGGCCGGATCGCCCGCCAGATAGGCCTGCAGGGCGGCGCGAAGTGCGGGCAGCTGTTTCTTATAGCCGTCGAAATCGTCCGCCGCGAGCGAGGCGGCGGCATCCGCGGCGGCGAAGCCGAGGGACTTGAGCCGGGGATAATTGTCATCCGCCACGGCGGGCGGCGGGGATTTCTCCTGGGAGTCATCGTGGGGGGCGCCCGTCTCGCCGGTCACGGCGGCGCGGGCGAGCTGGGCCTGGCCGTCGAGCAGCAGTCCGCCCTCCGTGACCACGCGGTCGCCGGCGGTCAAGCCGCCGAGAATCTCGACGCTGTCATCGCCGATCCGGCCGAGCTGCACCCGGCGGACGAGGTAGGCGCGGTCCCGTTGTTCAAGGAAAACCACGGGTTCGTCGCCATGCTGCAGGACGGCGGAACGAGGGGCGAGGAGCGCGCCGGAGACTTCGAGCCGGACAGTGGCATAGCCGGTCTGCTGGTGGAGGAAGGTGTGATCGTGGTTGGGCAGGATCACGCGCACCTTGGCGGTGCGCGACATGGGATTGAGGTTGGGATCGATGAAGGCGATCGGGGCCGTCAGCACCCGGCCGGGCTGGGAGGCGACGGTGACGGCCACCGGCTGCCCGGTGCGCAGCCAGGCCAGGTCGGGCTCGTAGGCATCGAAGACAAACCACATGGACGAGAAGTCGGCGATTTCGAACAGGCGGGTTTCGCTCTCCGTCTGGTCCTTGTTGAGCTCCTGGCCCTCGTACACGTGGCGGGCGACGACGGTGCCGGACATGGGGGCGCGGATGTTCACCATCGCGGTGGGTTCGAGCGTATGCTCCAGGATGTCGATTTCCTCCGGCGTCAGCCCGAGGTCCAGCAGGCGCTCGCGGGCCATGGCCCGCTCGGACGGCGGGAAGGCGGTGCCGCCCTTGAGCCGCTCGACGTACTGGCGCTGGGCCGTGAGCATGCCGGGGCTGTAAACCGTGGCGAGGGGCTCGCCCTCGCGGACCTCGGCGCCCACGTAGTTGACGAACAGTTTCTCCACCCGGCCGGGCACGCGGGCGGAGATGATGCGATGGCGGGTGTCGTCGTCCTCCACGGTGCCGGCCACGCGCAGGGTGCGGACGAGCGGTGCGCGGGTGATGGCGGCCGTCTGCACGCCGATGACACTGGCGCCGGCGGGCGTGAGGGTGACGAGGTTGGGATCGGCAGCGGAATCGCCGGCGGGTGCGGCGACCAGCTCCATGCCGCAGAGGGTGCACTTGTCACCCGGTTTGTCGGACTTGATCCACGGGTGCATCGGGCACTGGTAGACCGTGGTGGTGGCGGCCGTCACGGAGAGGACGGCGGCGAGGAGCAGGAGGAGAGTGGCAGCTAAGGCTTTCATGGCGGGAACCAAGGGAGGTCGGGACACGGACGAGCAAGGCGGGAACGAGCGCGCCAAGGCGCGCACGGACAATTCGGGCGGGAGCATCCGGACGCGTCCGGACACACCGCAGGCCAGGACCCCTCAGATCAGGAAACTGCAATGGGCCGTGAACAACGGCACCGTGGCGGGGAGCGCCACCCGCCCGGGCCGGCGCGAGGCGGCCGGAACGGCCGCGGTCGAGACAAACGCGATGAAAAACTTCCCGCCAAGACGGCGGGCCGCGGGTGTGCGGCGCGTTAGAGGGGAAACGGCAAGGCGCACGGGCTGGTCGAGCCGGATGACGATGGGGGAGGAAGGTGGCGGCGGCAGGCAGCCGGGCCGGCCGCAGGCGCCCGGGTGATCGCAGCAGCAGCACGCCTTATGCGGGGCGGCCGGCGACGCCACGGGCTGGACCTGCGCCAGCGCGCCGGAGACCAGGGCGAGGAGAATGGCCACGAAGCGCCGCATGACACCAGTTTGGCCGGAGCACGGCCGGGCGCAAATTCAAATGCCGGCCGACCCCGGGCTGTCGGCGGCTTAGAAGGTGGGCTTCCAGGCCTGTGTAATGATGGCGCCCAAGCGTTTCGAAGCCGGGGATCGGCTAGAATTTTCTGGTCAGGCCCACCCGCACCTGACGTGGCTCCGCCGGATGCAGGTGGACGTCGTTGACGCCGGCGGCCGGTTCGCAAGGCAGCCGGGAGGTGTAATAATAGGCGATGTCATCGTTGGCCCGGTTCAGGATGTTCAGCATCTCGATCGCATACTCCCACCGCCCATGGCGCCAGCCGATGCGGCCGTTGAGGGTGAGGGATGACGGTTCATAATATTGTCCCGTCTCCACGATCGGCTGCGGCCCGAAATACCGCACGCGCAGGCTGCCAAACCAGCCCGGCCCGCTGTTCACGACCACGCCGCCGGACACAACGGTGCCGATGGAGTTGGCGATGAAGTAGCCCCCGTTGGTTTCCTCGCGGTACCGGGCGTGGGTGAACGCCACATCCGCGTCCAGCGCAAGCCAGGGAGTCGCGCGGTAGAAATTGGCAAATTCCACCCCGTACCTCCGGGTGGCGCCGCTGGGGTCCGTTTCCCCGCTGTCACCGTCGAACGTGAGTTCGGAGGCGAGGTCGAGACCCCAGACGGACACCGTGCTCACGAGTCCGGGGAGAAATGAAGTGCGCAGGCCCGCTTCGGCGCCGACGGCCCGCACCAGTGGGGTGACCGGTTGGGCGGGCGAGCCATCCTGTGGGTCGACGTGCTCAACCGTGCCGCGCGCGTCGTTGCTGTGAAACCCATCGCCCGCCTCGGCATAAAACTCCGTCTTGGCCCAGGGGCCGAGGACGACATTCAGCTTCGGACTCAGGATGGCCGCGGTGCGCCGGCCCGAGTTCAAGGGATTGCTGTCGTCCACGTCGAAGACGACGGCGTCCCCCCGCAGGCCGGCCTGGACCTTGAACCAGTCGGACAGCCGGGCCTTGGCTTCCGCGTAGAGACCGCCACTGGACTCGTGCACCGAGGAAAGGTCGATCGGATTGATCACGCCCCGGTCCTCGGTGTGCAGGAGGCCCAGGTTGACGAGGTCCGACCGGGCTTGGAATCCGACGGTCGTATCCACTTTTTTTCCCGCGATCTCCCGGTTCCATTCCCGCGAACCGGAGCCGCCGAAAATGCCCCGCCGATCCCGCTGGCTGAACTGGTCGCCATGCACGGGATCATCGAGAAAATAGGTGAAGTCGGAATAGAGGCCCAGCCGGTAGTACATGGCGTAGACGTTCAGCTGCGTCCTTCCTTCGGTTCCCGAATGGATCAGGTTGAAATCCAGGCTGAGCCGCGAGGTAGTTCCGCCATCGCTCGGGTCGATGGCTCCGAACCGCGGGATCAGCCCGGAGTCGATGGCCCGCAGTGGCACTTGGTCGGTCGAGTTCCAGGCGGCGTGGTAGCCAAGCAAGGTCAGGGCGAACTCATTGTTGCCGATGGCCCAGACGTGGCGGGCGTAGGTGCTCAGGTGGTCCGCGTCCTCAGGCTTGACCCAAGGGCCGTTGTAATAGCCGTATTCGAACCCGGCCGTGCTCACCGCACCCCCCGCGGATTTGAAGGACTCGCCGGCGACGAAGCGGTAATAGTCATCCCCGCCCACCTCCGCCTTGGCGAAGGCCAGCGGCAGGGTGTCCACGAGGTGGAATTGGGCGGCGCCGGCCGCGGAGAAGTCGCCGTTGGCTGCGAAGTACGTGCCCTTTTCATAGACGATGTTCTGGACGAACTCGGGGATGATGAAATTCAGGTCCGAATAACCCTGCCCATGGGCGTTGGACGGAAGGTTGACCGGCATGCCGTCCACGGTCGTGGCGAAATCGGTGCCGTGGTCGAGATTGAAGCCGCGCAGGAAATACTGGTTGGCTTTGCCATCGCCGGAATGCTGCGTGATGATCAGCCCGGGGATGGCCTCCAGCAGTTCGCCGCGCCGGAGAAAGGGCCGGGCGTCGAGTTCGGCGGTCCCGATCCGGCCCTGGCTCGGCGAGTCGGCCTCGCCGATGAGGTTGGTGGCGCGGCCGTAAACGACGACCTCATCCAGGAGGGTCGGGGCATCAGGGTCGGACACGGACTGCGCGGAGGCAGAGAGGGAGGTAAGAAACAACAAAGTGAGACCGGCCAGTGCACCTGCGGCGCGGCCGTAAGGGAGCGAAGCGTTCATGTGATTTCATCGGGAAGTTTTCTGGGTCCGGGTATGACGGATTCCGAGAGTCGAAACCCGCAGAAACCGGCGGCACCGTGCGAAGGCGGCGAGGCCGGTGCGTGAATGGGGCCATGGCCCCGGCCTGCAGTCAGGCGACGCGTTCTTCCCGCGGTGGCGGATACGGCGGCTCGGCCCGGTTCGATTCGGGCAGCTGCAATGATCCGGTGCGCAAATTCAGTTCCCTGGCCTCCGGGCGGACGGTTTCGACCGCCGCTGAAAGGTAAAATTCGATTTTGCGCAGGGCGGCCTCAATCGCAATCGGCGGGCTGGCGGGGCGGGCCGGCAGGGACTTGGCGACCCGCGGGGCCGGGCGGTGGCCGGAGAGGAGGAAGGCGACATCCCCTTTGAGCCGGTCTTGGTGGGAGAGGTGCCGGGCGCCGCCGGCCCATTCGAGCAGATTGCGGGTGGCCGCCGGCGGGCTGTTCGCGGCGAGCCAGGCTGCCAGCAGGAGCCAGACCGGCCAGCGGAACCGCGAGCATGGTCGGGGGAGTGTTCCGGGGCGCATGGTGGTGGGTAACATCGAACCAACGGCTTGGGATCATAGCAACCGGCTGCCGCGCGGTCTGCGCGCGCGTTGCGGATCTTGCCGCAGTTCTTGCCCTGAACGGTCCAAGTCGGAGAGGGTTCAGCCAACGAGGGTCCGCTCCAGCAGCCAATACAGCCCGGCGGCGGCGACGAGGCCGGAAAGAATCGGGATGCCCTTCCGAACAAACGCGGGACGCTTGCGCAGTTGCCAGAAAACGGGGAGCACGACGGCGGCAATGGCGACCTGGCCGAGTTCGACTCCGAGATTGAACGAAAAGAGCGGCAGGGCGAGACCATGCCCGTTCGAGCCTACGCCCAGGTCGCGCAGCACGCTCGCGAAGCCGAAGCCGTGAATAAGCCCGAAGGCGAAAGTCACGGCCCACCGGCCCCTGGGCTCGGATTCGCGGCGGACGAGATTCTCGACGCCCACAAAGAGAATGGTCACCGCAATGAGCGGTTCCACCAGGCGGGCCGGGAGGTTGACCATGTTCCATGTCGCCAGGGCGAGGGTCGTCGAGTGGGCCAACGTGAAACAGGAGATGATGATCACGATGGAGCGAAAGCTCCGGCAGACGACCAGCAGGCCCAGCAGAAACAGGAGGTGGTCGTAACCGAGCCAAATGTGGGTCACACCGAGCCAGAGAAAATCCCAGAACTGTGGAGCCATCACCGGCGCGGGCGCCGCAGGGACGGGGACGGCCGCGAGGAGCGGTCCGGCGCAACCCGCCCACAGGCCCGCGACGCGGAGCGTGAAACCGAGACTGGACCGGCCGGGAGGCATGCTGGGCCGGAGATTTCATGACCCGGCGGGGATTTTCAAGGCCGCCCTGTCCGCATCGCACGCGCGGGCGACAGAGCGGCCACGGTCAGCCACCGCAACCCGTCGAATTCTGATGGAACAGACTCGTCGGGCTGAGCACGGCACGGTTGCTTCAGTCATGCGTTGCGCGCCGCTTCCGGTTGAGATGCCGGCAACCCGGCGAGCGCTGGCCGGGTCGAATTCTAAAAATGATAGCTGGCCGAGACCTTGACCAGCACCGGGGCCACGAGCTGGTTTCCGGTCATGTGCTGGTAGACCGGAAATTCCACGTCGGCATAGACGCGCACGGGGTGCAGGTTCAACTCGATCCCGGGCGACAGGAACAGGCGTTGGTAGCCGGAGGCCACCGGGTCCGCGGAATTCGGGCCGCTGTCCCTCGCGCGGTCGGAGCCGATGACCTGGGCAATGGGGGAAACCAGCACGCCACCCGCAGTCCAGCCATCATAATGGAATCCGGCGGCCGCATCCAACTCCAGTCCGGGCCGGTAGCCGTCGCTGATCAGGACGGGTTGATCCAGATTGCCCTGCACAAACCAGCCCCAATTCGGGGCGGCCGCCAGGGTTCCGCGGCGGTATCCGCCAATGAGCAGATCCGTGCTGCCGGTGCCGATCTCGGAGTCCCGGTCAATGTCTCCGTAAGCGTCATTGTGGGTGTGACTGCCGCTGGCCAGCTTCACTCCGAAGGTCAGCCCCGAGGAGAGGTCGGGCGAGAACCCGGTATAGCTTCCCTGGAGGCGGATGTCGCCGAGCTGGCTCCAACGCAGCGACACGGGGTCGTCCCCGGAAGCGCCGCCCGTGGTCTTGAAGCTGCGGGTCACATAGGGAACCTCGATCTGGACGCCCCAGCTGCGATCGAACAGATACTGCACGCCGGAGGTGAAGAAGTTCGTGCGGATTTCCTTGTCGTCGTTGTTGTCGGCCGGAGCCCGCGAGGTGCCGCTCCAGTTATGGTTCTGGTCCTGGTAGTCGTCGTTGAAAAACAGCATGCCGCCCTCGGCGGTGGGCAGCATGGCGCTGGTGCCGACTTCAAAGACGCCGCAGCCGCAGGCGCAGCCGAGCGCCCGCTGGGGCGTGAGGGCGAGGAGTAACAGTGCGATGACCGCACCCGTCGTGACGGCGAAGCCGCGGGTGGAATGCAGGGAAATGGAGGAAGATCTTGGATTCATGAAGAGAAAGAAAAGGGAGGCAAAAAGGTGCCGGGCTGAAGCCAGGCGGGTAAGGACAGAGGCCGGGACGGTCGGACCCGACCAACCCCGGAAAAGAGGAGTCGCCGATGCGGCCCTAGCGGCTCGCCAGCGGACCCGCTCTCGCGAAACAGACGCTCACGCCGCCGCCATGCGTGGCGGCGGCAGAGGAGGCCGGGAACGCTCCACGGTCACAAGCGAAGTCTCGTCCGGGCGCCACATGACAGGGTGCGGAGGTTCCAGCTGCATCGGGGAGATCGTCTGGAAAAAAAGCACCGTCTTGATTCCGGTTTTTTGAACGGGAGCGTCCGAGGGCGACCGCTCCTGTCGCCTGGCGGTCGCGACCAGGCGGCAGATCGGGCACGGCTCCCCATCGAAGGTCTGGGAGAGAGCCTGGACGAGCGGCATGGCACGGGCATGGCTTGCGAACATTCGGCCCCAGGCAAAGACCTGAACCGCGTCCCACTGCGCCCCGCTCGCGATGAAGCCCAAGGAAAGCAAGAAGGAGAGCTGAAAGCGAAGTCGCATCGTTGGTTTGGGCGGGAAGGTTTGCTCGGCGAGGCTGAAGAGCCTGGCGTTGGGCTTATGGATTCAGGGTGCCGCGGGCAAGAGCGGGCGCGGGTTCCACGGCAAACGGTCCAGCAGGAAAATCAGCAGCAGCGACGCGGCGAGCAACGGCAGCAGCGCCGCGAGGACCACCGTGCCGAGGATGACCGGCCGCGGGAGGGCGGCGGCTCGGGAGGGAGCGGGCAGCTGGCCCGCGGGCCGGCGCTGCCACCACATCACGAGTCCGGTGACCGCCAGCAGCAGGACGCCGAGGGCGGCGACCGTGCCGAGGATCTGGTTGAACAGGCCGAAGAGCTGGCCCTCGTGCGCGATGATCGCCCAGAGGGAGAATTTCGCGAGGTAACCGAAGTCGCCGTAGCGCACCTCGGCAAGGACGCGGCCGGAATAACGGTCGAGGTGCAGGTAGACGCGCTGAAAGGCGAAATTGCGGTCGGTGATGGCGCTGTACACGCCGGCGGGACCGACGGGCAACGCGATGGCGTAGGGTTGGGTGACACGATGCTCGGCGGCAATGGCGATGACGCGATCGAGCGAGAGGCGCGGGGCGGTGTCCCTGGCGTGGGTCCCATGACCATGACCCGCAGAGTGATTTTCATGTCCGGCATGCGGGTCGTCGTCCGGCGTTGAGGCCAGCCGGTCGATCTTTTGCGCGAGACCGGCCCGCAGCGGCGGCGACCAGCCGGTCAGTTCGGAGCGGTGGGCGCCGGCGTTGGATTCGCGCGGGGTGCCCTGGCCGACGGCGGCGGAGAGGGTGCGGTACCAGCCGCCCGCCGCCTTTGTCCAGAGCAGCCCGGTCGAAAGGAGAAACAAGGTGGCGGCGGCGAGCCAGACGGCCGGCACGGCGTGGAGGTCGCGCCAGAAAATGCGGCCGCCGGCCCGCAGCCGCGGCAGCAGGAAGCCCCAGACGGTGAAACGCGGGCGGGGCCACCACAGGTAGAGACCCGTCAGGAACAGGACAAGAGCCCAGCTCGCGACGAGTTCGACCCCATATTCCCCGGCCCGGCCGGCGAGGAGGGTGCCGTGGAGATCGTGCACGATCCGCATGAACCGGCCGGCCTCGCGAAGTTCGCCCGTGACCCGCGCGGTCGCAGGGTCGACGAAGACCGAGGTTTTTTCACCATCGCGCAGGCGCAGCACGGTCTCGCTGGTGCTGCCGGCGGTGAAGGCGGGGGTAAAGGTGACGGCCTCGGCGTCCGGATGCACGGCGACCGCGGCGGAGAACTGGGCCTCGGCCGACTGCTGGCCCGCCTGGATGGGGGCGGTGAACAGGGCGTGGTAACGCCAGGCCTCGTACTGAGGTTTCCAAAGGTAGATGGCGCCGGTGACCGCCAGGAGGATGGCAAACGGGGCGACGAAAATCCCGGCATAAAAATGCCAGCGCCAGACCGCGCGGTAGAGCGCGGATTGGGTGTCAGCCGGAGAGGTGTCGGAGATCGACAGGGATGAACTCATGGCAGTGGAGTCAGGGTTAGGGGTCGGTGGCTTTAAGGTCTCCAAGCCAGAACTCCCCGCCGCGTTGGACGAGGGTGCCGGTGATCGCCTGGCCTGGCTTGGCGGCTTTCAGCGTCGTGGCCTCGACCCGGAACATCATCGTCATGCCGGGCATCAGGCCGGGGATGTCCTCGTGCTTCACGAGCAGCGCGCCCTGGCCGGCCAGCACCTGCACGATGATGCCCCGCAATGGATATTCCTTGGGTGTGTCGGGTTTTTTGGCGGCGGCCGCGGCCCCGGCTTCATCCTTGCCGCAGGCGCAGTCCTTGGTGTCCGTGGGTTTGTCGTGAGCAGCCAGCAGGGTGGCGGTGAGCAGGCCAAGTACCGTCAGGCGGATTTTCATGGTGAGGATTTTTTGCGAGGGGCGGCGGGCCCGTCAGGCTTGGGATCGAACGGAAGTGGGAAGAAGGGTGCGGTCCCGGGATGAGGCCGGATCGATCGCATGGGCGCACAACAGGCCGGCGCTTACGGTCAGCACGCAGGCCAGCGCGGACAGACGGGATTCCGGCCAAATCAGCATGGGACCGAAACCCAGGGTGGCCCCGATCACGGTGCCCAGGGTCGGCCGGGCGGCGGCCTGAATGGCCCAAGTCCATCCGGCCTGGCCCGTATCGGGCGCAAACCGCCACTGGCTCTCGGCCAGCACCATCCACGTCATGATGATGCTGGCCACCGGCAGCGCTGCCTTGAAGATCACGGCGGGCAGCCAGCCCAACCCGACGGAGAGAGCCAGCACGCCTGTCCCCAGTCCGATCGGTTCGAGCAGCCGGCGCTCGCAGCGCCACGAACTGCCGGTGGCCAGCAGCAGGATGGCCGTGACGAGCACCGGCAGCAGGCACACGCGGAGCGGGTCCGAGGGCGTCAGGAGGACGGGCGACATGGTCAGGGCCGGTCAAAACCCGTATTTTACGTCCATCACGACAGTCCGCTGCGGGAACGGATGGAAGAAAAAGTATTTCCGGTTCAGGAGATTATCGACGCCGCCGCTGAGGGACCACTGGTGGGTGAGGTGGTAGTTGACGTGGGCGTCGGCGACAAACCACGAGGTGAAGCCCTGGTAGGTGTCAGGGTTCACATCGACGTTATCGAGGGTCGTGTAGAGCTTGCCGCTGTAGCGGCCGCCCAAGGTAAAGGCCCAGCGGTCGTCGGGCCGGTAGGTGATGACGTACGAGGCGCGCCAGTCGGGGATGTTGGGCAGGCGCTTGCCGATCGCGCTGCCGTACTGGCCCTGGCCCTGCGTGGCGAGGGTCCGCGCGTCGACGTACGTGAGGCTGCCCGAGAAATCGAGGCCGCGGGCGAAGACGTTGGTGCGTTCGAACGCGAATTCGACGCCCCGCGCCCGCACGTGGTCGACGTTGGAGTTGTACGAGTAAAGGGTCGGCGAGCCAGGCACGAGGGTGCTGTACTGGGCGATGATGGCGTCGTGGACGTTGTCCTCGAACAGCGACAGCCGCACACTGCCGGTATCGAACGTGCGCTCGAGCCTGAGCTCGGAGGAGAGATCGTTGTCGGGCTTCAGGTTGGGGTTGGGCGACGTGTAGGTGGTGCCGGTGGAGACGAGCTGGTACAGTTCCGAGGCGGTGGCGAAGCGGTAGGCCCGGCCCACGGAGGCGGTGGCAACCCACTTGGGCGCCACGGTCCATTCGAGGACCGCCTTGGGGGAGAACTTCGAGGCCTTGATGGTGGGCTGACGGATGGCGGTGGCGCCGTTGACATTGTAACCGTCGTAGGCGAGCCACTCCTCGTAACGACCGCCGGCCGTGAACTTGAGGCCGGGCGTGATGCGCCAGAGGTCCTGGGCCCAAAGGGCCTGGGTGCGGGTGTTGCCGTCGCCTTCGGTCGCGACGCTGGTGTAGGGCCCGCCGCTGCGCCAGTCGGTGGTGTTGAAGGTCGGGTTGTAGAGCGTGTAGAGGTCGCTGTGCGCACCGAAGCTCAGCGTGTTGGCGGCGGTTTTCCCCCCGGGACTCCAGGCGGCTTTCAGGTCAACCGTGGACCAGCCGGTGCCGCCGAGCACGGCCACCTTGCCGGCGGTGCCGAACGTGGTGCCGGTGGCGGAAGCGGTGCCGGGCGTGCGCTGGTTGTCCTTGTCCATGCGGTACAGCGTGGCGACGGCTTCAAAATCCCAGTCGCCCTTCGTGTCGGAGATGAGCGACAGGCCTTGGGACGTGTGCTGTTCGATCAGTCCGTAATAGCCGCTGGCAAAACCGGATTGGCCGGCGAACGTCGGCTGGCCCGACGCATCCTTCAGGTACGTCTGGACGGAAGCGTTGGCCAGATTCTGCCACAGCCCCAGGGTATAGGCGAAACGCAGCGCGGGTGTGAGATCGTAGGCCGCCTTGACCTTGGCGTTGGTCATATCGGTATGGAGCAGTCCGCTCGCGCCGAGGACGTTGGCGGGGGCGCCGAGCTTGTTGAACGCGGTGTAGCCGCCGGTGGTGTTGGTGGGAAACGTGGTGCTGGTGACGTAGCTCAACGGCTGGCTGAAACTATCCTGATAGTTGGCACTGGCCCAGAAGGAGAAAGGGCCCGCGCGATCTCCGACGGTCGCGGCCGTCTGCTCGGTCCGGAAGGTGTTCTTGGTGCCGTAAAGGCTGAAGCTCTGCCAGGCCATGGTCTGGTCGACGGATCCTTCCAATTTTTCCGGGAGGCGGGTGGTGATCTCCATCACCGCGCCCATCGAGTTGCCAGGGTAGGCGGCCGAGAAGGGTCCGTACATCATGTCGATCCGCGCGATCTCGGCGGGAGCGACGAGGCCCCAGCGGGCGCCGCCGATGTTGTTGTTGTTCGCGATGAGTGCCGAGAGCAGCACACCGTCGGCATACACGAGGCTGCGGGCGCTCGAGCTCACGCCCCAGACGCGGGTTTCCATCGTCGCCTGGGTGTCGCCATAGTTGCGCTTGCGGAGGAAAATGCTCGGGAAGTATTTCACGGCATCCTCCGGGTCGACGATGTTGACGGTGTCGTCGATCCGCTGTGCGGTGACGCTGGCGGTGACGGGAAAGACAGGGACGTCGACCGCGGACTGGCCGACCCGGTCGGCCGTGACGTCGACCCGGTCGAGTGACACGGGCTGATCGGAGTCCGTGGATTTGGGCACCTGCGCGGAAACCGCGGCAGTGAAGCTGAGGATGAAAGTGAGGGTAAGCGGGACAGGAAATTTCATGTGCTGACAGCAAGCGAAGGTTGAGTGGTGGGCGCGGCAGGGCGCGCGAAGTCAAAGCCGGAAACCGGCGCAGGCAGAGTGCCGCCGCGAACAGTGCGGATCAGGGGTGTCCCGCCAGGCAGGCGGGAGTCCGGCGCACCAAGGTGCGCAGCGGCAGCTTTAGGCCGCCGACCGGGGCGGGGGCAGCGGCGGGGCGGGACGCTCGACGCTCAGCGGCGCGGACACGTCCGGAACGAGGCCGGCGCACACGGGCGCGGGCGAGGCAAACACGAGCGCGCGGGGCGCGCTCACGAAAAAGATTTTTTCCGGCGCCTTCGTGCCGGGGGTCTTGGCGCCGGCGGCGTCCTGCCGCTGGGTAGCGCTCTGCACGAGTTCGCACACGCCGCAGAGGGCCTCGCCGGAGAAGGTCTTCTTCACGGCCTGCACCAGCGGCATTGACCGGGAGTAGGTCACGATCATGCGGCTCCAGCCGAAGGTCTGCACCAAATCCCACGGGCTGCCCGTGGCGAGGAGCCACGCGCAGAGCGTCAGCACGAGGGAGATCTGGCGGCGCATATCGGCGGCGAGCAAACGGGCGATGCTGGCTGACTCAAGACTTTTTGCGCCGGTAGAAGCGGGGTGCGGCGAGGGGCATCGCGTGCGCTAATGCGGCCGAGCCCGGCTTGATGCATGGCCTGTCATTCTGAGTGCAGCGAAGAATCCAGGGAGAATTCGCCGCGGGCTTCGACCCCATCCAGTTGGATTCTGTGCTGCACTCAGAATTCCAAACGGCGACCCCACCCCTGCAAAGGCCGATTGCTCACGGATCGAGCACCGCGTCGTCGTCCGTCCACATCGTCCGGTCGGGACCGGAGGACCGGATTCCCATCTGGGTGCCGGAGAGCTGGTGGAAGAAAAACGGGCGGCCCCAGCGGTCGCAGAGCTCGCCCCTCACATTGATGGCGGGGTGGTCGCGCGGGAGGAGGACGAGGTGCAGCCGGTTCTTGCCGCTGAGCGCGGCCGTGATCTCGGCGTTGGTGCCGACGGGATTCTCGCGGAAGTTGGAGCGGTAGGCGTCGATGAGATTCTCCACGATGCGCAGATCGGACCGGATGTTGCCCGTGGGCGCATTGAGCCGATCGGCGAGTTCGGAACGCGGCTCGGGCGGGGCCAGGTCCGCGGCAGCGACGGGGCGCGCGAGGCGGGGCGGCAGCAGATCGGCGCGCGGGCGCGAGAGCGCGATCGGCCGGACCTCGGCGTCGGGCCGCGGCCAGAGCAGCCAGGCGAAGATCGCGACCAGCGCGACCACGACGACCACGAGGGCCCGGCGCGCGTTCATCCGAGAAAGCCGAGATTGGGATGGGCGAAGCGGCCGATGTTCGGCAGCACGGTCGGGAGATTGGTCGCGCTGACGCCGAACCACGAGGCGAGGGTCGCAGAGTATTCGTCGACGCTGGTGGAGGGCACCCAGCGGCCGCGGCCGGTGTCGTCCGGGCCGCCGATGGTCAGCGTGGGCATCTTGCCGTAGATGTCGCCGCCCTGGACGGCGCCGCCGACGATGAGCTGGTGGTTGCCCCAGCCATGGTCGCTGCCGCTGCCGTTCGAGGAATAGGTGCGGCCGAAATCGGAGGCGGTGAAGGTGGTGACCTGGTTGGCGACGCCGAGCTCGACGGTGGCGTTGTAGAAGGCGTTGAGGGCCTGGCTGAGCTGCTGGAAGAGCGTGGCATGGGCGCCGTTGTCGGGATTGGTCGGGTCGACCTGCGCCGCGTGGAGATCGTAACCGCCGACCTGGCAGAAGAAGATCTGGCGCTTGAGCCCGAAGGAGGCGGAGGTGCTGATGAGCTTGGCGGCCATCTGCAGCTGGGTGCCGAGGGAAGTCGCGGGGAAGGTCGTGGTCAGTGCGGGGGCCGAGGCCAGCACCGTATTGACCAGGTCGCTGTTGGCGATGGCCCCGCTGGAGAGGCCGGCGAACGCGGTGTTGAACAAGGCGGGCTGGCTCTCGGCGAAGAGGGCCTTCTGCGTGTTATAGCGGAGGGGGTTGTTGAGGCCGGTGGTGCCGCTGAACGTGACGGCGCCGCTGGGGCTGATGGCGTACTCGCTGACCTGCTTGCCGACCTGGAAGAAATTGCTGCCGGCGAGGCTGATGGACATCGAGAGCTGGTTGTTCGAATTGGAGGCGTTCACCAAGTCGGCCAGCCGGCCGCCCCAGCCGGTGACGGCGGGCTGGTCGGGCACGCTGCTCTGCCACTGCACCTGCTGGTCGGCGTGGGAGAAAAGCTGCGGCGGCAGGGGCACGCTGCTGGCGTTGTACTGCGCGAGCGTGGTGGGATAAACGAGGGTCCCGACATTGGCCATGAGGGCCGCCTTGCCGGCGCCGAACAGGCTGTGGATTTCGGCGAGGGACGGGTGCAGGGCCCAGGTGCCGCCTGCGGTGCGCGGGGTGATGGGCAGCAGGCCGGCCTGCGGCAGGGCGAGATTGGAGCGGGCGGCGGCGTAGGCGGCGTAACCGGCGGCGTCGGCGGGGATGATCAGATTGTTGGCATCGTTGCCACCCTGGAGAAAGAGGCAGACGATGGCCTTGTAATCGCTGGCGGTCGAGGCGGCGCCGACGAGGGTGTTGCCGGGGCTGGCCGCGGCGCCCATGAGGCGGAGGCTGGCGAGCGACGACAGGAAGCCGGTGGCGCCGACCGCGGCGCAGCAGGCCTGGCCGATGAAGCGGCGGCGGGAGAGATCTGGCAGGGCGGGGCGGGGCATGGCGCGGGGATTATTTTTGGATGGCCGCGTCGGGGGACGTGGCGACGAGAAGAATGGCGGTCTGGGCGCGCTCCAGCGCCGTGGTGCTGACGGGCAGCACGGCGAGCGCGTTGGTGATGTTGGTGCTGGTGGCCGTCGTCATGTTGCCGCCGCACATGACGGCGTTGAGGTGGGCCAGGAGGGAGGCCGGGTTGGCGGCGAGGGTCTGTTCGTTGGCGAGATTGAGGGTGATCGTGCTGGCAGAGGGCGTGGCGCTGGTGAAGATGTCGCCGCGCAGGGTGTTGGGCACGCTGATGGCCGTGGAGGCGTTGGTGATCTCGAACTCAGGGGCGACGAGCCCGGCGGTCGCCATGGCGCCGGGGAGGACATAGTCCGGGTGGAAGAAATTGAAGACCGTGGGCGAACGCAGGGCGGCCTGCGACAGGGACTGCTCGGGATTCGAATAGGCATAGCGGCCGCTGGTGGAGGCCCCGCCGAAGGAGCGCCACAACCCGGTCACGCGGAGGAGCGGCTCGCGCAACTTGCCGTACCCGGCATTCGAAAGCAGGCCGGTGGATCGGGCCTCATAATCCTCCAGGATGGCCCGCACAACGGCGCCGAGGTTGCCACGCACGCCGGTGCCGTCATTGGCGAAGACCTGGGCCACGCGGTAGACATAGGCGGGGCTCGGGTTGCTGGTGACGAGGCGCTGGATGAGCTGCTGGCAGACAAAGGGGGCGCAGTTCGGATGGTTGAACAGCGTGTCGAGGGTCGTCGCAAGGTCCTGCGTGCCGCTTTGGTTCGCGGGGAGCACGACGCCGTTGACGATGTTCTTCACCGTCGTGTCGTGGTAGGCGGGATAGAGCTGCATCGGGTCGATGTAGTCGGTCGCCGCGGTGCGGAAGGCATTCGGATTGGACGAGGGGTAGGACCAGCCGGTGAAGACCTTGGCCATCTGGGTGACGGTGGTCTGGTTGTAAGTCGGGATGGGCAGGCCGGTGTCGTCGAGCTGCAGCGTGCCGTCGGGCTGGAGCATGTTGAGGCCGATGGTGAAGAGCTGCATGACCTCGCGCGCGTAGTTTTCGTCGGCGCTGGTGGTGGCGGTGGCCTTGGCGTTGCGCACCGTGCTGAGGTAATTGCCCATGATGGGGCTCAGCGTGACGTTCTGGAGCAGCGTGCGGAAATTGCCGAAGGCGCCGTTGCCCAGGAGATCGTAATAGTTGGCGAGGCCCTCGGGCGAGTCGATGGACACATCGGACACGACGAACAGTTCGCTCAGGGCGAAAGCGACGCGCTGGCGCAGCTGGTCGGGGGCGGTGACGACGGTCTTGAACCAGGCGGCCTGGCGGTTGGAGGCGTTCATGGTGCCGTCGCTGTTGCCGCCGAAGGCGGCGAGATCGGCGAGGGCGGCGGCGCGGTGCGACGTGAACGGCAGCGCCTCCTGGGCGGTGATCCACGCATCATAGCTCGACGTGGCGAGCGAATCGACCTCGGCCTGCTGCGGGCCGAACGTGGCCTGGGCCAGCAGGCGCGCGGCGCCGGCGGTGCCGGGCGCTCCGCCCGGCAGGGCGGGGGCGGCCGCGGGGGCAACAAACGTCTGCGAGCCGCTGCTGAGGGCGAACGTGCCGCTGGCCTCGCCGGTGGGATAGTTCGCCGAGTCGATGGCGACGGTCAGATTGCCGGACTGCAGGGCGGCGAACAGGCTGGCGCTGGTGTACGTGCCGGTCGGCGTGAACGTCCAGACGTCGGAATTCACCTGGCCGGTCGGCAGATTGAAGACATAGTCGGGGCCGATCTGGAGGTGCGATACGACCTCGGTGGAACTGAGGTTCGAAAAGGTGACGCTGATCTGGGCGACGGTGCCGGCCGCGTTGACGAGGATGGTGGCCGTGCCTGAGGCCGTGGACGTGGTGGCGCCCGGCAGGGGGCGGATGCTGGCCACATAGAGCGTGGAGACCGCCGGAGCGATGGTGACCGTGGCGGTGTTCTGGGTGCCGGGGACGTAGCCGGTGCCGGCCGCAACCGTAAGGGTGACCGTCGCCGAGGCGGTGCTGAGCAGGTTGGCCGTGGGGGTCACGGCGATCGTGGCCGAGGAGGCACCGCTGGAAATCGTGACGGTCGCGGGATAAAGCGGCGCATAATCGACCCCGTTTACGCCGGTGCCGCCCACGGTGTAGTTGACGGTGAGCGGGGTCAGGAAATCGCCGACCCGGGTGACGGTGAACTGGCCCGGATTGCTGCCGGACTTGTCGGCATTGGGTTTCGTCGCGGCAATGGTGACGGTGGTGGGACCTGTGGGTGTAACGTCGTAGACCTCCACGAGTGCGACGCCGGTGGTGCCGGCGACGCCGCTGACCTGGATGGCGTATTGGCCCGGGGCGAAGTCGGCGAGGATGGCGGCGTCCTTGCTGGTGGAGTCCGGCCAAGGCTGGGCTCCGGCCTGCAGCGCGGCCGTGGCGAGCGTGGGTCCATCGACGGGGTTCGGACCGACGGGGGTGTACCAATTGTCATTGGTGGCAATGACGGCGCCCGTGACCGAATTGACCACGGTGAGGGTGGGATCCGCGAGGGTCCCGGGGACCCCGTAGGCGCCAAGGGCGGGTCCATTGGCCCGCACAAGCAGCCGGCGCGTGCCGCTGCTGCCGGAGATGACAAAGCCCGGGAGGGTCACGGCGGCGCCGGTGCCCACCAGCGCGCGTGTGGAAATGTTCACGAGCTTCGAGGAGCCGGCGCTGACATCGTAGACCTCGACACTGGCGATGCCCGTCGTGCCACTGGCGCTGGAAACCTGCGCGGAGTAAACGCCCGGCGCGAGGGTGGTGACGATGTCGGTGTCATGCGAGCCGGGGGCCAGCTGAAATGCGCCGACGGCAGTGAAGGTGGAGGCATCGGCGGCATTCCAGGCCGAGTTCGTGGCGAAAGGCGTGGTGCCGCCGGAATTGAAGAGCTGCAGCACCGGGTCGCTGAGTGCGCCGGTGACACCATAGCCGGCGAGTGCCGGGCCGATGCCGCGGACCAGCACGGTCTTGTTGGCGCCGGGTCCGATCACGAAGCCGGAGATGATGATGTTGTTTCCGGTGCCGACCTGGGCGCGCGTGGAGAGATTGACGAGGCTGGGCGTGTCGCCCTGCAGCAGTGATGCACCAGCCGCCATGACGAAGCCCGTGAGGGCGAGAAGAGGGGTTTTCATTCGGCTGAGTGGGGACGGGTACGGCCTACCTGTATTCCCGTCATAGACGCCAGAGATGCAATGCGGCAACAGTAAAAAAATGACAAAATACCGCCGCTAATGGTCGCGAGATTCGGTCTGGGCGCGCGATAAACGGGCCAGGCTGCTTCAGGCGGAAACCGCGGTCCCGGATAATTCCCTTCATTTGGACTCCGTGCCGCGCCCGAAAAAAACTGGCCGTGGTGCGCTAACTGACCGTGCGCAGCTGGATGCTGTCCACGAGTCGGTCCTGCGAAACGATATCGGTGGCGATGATCAATTTGTCGCCGGGGGCGATGCGCCCGGCGCGGCGGAGGAGGGCGATGGCATTCTCGATGGTGGCGTCGGGTTCGGCCGCGAACGGCATGACGAACGGATCGACGGCGCGCAGCAGCCGGAGCTGCCGGAGCAGTTCCACAAACGGGGTGATGGCGAGAATGGGCGCGCTCACGGGGCGCAGGGCTGCGAGGCCGTTCGCCATGAAGCCGTGCCGGGTGAAGGTGAGGATCTTCGAGTGTGGGATCTCGTTGGCCAGCACGACGGCGGAGTGGAGGACCTTCATCCGCTCGCCGGTGAACACGGCGGGTTCGCGGCCCTCGAGGTCGTCCTCGGCCTCGATGCGGCGCGCGATCTTGTCGAGCATCTGCACGCATTCGAGCGGGTATTTGCCGACGGTGGTCTCGCCGGAAAGCATCACGCAGTCGGCGAACTCGTAGACGGCGTTGGCGACGTCGGTGATCTCCGCGCGCGTGGGCACCGGCTGCGTGATCATCGACTCGAGCATGTGCGTCGCGACGATGACCGGGCGCCCCTGGGAGAGGCACGCGCGCACGGCGCGGCGCTGGATGACGGGCAGGTCCTCAAAGGGGCACTCGATGCCGAGGTCGCCGCGTGCGACCATGAGCCCGTCGCAGGCCCGGACGATCTCGTCGAGATGCAGGATGGCCGACTGGTCCTCGATCTTGGCGATGATCCGGGCCTTGGATTTCTGCGCGGTGAGAAAGTCGCGGAGCTGCTCGACGTCCTTCGCCTCGCGGACGAACGAGAGGGCGACGAAGTCGATGCCCTCCTCGAGGCCCACCAGCGTGTCGCCGCGGTCCTTCTCGGTGAAGGCGGGCAGGTTCACCTTCACGCCGGGAAGATTGATGTGGCGCCGCGAGCTGAGCGGGCCGGGGATGAGCACACGGCAGCGGATGTGCGCCTCGTCCTTGGCCAGGACCTCGAGGCGGAGGAGGCCGTTGTCCACGAGCACGGTGTCGCCGACCTTGATGTCGTTGACGAGGTTCTGGTAGTTCACGTCCACCGAGCGGATTTCCTCGCCCTTCTCGCGCCCGGCGCCGGGCTTGACGGTGAAGTCGAAGATTTCGCCGGCGATGAGCTCGATGGGCGCGGCGAGGTCGCCGGTGCGGATCTCCGGCCCCTTGATGTCCATCATGACCGCGACCTCGCGGCCGACGCGGGTGCTGACGGCGCGGATGCGGCGGATCACGGTGCGGGTCCAGTCATGATTGGCGTGCGCCATGTTGAGCCGGACGATGTCGGCGCCGCCGCGGATCATTTTCTCCAGCATCTCCTCGCTTTCGGTCGCGGGCCCGAGGGTGAAGATGATCTTGGTGCGACGGAAGGAATCGGCGGCGCTCATGTCCGGTCATGCTGCCGGAAGCGTGCCAGCCGTGCAAGCGCGCTGGCGGGCCTTCACCGGTTTGTCACCCGCGGAAGGAAATTCCACGCAATCGTCAGGGTTCGACTGGACGTCGGGCACGGGCTGGCCTTTGCTGCGCCCGCCTCCCAACCCGCGCCTCCCATGTCGTCCCTCGGTATCGTCGCCATCTGCCTCATCGCCGTCATCGGGATCTATTTCTACAATAACCCGCTCAAGCACGGACCGTGGTTCCTGAGCCGGCGCTTCATCAACTGGTTTCCGCTGGGGATGACGTACTCGTTCCTCTACATGGGGCGGTACAACCTCACGGTGGCGAAAAACGCCTTCGGCACGCTGATGTCGAACGAGGACTTCGGACTGATCTTCGCGGCGGGCACGGGCGTGTATGCGTTTTCTTTCCTCGTGAACGGGCCGCTGGTGGACCGGATCGGCGGGAAGAAGGGCATCATCATCGCGGCGCTGGGCGCGTCGCTGGCCAACATCGTCCTCGGCGTGATCACGTGGCTGGTGCTGACGGACCGCACCCGCATCCCGCTGTTCTGGCCGTTTGTCGTGATCTACGCGCTGAACATGTATTTCCAGAGCTTTGGCGCGGTCTCGATCATCAAGGTGAAGGCGAACTGGTTCCACGTGCGCGAGCGCGGGGTGTTTGGCGCGATCTTCGGGACGTTGATCTCCTTCGGCGTGTATTTCGCGTTCGAGTGGGGCCAGGCGATCGTGAACCTGACGAAGGTCACGGCCGGCGCCGACAGTCCCGTGTCTACCCTGCTGCGGTGGATTTTCGTGCCGAGCGGGGCGACGCATGATGCGACGTGGGCGGTGTTTTTCATCCCGGCGGCCATCCTGCTCATCTGGCTGGTGCTCGACATCTGGCTGATCAAGGAAACCCCGGAGGGGGCCGGCTTCCCGCACCTCGACACGCACGATGCATCGTCCGGCCACATGCACGAGGAATACACGACGGTGGATTTGCTGAAGAAGGTTTTTCTCAGCCCGATCATGCTGATGCTGGGCGGCGTGGAGCTGACGGCCGGCGTGCTGCGCAACGGCATTATGCAATGGTACACGATCTTCGCCAACCAGGTGCCCCAGTCGGGCGCGGAGGGCATCATCGCCAACTGGGGACTGCTGCTGTGCCTGTTCGGCATCGTCGGAGGATTTGCAGGCGGTCTGATCTCGGACAAGTTTTTCCAATCCCGGCGCGGGCCGCCGGCGGCGATCTTTTCCATGTTCATGCTCATGATGGCGGCGGTCATGGCGATGAACCTCTTTAAGTTCCCGCTGATGGTCGGCCTTGCGGCGCTGCTGATCGTCGCCGCGGTGACCGGCGTCCACTCGCTGATGTCCGGCACGGCCGCGGCGGACTTCGGCGGGCGCAAGGCCACGGCGACGTGCTCGGGACTCATCGACGGCTGCGTTTATCTCGGCAGCAGCGTGCAGTCGGTGTGCGTCGGGTTCCTGACGGGGACCACCTGGACGGGCCACAACTGGCAGTGGTGGCCGATCTTCCTGATGCCGTTTGCCCTCGTGGGCGGCATCATTGCCTGGCGGATCTGGAACGAGCTGCCGGCGGCGACGCGGAAATATATCGCCGAGCACGAGCAGAAACCGGCGGCGAAGGCCGCATAGGAGCAGGGTGGCGGCTGCGCGGTGGGTTACGTTTCGGTGAATTTTTCGTGCAGTGCCGGCGTTTTCGGATAAACCCGTGCGACGATGACCGTGTCTCCCGCCGCCCCGCTGGACAGCCGGGCCCGCCGCCCCCCGTTGCCACCGGGGTACCGCGCGCGCCGCGGTCTGAATTGGGGCGTGGTGGGGCTGATGTACACCAGCTACTACCTGTGCCGGTACAATTTCTCACTGGCGAACAAGGCGATCTCGGACGAGTTCGGGTTCAGCAAGGCGCAGATCGGTACGATCATCTCGTCGGCGCTGCTGGCCTACGCCTGCGGGCAGGTGATCAACGGCCTGCTGGTCGACAAGCTGGGCGGCAAGCGGGCGATGCTGCTGGGGGCGGCGGGCACGATCACGATGAACCTCGTCTTCGGCGTGGCCTCGTTCTGGGGGATGCTCGGCCTCTTCATTGTGATCCGCAGCATCGACGGGTACATGCAGTCGTTCGGGGGATCGGGCTTTGTGAAGATCAATGCGGCGTGGTTCAGCCAGCGGGAGCGCGGCACGTTTGCCGGCATCTTCGGGTTCATGATCAACCTGGGGCGGTTTTTCATCTTCACGTTCGGGCCGCCGCTGCTGGCGGGTTTTCTTTTCCTCGGCCTGTGGCAGGTGCCGCCGCTGCACTGGCGGTGGTTGTTCTGGATTCCCGCGGGCATTGCCGCGACGGTGGCGACGGTGATGGCGCTGGTGGTGAAGGATACGCCGGAGCAGGCGGGTTTCCATGGGGTGCACAAGGAGGAGGCCGACCACCAGGACCTGGATGTGCGCACGGAAGTGAAGACGGTCCTGCGGACGGTCCTGGCCAACCCCAACATCTGGATCATCGGGTTTGCCTACGCGTGTACCGGCGCGGTCCGGCAGGGGGTTGACCAGTGGTTCCCGCGCTACATGCAGGAAGTGCTGAACGTGAGCCTGGACTCGCCGCAGCTGAAATGGCTGGGCTTCCTCATCCCGTTCGTCGCCTCGCTGGGCTCGGTGATTTCGGGCTATGTCTCCGACACGGTTTTCCAGGGCCGGCGCGCACCGGTGGCGATGGGCCTCTACTTCATCGAGGTGGGCGTCATCCTGCTCGGGGCGCAGATGCACAGCGTGAACCTGGTGATCCTGTTCTTTGTGCTGATCTCCTTCACGGCCAATGCCACGCATTCCATCCTCGGGCCGGCGGCCGCCATGGACATCGGGGGCCGCAAGATGGCCGGGTTTGCCCACGGCCTGATCGATTCCTTCCAGTATTTCGGCGGCGCCCTGGCGGGGGCGCTGCTCGGCGCGCTGATCGATCGCAGCTGGGCCTATTATTTCTACTTCATGGCGCCGTTCGGCCTGATCGGCGGCACGCTGATGTGGACGATCCGGAACCGCGTGGACCTCAAGCAGCGCTGACCCCGCCCCGGGGTCAGGCCACGTCGTAGAAGGGCGTGCCCTCGCCGGCGCCCACGATGGCAAACTCGCAGGCCTGCAGCGTGGCGCGCAGCCCGGCCAGCGCGCGTTCGACCGCGGCGGGGGAATTGCAGTCGCGCGAAAGGTGCGTGAGGTAGACGCGCCGCCAGCGCGGGCTGGCGACGGCGGCGAGAAGCTCGCGCGCGCCCTCGTTGGAGAGATGGCCGTGCCGGCCGCTGATGCGCTGCTTGGTTGACCACGGCCGCTTGGCATCGGCCTTGAGGAGTTCCGGGCAGTGGTTGGCCTCGACGACGATCACCTCGCACTCGCGGATGTGCTCCCGGATGTGCTGGGGCGCGTGGCCGAGGTCGGTCAGGAAGGCGAGCGAGCGGCGGGGAGCGAAGAGGTCGCCCTCGTGGCCGGTGGAGAAGCGGAAGCCCACCGGCTCCTGGGCATCGTGCGGCACGGTGAAGCTCTCGACCTCCAGGTCGCGGAAGCGGAAGCGCGCGCCGGTCTCGAAGATCTGCCAGTCGGGCCGGTGCGACAGCCCGGCCTGCACGGCGCGGGCGGTGGCGGCGTTGGCGAACACGCGGAGCTGCGGGAATTTCCTCAGGCCGTCGATGGCGGCGGCGTGGTCGCCGTGCTCGTGCGTGAGAAAGATGGCGTCGATCCGATCGAGCGATTCGCCGGCGCCGGCGAGCAGCGCCGCGAGTTTGCGGGCCGAGAAACCGGCGTCGACCAGGATCCGCGCACCCTCCGTCTGCAGCAGGGCGCTGTTGCCCGAGCTGCCGCTGCCGAGAATGCAAAATCGCATGGCCATGACCGATGCCGAGGAAGCGTGCCATGGCGCGGGTCACAAATCAAATCGGGCGGGCCGGTCCCGGACGGGCGGACGATGAAATCGTAACGGGGCCGTTACCTTCCGCTACCCCGCATTGACCCGCGCGGGTTTTTGGGTACCTGTGACCCTCCATGCCCGTCAAAGCCACCCGCCGGAAGACTCCCGCCCGCCGTGCCCCACGCGTGCTGCAGGGCACCGTGTATATCACCCGGCAGGTGCATTTCAACTCGGCGCACCGGCTCCACAATCCCGCCAGGAGCCAGAAGTGGAACACCGAGAAGTACGGCCTCTGCACCAACCCGCACTGGCACGGCCACAACTACGTGCTCGAGGTCACGCTCCGCGGGCAGCCCGACCCGGAGACCGGCTACGTCATGGACCTCGGCGAGCTGAAGCGGATCCTGCAGCGGGCCGTGGTGGACAAGTGCGACCACCGCAACCTCAACGAGGAGGTGGATTTTCTCCGCGGCATTAACCCCTCGACCGAGAACCTGGTGATCGCCTTCTGGCACCAGATCGAGCCGCGCCTCACCGCCGGCCGGCTGCACTGCGTGCGGCTCTACGAGACCCCGCGCAACTACGCCGAATTCTTTGGCCCCGACCCCGTCTGACCCTTTCGCCAGCTAACCCCGATTTCCCCGGGGCTACGGTTATCGTCACAACCGCCTGGCCGCCTGGACCGTATAAAAACGACATGAAGAAAAAACCGATGTACCTCCACCGCTCCGCGGATGGAACCCCCGCGCGGATCAAGCGCGCCTACGACGCAAAATTCCGCGCGACCCCGGCCTACCGCGCGACGCTGCCCGACATGATGGAGGCCGCGCATGACGCGATCCAGGGGGCCAATGTGCCGATCCAGCAGGTCGGCATCCACAACTTCCGCCTGCCGCTGAAATACCGCACCAAGGCCGGCAGGATCCTCACGCTTGAGACAAAGGTGACCGGCACCGTTTCGCTCGAGGCCGAGCTGAAGGGCATCAACATGAGCCGCATCATGCGCTCGTTCTACGAGCACAAGGACGGCGTCATCACCGGCGAGTGGATGGGCAAGATCCTGAAGACCTACCTGCGCAAGGTGGACAGCAAGGCCGCGCGGCTGAAGGTGGCGTTTTCCTACCCGATGCTGCGGCCGAGCCTGCGCAGCGGGCTGGCGGGCTGGCAGTTCTACGAGGTCGCCTTCGAGGGCGTGATGACCCGCGACGGGCGCTACCGCCGCTTCATCCATTTTGACTTTGTGTACTCGTCGGCCTGCCCGTGTTCGGCCGAGCTTACCGAGCACGCGCGCGACCGGCGCGGGGCCTACGGCGTGCCGCATTCGCAGCGCAGCAAGGCGCGGGTGAGCATCGAGGAGGCCGAGGGGAAGAAAATCTGGATCGAGGACGTGCACGCGCACTGTCTCAACGCGCTGCAGACCGAAACGCAGGTGATGGTGAAGCGCGAGGACGAGCAGGCGTTTGCCGAGCTCAACGGCGCCTACCTCAAGTTCGTCGAGGACGCCGCGCGGCTGCTCTACCGGGAGTTTGAGGCGGACCGGCGGATCAAGGATTTCCAGATCGCCTGCTCCCACCTCGAGTCGCTCCACTCGCATGATGCGGTGAGCGTCATCTGCAAGGGCGTGAAAGACGGCTTTGCCGCCGACTTCATGGACTTCGGGTCGCTGCTGTGCTGAGCCGGCTTGTTTTTACAGGAGATAACGGAGAGAACAGCGAAGACAAAGAACCGGCCTCCTCACTCTTTTTTCTACGTTTCCTCCTGTGAAAAATAATCCTGTTGTCCTGATCACCGGTGCCTCGCAGGGGATCGGCGAGGCCATCGCCAAGGTCTTCGCGAAGGAACTCCGTGGCGTGCGGCTGGCGCTGGTGGCGCGCAACACGAAGAACCTGCAGCGCGTGGCCCGCGCCTGCACGAAGCTCGGCGCGACGGCGGAATGCGTGGGCTGCGACGTGGCGGACGAGGCGGCGGTCGCGGCGATGGCCCGGGCGGTGAAGCAGCGCTTTGGGACGGTGGACGTGCTGATCAATAACGCGGGCAAGTACGCCAGTGCGCCGCTCACCTCGATGAGCGTGGCGGAGTTCGACCAGCAGATCGCGGCGAACCTCCGCAGCGTATTCCTCGTCGCGCGGGCTTTTTTGCCCGCGATGATCAAGCGCCGGAGTGGCGACATTTTCAACATGAGCTCCATCGCGGGGCTCATCGCGTATCCCGGCGGCACGGGCTATAGCGCGGCGAAATTCGGCCTGACCGGACTGTCGAAGGTCATGCGCGCGGAGCTGAAGGACAAGGGCGTGCGCGTCTGCTGCGTCTATCCGGGCGCGACGGCTTCACCGTCCTGGAAGGGCAGCGGCGTGTCGGCAGGGCGGATGATGCCGGCGGAGGATGTGGCCCGCGCCTTTCTGGACATTTACCGGCTTTCGCGCCGTACCGTTGTCGAGGAAATCATCCTCCGGCCGCAGCGGGGTGATCTGTAGCAGCCGGGAAATACCGCTTTACGTAAAGCAGGTAGCTGAGAAAGGCGGCCATGCTCAGGAGGCTCAGCCCCAGCAAGGGTCCGTGCGAAAGAAGCGGGTTATGCGCCATGCGCTCCAACTGCCGCTCGGGCAGTCCCATCAGGCGGTAGTAATCGATCAGGTCGATACGCAGGAACGTCGCCAAGGACGATGACCAGAGCAGCAGGGCCCCAATCAGATAGATCCACCAGGTGCGCAGATCGAGCCGGTAGAACCCCCGCGCGGCGTAGACCATGAAGCCGATGACACCGAGCCAGAGCAGCCGGGCCGGCCAGCCCGACACCACCGTGCCGGCGAGCGGAAACACCCGGCCAAAGACCGGAAGCATCAGCAGCAGCATGGCGGCGCCGAGGCCCTTGATCAGGCAAAGGGCCAGCACGGGCAGCGGACAGCGGTCGGTCCAGCGGATGACCGGATCGCGCACCTCACAGGTGCGGCGCACGTGCGGGCTGCGGTAAAACAGCACGACGATGCCGGGAATTACGATGTAGATGAAAAATGTGGTGGCCAGGGCGACCAGCTTGATCACGGCCAGGGCGGCGGGTGGCAGGTCGCGACCCTGGGCCCTCAGGGTCTCGCCGACCGAATTCAGCGCGAAGAAGACCGCCGGCAGGGCAATGACGCCCATGCACAGCCCGATCCAGCCCAGACAAAGGAGAATGGCCCGGGCCCAGCGCCGGGCAAGGGTGGAGCCGATGCCGAGCCAGATCAGGACCACGGCCATGACCCCGTAGATTCCCATGACGAGCAGGGCGTTGGCGGTTTCGAACTCTGCGCCTGTCCGCTTGGCGGCCAGGATCTGGCCGAAAAATGTGAGGGGCGCGATCAAGGCGCACAAGGCGCCGGCGAGGATTTCAAGAATACCGAACACGATGAGTCCGGTATGACGGTCGTGGTAGGCAGGCTGGACCTGAGGCGGGGTGGGGTCGTCCATGCGCTTGATATGACTCCACGACCCTTCAGGGCCAAGGCAGAACCACCGCCGGGTGTGGCGGTGCGGTGGCGGTGACCACCCGGGATTAGCGACGGCCGATGCTTTTGGATTGTCGCTCATGGCCGGGTGCCTCATCGGTAGCGCCCGTTTACCCTATGAAATCCCGTAAATTTCGCGTCGGCATCATCGGCGGGGGCGGCATCGCCCAGGCCGTCCATATCCCCGGCTGGAGAAATCTCCCCGAGGTTGAGATCGTCGGCATCTCCGACCTGTCGGAGGTGACGGCGAAGAAGGCCGCGGCGGCGGCCGGCGGGGCGCAGATCTTCGCCGACTACCGCGATCTGCTGAAGCTCGACCTCGACGCCATCGACATCTGCACACCGAACAAGATTCACACGCCGGCCGCCCTGGCCGCGCTCAACGCGGGCAAGCACGTCATCTGCGAAAAACCGCTGGCGGTCAGCACCGCGGAGGTGCGGGAGATCGGCAAGCTGGCCGACAAGAAGAAGCTCAAGCTGATGACGGCCCAGCAGCAGCGCTTCACGCAGAGCGGCCAGGCCGTGAAGGCCTGGATCGACGGCGGCAACCTGGGCGAGGCCTACCACGCCCGCGTCCGTGCCGTGCGCCGCGCCTGGCTGCCGACCGCGCCCGGCTTCATCGACGCCAGCCTGGCCGGCGGCGGCCCGTGCATGGACATCGGCGTGCACGCGCTCGACCTCTGCCTCTGGCTCATGGATTTCCCGAAACCCGTGCGCGTGTCCGGCACGGCGAAGACCGTCTTCGCGAAGGGCCGCGACATGCCCAACATGTGGGGCGAATGGGACCGCGCGCGTTATTCGGTCGAGGATTTTGCCGCGGGTTTTGTCCACTTCGAAAACGGTGCGACGCTCGTGCTGGAGGCGGCCTGGATGTGTCACCAGACGGAGACGGAGGAACTGCTCGCCCAGGTTTTTGGCAAGAAGGGCGGGGTAAAGTGGCCGAACGCGGAGTTTGCGACCGTGACAAACGGCACCTTTGCCCAGGGCACGCTGACCCACCCGGTGCATGTGGAGCGCCCGCACTGGAACGAGATCGCGGCGTTTTACGACTGCGTGGTGAACAACAAGCCATCGCCCGTACCGTGGACGGAGACGATCAAGGTCATTGGCATCCTCGAGGCGGTCTATGCCTCCTCGCAGCAGGGCAAGGAAATCACCCTCAAGCTCTGAGGGCGCCGCGGCGGCGCGAAGGACCAAGGGTCAAGTAGCAGGTAACAAGAATATCCTTCTCCGGCTGCCGTTTTGTCGTTTGCCCAATGTCACAGGTTCCTTCCGTCAAACCTGTCCGCTTGGCGTTTGTTTCGACGGCACACATCCACGCGAAGCACTTTATCGAATGGACGGCCGCGGCCACGGATGGTCGCTGCGTGCAGGCCGTTTGGGATGATTTGCCCGAGCGCGGGCGCCGTCATGCGGCGTTGGCCGGCGCGCGGTTCGAGCCGGACCTGGCCGCGCTGGTGCGCGATCCGGCGGTGGACGGCTTTGTCATCTGTGCGGAAAATACGCGTCACCTGCCGCTGCTCAGGCGGGTGCTGACCGCCGGCAAGCCGGTGCTGTGCGAGAAACCGCTGGTCACGACTGGCGCCGAGGCCCGGGAAGTGGCGGCGCTGCTGCGGTCAAACCCGGCGAAGCTGTTCTGCGGCTATTTCCTGCCGTTTTCCGCGGAGTTGGGCGCGGTGGGTGCGATGCTGGCGAACGACGGTTTCGGCCGCATCACGCGCATCCGCATCCGCAATTCCCACGGCGGTGCGTATGCCCGGCTGTTCGATGCCCCGGACCTGCGTTGGTTCACCGAACCGGCGCTCTCCGGCGGTGGCGCCTTCATGGACGTCGGCGCGCACGCGGTGCACCTGGCGCGCACGTTGTTCGGTCCGGTGACGGAAGTCTGGGCCGAGATCGGCAACCACACCGGCATTTATCCGGCCTGCGACGATTACGGCATCGCGCACCTGCGGTTCGCCAGCGGGGTGCTCGGGACGATCGAGGCGGCTTGGACGCAGACCGGCGCGGAAAACGGCCTGGAGATCATCGGCGCAGAAAAATTGCTCTGGCAGGTGGGCCGGGATTACGTGACCGGGCGTCACGGGCAAGGCGAGCCGCAGCCACTGGTGCCGGGCAAGAGCCGCCCCGCACAGATCGACCGGCTGGTCGCGGCGATCCGCGGCGAACTCACCCCGGCCGAACTTCAATCCGACCTGACCGCCTGCCTCGACTCCGTGGCGATCATGGAAGCCTGCTACGTGTCGGCCAAGAGCGGACGGTGGACGCGGATTTCCTCCTAAGCTGTGTGCTTGTCACTCAGCGCCCGAAACTTGCGAGCGTGTTACCAGTGACCGCGCATCCAATCTCCGCCAGATTTTACAGCAGGCTCTGTTGATCGCCCAACGCGGCTTTCAACCCGACTGCGGCATAGCCCTTGGCGGTGAGGAGGCGGCCCTGGGGGGTGCGCTGGAGGTAGCCCTCCTGGATGAGGAAAGGTTCGTGGACTTCCTCGAGCGTTTCCGCTTCCTCGCCGACGGCGACGGCGATGGTACTCATGCCGACGGGCTTGCCGCCGTAGTTCTCCGCCATCACGCGGAGCATGCGCTTGTCCATCTCATCAAGTCCGGCGGCATCGATCTCCAGCAGCTCCAGCGCAGCGGCGGCGACGGGTTGCGTGATTTTTCCCTTTGCGCGCTCCTGGGCGAAGTCGCGGACGAAATTGATGAGGTTATTGGCGACGCGCGGCGTGCCGCGGGCGCGGGTGGCGATTTCCTTGGCGCCGCCGTCGTCGATCGCGACCTGAAGCAGCCCGCAGCTGCGGCGGACGATGCCCTCGAGCGTGGGGTGGTCGTAATAGTCGAGGCGGGTCTGCAGCGTGAAACGCGAGCGGAGCGGGGCGGTGAGCAGGCCGCTGCGGGTGGTGGCGCCGATGAGCGTGAAGCGCGGGATCGAGAGCCGGACGCTGCGGGCGTTGGGCCCCTGGTCGATCATGATATCGAGCCGGAAGTCCTCCATCGCAGAGTAAAGGTATTCCTCGACGGTCTTCGGGATGCGGTGGATCTCGTCGATGAAGAGGATGTCGCCCTCCTCAAGGCTGGTGAGCAGGCCGGCGAGGTCGCCGGCCTTCTCGATCACGGGGCCGGACGTGACGCGGACGCTCTTGCCGAGCTCGTGGCCGAGGATGAAGGCGAGGGTGGTCTTGCCGAGGCCGGGCGGGCCGGAGAGGAGGATGTGGTTGAGGGCCTCGCCGCGTTTCTTGGCGGCGCCGACCATGACCTGCAGGCGCTCGACGGTCTTCAGCTGGCCGGTGAAGTCGGAGAAGGACAGCGGCCGCAGGGCGGCCTCCGCCGGCGAGACCGGGGCGGAGAGGGCGCTGCTGATGAAGCCGAGGCCTTTGTTGGGGTCAGGGGAAGGCATTAAATGTGGAAATCAGGAAAACAGGAATGAGCCGGGAATCGAGTTCCTGATTTCTGGGTTCCATATGGACCGAAACTACTTCCACGCCACGTCGGCGCCGAGGCTGCGGAGGTTTTCGACGAAATTCGGGTGGGCGCGCTTGATGGTGTCGGCGTTCTTCACGACCGACCGGCCGGGGATGCTGGCGGCGACCATGTAAAGCGCGACGGCGGCCCGGATGATGTACGGCGCGTCAACCGTGGTCGGGTGAAGCGGGCGGTTGCCGAAGACGATGATGCGGTGCGGGTCGCTCACGACGACATGGGCGCCGAACTTGGACAGCTCGGGCATCCAGGTGAAGCCGCCCTCGTAGACCTTGTTCCAGAACTGGATGGCGCCCGTGGCGCGAACGGACAGCGCGATCATGCACGGCAGGAGATCCACCGGAAAATACGGCCATGGGGCGGCCTCGATCTTCGGGAGGAGGTTGCTGGTGTACGGCGCCTCGATGACGAGCTTCTGCCCGCGGCGGACAATGGCGGTGTCGCCCTGGTGCTCGATGATGACGCCGAGCTTCTCGAACGAGCGCGTGATGAGGTCGAAGTGGTGGGGCAGCGAGTGGCGGACCTTGACCTCGCCGCCGGTGATGGCGCCGAGCGCGAGGAAGGTGACGACCTCGTGGTAGTCGGTGTTGATGGTGAACGTGCCGCCCTTGAGGCGCTTCACGCCTTGGATGGTGAGCTGGCTGGTGCCGAGGCCGGAGATTTTCGCGCCCATCCCGGCAAGGACGCCGCACAGGTCCTGCACATGGGGCTCGCTGGCGGCGTTGATGATCGTCGAGGTGCCCTCGGCGAGGGCGGCGGCCATGACAAAGTTCTCCGTCGCGGTGACGGACATGTAGTCGGGCCAGTGGCGCGCGCCGCGGAAGCGGCCCTTGAGCGCCATTGTGAGCGCTCCGTTGTGGGAAACCTTCGCGCCGAGCTTTTCGAGGATCTCGAGATGCGGGTCGAGTTCACGGATGCCGAGCGAGCACCCCTTGGCGTTGGTCGGGATGGCGATCTTCTTCATCCGCTGCAGGAGCGGGGCGAACAGCAGCACGGACGAACGCATGCCCGAGGGCAGTTCACCCTGCAGCCGGGCGCCGTCGAAGCCGGAGTGGTCGAGCGTCATCGTGCCCGTGGCCTTGTCCCACGTGATGACGGAGCCCTGCTCGGAGAAAAAAGTGACGAGCTTGTCGACGTCGGTGATGGCGGGAACGTTGAGCAGGCGCACGGGGGCGTCGGTCAGGAGCGTGGCGCACAGGATGGGCAGCGCGGAGTTCTTGTTGCCCGACGGCGTGATGGTGCCGGAGAGGGGTTTGCCGCCGTTGACAATGAGATCGGCCATCGAGGAGGGAGTTGAAGGCTGGGAGAAGGAAGTGGAAAGCCTGAACCGTGAGGCGCCCGGGAGAAGGGCATCAATCCTTTTCCCGCGAATTTCGCGAACGAGCGCACGGTCGATCGTAGTACCGGTGGGCCGGGCGCTCTGTCGCCCGGCCGACTTGGACTTGAGGCGCGCGCGGAGCATACGGCCCACCTTTGAGATCTGGAGGCGGCAACCGTGCATAAAAAAGGCGCCCGCGTGAGCGGGCGCCTTGGAGTGAGTGGGTGGTGGGTTGCGATCAGATCGCGCCGCCGCCCTGCTGGCCCTCGGGGCGCGGTCCGCGGTCATCGCGGTGGCGGTTGCGCCCACCGCGACGGCGACGGCGGCCGCCTCCCTCGAAACGCTGCTCGCCCGACGAACCCTCGCCCTGGCCGCCCCCGTCCGGATAGTCGCGGGGATCGCGGGGCTGGCTGTCACGCGGGCCGCGGTTTTCGCCGCCGCCTTGGTAGCCGCCGCGTCCGCCGCGGTGACGGCGACGGCCGCCGCCTTCATGGCGATGATGGTGGCCGTCGTGACCGTGGTGGTCGCGATCCCCGGTCTTGACCTCGGGCTGGGCCGAGCCGCCGAAGAGGCCCTTGAGCCAGGCGAAAAAGCCGCCGGATTTTTTCTGGAGCTCAGCAGGGGCCGGCCGATCGTGGCGATCGCGGTCATGATCGCGGGCGAACGGGGTGCGGGGTTCGGCCGAGGCTTCGCGGCCCGGCTCACGCGGGGCCCGGGGCTCGCGGGGTTCAAAGGGACGCGCGTTACGGCGCTCCGGCTTGAAGGTCGGGCGCTCATCGCGGCGGCCGCGAGGCTCGCCGGTCTGGCCCGGGGAGGTTTCACCCCAGCTGACGGCCGGACGTTTCACTTCCTCGGGAGGGAGGATGTTGAGCTCGGCCTTGGCGGCGGGAGCGGCCGGGCGTTCGGCCGCGGGCGGCGTGAACGGGAACAACTCCTCGGCGGCGGCGGGGGTCGCGGCCGGCTCGGCTACCGGCTGGCTGACCACCGGCGCGGGCGCGGCGGCGATCACGGGGGCGGCAGGGGCGGCCTGCGGGGCAGGCTCGTTGACGATGGGCGCGGCCACGGACGTCTTGCCCGTGAACGGATTCTTGTACTCGCTTTGGGGCCGGATGACCTCGAGGGCGCTGGGCTGATACCCGCTGGGGGCGGCGGGAGCGGCGGTGGAAGCCGCGGCATGGCTGGGACGCTTGCCGCGGGCGAGGCCCGAGCCCTTGGCGCCGAACGAGCCGGCGGGGGCGGGAGTGCCGGAGGAGGCGGCCGGGAAGGCCGCGCCGGCGGTCGCGGCGGAATCGCCGGACGTTGCTGGATCTGACATGTGGTGTGTTTTCTTTGGCTGGGCGCTCACCAAGGAATGGGAGCGGCCGTGTTTAGGAGAGCCTACGGAGCGCAGAAACTGCGGCTCGACGCAGGCGTGAAGGATGGACGGTCGCCCACCTCGCCTGCCGGGGCAACCTCAATTTCCGGCCGGGCCCGCAACTTGCGCTCCAAGGCGGGCTTGCCAGCGCCGGGCGGGGTTCGCAGCCTCGGCCCCCATGGACAAACTCGAGGAAATCTTCCGCATGCAGGACGCCCTTAATGCCCGGATCGGAGTGAAGCTCCCGCCGCCGACCGACGAGGAAAAGGCCAAGTGGATCCTCAACTACACCCGCGCAATGCAGCAGGAAACGGCGGAGCTGATCGACAGCGTGCCGTGGAAGTGGTGGGCGAAGTACCAGAAGTTCGACGAGCAGAACGCCAAGGTCGAGGTCGTGGACCTGTTTCACTTTCTCGTCTCGCTGGCGCAGACGCTCGGGATGACGGCGGACGACGTCTATCAGGCCTACCTCAAGAAGAACGCCGTCAACCACCAGCGCCAGGACAGCGGTTACGTGAAGAAGGACGAGGCGGACTCGAAGCATATCTAGCCGCCACGCGAGCGCGACGGAAGTTCGAAGGGTGAAGTTCGAAATCCGAAAGGAGCGCCAAGACCAAGACCGCGGTTACGGCCTAATGCCTACCGCTTAAAGCAGCCGCGCGGCACGCGGCTCAGCGCGTGACGACAAACGCCGCGGTCACGTCGACGGCGATGTTGCCGTCCTCCACGACGTGGGCCTTGAGCTTGAGCTTGGCCTTGCCGTAGCGGGCGAGGGCTTCCTTGAACTCCGCGATCGCCGCCTGGGCGGGCCGCTCGCAGATGGCGCGCAGGTCGCCGATGACGGGCCGGCGGTAGGCCGCGCGGCTTTCCTTCACGACGATGTGCCAGATGGGTTTGTCGGCGCCCTTTTCATTGCGCATCAGCTCCCACACGACGCCGTAGCCGGCAAGGGTGGCGAGTGAGACAAGGCTGCCGCCGAAGGCCGTGTTGAGGGAATTCTTGTTCTGCTCCTTCGGGGCCGTCAGGACCAGCGCACGCTCGTCGCTGACCTCCACGCCGACGCCCATCGCCTTCGCGAGCGGGATCATCTCGTGCAGGAAAAGCTCCAGGGCTGGGACCTTGACCGGTTTCATCGCGCCGGACCTTGGAGGATATTTCGGCGCGCGTCAAAGCCCGCGCAGCCTCGGCCCGTAATATATTAAAAATCAGCGCTCAACTTGACCCGCCGGAGGGTTCGGGCTCATTGGTTGGCTCATGATCAAGCCCGGCAGAAAACTCGATACCCGGCTCCAGCTCAAGGTCTTCCGTGACGGCAAGGAGTCATTGGTGACCCTGGCCGACCTGCTGACCCGGCCCACGATTGTCTCGGTCTATATGCGCAACAACACGCCGGGATGCGACCGCCAGAACGACAGTTTGGCGGCCCATGCGGCGGAATTTGACCGGGCGGGCTACAATCTCGTCGCCCTCAGCCGCGACACCTGCGGCTCGCACGCCAAGTACGCGGCGAAGAGAAAAATCAGCTACACGCTCGCGAGCGATCCGGACGATCGCTTCGCAAAGGCGGCCGATGCGGTGGTCGAAAAATCGATGTATGGCCGCACCTACACGGGCCCGGCGCGCGCGGCCTTTGTGCTGGCCCGCGATGGCACGGTGCTGGCGGTGGCGGAGAAGGTCGACACCGCGGACCACGCCACCCAATTGCGGACACTGCTGGCCGGGTTGAAGTGATTTTTTGTCCTGCAGGGTTGCGGTGGCCGAAGGCGGGTTGCAATCATCCCGCATGAACCTTTCGCCGCGTTCGCGCCGCTGGCTGATCATCGCCGCCGTCTGTCTGGGGCTGTTCACCCTGTTGGGTTTCTTCGTATTGCCGCCGATCATCAGGGACCAGGCGGAAAAGCGGCTCACGGCCGAACTCGGTCGCACCGTGACCATCGGCAAAGTCCGCGTGAACCCCTACGCGCTGTCGCTCACGCTGGAAAACTTCGACATCCGGGAAGAGGACGGACGCAGCTCCTTCCTCGGCTGGAACCGGCTGTACGTGAATTTCGACGCGCTCTCGTCGCTGACCGGCGACTGGGTGCTAAGCGAAATCGAGCTCGAGGGGTTTCATGCGGGCGTCGTGATCCGTCCGGACGGCTCGTTCAATTTTTCCGACCTGCTGGCGAAGTTCACCCCGCCGCCTGGCGCCTCCGCGGTGCCGGCGGCCAAGGCGGGTCGGCCGATCCGGGTCAGCAGCCTGAAAGTGACGTCGGCCCGGGTGGACTTTGCGGACGGGTCGAGGAAGAGGCCGTTCACCTCCGTACTGGGACCGCTGACCTTCAACCTGACGGAATTCCGCACGGTCGGCTCGCGTGGTGCACCCTATCATTTCGAGGCCTCGACCGAATCGGGCGAAAAGCTGGCCTGGACCGGCACGCTGAGCGCCGATCCGTTGAGTTCGGCGGGCGAGTTCAGCCTCGAGCATATCCTGGTCCCGAAATACGCGCCCTACTATGCGGACTTCACCCAGACGGATCTGGTGACGGGTGAATTGTCGGTGCATGGGCGGTACGAGATCAATCTCACGGCGGGCCAGCAGGCGCTGAAGCTGGCCGACGGCAGTGTCCAGCTTCACGGACTCAAGCTGCTCGAGCGCGTGAATCAGCAGACGGCGGTCGAGTTGCCGGCGTTGGAGATAACGGGCATCAACGCCGACGCCCTGGCGCTCAAGGCGTCGATTGCGTCGGTCACCGTGTCCGGCGGCCAGGTACACCTGCGGCGGGAGAAGGAGGGCAGCCTCAATCTGCTGGCCATGCTGCAGCCGGCCGCGGCGGGTCCGGCGGTGCCGGCGGCTTCCGCGAATCCGGCTGCGCCCGTCGCTAAGCTGCCGGATGTGCTGGTCTCGCAGATCACCGTGAAGGATTTTCAAGCCGAGGTGGTCGATCTTGCCGCGCCCCACCCGGCGCAGCTCGGGCTGACCGGCATCCAGTTTTCGGCGAAGAACGTCACGCTGGCTGCCGGCGAGGTGATGCCGATTGAACTGTCCCTCGTGTGGGCGCCGCACGGCACGGTGCATGTGGCCGGCAGTGTCACGCTCAAGCCGGAGCTGACGGCCGATCTGAAGACGGAGGTGGTCGGATTGGAGATCCTACCCCTCAGCCCCTACTTGGAGAAGTTCGTCAACGCGCGGATCACGCAGGGCTCCGTGACCACGTCGAACACCATTCATCTCGCGCTGCCCGGCGGCCAGCCGGCGGCGACGCTGGCGGGGGACATCTCGGTCCAAAAATTCGGGCTCGTGGACAGCGCGCACAACGAGGATCTGGCGGGGTTTGCCGCGCTCACGTTGACCGGCCTGAAGGTCGCCACGGCGCCGCAGCTTACGGTTTCGCTCACCCAGGTCGCTGTCGCCGGGCCCTACGCCCGCGTGCTGATCACGGCCGATAAGTCGATGCCTTACAGCCAAGTGCTCGCGGAGGCGGACAAGCACGTCAACCTGCTCGGGGTTCTCAAGCCCCTGGCCCCGGCGACGGCGGCGCCTGTCGCGGCCGCCCCGCCGCCCCAGATTGAGATTGGCCGCGTCACCATCACGGACGGCGACTTCAGCTTCGCCGACCGTGCGATCGAGCCGAACGTGCGGATGGCGATCACGCAGTTTGGCGGGACCATCGCGGGGCTGTCGTCGGCCAACCTCGCGAAGGCCGACGTGGACCTGAAAGGTGTGGTGGACGGCGCCGGACCGGTGGCGATCACCGGCAAGCTCGATCCGCTCGGGGCGAACACGTTCGTGGACCTCAAGGTCGACTTCAAGAATGTGGATCTGCTGCCCGTGAGCCCCTACGCGGGACGGTTTGCCGGCTACGAACTGGCGCGCGGCAAGCTGGTCGTGGACACGAAAATTTCGGTGGATGGAAAAAGGCTCGATGCGACCAACGTCGTCACGCTGAACCAGTTCACCTTCGGCGCGGCGACCAACAGCCCGGACGCGACGGGCCTGCCGGTGCGGCTCGGTGTGGCGCTGCTCAAGGATCTCGATGGCAAGATCGTGATCGACCTGCCGGTGCAGGGCACGCTGGGCGACCCCAATTTCCGCATCGGCAAGGTCGTGCTGCGGGTGATCGTCAATCTCCTGACCAAGGCGGCGACGTCGCCGTTTTCCCTGCTGGGCTCGATGTTCGGCGGGGGCGGGGAGGAGCTGGCGTTCCAGGAGTTTGCGCCGGGCGGCAGCGAGCTGCAGCCGGCGGACCTGCCGAAGCTCGACACGATGACGAAGGCGCTGACCAACCGGCCCGGACTGAATCTGGGGATCGAGGGCGGCTTTGATTCCGCGGCCGACACCTATGCGTTGAAGCGGCTCAAGCTCGCCGACCTCGTGCGGCGGCAAATCTGGGAAGCGCGGCATGCGACGGACCCCAACATCCCGCCTCCGGCGCAGCTGGTCATCACGCCCGAAGAAAACGCAGCGCAGGTTAAGAAGCTCTTTGACGAAAAATTCCCGCCGGGGACCCAGTTCGGCTCTCCGCTGGCGGCAGCTCCCAGGGTGGCGGCCGCGCCGGCTCCGCCGCCGTCTGGAGTTGTCCGGCGCGTGATCAACTGGGTTACCTTCAAGCATCAGCGCGACGCAATGGCGGCAAAGCAGGCCAGCGACCGTCAGGCCGCCGAGCAGGCCAAGGCCGCCGCGGCGACCGCTGCGGCCCCCGGTCTCCCGCTGGAGGAGATGACCGGCCGGCTCGCGGAGATCATGGCCGTGGACAACAACGACCTCCGCGCGCTCGCGTCGGCGCGGGCCCAGCGCGTGCGGGATTACCTGATTGTCAACGGCCGCATCGCGGCGGACCGGCTGTTCCTCGCGCAGGGTCAGGAGACGGCGAAACAGAACAAGGGCCCGCGCGTCTTCCTCAGCCTCCAATAAAATGGACTGCCGTTCCGGCTGCGGCGCGTGCTGTATCGCGCCCTCGATCACGTCGCCGATCCCCGGCATGCCGCAGGGCAAGCCGGCCGGGGTCGCGTGCGTGCAGCTGCTGGCGGATTTCCGCTGCGCGCTCTTTGGCCGGCCCGAGCGGCCGGCGGTATGCGTGAGCCTGCGGCCCGCTCAGGAAATGTGCGGCGGGAACCGGTTCGAGGCTTTGGCGTTTCTGGCGAAGCTGGAGTTGGCTACACGGGCGGGATGAGCTTGGGCTCTTCCGCGAGTTCGGCGGCAAGTTCCTCGAACCAGGCGGCCGCCGCTTCGCGCCTGGCGGGGATCTGCCTCGGCGTGCCGACGAACATGAGCGACTGGAGGCGCTTTGCCTCGGCGAGCGGGAGCACGCGGTGCAGGTAGCGGTTGCCCCAGTTGTGGCGGAGCGGATCGTGCCGGATCCTCAGGAGCTCGACGAGCGGGGCCAGCGTGAGCCCCTGATAGAAATGCAGCGCGTCGATGGGGTTGCCCCGCCAGGTTTCCTTCTCGACCAGGACCTGGAACATCGCGAACCGCCCGCGCAGGGCCTCGATCCGGCTGCGCAGCCGGCTTTCAAAGGCGGCGCGGTCGGTGCGCACGACGTTGAGGCCAAACAGGCCGGAGCGGTCGAAGAGCACGCCCGCTTTCCCATGGATGGCAGGCTCGTTGAACTTGTAGGCCGCGCTGCGCTTCATCACGCAGAAGTCGAGCAGCAGCCACGGCTCCGCGTTGGCGAAGCGATAGAAGCGCTGGCTGTGCCCGTGCCAGGCGGGCTCCGGGACCTTGAAGCAGAGCGCGGTTTTCGCCACGGGCGCGAGGGCCGCCTCGACGGCCTCGAACGTCGCCGCGACTTTGTCGTCGTCGACCTCGCACTGCAGGTCCACGTCGCTCCAGGCATCGTTGCGCCCGAAGGAGGTCGATCCGCCCTCCCACAGGCAGTGCACGAAGGACAGCGGCTCCAGCGCCGCGCGCACGGTGCCGAGCAGGACGGGGCGGGTAAGGCGCTTCATGACACGAGCTAAATGATGGATCCTGGGGTTGGAAAATCGAAATCGCCCAGCTCCGTTTGTCACCCAAGGGGCGACAAACGGAGCTGCGGCGATTCAGCGGAAGGTCTGGCGGTAGCGGATCTCGGGCAGCGTGGTGCCGTACATCGTGATATCCCGGCGGGCGTCGTCCGGGGCGAAACCGAGGCGTTCGTAGAAGTGCCGGGCGGGGATGTTGCCCGTCAGGGCCCAGACGATCACGGCCTGCACGGAAGTCTGCCGAAGGTGGTCGAACAGCGCCTGGCACAAGGCGCGGCCGCAGCCCTTGATCCAAAAATCGGGATGGATGTAGAGCGCGGCGATCTCCGCGAATTGGGGCGGGGGTGCGTCGGCGTCGCGCGATGGACAGGCCGAGATGAAGCCCGTTACCCGCCGGCCCTCTTCGCTGACCCAGAGGGTGGTGGCGTCGTCGGCCAGCAGGCGGGTCCATTGGGCCTGTCGTTCCGTTGCGGACAGCCGGTCCAGCACGGCGTCGGGAAACAGCCCGCGGTAGGCGGCCTGCCAGGAGGCGACGTGGATCTCTGCGATGGCCGCCGCATCGGAGGGGGTGGCTCGACGGACTTGCACGCCCTGAGCGAAGCCCCGGGGCTTGCGGCGCGTCAATCGCGCGTTTGAGTGGGGGCATGGCCAAACCCGACGAGCCGAAGATCATTTTTTCCATGCTGGGCGTCTCGAAGAAGATCGAGCGCAAGGAAATCCTCCGCGACATCTCGCTGTCGTTCTACTACGGCGCGAAGATCGGCGTCCTCGGCCTCAACGGCTCCGGCAAGTCGTCGCTGCTGCGCATCCTGGCGGGCCGCGATACCGACATCGACGGCCGCGTTCACTTCGAGCCGGGCTATCCCGTCGGCTTCCTGGAGCAGGAGCCGCACCTCACGCCCGGCGCGACTGTGCGGGCCTGCGTGGAGGAGGGCGTGAAGCACCTCACCGACCTCACGGCGGCGTACGACGCGACGTGGGACGAGCTCAACGAGGCGGCCGACGACCAGGCGAAGGACGCCATCATGACGAAGCAGGGCGAACTGCAGGAGAAGATCGACGCGGCCGGGGCCTGGGATGTCGGCCCGCAGGTGGAGATGGCGATGGACGCCCTGCGCTCCCCGCCGGGCGACCAGCCGGTGGACAAGCTCTCGGGTGGCGAGCGCCGCCGCGTCGCGCTCGCGCGGCTCCTCCTGCAAAAGCCGGCGATCCTCCTGCTCGACGAGCCGACCAACCACCTCGACGCGGAGAGCGTCCACTGGCTGGAGCAGCATCTCGCGCGTTACGAGGGCACGGTGATCGCCGTGACGCACGACCGGTATTTCCTGGATAATGTCGCGCAGTGGATCCTGGAGCTGTCGCACGGGCACGGGATTCCGTGGAAGGGCAATTACTCCTCATGGCTGGAGCAGAAACAGGCCCGGCTCGGGGTGGAGCAGCGCACAGAGGACCGCCGGCAGAAGGCGATGGCCCGCGAGCTCGCCTGGATCCGCCAGTCGGCGAAGGCGCGCGTCGCGAAGTCGCAGGCGCGCATCAACGCCTACGAGTCGATGCTGAAGCAGAATGTCGCGGAGAAGGAGAAGGAGTTCGAGCTCCTCATCCCGCCGGGCCCACGGCTGGGGGCGCTGGTGGTCGAGGCCAAGGACCTGGCGAAGAGCTACGGCGACAACGTGCTGTTCGAGGGCGTGAATTTCTCGCTGCCGCCCGGTGGCATCGTGGGCGTGATCGGGCCCAACGGCGCGGGCAAGACAACGATGTTCCGGCTGATCATTGCCGCGGAGCAGGCCGACCGCGGCACCCTGCGCGTGGGCGAGACCGTGAAGATTGCGCACGTGGACCAGTCGCGCGATTCCTTGCCGGACCACGAGTCGATCTGGCAGGCGATCAGCGGCGGCGAGGAGATCATGCGGCTGGCGGGGCGGGAAATCAACAGTCGCGCCTACTGTGCGCAGTTCGGTTTCACCGGTCCGGACCAGAGCAAGAAGGTGGGCGTGCTGTCCGGCGGCGAACGCAACCGCGTGCATCTGGCGCGGCTGCTCAAGAGCGGGGCGAACCTGATCCTGCTGGACGAGCCGACGAACGACCTCGATGTGAACTCGATCCGCGCGCTGGAGGAGGGCCTGGAGAATTTCGCCGGCTGCGCGGTGGTGGTGTCGCACGACCGCTGGTTTCTCGACCGCGTGGCCACGCACATCCTGGCCTTCGAGGGCGACAGCACGGTGCACTGGTTCAGCGGGAATTACTCGAGCTACCTGGAGGATTTCCGCCGCCGCAAGGGCAAGGAGGCGGACCAGCCGCACCGCATCAAGTACCGCAAGCTCACGCGGGGCTGATCGGAATTTTACCGCAAAGAGCGCGAAGCACGCGAAGTGTTTGTCATTCTGAGCCAGCGAAGAATCCAGTGCGGCTCAGTCGGCCGGCTCCAAGTGGATTCTTCGCTGCGCTCAGAATGACAGAATGAAAGACTGAACTTACCGGCAGGCGGTGAGGGGCCAGGATTCGGTGAAGGTGTGCTCCACGTTGATCGTGCGCGGTTCACTGCCGGTGAGTTTGGCATCAAGGTGGAGCACGAGTGGCACGGGCGTCTCAAGGGTGTAGCGCAGGCCGGAGGCGTCCTTGGTCCAGGCGACCTTGATCACGCCGTCCTGCCCGGCGATGGGCACGGTGCCGGAGACGCTCGCGAGCGAACCGGTAGCGAGGCTGAGACCGAAATTCATCGCCCCAAGATCGTAACGCGGCTGGAGGCCGAGCAGGTAGCGCGAGAGCTGCCAGGTGGGGCAGCCGGCCCATTGGTGACAGTGGCTCCAGCGGGTGTCGAAGACCTCGAGCCAGGTGGTGCGGTGGTCGCCGAGCGACCAGCCCCAGCAGGTCCGGTACTGGCCGAGCACAAACTCCATGTCACCGTGCTCGATGAGTTCCGGCAGCGCGAAATGGCCGAAGTACGGCGTGATGAGCTGCGGATTGTTGGCCGCGGGATCGCTGAGCCGCGGTGCGGCGGGATTGTTGGGAAAGCAGCGCAGCATGTGCGCCTTTAGGAAGGTGCGGCCGGCCCTTGCCTGGGCGTCGTCGAAAAAGCCCAGCCGCAGGCCCAGCGCGGCGCGGTGATAGCCGATGCGCGTCCAGGCGTCTCCGCCTTCCGTGAACTCGGCGGCGAAGTACCGGGCGATGATGGCTGTGAGGTCGTCGGCGAGGGCCCGATACCGGTTGGCCCGCTCGGCGTGGCCGAGCGCCTCGCACCAGCGCACCATGCCGCGGAACGCGGCCAGGCCGTGGAGATTCACGCCCATGTCGCTTGGGCCGGGATTGCGGACATAGCCCCAGTCCACGAACCCCCAGCCGATGCCGTCGTTGAGCCCGTCGGAGGTTAGCTGCTGGACAAAGGCGCCGATGTTCCGCTCGGCGTAGGGCAGCATCTCCTCAATCAGCGCACGGTCGCCGGTGATCGCCCAATAATGCAGGCAGGCGTTGATCCACTGCGCGGCATAGGTGCTGAGGTAGCCGATGCCGCCGGGGCAAAGGCCGGCCACGAGGCCATCCTCGCGGGCACACTGGGCGCAGTGCACGAGGCTGCGGCGGCAGAGGCGCAGGTCGGCGAAGGCCGCGGCGGCGATGCCCATGCCGACCGTGACCACGTCACCAGCCCACTGGCCGCGCTCGCGGGTGGGATTGTCGGTGATGGCGTCCTCGGCGCAGGCGCGGTGCGTCTCGACGCCAACGGACCAGATCCGATTGAGGAGCAGGTCGTCCGTGCGCAGGGCGCCACCGGCCTCGCCATAGTAGGCACGCTCCAGCACGGCCTCGCGGATAAATCTCACCTGGTCTGCGGGCGCAAAAATATGGACCTCGAGAAAGCGGCCGCCGCGCGGCGTGAGGGGAAAGAAGACCTGTGGTCCGCCCCGGGCGACATAGTGGTCGAGGTTGCAGGAATCCCCGCAGGAAAGCGTGATCCAGGGCGACACCCGGCCATGGATCAGGGCTTCGCAGTAGGCGAACTCGACGACGGTGCCCGCGGGCAGATCGAGTTCGAAGCGCGGCCGCATGAGGCGCACTCGGCCGAGATCGTAGCGTCGCCACACGCCTTGGGGCGGCAGCCCGTCCGGGGCAAGGTCGCGCAGAAAAAAACGTGCCGGGACGTCGTCGCGCTCGTAGCCGAAGGTTTCGGTGAACTCGCCTGCCGCCGCGAGGGTCAGTTCGTGCAGGAGGGCGCGCGGGTTGGCGGCGGCATAGGGTTTCACCGGGCCGATCGCGCGGGTCACTGTCACGGGGTCGCTCCAGGCTCGGTCGTCAAATCCCGCGGCCGGCCAGTCCGGCACCTGGCGGGTGTCGCACCATTCGATGAAGGCGAACTGCGGGTTGACGCGGCGCACCGCGGGCACGTAGCCGGCAAGGCGCGTGCATTTCCAGCGGAGCGCAAGTTCGCGGCCGGCGGTGCGGACGTTGCAGGCGAGGAAGGAATCGACGCCTTCCATCAGGCGGGTCGGAACGCCGGCGTGGTTGACCAGGAAGGCAAGCGCATGCCGCCCGGCGCCCAGTTCCGCACGAAACGTTTGGCACTCCGGAAAGGCCACGGGGAAGCGAGCCGGGCCCTCGCAGAAAAATCCGCCGTCGAGCCAGCCGTTGAACCAGGTGGCGCCGAGCACGGCGAATTCCAACTCGCGGTCCGTCGTCAGCTCGAACTCGGTACGAAAGGCGATGTAGCAGTCCTTGTCATCCGGCCTGGCCTCGGGGTGCCAGAAAAAAGACAGGCTCGGGAGGGCGTCGGCGGGGGCGGGGGTCATGGGCGGCGAAGAGGCTGGATGGAATATTAACCCCCGGCTGATTCGAGCCGATTCGTGCGCCCGCTCTGGACTTGGCACGCGGGCCTTCCGCGTTTCCAGTCAGCGCCCATGGCGCAAGACCGCAATCCCCAGGCCGAGCAGATGGCCGACGAATCGATGATCCGAAACCTGACCGCGCAGGCGAACGCGATCTGGCCGCAGGAGCGGCTCCTGTTCGCCCGTTACGGCCTGCGGCCGGAGTGCCGGATCGCGGACATTGGCTGCGGCAGCGGCGAGATTACCTCGCGTCTGGCCGAACTTTATCCGCGTGCCGAGGTGCTCGGGATCGACATCCTGGAGCACACGGTGGCCCTGGCCGGCCGCCGGTATGCCGCGCTCGCGCCGCGGGTCCGGTTCCAGCAGGGCGATGCGTTCGAGCTTCGGCTGCCGACGGGACATTACGACCTCGTGGTCTGCCGGCATGTGACGCAGTCCATCCCCGAGCCCGAGCGGGTGCTCGCGGAGCTCGTGCGCATCTGCCGGCCGGGCGGCTGGGTGCATGTGCTGAGCGAGGACTATGGCATGCTGCACCTGAAGGCGGGGCCGGTGGATCCCGATAAATTCTGGCACGAGTTCGTGCGGACGGCGTCCCGGGGCATGGGAATTGACGAGCGGATCGGCCGGCGCACCTGGCCGCTGTTGCGGCACCTTGGGCTGGAGCAACTGGCGGTTGACTATGTGACGGTCGACACCGTGAGGGTGCCGCGGGAGACGTTTGCCGCGATCATCGAGGCCTGGCGCGACGGGTACACGGATCTGCTGGCCCAGCACACGGGGCAGAAACGGGAGGAGATCCGCGCGTACTTCGACTATATGATCGCGAGCATTCGCAACCCGGACGAGTATGCGGTCTGGCACGTCCCCGTCCTGGGCGGCCGCAAGCCAGCGTGAGGAAGAGCGCCCCGGTCACTTGCGGCGGGAATATATCCAGTCAACTTGGCTCTCACCCGCATGAAACGTCTCGTATGGCTGCTCGGCCTTCTCGTGCTCCCTCTTTCCCTTATGAATGCTGCGACTCCTCCTCCGGCCAAAATCGAATCTATCGTCCTCGGCGGCGGCTGCTTCTGGTGCACCGATGCCGCCTACAAGCTGCTGCCCGGCGTGGTTCACGTGACGTGCGGCTACGCCGGCGGCACGGAGCCCAATCCGACCTACGAGGAAGTCAGCGCGCATGCCACCGGCCATGCCGAAGTGGTGAAGATCGACTACGACCCGGCGGTGGTCCCGCTGGCGACCCTGCTGGATTACTTCTGGTCGGTCCACAATCCCACGCAGGTGGGCGGACAAGGCGCCGACGAGGGTCCGCAGTACCGCTCGATCATTCTCTATGCGAACCTCGCCCAGAAAGTCGCGGCCCAGAATTCGCTGCTCGCGGCGCAGAAGACCTTCCGCGACCCCATCACGACGGAGATCGTGCCGCTGACGAAGTTCTGGCCGGCGGAGGACTATCACCAGGACTATTTCGCGAAGAATCCGGAGGCCGGCTACTGCCGCTTCGTGATCGCGCCGAAGGTGGACAAGCTGAAGTCGCATCTGCCGGCGGTGAAGTCGTCGTAGTGCAGGCATCCTGCCTGCAGCAAACTCGGAGCAGGCAGGATGCCTGCGCTACTCCGAGCCGTTGTCCACCCGACATTTGGACTCATGTCATTCTGAGCGCAGCGAAGAGTCCAGTTGGATGGGATCGATGCGTGCAGCGAAATCTCACTGGATTCTTCGCTGCGCTCAGAATGACAAGCCGGTGAAACCCGCGGTGGCCTTTACATCGGGCCATTCGCGGCAATGTTGGGGCCTATGCCTGAAACGACTCCACCCAATCCGGCCGAATCCGGCCTGGAGGTGCGCACCTATTTTGTCCGCAACCGCAACGTCGTCCTGGCGCGCGCAGACTTCAGCGAGCTGTACGTGGATTACTACCTGCACCTCGCGGCGCAGCGGATCAAGCCGCGGCCGGAGCATGACGCGATGTTCAAGCGGGCGCTCGCGGCCTTCGTGCTGCACGGGGCGTCGCGGCCGTGGGACGAGCTGACAGCGTGGACCATCAACTTCCAGGAGCCGCTGGTGAACCTGTTCCTCACGGGCGACAACGAGACGGGGGCGGTGACCGGCCGGATCTTTGATGAAAACGTGAAGGTCCTGCCGGAGAACCTGTTTTATTCCGACGTGGTGCGAGGGCGGGAGCCCAAGCGTCGCAGTACGGTGACCTTCACCGGCAGCGACCCGATGACCGCGGTGGAAAAACTCTACACCCAGAGCGAGCAGCGGACTGCGCGGTATTTCCAGCTGGGCGAGGAGGAGTTTGCGCTGGTGACAGAGCACCCGGACTGCGATCTCGCGTGGCTGCGCGGGCTGACGACCGAGCAGGTCAAGGCCATTGACAGGACGGAGACCCTGGCCCTGATGGAGCGGCGGGTGATGCGCTGGCACTGCGGGTGCAACCAGGCGCGGATGATGGAGGTCCTGGCGCCGACGATGCGGCAGGACCCGGGGGAATTGTTCGGCGACGAACCCAAGCTGGAAATCCGCTGCCCGCGCTGCGGCGCGCGGCATACGATCACGCGCGAGGCGATGGAGGCATTTGTGGCAGAGACCAAGCCGGCGCCTTGATGAACGAGATCCTGCGCAATATCCGGGACGGCTTTACGACGGCCGCACCGCTGGACCAGGTCAACCTGGTGCTGGGCATTGCCGGCGTGTGGCTGATGATCCGGCGCAGCCTGTGGGCGTTTCCCATCGGGCTCGCGGCGGTGACGGTGCAGGGGGTCCTGTTTTTCCAGACGCACTTTCCGGCGGACGCCACGCTGCAGATCTTCTATTTTGTGACCCTGGCCTGGGGCTGGTGGCACTGGGTCAAGGGCCGCGGGGCGGCGCCGGAACTGCCGGTGACGGCGCTTTCGGCCCGCGGCCGGGTCATCACGCTGCTGGCGGCCTCCGCGGTTACGGTCATCTGGGCGCGGACGATCGGCCCGTGGATGAACGCAGCGATGCCCTGGCGGGACGCGTTCATCGCGGCGTTCAGCGTGGCGGCGCAGGTGCTGCAGGTGAGGAAGAACATCGAGAACTGGCCGCTGTGGGTCGTGGTGAACCTGGTGGCGGTGGCGTCTTACTGGAGTGCGGAGCTGGCGTTCACGGCCTTCCTTTATGTGGTCTACCTAGGGCTCGCGGTCGCGGGCTGGAGGGAATGGCAGAGAGCTAAGGTGAAGCTCGAAGGTGCAAGTTCGTAATCCGAAATAAAGCCGATCAATTGGGCAGAAGCTCCATGACCAACGCAGACGAAAGCCCGCGCTTCGGATTTTCCGGGATTTCAGCACTGGCCGACATTCTTTCGAATTTCGGATTTTGTCCTCTGGGCTTCACTCGGCGCTCATGAGTTCCACCAGCCCCAAGCGCATTGTCCTCTTCGGCACGGAGTCCACGGGCAAGACCACGCTCGCGCGGACGCTCGCGGAGCATTTTGGCGAACCGTGGGCGCCGGAGTTTGTGCGGGAATTCTGGGACCTGCGCGAGGGCAAGATCACGGGCGATGACCTCGGGACGATCGCACTCGGACAAATGGCGAACGAGGACGGCGCGGCGGCGCGGGCAAAGCGCGCGGTGTTTTTCGACACGGAGTTGCTGACCTGCACGCTCTGGGATGACGTGCTGTTCCCCGGCCGCTGTCCCGACTGGGTGCGCGCGGAGGCGGAGCGGCGGGCCGCCAGCGTGACGCTGTGGCTGCTCTGCGACACGGACATCCCGTTTGTCCCCGACCCGCAGCGCTCGTTCCCCGATGCGGCCGGCCGGGCGATGGGCCGGCGGCTGTGGCGCGAGGCGCTGGAAAAGCGCGGATTGCCGTTTGTGGAGATCCGGGGTGAATGGGCTACGCGGGAAGCGACAGCACTCGCAGCTGTGACAAAGCTTTTGAAACCATGACCGGCGACTATCAGGATCGTTTTGGCGGTGTGGGGAGGCTTTTGGGCAAGGCTGGGCTCGAACGACTTGCGGCCGCGCATGTGTGCGTGGTTGGGGTGGGGGGCGTCGGCTCGTGGACGGTGGAAGGACTGGCGCGGAGCGGGGTGGGCGCGCTTACGCTGGTGGACCTCGACGATGTGTGCGTGACGAACGTCAACCGCCAGCTCCCGGCGCTCGACGGCCAGATCGGCCGGCCGAAGGTGACGGTGCTGGCCGAGCGCGTGCAGGCCATCAATCCGGCGTGCCGGGTCACCGTGCTCCAGGAATTTTTCACGAAGGAGTCGGCGGACCGGCTGCTGGCGGCGCCGTTCGACTATGTGGTGGATGCAATCGACCGCATGTCGAACAAGGCGCTCCTGATCGCGGAGAGCCGCGCGCTGGGCCGGCCGGTGCTTACGGTCGGCGCGGCGGGCGGGAAGCGCGATGCGACGCAGATCCGGGCCGGCGATCTCGGCGATGCGTGGAGCGATGAGCTGTTGCGGCAGGTGCGCAAGAAGCTGCGGCGTGACCACGGCTTTTCATCGGGCACGACCAAGGGGAAGATGCACTTCGGCGTGCGCTGCGTGTGGTCGAGCGAGACACCGGTTTATCCCTGGGCGGACGGCACGTGCGCGGCGGTGCCGGAACCGGCCGGCAACCTGGCGATGGACTGCGAGAGCGGGTTTGGCTCGGCGGTGTTTGTGACCGGGGCCTTCGGGCTGGTCGCGGCGGGCGAAGTGGTCAAAGGCCTGGTGCAGGCCAGGTAGTCGGCACAATCAGGATTTTAACCACGAAGGGCACGAAGCGCACGAAGGTCCGGAGCCAGGTCTTCCGGGTCGGACTTCAAGCTCTTGGTGTCCTTCGTGGCTAAACTTACCGTGGTCAGCCGCTGAATAGGCGGAGAAAATTTTCCTCCACTTGCATGGCGAGCGCGCCGATCTCCATGCCGCGCCACTCCGCCAGGGCGGCGTAAGTCGTGGCGAGATTGGCGGGGTGGTTGGCGAGCGTGCCGTCGGCGACGGGGAGGGGCGGGAATTGCTCGCGGTCCGCCGGCAGGCGCATGGCGGGGGCATCGGTTTCGACGAGCAGGCGGTCGGCGGGGACGGCGGCGTAGACGGCGCGCAGGCGCTGCTTGCGCGGGTCGAGAAACCCGCCGTTGAAGGAGAAATAGGCGCCGAGCTTGGCGAAGCCGGCGACCATTTCGGCCGGGCCATTGTAGGCGTGAAGCAGAAACCCGCGAGGGGGGCGTTTGGCGGTGCGGAGCGCATCGTAGAGCGGGCCAAACGCATCGAGGCAGTGGATCGAGGCGGGGAGGTTGCGCTCGGCGGCAATCGTGAGTTGCCAGAGAAAGGCCTCCAGCTGTTCCTCGATCGGGGCGCGTCGAAGGCCGGTGAAGTGCGGGTCATCTGGCTTCGCGCGGTCGAGCATCCAGCGGTCGAGGCCGATCTCGCCGACGCCGGCGCGCGGGTCGGCATCGAGCCGGGCGAGGAGATTTTTCTGCCAGTCGGGGGTGCGGTTGCCGACATCCCACGGGTGCAGGCCGTAGCTGGGCAGCACGATGGAATGGGCGGCGGCGAGTGACGTGACTTCGGGCCAGTCGGTTTCGGATGCGCCGTTGGCCACCACGCGCCTTACGCCGGTCGCGGTGAGGTCGGCGAGGATGCGATCCAAGTGTGGAGCGAGCACCGAGTCGTTCAGATGATTATGGGCGTCGTAGAAATTCATTTTACCGCGAAGTACGCAAAGAGCACGAAGGTTCGGAGTGGGTCACTCTGAACGAAGTGAAGAATCCAGTTGGATGGTTTCGAAGCCCGCCGCGAACGCTCACTGGATTCTTCGCTACGCTCAGAATGACAATCAGGAACTGCGGGATCCGCTCATAGATGAGGCGATTTCCTTGATGCGGGTGCGGACGGCGATGAGGCCGTTGCGGCGGGTGGGGGAGAGGTTGCGGAGCAGGTCGAGCGCGGCGAGCGGGTCGGCGTCGCTGGTGGCGATCTCGGCGGGAGGGGCGTCACTGAAGAAAACGGCGAGCAGGTGCACGAGTCCCTTGACGAGCGGTCCGTCGGCGTCGCAGCGGAAGAAAAGGCGGCCGTCGCGCAACTCGCCGACGAGCCAGACCTGCGAGATGCAGCCGCGGATGCGATGGGCATCCGTTCGCTCCGACTCGGGCAGCGGCGCGAGCCGCCTGGCACGGTCCACGACGGCGGCGAGGCGTTCCTGCGGATCGTCGATGATCGAGAGGTCGTCGACCAGCTGTTGTTGTTTCTCGGCGAGGGTCACGGAGGGAAAGTGAGGCGGCTGGCGGCGGGATTCAACTCCCCGTCTTGCCTTTGCGGCGCTGGGCGCCACGTTGCGGAAATTCCCGATGAAACTCGACGCGATCCAAGCCGCCGCGGCAGCGCAATTCGACAAGCAGAGCCAGCATTACGGCAAGGGGCACATTCTTGAACAGACGGCGGACATTGAAGGGGCGCTGAAGCACATCCCGCTTGCGAAGGGCTGGCGGGCGCTGGATGTCGCGACCGGCGGCGGCCACACGGGTCTGCTGCTGGCGGCGCGCGGCTGCGACGTGACGCTGGGGGATATTTCGAAGGCCATGCTCGAGCGCGCGGCGAAGCTCGGGGTGGAGCGCGGACTGCGGGTGGCGACGCGGGAATTTGCGGCCGAGGCGATGCCGTTTGCGGCTGGCGAGTTCGATCTCGTGAGCTGCCGCGTGGCGCCACACCACTTCAGCAATCCGGAGGGATTTGTGCGTGAGGTCACGCGGGTCCTGAGACCAGGCGGTTATTTCCTGCTGATCGACGGCAGCATCGAGGACGGGCAGCCGGAGGCGGAAGCGTGGCTGCATGCGGTCGAGAAATGGCGCGATCCCAGTCATCACCGGATGTGGAGCGATGCGACGTGGAAGCGCTGGTGTGCGGCGGCGGGCTTGACGGTGGTGCACAGCGAACTGCAGCCGATGAAGCAGCCAGACCTCGAGTGGTATTTCGGCGCGGCGGCGACACCGCCGGAGAACCGCGAGAAGGTGCGCGAGGCGATCCGCACGGCGACGCCCGCCGTGAAGGCCTTCATGCGGTTGGGTGAGGAAGACGGGAAAACGGTCTGGTGGTGGCAGCGGCTGGCGCTGGTGGCGCGCAAGCCGGACCAAGCAGGTTGAACCAAGGCCTTTCTTATCTGGAACTCAGGAACGCTGGAAAAGATCAGGCGTGCTGGGTTTGTTTCCAGCGTTCCTGGGTCCCAAATTTTCCCATTTCTGGATCAGGCCTGCTCAGAACTCCACGTCCCGGCAGCGGACTTCCAGTTGGCGGGCGATGTGCCCGAGCTGGGCGGCGGTGAGCAACGGCGGGCGGTTGCGCACGAGGCCCGGGATGGCGCTGGGCGAAAGGACCTGCACCTCGGCGCCGGCGGCGGTTGTGGTCACGTTCCAACCGGGAAAGGTCAGGACCGGTACGGGCGTGACGGGCTCGCCCGCGGCGTCGCGCAGCCAGGCGGTGAGCCACGCGGCGCGGTGGATCGCCTGGTCGAGGCCGAAGGTATCCTCGCCCCACGGGAAGATCAGCTGGTGGCCGTCGAAGACAATCTCGTCGGGCCGGCGGCCGGCGAGCGCGCGGCCGGCGCGGCGGGTCTTGGTCTCGATGGCGAAGACCCCGGTGGGGCCGACGACGACATGGTCGAGGTTGAAGTCGCCGGCGGGCACGTCGTGGAAAATCCGGCAGCCCTCGCCAGTGAGCGGGGCGAGGGCCTCGGCCACGATCTTCTCGCCGAGCAGGCCGATGTGGCAGTCGCGGCGCAGGGTGAATTTCCGCAGCATCCAGCGCCCCGAAAAAAGCAGCGCGACCACGAAGAGCACGAAGGCGGCGAGCATGGCGGCGTCGCGGTCCTCGGCGGGCAGGTTGAGCGCGAGCATGAGCCCGCCGACAAAGACGCCCATGGGCAGGAACGCGGCGCCGAACGCGTGGAGCAGGAGGGCATCGTCAAGGCGCTGGAGCCGCCAGCGGAGCGATTCGCCGGGGCCGCGGAGGAGCTTGGGGGCGACGGGCGGCCGCTCGTGCCGGCGGTTGATCCGCCAGAGCCAGAGCACGCCGAGGCACAGGGCATAGGCGGCGAGGTAGAGCGCGAGGGCGAGCAGCATGCCGCCAGCGTCAGGGCGAAAGCGCGCGGGAGGCAAACGCTTTGACGCGGGCCGAGGATATCAATGGAGTCCGGGGGATGAGCCCCGCCTCCAGCCCCGTGGCGAAGCCGCCGCGCAACACGCTCTATGCGCAGGTGCTGGTCGCGATCGTGCTGGGCGTCATGGTGGGCGGTGTGTGGCCGGCGTTCGGCATCCGGCTGCAGCCGCTGGGCGACGGCTTCATCAAGCTCATCAAAATGCTGATCGCGCCGATCATCTTCACGACGGTGGTCGCCGGGCTCGCGGGGATGGGCGACCTGCGGAAAGTCGGCCGGGTCGGGCTCAAGGCGCTGGTTTACTTCGAGGTGATGACCACCTTTGCGCTGATCATCGGGCTGGTGGTGGCGAATGTTTTTGCCCCGGGAGCAGGGGTGCATGCGACGGCCGTATCGCTGGATGGGACGACGGTTGCAGGTTACGCGGCGGCGGCAGAGTCGCAGAGCGTGGTGGATTACATCCTGCACATCATTCCAAACAGCTTCGTGGGCGCCTTTGCCGAGGGGGACATCCTGCAGGTGTTGCTGCTGGCCCTGCTCTTCGGGCTGGCGCTGGGCCAGTTGGGCGAGGCAGGCAAACCGGTGCTGGGGCTGATCAACGACATTGCCCGGGTATTTTTCGGGCTGGTGCGCATCGTGACCAAGCTGGCGCCGCTGGCGGCGTTTGGCGCGATGGCCTTTACGGTTGGCAAATACGGGCTCGGTTCGCTGGCCCGGCTCGGGGCCTTGCTGGCGTGCGTTTACCTGACCTGCGCGGTGTTCATTGTCGTGGGGCTGGGACTGGTTTCACGGGTGGCGGGCTTCAGCCTGTGGAAAATCCTGCGCTATTTTCGGGAGGAACTGCTTATCGTGCTCGGCACCTCGTCCTCCGAAACCGGGCTGCCGGGCCTGATGGCGAAATTGGAGCGGGTGGGTTGCGCGCGCCCGGTGGTGGGCATCGTCGTGCCGGCAGGCTATTCGTTCAATTTGGATGGGACCTGCATCTACCTGACGCTGGCGGCGCTGTTCATCGCGCAGGCAACGGACACGCCGTTGACCTTGGCGGGGGAGTTCGGGTTGCTGGGCGTGCTGCTGCTGACGTCAAAGGGCGCGGCGGGCGTGACGGGCAGCGGGTTCATCACACTGGCCGCGACACTGGCGGCGACGAAGCACGTGCCGGTGGCGGGCATGGCGCTGATCCTGGGCGTGGACCGGTTCATGTCGGAGGCCCGGGCGATCACGAATTTCATCGGGAACGCGGTGGCGACCCTGGTCGTGGCCAAATGGGAAGGCGCGTTCGATGCGACGAAGGCGGGAGAAATTCTGTCTCGGCGATAGAGTTGCCCGGGTGGAAACGGGGGAGGGGAAACGTTTCCGCCTTCCTCAGTTTTTCGAGGGAGCGACGGACTTGGCTTCTTCCTGCTCGAGTTTCCGGGCGGCGGCGTCGAACTCCAGAAGTTCCTTGGTCCGGCGCTGCTCTTCGACGCGTCCGTAAAGATACATCGCGCGCTCGCCACGGTCCATGGATTGGAACGGCACAAACGGAATTTTCCCCAGAATCGGAATCGACTTCCAGAGGTCATTCAAGGTGACGTGATTCAGGACGCGATCGAGGGTGGTCTCCGGTCCGAGGTAGCGGGCGGCCGCAGCGGCGTTCCGACCCTTCTCGGTGAGGAAATCCTCCGGATCGGGCAGGCGGCGGTCCCGCACGATAAAATCGGGGAGGCGGATGATTCCGTTGCGCGGCAGGTCCGCCGCGCTGGCCGGAGCCGCGGCGGCGGGAGCAGGCTTGGGTGGATGGTATTTCGGCAGCGTCGCCCGAATCGTGCTCGCCAGCCCGGGGGAGAGGGCGGACTCGTGATGGGGATTGGCGGCCGTCACCGGGTCATTCGGCTGGGCTCGGGCCGCCGGGCCGGCCAGGGAGGCCAGCAGGATGAGGGTTAAAGTGCGGGGCGAACCGGTCATCGGGGATTTGAAGAAACCGGGACTGGGACGAAGTTCCGGATGAATCCGGCGCACTCGGGTTCGCCTACGCTACGGGGGTCAGCCGGATTTCGGAAAACTGGATGCCGCCGTCGGAGAACAGCGTCCGGTTTTTCTTCGGGAGGTTGAGCCGGTCGGCCTTGAGGCGGAGGGAGTACGTGCCGGCCCGCTCAAACATGAGCCGCCCGAAGCGCGTGGCGATCTGGGGATAGTAAACGGAACGGAGCCCGGGCAGGAGGATCTCGCGGCGGGTGGTACGCCGCAGGGTGCGGCCGGCGCAGTCCAGCCGCAGGGTATGGCCGCCGCTCCAAGGTTCGAGGTGCTGGTGGGTCGTGACGACGGCGACGTCGTAGGCGCCGGGCTGCAGGACGGTGAACCGCCACTCGAGCCAGTCGCGGGTGTTGCGCCAGTTTTCGCTGAGGCCGTTACCGCCGATGCGCATCGCGGGTTTTCGGGCCGGCGTGCCGACCCGGGCCATCGGACCGATGAGTGTGACGGTGTGGTCAGGCTGCTGGAGCGTCAGCGGGTCAACTTCCGGCGCCGCGGCGAGCTGCACGGAGATGACAGTGACGGGCTTGGAGAAAGCCACGCCGGTGAAATCAATGGCGAGCACCGGTGTGCCGGTGGCGGGCTCGGTCGTCTGACGGAAAGGAAACTTCCGCTGCGGCGCGGCGAGGGTTGAGACGGCGGTCACACGGGAACGCAGTCCGTGCAGATGGAAAAGGCGCGCCGGCTTTTCGAAGAAATGGAAGTACAGCGTACGGCCCTTGGTGGTGATGCGGCCCCACGGGAATTCATAGCGGAACGGGCTGGGAGAGGCGCCGTGGATGGCGGTACCGTTGAGCTTCAGCCACGCGCCGATGGCGCGGAGGCGCGCGACACTCGGGGCCGGGACGACGCCGTCGGCGTCGGGGCCGATGTTGAGGAGATAATTGGAGCCCTTGCTGGTGAGGTCGACGAGCGTGGTGATCAGGTTGGCGGCGGATTTCCACTCGTGGTCGTGGCGCTTGAAACCCCAGGTGTGGTTGAGCGTGGCACAAGTTTCCCAGTCGCCCTCAAGCCGGCCGGGCGGGAGGAAATTATCGCGGGGCAGGCTGTAGTCACCGAGGCCATGGCCGATGCGGCCGGAGACGAGGCAGCGGGGCTGCAGGCGCTTCACATGGCGCCGGATCGCAGCGCTCTGGGCGCGGGTGAGCGTGAGGGGCGTGTCGAACCAGATCATGCCCACGGGACCGTACTGCGTGAGCAGCTCAGTAAGCTGGGGAAAGACCTTCTCCCGGAGATAGCGGCCAGGCTGCTTTTTCTCCTGCGCATAATCCCAGTCGTTCCACGCGCCGTCGGGGTGGTGCCAGTCGAGATCCTGCGAGTAATAGAAGCAGAGGCGGACGCCCTGGCGCCGGCATTCGCGGGCGAGATCGGCCATCGGGTCGTGGTGCCAGGGCGTGGCGTCGACGACATTGTACGGGCTGACCTGGGAGCGATACATCGCGAAGCCCTCATGATGCTTGGCGGTGATCACGAGGTAGCCCATGCCGGCGTCCTTCGCGAGACGGACTAGCGCGGCGGGATTCCAGTGCCGGGGATTGAACTGCGCGGCGAATTTTTGGTAGGTCGCGACGGGGATCCTTTCCCGAAACATCATCCACTCGCCGATGTACGGCACGCGTTTCCCGCGCCAGATGCCGGCGGGAATCGCATACAGGCCCCAGTGGACAAAGAGGCCGAAACGCGCCTCGCGCCACCAGGCGAGGTCATCGCGACCGGAGACCGGGCGGCGGCGGGAACGTTTGACGGCGGAGATATCGACGGCGCGCATGGGGTGTAGCAAGGACGGCGCGCGCGTCCGTCCCGGGCAACAGCTTTCTGCCGAATGTTCAGGCGGCCATGATCTGTCGCCCGCGGTCAGGCTGCGGCGAGCTGGATTGGCGGCATGGGGCAGTCGAACGCGGCGGCGATGGCGCGGAGGAGTTCGGCCTCGGCGATGAGGATGCGGCCGTCGGCCCCGATGACGTGCGCGCTCGCGATGAGCGTCCGCTGCTTGATTGGGCCGCTCGCGGTGGCGAGCTTGTCGAGGGCGGCGTCGAGCCGGATGAAGTCGCACTCCGGCGGACTGAGGAGGCGGAGTTTTCCGTCGAGCAGCTTCAATTCCCGGGCGCCGCTGGCGAAGACGGTGGCGGGATCGAGCCCGCCGTTGCTGGCGGTGTGGGCGAGGGCCGAGAGGACAACGTTGATTTCGTCCGCCACGGCGTTGAACGAGTAGATCTGGACGACGCTGGCATTGGGCGCGCGGCCGAGAGCGAGCGTGCGCGTGAGGATTTTTTGCAGCGCGAACTCGAAGGTGGAAACGCGGCCGTCGGCATGGACGAGCTCGTCGAGCGTGCCGAGGAATTGGGGGAGGGCGGAGGGCGGCAGGTTGCGGAGGGCGGGCAGCGCGAGCTGCAGCAGCGGGAGCTTGTGCGCGGGGGTGAGCTGCTGGAGGGAAGGCTCGAGCTCGCCCAGCGTGCGGAGCGCCTCACTGCCGGCCCGGCTGGCGACGAGGGCGTGCTGGCGTTCGCGCGTGGCGTCGTCGCCGTCGAGCAGGAGCCCGTAGAGCAGGATGGTTGACTCGGTCGGCGAGCGGGCGGCCTCGCGCAGGCGGGGCGGCACGGCGGCGAGGAGCGACTCGGCGTTGGCGATGTTCTCGGGGGCGAGCGTGCCGATGGTGGCGACGATCGCGACGGGCGTCGCCGTGGTGGCGGGAGTGGGCGCCGGCTTGGGCGGTGCAAACGCACCGGGCGCGAAACCGGCGCGGGCAAAGGACTCATGGGTGACATCGACCACCTCCGGCGGCTCAAACATTTTTCCGTCAAACTGAGGGTCGATGGCGCGGATCCGCTCGGTGAGCGCCGGGTGGGTGGCCCAGAGACCGCCGAAGTTGGACTCGAACCCCTGGGCAAAAAAGAAATGGCCGATGGCGGCGCTCTTGTTCGAGGCCAGCGAGGAGCCGAGGGCGAAACCGCCGATTTTTTTCAGCGCGCCGGTCAGCCCGCCGGGATTGCGCGTGAACTGCACGGACGAGGCATCGGCGAGGAATTCCCGCTGGCGCGAAACGGCCGCCTGGATCAGCCGGCCGAAGAAGTAGCCCACATAGCCGATCAGGAGCAGGGCGAGGCCGATAGCGGCGATGGCGATGACGGCGCCGCCGGAATTCCGGTCGCTGCGCACGCGGCCGCGCAGGGAGGCCCAGAGGATGCCGCGGCCGGCGAGGCCGATGACGAGGATGCCGAACACCAGGGCGCTCAGCTTGAGGTTGAGGCGCATGTCGCCGTTGAGGATGTGGCTGAACTCATGGCCGATGACGCCCTGCAACTCATCGCGGGTGAGCTTGTCGAGCGTACCGCGCGTGACGGCGACAATGGCGTCGCTGGTGGTCAGTCCGGCGGCAAAGGCGTTGATGCCGGGTTCCTCATCGAGGAGATAGACCGCGGGCATGGCGATGCCGGAGGCGATGGCCATTTCTTCGACGACGTTGAGCAGGCGGCGCTCCTTGAGGTCGGTGGTATGCGGATCAATCCGGCGGCCGCCGACACTTTCCGCCACGGCTGAGCCGCCCGTGGAGAATTCGTGCCATTTAAAGAGGGAGGCCAGGCCGACGACGGCGAGGGTGCCGAGCGTGACCGCCAGGAAGACCCGGGGCTGCCAGAGCGACGGGGCGCTTCCGCTGTCATCCTGATATTCACTGTAGTGGTGATGCCGGCTGCCGCGAGCGCCCGTCTGAGCGAGCAGAAAGACCGAGGCGAAGTAACCGGCCGCGACGGTGCCGGCGACGGCGAAGACGAAGAGGAGAACGAGGCGGGATGTGCGCTTTTTCGCGCGGGCCTCGGCTTCGAAGAAGTCCATTGCTGAACAAAGAGAGGGACGACGACCGGGCGGCGGGGGAAACGGCGACGGTGGCGGAAAATTATTCCGCCACGACGACGACGGCCGTACTGTAACACAGGACCTCGGTCACGCCGGGGGTGATCTCGGTCGCATCATAACGGAGGCCGATGAGGCCGTTGGCGCCCATCGCGGCGGCATGGTCGCAGAGCCGCCGGAAGGCATCCTGCCGGGCGTGCTCGCACAGCTCGGTGTAGAGCGTGATGTCGCCGCCGAACAGGGTCTGCAGGCTGGCGCCAATGTTGCCGACGACCGAGCGGGACCGCACCACGATGCCGCGGGCGGTGCCCAGCTCCTTCGTGATGCGGTAGCCGGTGAGCGTGAAGGCGGTGGTATTGAGCATGGCAGCAGCGGGCCGGCCGAGGGCTCAGGTGAACTGGACCTTCGGCGCGTTGCGCTCGGTGGGATCGTCGATCTTGAAGAGCTCGGCGGGCAGAAAGCCGAACATGCCGGCGAAAACCACGTTGGGGAACGTCTCGCGGGTCGTGTTGTAGCCCATGACGCTGTCGTTGTAGGCCTGGCGGGCGAAGGAGATCTTGTTCTCGGTCGAGGTGAGCTCCTCGGTGAGCTGGAGCATGTTCTGGTTGGCCTTGAGGTCGGGGTACTGTTCGGAGACGACCATGAGGCGGCTGAGCGCGCCGGTGAGCCCGCTTTCCGCGGAGAGCAGGCCCTTGACGGCGTTGGCGTCGGCGGGGTTGGCCGCGGCGGACTGCGAGGCGGCGAGGGCGATGTTGCGGGCCTTGATCACAGCCTCGAGCGTGGTGCTCTCATGCTTCATGTAGCCCTTGGCGACCTCGACGAGGTTGGGGATGAGATCGTAGCGGCGCTTGAGCTGGACGTCGATCTGGGCGAATGCGTTCTTGAAGCGGTTGCGCAGGGCGACGAGGGAATTGTAGATGCCGGCGACCCACAGGCCGAGGACGACAACGAGGGCGAGCAGGACGCCAAGAACGATGAGGACGGGTGTCATGGTAGGATGGGTGGGAGTTAATTTGTAACGGCCCCGAGTGTGAAGAGGGAACCGGGACGCGCCAGAAGGAACTGATTACAACGCGGTTGATTGTTTCCATGGGGAGCAGCAATTTAGCCGTGTTCATCGCATGCGATTCCGAATCATTTCCGCCCTGTCGCTGGTTCTCGCCGCGGCGCTGCGCGCGCAGGCGCCGCTCAATCCGCCGGTCCCGCTGGTGACGGCGGTCCGGTTGGATTCGCTAGGCGAAACGGCCCTGGCCCTCGCGGCGGCGGACCGGGCGCAGGAGATGGGATTCCCGACGATTGCGGCGGGGCTCTACCGGAAGCTGCTGGCTTTGCCGGGCGGCGATCGCAGCCGGCTTACCCTCGGGCTGGCGACGGCCCTGCTCGACGACGGCCGCGCGGACGAAGCGGAGCAGGCGCTGCAAGGCCTGATCGTGGGTCGCGGGGCGGCATGGCACCTGCGCCTCGCACTGGCGGCGGCGGCCCGGCAGAAGTTTGCCCTGGCCAAGGCGGAACTCGCAGCCATCAGGCCCGAGGACGTCAGCCCGGCGGACCGCGCCTGGTTCCTTTATCTCCAGGGGCAGGTGGCGGAAGCGGGGAACGACGTGAACCGGGCCAAGGAACTCTTCCAGCAGGCGGAGGGCGCGGCCGTCAGCAGTTTTTCGCGGGCGCGGTTTGTCCTCGCCCGGGAGCAGGCGCGGCTGCGGCTGGGGCCGGTCACGGAGGCCGATGCCGAGACCCAGCGGGGCAATCTGGAAAAATTCCAAGGCCGCAAGATCAGTTACGGCATGGCACGCACCTATGCCGCCATGCTCGATGCGCTCGGCCGCAAGGGCGAGGCCGTGGCCCTGCTGCAGCGGCAGCTGGTGATAATCCCGCCGGAGGAGCGGGATGAACTGGATACGACCCGACTGGTGCTCGGCCTGATTGCCGGCGCCGCGGACGGGGCGGGCCGCAATGCCTTGGGCGAACTGGTGAGGGACGGGACGGATCGCGACAAGCAGCGGATTGCGCTGCAGCTGCTGGCCCGCGCCTCCGCGCGCGAGCCGGCTCGATCGGATTTCCGCCTGAGGCTCGACGCACTCATCGGCCTGGCGGTTCCGCATCCCATCCTGGAGGACCTGCTGCTCTACCGGGCGGAGCAGGCCCTGGCCGACAAGAATTATGCGCAGGCGGAGGACGATGCGCATGTGCTCCTGCAGAAGTTTCCGGGGTCCCCGCTCAAGGCCCAGGCCCTGGGCGTGCTGACGGGCTCGGCCTGGGAGCAGGTCCGCTACCGCACGGCGGCGGACTACGCCGCCAAGGCCCGCGCCGAGCTGCCGCCCGGTCCGGTGCATGCGCAGTTGGGCGTGCTCGTGGCCGAGGCATGGTTTCGGGCCCGGGATTATCGCAGCGCCGCCGACGCGTATGCGGCGACCCTGGGCGAACCGCCCGCGGGCGTGGCCGCGGGCGACCTGATGTTTCAACGGGTACAGGCCGAAATTGACGCCGGGTCGCTCGACACGGCGCAGACGGTGCTCGATGAACTGGCGAAAGAGCCGGCCTTTGACGCGGTGAACCGCTGGCAGGCGGAATGGAACCTTGCCCGGGCCCTGCAGGTGCGCGGCCAGACCCCGGTGGCATACGCCCGGGTCAACCGGCTCCTGGCGGCCCCGGCGGCCGCCACGCGGCCGTTGCCGGCGGAGTTGCGCGCCCGGATGGCGTGGCTGCAGGCCCGCCTCTCCCTCGAGGCCGGCCAGCCGGAACAGACGCTCAGGCTCGTGGATGCGCTGCCGGCGGCCATGGTTGGCGTGGCGCCGGAGCTGACGGTCGAGATTGCGAGCACCGGGGCCCTCCTGAAGGGGGAGGCGAGCTTCAAGCTGGGACGCGAAAAGGCGGCGCTGGATCTGCTGGCCAAGCTCCGGGACGATTTTCCGGACTCCGACTCAGCGGTCTATTCCTATATTTACGAGGCGGAATACAATGCGCAGCAGGACAAGACGGTGGAGGCGCAGCAGCTGCTCACCAAGCTCGCCGACCGGTTCCCGAACAACCTTTACGCCCCGTACGCGCTGTACCTGGCGGCCTTGCAGGCGGAACGGCGCGGGCAGGAGGCGAACCTGAAGGAGGCCAACCGGCTGATCGAGGATCTCGTGCGGAAATACCCGCAGAGCGACCTCGTCTTCTACGCGCGGCTCAAGCAGGGCGACCTCCTGCGCACGCTGGGCCAGTATCCCCAGGCCCAGCAGGTCTACGAGTCATTGGTGAACAACTTTGCGCAGCACAAGGACGTGATCCTGGCCCAGCTCGCGCTGGCGGAATGCCACCATGCGCAGGCGGCCGGCGATCCGGCCCAGGCCGAGAGCGCCACGGTGCTGTTCGAGCACCTGCGCGACCGGATCGATGCGCCGGTGGATGTGCGCGTGGAAGCGGGGTTCAATCTCGGCTACCTCTATGCCCGGCGGGGTGACGCGGCGCGGGCGGAGGAAGTATGGTGGAAGGACGTGGCCTACGAATTCCTGGTCAGGGATCCGACGCTGGCGGCGCAGCTCGGGGAGAAGGGGCGATATTGGATGGCGCGCACGCTGTTGGAACTCGGGACGCTGTTCGAGCAGCAGGAGAAACTGGAGCAGGCGAAGGAGGCCTGGCTCATGATCCTCAAGGCGGGGCTGCCCGGCGAGGAACTTGCGCGGGCGCGGCTCGCGCGCTTCAACCTGCCGGAGACCAAGCCATGACCGCACCGTGCGAAACGCTTTCAGGTTTACGCCACCAAATGAACCCGGTCTAACTCCCGCAATCCATGTCCGTGCTCGATTTCAGTCTTTTCGCCAAGGGCGGCCCCATGATGTGGGTGCTGCTCGCGCTCGGCCTGCTGGGCCTGATGCTGTTCATCGAGCGCACGCTGTACCTTCACCGCGGGCAGATCCGCTCCACGGCCTTCATCGGCGGGATCAAGAACATCCTCGCCAAGCGCCGGATCGTGGAGGCGCTCACGGTCTGCGAGGAGACCCCGGGGCCGGTGGCGGCGGTGGTCAAGGCCGCGCTGCTCCACGCGGATGACAGTGCCGAGGTGATGCGCTTCCATGTGCAGGAGGCGGCGGTCGTGGAATTGCCCGCGCTCGAGCGGCGGCTGGCCAGCATCGCGGCGATCGCGCAGGTGGCGCCGCTGGTCGGCCTGCTCGGCACGGTGCTGGGCATGGCCGAGACCTTCTGGGCCTTCGAAAAGGGTGGCAACTATGCGACGGCCAACGCGCTCTCCAGCGGGATGTGGCATGCCTTGCTCAGCGTGGCCGGCAGCCTGCTGATCGCGATCCCGGCGCATCTGGCGCATCATTTTCTCAGCGGCCGGGTTCGCGCGATCGTGCGCGACATCGAGTGGTCGGGCAATGAGATCATGAAATACCTGCTGACGGATTATCGCGAGGCGGGCCCGGCCAACGGCCGGACCGGCGGAGGCGGAGCGGAGGCGGGAAGATGATCACGCGTCCGCTGGACCTTGCCTCGAAGCTGCGGCCGGAGCCGCGGAGCTTTGACGCCCTCTTTTTCGTGAACGCCGGATTGCTCGTGCTGTTCTTCCAACTGTTCGGATCCCGCTTTGTGCTTTCGCCGGGACTGGGCGTGGACTTCAGGCTGCCCGAGATGCCGGGCACCGAGCTGATCGCCACCACCAGCACGGTCAGCATCAAGAACTCCGGCCAGATTTTCGCCGACGGCCTGCTTAACATGGAGCAATTGCGCGGCTGGCTGAAGGCCGAGGCCAGGAAGGCCAAGCATCCCTCGCTGCTGGTGCGCATGAGCGCCGGGGTGCCGGTGTCGGTGCAGAACGACATCGTGAGCGCGGCGCGCGAAGCGGGGTTTGGCGCCAACATCGTCCTGGCGGCGGAAGAATCCCCGGGCGAAGCATCGCCCGGGCGCGGACCATGACGGCGGCGGCCGGCAGGAACAGGTGGCTGACCGCGGCGGCGGGCGCCGTGGTCGTGTTGGCGGGGGTCGCGCTCTTGTTTCGCTCGCCGACGGACCTGCGCCTGGGGCCCGGGACGCCTCCGGCCCAGCCCATTGCGGCGGTCAAGCTCGTGAACTTGAAGAGAAATGAGGCTGCGCTCACGGACCCGACGCCGCTTTTTTTGCCGACGCAATGGAATGCCGGCCAAAATGCCCTGCCTGCCAATGCGCGCCGTGAACCCGGCAGTGCTTTCCAAGGGTTTCCGGCGAAGCTGCAGTTTGCGGAAACTGAGCTCAGCCTGAACTTCCCAGCGCAAGTCGCGGTGCCGGGAAGGACGGTCGACGCCCTTGGTACCGGCAATCAGGCCCAGATGTTTTTGGGCTTGGAGACCGCCAATGGAAAATTTACTCAACTTTATGTAAGAAAGGCCTTTGTCGAGATTTTGGCCGCTGATAATGGTGAGCGAATTATGGCTCAGCCGCTGGTTGACGCCAATCCGCCGGGTGGATCCGGCTGGCAACCCATGGAGTTTTTGGTGGCCGTGGATGCGATGGGGTTGGTGGGCCCGCCGATCCTGACCGAAAGCTCGCGGGTAGGGTCAGTGGACGGGTATTTCAAAAACTACCTGGCGAAAACGCTGCGAGTGGGTGAACGTTTGCCTCCGGGTTTCTACCGAATTTCCATCGGCCCGTAGAATTTCGGAGAAAAGAGCAAGTTTGCTGTTGACGGGCTATTTTGCGGCCTGCACTTTCTTCCCTCTTTTTCGTTTTTTGACCCTCCCTTGGTCTGCCCAGATAGCTCAGTTGGCAGAGCACGTCCTTGGTAAGGACGAGGTCGCCGGTTCAAATCCGGTTCTGGGCTCCAGGTCAACGTCGCACGACTTCGCGACGTAAAAATCGAGGTCAAATATCACCGTCTAAACCGCTAACGCTCAAACTCCACATGGCTAAAGGTACATTCGAACGCAAGAAACCGCACGTTAACGTCGGCACAATCGGCCACGTTGACCACGGTAAAACCACCACGACGACCGCGATTCTCGCGGTCCAGGCCCGCAAGGGCCTGGCCGAGGTCAAGACCTACGCGGACATCGCGAAGGGCGGCACGGTGCGTGATGCCTCCAAGATCGTCACGATCTCGGTCGCCCACGTGGAATACGAGACCGAGAAGCGTCACTATGCCCACGTTGACTGCCCCGGCCATGCTGACTTCGTGAAGAACATGATCACGGGCGCGGCGCAGATGGACGGTGCCATCCTCGTCGTTTCCGCGGCGGACGGCCCGATGCCCCAGACCCGGGAGCACATCCTCCTCGCCCGCCAGGTCGGCGTGCCGAAGATCGTGGTGTTCCTCAACAAGGTCGACCTCATCGACGACCCCGAGCTCCTCGACCTCGTCGAGATGGAAATCCGCGAGCTCCTGACGAAGTACCAGTTTGACGGCGACAAGGCCACGATCGTCCGTGGTTCCGCCACCGCCGCGCTCGAAGGCAAGCCCGAGGGCGACGCCGCCATCACGGCGCTGATGAACGCGATCGACACCGATATCCCGGAGCCGGCCCGCGAGATGGACAAGCCCTTCCTGATGTCCGTGGAGGACGTCTTCTCGATCACCGGCCGCGGCACCGTCGCCACCGGCCGTATCGAGCGTGGCGTCGTCAAGGTGAACGACACCGTCGAGATCGTCGGCCTCAAGGACACGTCCTCGACCGTCGTGACCGGCATCGAAATGTTCCGCAAGCTGCTCGATAGCGGCCAGGCCGGTGACAACGTCGGCATCCTCCTGCGCGGCATCGAAAAGGAAGGCATCGAGCGCGGCCAGGTCCTCGCGGCCCCGAAGTCGATCACCCCGCACAAGAAGGGCAAGGCCGAGATCTACGTCCTCTCGAAGGACGAGGGCGGCCGCCACACGCCGTTCTTCAACGGCTACCGCCCGCAGTTCTACTTCCGCACGACGGACGTGACCGGTATCGTCAACCTGCCCAAGGGCGTGGAGATGATCATGCCGGGCGACAACATCGCGGTCGAAATCGACCTGATTGTCCCGATCGCCATGGAAAAGACCCAGAAATTCGCCATCCGTGAGGGCGGTCGCACCATCGGTGCCGGTCGTATCACCGAGATCATCGAATAAGTCGTTCCTCAACCGTTTAACTCGACACCGCCGAGGCCTCGATTTTGGGGCCTCGGCTGCGTCGTCTAAGAAAGCCCATCACAGGCGTGTAGCTCAATTGGTAGAGTAGCGGTCTCCAAAACCGTTGGTTGGGGGTTCGATTCCCTCCGCGCCTGCCAAATTTCTGCCCATGAAAAACCCGTTCAGCAGCACCCGAATCTTCCTCGGTGAAATGGTCGGTGAGCTTCAGAAAGCCACCTGGCCCACGCGCATCGAGCTGCGCGATTCCACGGTCGTGGTCATCCTTGCCATGCTCATCCTCGGCGTTTTCACGAGCATCAGCGATTTCTCCCTGGCTGCGTTTGTGGACCTCTTCACGAGTCTGGTCAGCTAAACCCACCATGTCCACTTCCACGACCGCCCCCGCCACCGCCCAGTGGTTCGCCCTCCACACGCTTTCCGGCCAGGAAAACAAGGTTAAGAACTACATCGAGAAGTTCAAGAAGGCCGAGGAGCTCGACGACGCCATCTTCGAGGTGCTGCTGCCGACCGAGGTTGTCTCGGAAGTGAAGAACGGCAAGAAGAGCACGAAGGTGCGCAAGCTCTACCCGGGCTATGTCTTCATCCAGATGTGCCTCTTCGGCGAGGACAAGAAGCTCATCAACAAGCCGTGGTATTTCGTGAAGGAAGTCTCGGGCGTCATCGGCTTCGTTGGCGGCGATGCCCCGGCGGCCCTGCGCCAGTCCGAAATCGACGAGATCCGCTCCCGCATCGAGGCGGCCAACGGCAAGGAAGTGCCGAAGGTCCAGTACGGCATCGGCGAGGAAGTGAAGATCAACGACGGCGCCTTCGCCAGCCTCACCGGCCGGATCGACGAGATTGATCCCGATCGCGGCAAGCTCAAGGTCTCGGTTTCCATTTTCGGCCGGTTCACGCCGGTCGAACTCGAATACTGGCAGGTGCAACGGGTCACTGAGTGACCCGCCGCCCTCTTTGCCACCGCCAGCGTTCGTCCACCGCCCACTAAACATCCTCCACTTTCACTCCCACTCACATGGCTAAGAAGATCCAAGGTTATATCCGCCTCCAATTGCCCGCCGGTGCCGCGAATCCCGCACCCCCGGTCGGCCCCGCCCTCGGTGCGCAAGGCGTCAACATCATGGCGTTCTGCAAGGAGTTCAACGCCCGGACCAAGGACCAGAACGGCATGATCCTGCCGGTGGTCATCACGGTTTTCTCCGACAAGAGCTTCACCTTCATCCTCAAGTCGCCCCCGGCGTCGGTCCTCCTAAAGAAGGCCGCCAACATCGCCAGCGGCTCCGCCCGGCCGAATCAGGACAAGGTGGGCAAGGTCACGAAGAAGCAGCTGCTCGAGATCTATAACCTCAAGAAGGCGGACCTGAACGCCCGGACCCCCGAGGCCGGCATCAAGGTCATCGCCGGCACCGCCCGCAACATGGGCATCGACGTCATCGACTGATTTTAGTCCGCAAACCAACCCAACTCACCGCGGGAGTCTCATCCGGGACGTTCGCACCGCAAGGAGTCATCAATGCCCACCGCCCACAGCAAACGCTACAACAGCGCCGTCAAGGTCGCTGATCTTACCAAGAACTATCCACTGGCGGAAGCCGTGGAAGTCCTCGCCAAATTCCCGAAGGCGAAGTTCGACGAGACCGTCGAGCTTTCGTTCCGCCTCGGGGTCGACGCCACCGCCGGCGAGCAGATGGTGCGCGGCACCACGCCGCTCCCCAATGGCTCCGGCAAGAAGGTCCGCGTGCTCGTCTTTACCGACGATCCCGCCAAGGCCCTCGCCGCGGGTGCCGATCATGCCGGCCTGCAGGACATGATGGCCAAGATCAACGAAGGCTGGCTCGACTTCGACGTCGCCATCGCGACGACCGAGGCGATGAAGACCGTGCGCACGATCGCCCGGGTCCTCGGCCCCAAGGGCCTCATGCCCAACCCGAAGTCCGGCACCGTGACGGATGACATTCCCGCCGGCATCAAGGCCGTCAAGGCCGGCCGCGTGGAGTTCAAGATGGACAAGGCGTGCAACATTGGCGTCGGCGTCGGCAAGCGCTCTTTCACCTCCGCCCAGATCCTGGAGAACGCCCTCGCCGTCATCGATGCGGTGGGCAAGGCCAAGCCGTCCACCTTCAAGGGCAGCAACTACATCAAGACGGTCGCGATCTCGTCGAGCATGAGCCCGGGCGTGCACGTCGCTTCCTCCGAGTTCAGCAAATATTAAAAGGAGTCCCAACCATGAGAGCCGAAAAAAATTACCTGATCGCCGAGGTTGAGACCCACCTCAAGAAGTCCGACTACGTCATCCTGGCCAACTTCACGAAGGTCACCGTGGCCGACGTCGCCGAGCTGCGCAAGCGGCTCGATGCCGAGAAGGCTGAGTTCCACGTCGTCAAGAACAGCTCGCTGCGTGTCGCCGCCAAGGCCCTCGGCCTGCCGGAGTTTGAAGGCGCCCTGACCGGCCCGACGGCCGTCGTCGTGGGTGGCAAGAACTCCGCCGGCGTCGCGAAGATCCTCAAGAAATTCTTCGAGGAGAAGCAGAAGCTCGAGGTGAAGATCGGCGTGATGGACAAGAAGCTCATCACCGCGGCCGACCTCGCCAAGATCGCCGACCTGCCCTCGTTCGAGGCGCTGCGTTCGCAGTTGCTCGGCCTGTTCTCGCAGAACGCCGCGGCCTTCGTCCGCGTGCTCGATGCCAAGGTCAGGAAGGAGTCGCCTGCGACCCCGGCCGCGACCGACGCCCCCGCTGCCTGATAACCCACCTTTAACCAAAACCACTTTTTGGGCGCGCGCGGTTTCCGCGCCGCGCCCGGAAACAACCCAATCCATCGGAGCAGGCTAGGGGATACGTCTCTTAAACGCGTTTCACTTCCCGAAACCGCTAGTCCGTTCCAGGAACAGCCACCATGAGCAACATCACCAAAGACCAAGTCATCGAATGGCTCTCGAGCCAGACGGTTCTCGACCTCGCCGCCCTCGTCAAAGATCTCGAGGGCAAGTGGGGCGTGTCCGCCGCCGCTGCCGTCGCCGCCGCTCCCGCGGGTGGCGCCGCCGCCGCCGGGGCTCCCGCCGCCGAGGCGCAGACCGAGTTCACCGTCGTCCTCAAGGAGGCCGGCGCGAACAAGATCGGCGTCATCAAGGAAGTCCGTGCCATCACGGGTCTCGGCCTCAAGGAGGCCAAGGACCTCGTCGAGGCCGCGCCGAAGCCGGTCAAGGAGAACGCTCCCAAGGCCGAGGCCGAGGAAATCAAGAAGAAGCTCGAGGCTGCGGGCGCCAAGGTCGAACTCAAGTAAGACCGCTTGGCGATCCCACTCGTATCGCTTCCGTCCCTATCGGGACAGGCCGGGTCCATCCCCGGCCTGTCCTTTGCCTTTTTCGTTTTTGTTCTTTCGTTGGTTTTCCGCGCCGCGCGCTGAGCGCTGCGCCCTGCCTTTCTCTGTCTCTTAACCCTCACCGGGAACTCTCATGGCCGACCGCACACATTCTGAACGCATCAACTTCGGCAAACTTCGCGAAGTCCTTCAGCCGCCGAATCTCATTGAGATTCAGATCACGTCCTACCTCGACTTCCTGCAGAAGGGCACGCCCGAGAAGCAGCGCAAGCCGCAGGGCCTTGAGGCCGTATTCCGCGAGGTGTTTCCCATCCAGTCCTACGACGAGCGCCTGACGCTCGAATACGTCTCCTACACGCTCGGCGACCCGAAGAACAACGAGCTCGAGTGCCTGCGCGAGGGCATCACCTACTCGGTGCCGCTCTACGTGAAGCTCCGCCTGCGCGAGGAGGATTTCATCAAGGACGAGGAAATCTACATGGGCGAGATCCCGATGGTGACCGAGCGCGGCTCTTTCATCGTCAACGGCGCCGAGCGCGTCGTCGTCTCGCAGCTCCACCGGTCGCCCGGTATCGCGTTCGAGGTTGCCCCGCACCCGAACGGCAAGCTGCTGCACTCGTTCCGCATCATTCCCGACCGCGGCACCTGGCTTGAGGTCCAGTTCGACAACAACGACCTGCTCTACGTCTATCTCGACCGCCGCCGCCGCCGCCGGAAGTTCCTCATCACGACGCTGCTCCGTGCCGTCGGCTACTCGAGCGACCTAGACCTGCTGAACCTATTCTACGACATCAAGGACCTCAAGGTTTCCAAGGCCCTCGACCTCGAGAACGTCTCCTCCCTCGTCCTCGTCGAGGACGCCATCGACGCCCAAAAGGGCGTCGTCCTGGCCCGCGCGTTCGAGCCTCTCACAAAGGCGATCGTCCGCACTTTTGAGAAGCACGACATTACTTCCATCCGCGTGATCGACACCGCGGTCGACGAAGGCGCGATCATCCGCGCGCTGAAGAAGGACCCGACCCGCAACGAGGAGGAGGCCCTCAAGGAAATCTACAAGCGCCTCCGCCCCGGCGAGCCGCCGACCACCGCGAACGCCAAGGCCCTCCTCAAGCGCCTGTTCTTCGACCCGAAGCGCTATGACCTCGGCCGGGTCGGCCGTTACAAGATCAACCAGAAGCTCGGCCTCAAGGCCGAGATCGAGCAGCGCATCCTTGAAAGCGCTGACGTCGTAGCCGCCACGAAATACCTCGTTCGCCTCAAGAAGGGCGAAGGCGTCGTCGACGACATCGATCATCTCGGTTCCCGCCGCGTCCGCACGGTTGGCGAACTCCTCGCGAATCAATGCCGCGTCGGCCTGAGCCGCACTGAGCGCCTTGTCCGCGAGCGCATGACGATGTACGACCAGAGCGTCGACTCGATTACGCCGCAGAAGCTTATTAATCCGAAGGCGCTGACGACCGTCATCCGCGATTTCTTCGCACGCAGCCAGCTGTCGCAGTTCATGGACCAGATCAACCCGCTCGCCGAGGTCACGCACAAGCGCCGACTGTCCGCGCTCGGGCCGGGCGGTCTCAACCGCGAGCGGGCCGGCTTCGAGGTCCGCGACGTTCACCCGTCGCACTATGGCCGCATCTGTCCCATTGAGACGCCCGAAGGTCCGAACATCGGCCTGATCAACTCCCTGTCGACCTATGCCCGCGTGAACGAGTTCGGCTTCATCGAGACGCCCTACCGCCTCGTGAAGGATGGCAAGGTCATGGACAAGATCGAGTACCTCACCGCCGACCAGGAAGAGGGCAAGGTCATTGCCCAGGCCAACGCCGAGATCGATGACAAGAACCACTTCGTCGGCAAAGTCACCGTCCGCCAGGACGGTAACTTCCTCGAGGTTCCTGCCGCCGAGGTCCACCTGATGGACGTCTCCCCGAAGCAGGTCATCTCGATCGCCGCCGGCATGATTCCCTTCCTTGAGCACGACGATGCGAATCGCGCGCTCATGGGTGCGAACATGCAGCGCCAGGGTGTGCCGCTGCTCCAGGCCGAGTCGCCGCTCGTCGGCACCGGCATCGAGGAGCGCGTGGCCCGCGACTCCAAAATCGTCGTCGTCGCCGATGACGCCGGCATTGTCGCCTCCGTCGACGCCAAGCGCATCGTCGTCACCAAGGACGGCGAGCTCCCGCGCACGGTGAAGCACGATCCCAAGAATCACGTCTACGTCTACGAGCTGCGCAAGTTCATGCGCTCGAACGCGGGCACCTGCTTCAACCAGAAGCCCATCGTCAAGCTCGGCCAGAAAATCAAGGCCGGCCAGATCATCGCGGACGGCCCCTCGACCGACCAGGGCGAGATGGCGCTCGGCCGCAACGTGCTTGTCGCGTTCATGCCGTGGAACGGCTACAACTTCGAGGACGCGATCCTCATCTCCGAGAAGGTGCTCCGCGAGGACATCTTCACCTCGATCCACATCCAGGAGTTCGAGGTCACCGCCCGTGACACGAAGCTCGGGCCGGAAGAAATCACCCGGGATATCCCGAATGTCGGCGAAGAGGCGCTCAAGAACCTCGATCACAACGGCGTCATCCGCATCGGTGCGGAGGTGAAGCCCGGCGACATCCTCGTCGGCAAGATCACCCCGAAGTCCGAAACCGAGCTCGCGCCCGAGGAAAAGCTCCTCCGCGCCATTTTCGGCGAGAAGGCCGCTGACGTGAAGGACACCTCACTCGTCGTTCCGTCCGGTGCCGCCGGCATCATCATGGACGTGAAGGTCTCGAGCCGCGTCGACTTCGAGAAGGAGCGGCTCTCGCCCTCCGACCGCCGCCGTCAGGCCAAACAGATCCAGGAAGAATACAAGACGCAGATGGACAAGCTCCGCGAGGGGCTGACCGAGGCGCTCTCGAACATCCTGCTCGGTGAAAAAATCCCGCTCGACGTCATCAACGGCGAGTCCGGTGAGATCATCATCCCGGCTAACCGCAAGATCACCAAGACGCTCCTGCGCAAGCTGGCCGCCGTCTCCAAGCACGTCCAGATCGACCCGTCCCCGGTTCGCATCAAGATCATGGAGATCATCGGCTCCTACCAGACGAAGTTCGATGAGCTCGAGGGCGACCGCGAGCGCAAGATCTCGTCCATCGAGGCCGGCGAAGACAACGGCGACGGTTCCATCAAGCAGGTCAAGGTCTACATCGCCACGAAGCAAAAGCTCGAGGTCGGTGACAAGATGGCCGGCCGCCACGGCAACAAGGGCGTGGTCGCGAAGATCGTGCCCGAGGAAGACATGCCCTTCCTCCCGGACGGCACCCCGATCGAAATCTGCCTCAACCCGCTGGGCGTGCCCTCGCGCATGAACATCGGCCAGGTGCTCGAGACCCATCTGGGCTGGGCGTGCAAAAAGCTCGGCATCAAGATCGCCACCCCGGTGTTTGACGGCATTCCGGAAAAGAAAATCCGCGAATACCTGCGCGACGCCAAGCTGCCCTCCTCGGGCAAAAGCATGCTGAGCGACGGTCGCACCGGCGAGAAACTCGATCAGGAGGTCGTCGTCGGCTACATCTACATGATGAAGCTGAACCATCTCGTGTCGCACAAGATCCACGCGCGCGCGGTCGGTCCGTACTCGCTCGTCACGCAGCAACCGTTGGGCGGTAAGGCCCAGTATGGCGGCCAGCGCTTCGGCGAAATGGAGGTGTGGGCGCTCGAGGCCTACGGCGCGGCGCACACGCTGCAGGAACTGCTCACCGTCAAGTCCGACGACGTGCAGGGCCGCACCAAGATCTACGAGTCGCTCGTCAAGGGCGACAACACGCTGCAAGCCGGCACCCCCGAGTCCTTCAACGTCCTGATCAAGGAAATCCAGTCCCTTGGCTTGGACATCAAGCTCAACAAACGCGATTCCCTCGGCTTTGGCACCTGAGCCACCCGAACCTCGCACCCGCCCTTCAACGATTACCTGGGAAAAAACTAAATGAGCATCCAACCTTCAGACACCGCCGCTTCCTCCACCCGTGACGAGGCGCGCTCGGCCCTCGGCCTCGAGGAGAGCGCATTCGACTGCGTGTCCATCACTGTCGCGTCGCCCGAGACCATCCGCAAATGGTCGAAGGGCGAGGTGAAGAATCCCGAGACCATCAACTACCGCACCTTCAAGCCCGAGCCGGGTGGTCTCTTCTGCCAGAAGATCTTCGGGCCGGTCCGTGACTACGAGTGCGCCTGCGGAAAGTACAAGCGCATCAAGTACAAGGACGTCGTCTGCGACCGTTGCGGCGTCGAGGTGACGATCGCGCGTGTCCGCCGCGAGCGCATGGGCCACATCGAGCTGGCCGTGCCGGTTTCGCACATCTGGTTCCTGAAGAGCATGCCGAGCCGCCTCGGCCTGCTGCTCGACATGACCGCCCGTTCGCTCGAGCGCGTCATTTACTACGAGAATTTCATGGTCATCGACCCGGGCAAGACCCCGCTCGAGCCGCACCAGCTCCTCACCGACACCGAGTATCGCCAGGCGATCGACGAGTACGGTGACGATTCTTTCGTCGCCAAGATGGGCGCCGAGGCCGTCCGCGACGCGCTCACGAAGACCGACATGGAAGCCACCGTCGTCGAGCTCCAGGAGCAGATGCGCGCGACCAAGTCGAAGCAGATCAAGAAGAAGCTCTCGAAGCGCCTGAAGGTCATCCAGGGCTTCATTCACTCCCGCTCCCGTCCGGAGTGGATGGTGCTCGAGGTGCTGCCTGTCATCCCGCCCGACCTGCGCCCGCTCGTCCCGCTCGAGGGCGGCCGTTTCGCGACCTCCGACCTGAACGATCTCTACCGCCGCGTCATCAACCGTAACAACCGGTTGAAGAACCTGATGCAGCTGAAGACGCCCGACGTCATCATTCACAACGAAAAGCGCATGCTGCAGGAAGCCGTGGACGCGCTCTTCGACAACGGCCGCCATGGCCGCCCGGTCACGGGCGCTGGCAACCGTCCCCTGAAGTCGCTCTCCGACATGCTCAAGGGCAAGCAGGGCCGCTTCCGCCAGAACTTGCTCGGCAAGCGCGTCGATTACTCCGGCCGCTCCGTCATCGTCATCGGCCCGGAACTCAAGCTCCACCAGTGCGGTTTGCCCAAGAAGATGGCGCTCGTCCTCTTCGAGCCGTTCATCATCCGCCGCCTCAAGGAACTCGGCTTCGTGCACACCGTCCGCGGTGCCCGCAAGATGATCGAGAAGAAGTCCCCGGAAGTCTGGGACATCCTCGAGGAGGTCACGAAGGGCCACCCGGTGCTGCTCAATCGCGCGCCGACGCTCCATCGTCTCTCCATCCAGGCATTCGAACCCGTCCTCATCGAGGGCGAGGCCATCCGCGTTCATCCGCTTGTCTGTACCGCTTACAACGCGGACTTCGACGGTGACCAGATGGCGGTGCACGTGCCGCTTTCGCTCGAGGCGATCATGGAGTGCAAGCTCCTCATGATGGCGACGTCGAACATCTTCTCGCCGTCCTCGGGCAAGCCCATCCTCACACCGTCGCAGGACATCGTCCTCGGCGCCTACTACCTCACGATTGAGCCCCGCAAGAAGCCGGCCAAGCACGAGCGCGTGCCGGTCCTGGCCGATTTGCACGAGGTGCTGTTCGCCGTTGCTGACGGCGCGCTAAAGAAGCACGACTGGGTCGATGTCCCGAACCCGGACTTCGGCCGCGAGACCGTCTACGGCAAGAGCGACAAGAAGACGTTCCGCACCACTGTCGGCCGCGTGATCTTCAACCAGATCTGGCCGAAGGAGCTCGGTTTCGTGAACTTCCCGGTGCCGAAGGCCAAGCTCGGCGACCTCATCCTCAACACCTATAAGGTGGCGGGTGAAGTCATTACCGTCGAGACCCTCGACAGGCTGAAGGAGCTCGGCTTCCAGACCGCCATGCAGGCGGGCATCTCGATCGGGATCGATGACATGATCATCCCCGAGTCGAAGAAGGACATCGTCGCCGATTCGCGCAAAAAGATCACCGAGGTCGAGGCCCAGTTCAACAAGGGCATCATCACCGACGGCGAGCGCTACAACAAGGTCGTCGACATCTGGACCGGCGCCACGGACAAGATCGCCAAAGAAGTATTCGCCAAGCTCGAGAACAACGACGGCAAGCCCGAGGTTAACCCGGTCTACATCATGATGGACTCGGGCGCCCGCGGTAACAAGCAGCAGGTCCGCCAGTTGTGCGGCACCCGCGGCCTCATGGCCAAGCCTTCCGGCGAAATCATCGAGCGCCCGATCCTGTCCTCGTTCCGCGAGGGCCTGACCGTGCTCGAGTACTTCATCTCAACCCACGGCGCCCGCAAGGGTCTGGCCGACACCGCGCTCAAGACGGCGGACGCCGGCTATCTCACCCGCAAGCTCTGCGACGTGGCGATGGACGTTATCATCGCCGAGGACGACTGCGGCTCCCGCGACGGCGTGTGGAAGAAGGCCATCTTCGAGGGTGACGATGAGATCGTCGGCCTCAAGGAGCGCCTCATCGGCCGCTTCTCCAGCGACGATGTCATCAATCCGATCAATCCCTCCGAGGTTCTCGTCGGTTCCGGCGAGCTCATCACCGAGGAAATTGCGGCCAGGATCGACGAGATGGGCATCGAGCGTGTGAAGGTCATGTCGCCGCTCACCTCGACGACCCCCAATGGCATCGACGGCAAATCCTACGGCATCAATCCCGCGACGAACAAGGTCGCCAAGATCGGCGACTCCGTCGGCATCATCGCCGCCCAGTCCATCGGCGAGCCCGGCACGCAGCTCACCATGCGCACGTTCCACATCGGGGGCGTTGCCAGCGGCGGATTCAAGACCCCCGAGATTCGCGTTCGCGCCAGTGGTATCGTCAAGTACCGCGGCCTCCGCCTCGTCGAGACGGCGGAAGGCGCGAACATCGTGCTCAACAAGACCGGCACCATCCAGATCATCGACGCCGATGAAAAGGAGCTCGAGACCTACAACATCGTGGTCGGCTCGTTCCTGCATGTTGGCGACGGCGAGAAGATCGAGAAGGGCGCCGTCCTGGCCCAGTGGGATCCGTACAACATTCCCGTGCTTTCCGAAAAGGGCGGCACGATCGTGTTCAAGGACATGATCCCCGGTGTCACGGTAAAGCGGGAGCTCGACGAATCGTCGGGCCGCATCGCCACCGTCGTCATCGAGCACAAGGAGGATCTCAATCCCCAGGTCGAAATCCGCGACGCCAAGAACAAGCCGCTCGCGGCTTATTCGATCCCGGTCGGCGCGCAGATCGCCGTCAACGAGGGCGACACCATCGCCCCCGGTGCGCTGCTCGCCAAGACCCCGCGCCAGGCCTCCAAGACCAAGGATATCACCGGTGGTCTTCCCCGCGTCGCCGAGCTTTTCGAAGCCCGCCGTCCGAAGGAGGCCGCCGAAATGTCCCGCATCGATGGCATCGTCGGGTTTGAGGGCACCGTCCGCGGCAAGCGTAAGCTCGTCGTGAAGAACGAGGAGACCTCGCAGGAGGAGGAGCATCTCATCGCCACCGGCCGGCACATCATCGTGCAGCCGGGCGACGTGGTGCACAAGGGCCAGCACCTGACCGAAGGCGCCGCCGACCCGCACGAAATCCTCGAGATCCTCGGGCCGTCCGCTCTCTACGACTTCCTGATCTCGCAGGTGCAGGAGGTCTATCGCCTGCAGGGCGTGACGATCAACGACAAGCATATCGAGATCATCATCCGCCAGATGCTCCGCAAGGTCCGCATTACCGATCCCGGTGATACCGAGAACTTCTGGGGCGAGCAGGTTGACCGCTCGGCCTTCTTGGTTGAGAACAAGCGCATTGAGGAGGCCGGCGGCAAACCCGCCGAAGCTGAGCCGATCCTGCTTGGTATCACCAAGGCTTCGCTCGAGACCGAGAGCTTCCTGGCGGCCGCCTCTTTCCAGGAGACGACCCGCGTCCTCACGGACGCCTCGACCTTGGGCAAGGTGGACATGCTGAAGGGCTTCAAGGAAAACGTGATCATGGGCCACATGATCCCGGCTGGCACGGGCATGCCGAGTTACTCGAAGCTCAAGATTACGCTGCCGTTCGGTGCCGACCTGCCCGTCGAGGAGGAAAAGGCCACCGAGGCGAGCTGAGCGATCCACGCGATCCCGAAACCTTCAAAGCCGCAGCCCGTCAGGGCTGCGGCTTTTTCATCTCTGCGGTCTGGGCTAGGCGCGCACAATCCGTTTTGAAAGGGGAGGGGAGCGATGCTGCAGTCCAACGGGTTAAGTCTTCAATTCCGGAGCTTCACCAGGCGACGGGCCTGACCGGCTCAGGGCTGGTTGAGACGGGATCGTGCCCAAATCCGTCCGACGCATTTCCCTCCGAAAGGAAGCTCGCTTCGCGCGATCGTAAGCGCCGGAAGGGCAAATTGCGCCGGCAGCAGGAATTTTCCTTGAGTTTCGGGAGGTGAGCATGATTTTCGCACCCTCTTTTTCCAGTCGGAGTGCAACTCGCTTCATCGCTGGTGGGCGCTCACTCAAGTCGCGAGCCGGGGCCAAATCCCGGGTTTCGCGAAAACCTGCTGCTTTTTGCCAGAAAGTTCTTGCCGAGCTTTTGGGGCTTGGTAGCTTTTTCCTCTTTTCCCTAATTTCCACTCTACAAACTTCTCATGCCGACCATCAACCAGCTCGTACGAAAAGGCCGCCGCAAGGTCCGCACCAAGTCGAAATCCCCGGCTTTGGCGGGCAACCCGTTTCGTCGTGGTGTCTGTGTGCAGGTCATGACCCGCACGCCGAAGAAGCCGAACTCTGCCATCCGCAAGGTTGCGAAGGTCCGCCTCACCAATGGCAACGAGGTCATTTCGTACATTCCCGATGAGGGCCACAACCTGCAGGAGCACTCGATCGTGCTCGTTCGCGGCGGCCGCGTGAAGGATCTCCCCGGCGTTCGCTATCACATCGTTCGCGGCACGCTCGATGCCACCGGCGTCGAGAAGCGCCGTCGCAGCCGTTCCAAGTACGGCGTTAAGCGTCCGAAGGCCGCCAAGTAAACTCTTTCACCAAGGAATCCTCCCGCCATGTCACGTCGTCACAGAGCCGAGAAACGCCAGGTCGTTCCCGATGCGCGCTACAAGAGCCCGCTCGTTGCCCATTTGGTCAATGTCATCATGCAGGACGGCAAGAAGAACCTTGCCCAGCGCATCGTCTACGGCGCGTTTGAAAAGGTTTCCGAGAAGCTCGAGAAGGGCGATCCCGTTGACCTCCTCCTCGGTGCGCTCGAAAACGCGCGTCCCCGCCTTGAGGTGAAGAGCCGTCGCGTCGGTGGTGCCACCTACCAGGTTCCGATCGAAATTTCGTTTGAGCGCCAGGAGAGCCTGGCGCTGCGCTGGATCGTCGCCGCCGCCACTGCCCGCAAGGGTGTGCCGATGCGCGACGCCCTTGCCGCCGAGATCGTGGATGCGTACAACAACACGGGCGGGGTCGTGAAGAAGAAGGAAGACACGCACAAGATGGCCCAGGCCAACCGCGCGTTCGCCCACCTCCGCTGGTAAGGACCCGAACCCATGTCCGCTGCTCCCGTCATCACTGTCGTCACCGACAAGGCCAAGATTTCCCCGGTCAATTCCAAGGACCGGCCGTTCCCGCTGGAGTGGACGCGCAACATCGGCATTGCCGCGCACATTGATGCCGGCAAGACGACGACGACTGAGCGCATCCTTTTCTACTCCGGCGCTGTCCACAAGATGGGCGAAGTCCACGAGGGCACCACGGTGACCGACTGGATGGAACAGGAGCGTGAGCGCGGCATCACCATCACCGCGGCCGCCATTTCCTGTGCCTGGAACGCTTCGTGCGGACCGTGGAAGGGCATCAAGCAGCGCATCAATATCATCGATACCCCCGGCCACGTGGACTTCACGGCCGAGGTGGAACGCTCCCTTCGTGTGCTCGATGGCGCCGTGGCCGTGTTCTGCGCGGTGGCCGGCGTCCAGCCCCAATCCGAGACGGTCTGGCGCCAGGCCAACAAGTACAAGGTTCCGCGCATCGCCTTCATCAACAAGATGGACCGGACGGGCGCGGATTTTTTCCGCGCAATCTCCGAGATGCGCGAGAAGCTGAAGGCCAATGCCCATCCGCTCTTCCTGCCCATCGGCAAGGAGGAAGGTTTCTCCGGCTTGGTCGACCTCGTCCAGAACCTTGCCTACATTTTCGACGAGACGACCGATCCGCTCGGCCTCAACCCGGTCACGGCCCCAATCCCGGCCAACATGGTCGACCAGGCCAAGGAATACCGCGACAAGCTGCTGGAGGCCGTCTCCGACTTTGACGACGTCATCGCCGAGAAATACCTCAATGGCGAAGAAATCGCGGTCGAGGAATTCATGCTCGCGGTGCGCAAGGCCACGATCTCGCTCAATTTCACCGGCGTGGTTCCCGGTTCCGCCTTCAAGAAGAAGGGCGTGCAGCGCCTGCTCGACTGCGTGGTGAACTACCTGCCCAACCCCATCGACGTCCCCCCGATGAAGGGCCAGGATAGCGACGGCAAGGAAGTCGAGGCTGTCGTGAACGACAAGTCCAAGCTGGCCGGCCTGGCCTTCAAGCTGTGGACCGATCCGTTCGTCGGCAAGATCGTGTTTTTCCGCGTCTACACCGGCACGCTTCCCAAGGGCATGCCGCTCTACAATCCCCGCACGCGCCGCAGTGAGCGCGTCTCGCGCTTGGTGCTCATGCGCGCGATGGACCGCGAGGAAATCGACATGGCCTACTCTGGTGACATCTGCGCGCTCGTCGGGGTCAAGGACGTCATCACCGGCGACACGCTGTGCGACGAGGATTACGACATCCGTCTCGAGCCGCCGTCCTTCCCGGAGCCGGTCATCTCGATGTCCATCGAGCCGAATTCCAAGGCTGACCAGGAAAAAATGGGCACGGCCCTGCAGCGCCTCGTGGCCGAGGATCCGACGCTCCGCGTCAAGACCGACACCGACACCGGCCAGATCATCCTCGCCGGCATGGGCGAGCTCCATCTCGACATCATCCGCGACCGCATGAAGCGCGAGTTCAAGGTCGAGGCGACCGCAGGCAAGCCGCAGATCGCCTACCGCGAAACCATTCTCAAGGCCGCTGACGGCGAAGGTAAGTTCATCCGCCAGTCGGGTGGCAAGGGCCAGTATGGCCACGTCTGCGTCAAGATCGAGCCCAACGAAAAGGGCAAGGGTGTGGAGGTCATCAACGAGATCGTGGGTGGCGCCATCCCGAAGGAGTTCATCAAGCCCGCCACGGAAGGCATCCTCGAGGGTGCCAACAACGGCGCGGTCGCCGGCTACCCGGTGGTCGACGTCATCGTGCGCATCGTTGACGGCTCCTTCCACGAGGTCGACTCGTCGGAACTCGCGTTCAAGATGGCCGGCATCTTCGGCTTCAAGGAGGCAATGAAGAAGGCCAATCCGATCCTGCTCGAGCCCATCATGGGCGTCGAGGTCACCACGCCCGAGGAATATCAGGGCGATCTGATGGGCGACATCAACCGCCGCCGCGGCCAGATCCAGGGGATGGAGAACAAGGCCGGCGCGTGCATCATCACGGCGCACGTTCCCCTCGAGATGCTTTTTGGCTACGTCACTGACATCCGTTCCCTCTCGAAGGGCCGGGCCAGCGCGTCCATCACCCCGTCGCACTTTGCGCAGGTTCCCAACGCCCTGCTCACGAAGATCGTCGAGACCTCCACGAAAGCCCCGGCCCGCACCTAACCCTCGTTCTTTGCCACCATGAAAGGTCAACGCATCCGCATCAAACTTCAGGGCTTCGACTATCGCGTCATCGATCAGTCCGCCCTCGAGATCGTCGAGACTGCCAAGCGCTCCGGCGCCCGCGTCTCCGGCCCGATCCCGCTGCCCACCCGCATCGAGAAACTTTCCGTCAACCGCTCCCCGCATGTCGACAAGAAGTCCATGGAGCAGTTCGAGACGCGCACCCACAAGCGGCTCATTGATATCATCGAGCCCACCGCCCAGACGGTCGACGAGCTCAAGAAACTCAATCTCCCGTCCGGGGTGGATATCACCATCAACGTCTAAAATTTTTAACTTACAACGTTAGCAGTTGCCTGTGTGCCCCCGTGGCACCGCCAGGTTTCGTCTAATGTAGGTCGTTAAACGGAAACCCTTCCACCTACCACTTAGCCCATGATCTCATCGCTTCTAGGTAAAAAAATCGGCATGACGCAGGTCTACGACAGTGCCAACTGTCTGGTCCCCGTCACCGTGGTTGAGGCCGGCCCCTGCGCCGTCGTCCAAGTCAAGACCACGGAAACCGACGGCTACAACGCCGTCCAGATCGGCTTCTCCACGAAGAAGTCGAAGAACGCCTCCAAGGCTGAGCAACAGCATGCGGCCAAGGCCGGTCTCACCGACACGCCGCGCGTGCTCAGCGAAGTCCGCCTCACCGCTGCGCCCACGCTCAAGGTTGGTGACGTCGTCACGGTCACGACCTTCACCGAAGGCCAGCTCGTGGACGTCATCGGCGTCACGAAGGGCAAAGGCTTCCAAGGTGTCGTGAAGCGCTTCCGCGTCGCCGGCGGTCCTGCCGCCCACGGCTCCATGTTCCATCGCCGCATCGGCTCGATCGGCATGCGCCAGACTCCCGGCCGGGTCTGGAAGAACCAGACTATGCCCGGCCACATGGGCAGCGAGGCCCGCACCGTGCAGAACCTGCGCGTCGTCAAGATTCTCGCCGAGAAAAACCTTATCCTGGTCAAGGGCGCGATCCCGGGCGCGAACGGTGACGATGTCATCGTCCGTTCCGCCATCAAGGGTCAGCCGAAAGCCGCGAAAGCCTAACCCGGAGACCACCCAGCCATGAAACTCACAGTTTTTAACTCCGACGGCACGACCAGCAGCGAAAAGGATTTCGCCGGACTGCCTGTATTCGAAGGCGACAAGGGCCTGCAGGCGGTGAAGGAAGTCATCGTCGCCATCAACGCCAACAACCGCCAGGGCACGCACTCCACCAAGACCCGCGGCGAAGTCCGCGGCGGTGGCAAGAAGCCGTGGCGCCAGAAGGGCACCGGCCGCGCCCGCGCCGGTTCCATCCGTTCGCCCCTGTGGGTGGGCGGCGGTGTCGTGTTCGGCCCGAAGCCGCGCGACTACTCCAAGAAGATCAATGGCAAGGTCAAGGACCTCGCCTTCAGCCGCGCGCTCTTTGACCGCGCGGTTGCCGGCGAGATCGCCGTCATCGAGGCGTTCGCCACCAAGGTCGCCAAGACCAAGGCCATGAATGTCATCGTCACGCGCATCGCCCCGAAGGGCAAGGTGCTCCTCGTCGATGCGCCCTTTGCGGTCGAGACCGCCCGTGCCTCCCGCAACATCGAGCGCGTCTCCCTCCAGGAAGCCGCCAAGCTCAACACCCTCGATCTCGCCCAGTACAAGAAGATCATCGTCAGCAGCAAGGCGCTCGAGACGATCATCGCCCGTGTCAACGGAGGTAAAAACTGATGAACGCCGACAAGGTTCTCAAACAGATGCTTCTCTCTGAGAAGTCCACCAAGCTCAGCTCCGAGCTCGGCCAGTACACCTTCGAGGTGTTCCGATACGCCAACAAACACGCCATCGCCGAGGCCGTCGAGAAGACCTTCAAGGTCACCGTCCGCCGCGTGAACGTCCAAAACTACCCGGGCAAGAACAAGAAGAGCCGCACCGGCCGCCCGAGCATGACCTCCGACTTCAAGAAGGCGATCGTGACCCTCAAGGCCGGCGACAAGATCGAGCTCGTCTAAGCCTGCCGCCGCCACCCGGAGAAATCCCACCATGCCCATCCATTCCTTCCGTCCCCTCACGCCTTCCGGGCGCTTCACGTCGCTCAACAAGCAGCCGACGCTCTCCAAGAAGCGCCCCGAGCGCGCGCTCACCGAGTCGAAGCACAAGTCCGGCGGCCGCAATGTCTACGGCCGCGTGACCTCCCGCCATCGCGGCGGCGGTCACAAGCAGCTGTACCGCATCGTCGACTTTCAGCGCGATCTCCTCGACCTGCCCGCCAAGGTGCAGGCGATCGAGTACGATCCGAACCGCTCGGCGAATCTGGCCCTGATCGCTTACGCGACCGGCGAGAAGCGCTACATCCTCGCCCCCGAGGGCTTGGAGGTCGGTGCCACGATCATCACCTCCAACAAGGCCACGACGAATGACTTTCTCGTCGGCAACAACTTCCCGCTCGAGCTCATTCCGCCGTCCACCCTGGTGCATGCGGTTGAACTCGTCCCGGGCCGCGGCGCCCAGATCGCCCGCTCCGCCGGCACCTCGCTGGAGCTGATTGCCGTCGAGAACGGCCAGGCCCAGCTCAAGATGCCTTCCGGCGAACTCCGCCTTGTCCATCCCTCGTGCCGCGCCACCATTGGCACGGTCGGCAATGGCGACCACAACAAGCAGTCCCTCGGCAAGGCCGGCCGCAGCCGTTGGCTCGGCAAGCGCCCCCACGTGCGCGGCATGGCCATGAACCCGGTCGACCACCCCAACGGTGGCGGCCAGGGCAAGTCCAAGGGTGGTGGCGGCCGCCAGCAGCTCGTCTCCCCGTGGGGCCAGCTCGCCAAGGGCTTCCCGACCCGCCGCCGTTCGAAGCTCTCGAACAGCATGATCATCCTCCACCACAACGGCCGCAAGCCGCGTGGTAAGAAGTAACCCCGCTCCTTTCGCACCATGGCACGTTCCATCAAAAAAGGCTTCTTCGTTGATTACCACCTGCTCGAGAAAATCGAGAAGGCGGTCAAGGCCGGCGCCAAGAAGCCCATCCAGACCTGGTCCCGGCGCTCGACCATCACCCCCGATTTCATCGGCCATACATTCAGCGTCCACAACGGCAAGGTCTTCATCGCCGTCTACGTCACCGAGAACATGGTCGGCCACAAGCTCGGCGAGTTCGCCCCCACGCGCATCTTCAAGTCGCACGGCGGTCTCACCCGCAAGGAAATCTAAGTTCCTTCATCCTTAACCACGCCCATCACCACCCAAAGGGCAGGGCGCCTCGCCGCGCTGCTGTCGCCTTAACCGGAATCTAAACCATCATGGAAGTCCAAGCTCTCACCCGCTACGCGCGCATGTCGCCCAAGAAAATGCGCGAGGTGGCCAACACCATCACCGGTCGCAAGGCCCCGGAGGCCGTTGACTATCTCACGCTCATCCCGCGCAAGTCCGCGCGCCTCATCGCCAAGACGCTGAAGAGCGCCATCGCGAACGCCGAGAACAACAACAACCTTTCGGCCGACAGCCTCACGGTGAAGTTCGCGATCATCGAGAACGGCCCCGTCCTCAAGCGCTTCAAGGCCGGCGCCCGCGGCACCGCAATGCCCCGCCGCAAGAAGATGGCCCACATCCGCATCGTCCTGTCCGACGGCAACTCCAACTAATTTTACCATGGGCCAAAAGACCAATCCCACCGGCTTCCGCCTCGCCGTCCGCCGCAACTGGCAGTCCCGCTGGTTCGCCAAGAAGAAGGACTTCCCCAAGCTGCTCCTCGAGGATCAGGTGATCCGGGAGAAGCTCATGGAGAAGCTCAAGCAGGCGTCCGTGCCGCGCATCTTCATCGAGCGCGCGTCCAACCGCGTCCGCGTCAAAATCTACACCGCCCGCCCCGGCATCGTCATCGGCCGCAAGGGCCAGGAGATCGAGAAGATCAAGGACGAGCTCGCGAAGCTCACCGGCAAGGAAATCCTCCTCGACATCCAGGAAGTGAAGAAGCCCGAGATCGAGGCGCAGCTGGTCGCCGAGAACGTCGCCCTGCAGCTCGAGCGCCGCATCGCTTTCCGCCGCGCCATGAAGAAGGCCGTGGAAATGGCCATGACACTCGGCGCCGAGGGCATCCGCATCCAGTGCTCCGGCCGCCTCGGCGGCGCCGACATCGCCCGCCGCGAGTGGCAGCGCAAGGGCCGCGTGCCCCTGCACACCCTCCGCGAAAACATCGACTACGGCTTCTTCGAGGCCCGCACCCTTTACGGCAAGATCGGCGTCAAGTGCTGGATCTGCAAAAAAGAGTCCGACAACAACTGATCCGCGTCCGCCGCATATTATCTACATTTAGGAGAATTCTCCCATGGCTCTAGCTCCCGCCCGCACCAAATACCGCAAGTCGCAGAAAGGCTCCCGCTCCGGGAACGCCAAGCGCGGCAATACGCTCGCCTTCGGCGAATTCGGCCTCCAGTCGCTCACTCGCGGCCCGATGACCGGCCAGCAGATCGAGGCGGCGCGCGTCACCATCTCGCGCCACCTGAAACGCAAGGGCAAACTCTGGATCCGCGTTTTCCCGCACAAGCCCGTCACCAAGAAGCCCGCCGAGACCCGCATGGGCCAGGGCAAGGGCCCGGTCGAGTTCTATGTCGCCGTCATCAAGCCCGGCGCCGTGCTCTTCGAGCTCGCCGGCATTCCCGCCACCGTGGCCAAGGAGGCCTTCCGCCTCGCCGACGCCAAGCTCCCGTTCCATTGCCGCTTCATCGTGCGCGAAGGCTCGGCCAGCTGACCGGCCAACCCTCATCACCGTCCCGCCATGACTTCCAAAGAAATCCGCGACCTCGCGCCGAACGAGATCACCACCAAGCTCCGCGAGATCCGCGAGCAGCTGATCCAGCTCCGGATGCGCAAGCAGACCGGCCAGATCGAAAAGCCGCATCTGCTGCGCGACTACCGCAAGGACCTCGCCCGGCTCGAAACCATCCTCAACGAAAAGAAACGCAAGGCCGTCGCCGCCTGAGCGCGCGCCTAACCCGCACCCATCGCCATGTCCTCCGCTACACCCGGCTCGCGCAACAAGCGCAAAACCCAGATCGGCTTCGTCAGCAGCCGC
>Ga0164296_1000041_pt1 | contig 163620 bp, 149 predicted proteins | sample GEODES057metaG_FD_113533 | JGI IMG/M metagenome (GOLD analysis project Ga0164296, IMG submission 113533) | Dystrophic lake water microbial communities from Trout Bog Lake, Wisconsin, USA - GEODES057 metaG | ecosystem: Environmental > Aquatic > Freshwater > Lake | place: USA: Trout Bog Lake... | reverse complement strand
TTATTCGTGTTTCGGTTGGACTAGTAAGATCCATAGTGTACACTTCTCCACTTATTTTTTAAGTGGAGACATGTTCACTTAATAAGTACTTCAGGACAAGATGTGTTCACCGGACGCATACACATCTTCAGCCAGAAATTTACAAGTATAAAAAACAGATTAAAAAAAACCGGCTACAAAGAGCCGGTTTTAGTAATACACAAATAATTAATTAATCATTTGCATAGATATCTACATCTTTAGTTTCACGTAAGAATAGTGATCCTATTACTAAAGTCACTGAAGCAACAATAATTGGATACCATAAACCATGGTAAATATTACCGTTTTGTGCAACTAAGGCAAACGCAATTGTTGGTAGTAAACCACCAAACCATCCGTTACCAATGTGGTATGGTAAAGACATGGATGTGTAGCGAATTCTTGTTGGGAACATTTCAACGAGATAAGCTGCAATCGGACCATAAACCATCGTTACATAAATCACAAGGATAACTAAAAGCAAGAGAACCATTGGCTTATTCATCTCCGCAGTATCAGCCTTTGTAGGATAACCAGCTGCGTTCAATGCATCACGAATACTCTTTTTAAATGCGCCTTCCTTTGCCTTTGCTTCATCCTTACTTAAACCTTTAGAAGAATAAGATTCAATTTCTGTTTCACCAATCTTCACTTTCGCTACAGTTCCAGCAGGACCTGTCATTGTAGAGTAACTGGCTGAGTTACTTGCCATCACCTGCTTAGCAATGTCACATGAGCTAGTAAACTTCGCTGTACCTGTTGGGTTAAATTGGAAAGTACATTCAGCAGGATCGACAGTGATTGCGGCTGGTGAGGTTGCCATTGCTTTTTCCAATTTTGGATTAGCGTAATGGGTTAAGTTGTTGAAAATTGAGACTGGCGTATTAGGCAAGTAAGTAATGATAGCTAACAACAGACCAAGCATAATCACTAATTTACGACCGATCTTGTCTGACAAAGTACCAAAGAATAGGAAAAATGGTGTGCCGATAAGAAGAGCGATGGCAATCATGATGTTTGCTGTATATGCATCCACTTTAAGAACTTGGGTCATGAAGAAGAGAGCATAGAACTGACCTGTATACCAAACAACTGCTTGACCGGCAACTAAACCAAATAGAGCCAAAATAATTATTTTGAGATTAGCCCATTGTCCAAAAGACTCACCTAAAGGAGATTTGGAAAGTTTGCCTTCGTTTTTCATTTTTTGAAACGCTGGTGATTCAGCCATTTGCAAACGAATATAAAGGGAAACAGCAAGTAACAGAACAGAAAGAATAAATGGAACTCTCCATCCCCAAACTTCGAAATTTGCACCAGTTACTTCACGAGTGATCAAGATGACAATTAGGGATAGAAATAAACCTACTGTAGCTGTAGTTTGAATCCAAGAAGTATAAGCACCACGTTTACCAGCGGGGGCATGCTCTGCAACATAAGTTGCCGCACCTCCGTACTCACCACCTAATGCTAAACCTTGTAACAGGCGTAAGGCAATTAAGAGGACCGGAGCTGCTACACCAATGCTGGCATAGTTGGGAAGAATTCCTACGAAAAAAGTAGAAGCGCCCATAATTACGATGGTAACCAAGAAGGTATATTTACGACCAATTAAATCACCTAAACGGCCGAATACTAAAGCACCGAATGGGCGAACGATAAAACCTGCTGCAAAAGCTAACAGTGCAAAAATAAAAGCAGAACCATCATCTAAGCCTGAGAAAAATTGTTTTGCAATAATTGCGGCAAGTGATCCATATAGGTAAAAATCATACCATTCAAATACTGTGCCCAAAGAAGACGCAATAATAACCTTGCGCTCTTCTGCAGACATTGGCGCAGCTTTACCTGAACCAACTGAAGTTGTTGCTGTCATGTTTAACTCCTACTGTTAAATTAAAATTATGGAAAAGCAAAGTCATTATCCCAAGTTAAAGATTAAAAAAGCTTTCAATTTAGGGTAAAACCTTATGAAATAAGGGGAAAATTGTAAAAAAAAACCTTAAAAAATTAAGAAATCAAAAAATTGACTTGATGATTAGTAAACAGTAAGAAATATCTTACGAACAATTCAGATAAAAATAGCCCCTTCATGTTGTATATTGAAAATGAAGGAAAAATAAAGAGAAAAAATCGAAAAAGATGCTTGTATAAAAAACTGTTTTTATATACAGTATCGAAATAAGCAAATAACATTAAATGGGAAAGAAAATCGAATGATTGGAAAAAAAATGGAAGATAAGAAATCCAAAGTCACTAATCCTGCCTCCTCCTCCTCTTCAGCTTCAAGTAATCCGGAATTTAACGGACTTTCTAGCGAAAAACAAAAAGCGTTAAGTGCCGCTTTAGCTCAGATTGAAAAGCAATTCGGCAAGGGCTCCATTATGAGACTTGGAGACGCTGAAATTGCGCAAGATATCCAAGTTGTTTCGACCGGATCTTTAGGGCTTGATATTGCTTTAGGAGTTGGTGGTTTAGCTAGAGGTCGAGTCATCGAAATTTATGGTCCAGAGTCTTCAGGAAAAACTACCTTAACCCTACATGCTGTTGCAGAGATGCAAAAACTGGGGGGTACTTGTGCTTTTATTGATGCTGAACATGCTTTGGATGTCCAATATGCATCAAAGCTTGGTGTTGATGTAAATAATCTACTTATTTCTCAACCAGATACTGGGGAACAAGCGCTCGAAATCGCAGATGCCCTGGTGAGATCTGGATCGATTGATTTGATCGTGATTGACTCAGTCGCAGCATTAGTGCCCAAAGCAGAAATTGAAGGAGAGATGGGGGATTCATTACCTGGGCTTCAAGCACGATTAATGTCTCAAGCACTTCGCAAATTAACTGGAACGATAAAACGTACGAATTCTATGATTATTTTTATTAATCAAATTCGTATGAAAATTGGAGTCATGTTTGGCTCTCCAGAAACCACGACTGGTGGGAATGCCCTTAAATTTTACGCATCCATGCGATTAGACATCAGAAGGATTGGGAGTATTAAAAAAGGTGATGAGAATATTGGTAATGAAACACGTGTAAAAGTGGTGAAGAACAAAGTATCTCCCCCATTTAGGGAGGCAATATTTGACATCATGTACGGAACAGGAATCTCTAGAGAAGGTGAAATTATTGACATGGGCGTAGAAGCCGACATTGTCGATAAATCTGGTTCTTGGTACAGCTACAAGGGTGAAAAAATTGGACAAGGTAAAGATAATGCAAGAGATTTCTTAAAGGCTAACCCTGCTTTAAGTAAGGAAATTGAAGGCTTAATTAGGGAAAAACTAAGTACTAAATCTTCAAAGTCGGTAATAGCTGGCGCTGAGGTAGATGAAGTAGAACCACCAGAAGCTTAAAGATTCATCTGTGCAAAATAGTGAAAATGCTCGTTCAAAAATAAGTCTAATTGGACGAGCAATTAAGTATTTGTCAAATCGTGATCACAGTCAATTTGAACTCAGAAAAAAGCTATCACCCCATGCCATCTCCGAGGAGGAGTTGGATGAGGTTATTAAAAAGTTGATAGATAAAGGTTATCTATCTAATCAACGTTTTACCGAAAGTTTCATTGCTAGCAAATCCAAAAAATTTGGTATGCGCAAAATTTCCCAAGTACTTCAGCAACATCAGTTGGATTCAGAAATATTAAAAACAGAAATAGAAAAATTGAGAGAATCAGAGCCCCAAAGGTGTTATGAAATATGGGAAAGAAAGTTTGGTCAAGTCACTAAAGAGCCAAACGAGTTAGCAAAACAAATTAGATTTCTAGTTAGTCGAGGCTTTTCTCACGAGATTATTATGGGTATCGTAAAAGGAAAACATCTCAGTTAGTCCGTTGAAAATGTTAGACTATCGGGATGTCACAAAATCAAATAGAGAAAAACCCTAACCGTCAGTTAATTCACCACCGTGAATTTGATATTAAAGTCTTTAAAAGAGACGACGGACTATGGGATGTTGAAGCGCAAGTAATTGATACTAAAGGGAAAGACTTTAATCTAGTGGTTGTTCACTTGAAAAAAGGGGAACCAGTGCACTTCATGAAGATCTTTTTAACCATTAATACCACAATGGAAATTCTGTTCGCTGAAGCCGAAATGTTGGCACGTCCTTATCCCGGTCACTGTGAACAAATCCTTCCAGACTATTCGAAATTAGTGGGTCTTAACCTGTCAAAGGGATTTAGGAATGCCGTTAGAGAAAGAATGGGGGGAATCAATGGATGTACCCATATTAATGAACTGAGTTCGATTATACCAACTGCTGTTTACCAAGCATTTGTGAATGAGGTATTTCCAGTTACTGTTCCTTACGATCCAAATCGAGTGCCAAAACAAAAGCTACCATTCCAGTTTAATGGCTGTCACAGTTGGAACGTGAATGGTGAAGTAGTAAAAAAATATCATCCTACATGGTATGGATTTAAGGAAGATGTTTAAAACTTAAATTGATAAAACACTACTTTGACACATTTTGACGTATTAATTTCATTCAAACCATTTATCATTACCAAAACTTGTTCACTAAAAGGAAGACTTCATGAAAATCCACGAATATCAAGGCAAAGAATTACTTCGCCAATTTAATATTCCAGTACCAAATGGCATACCCGTATTTAACGTCGACGAAGCTGTTGCTGCAGCAGAAAAACTAGGTGGACCAGTATGGGTGGTTAAAGCTCAAATTCATGCAGGTGGACGTGGAAAAGGTGGTGGTGTTAAAGTCGCAAAGAGCCTAGAAGAAGTAAGAAAGTATTCGACTGATATTTTAGGGATGATGTTAAAGACACATCAAACTGGGCCTGAAGGACAATTAGTTAGACGTCTTCTTATCGAAGATGGTGCTGATATTAAAAAAGAGTATTACGTTGGTATCCTGACAGATCGTGAATCACAAAAAGTGGTAGTAATGGCGTCAAGCGAAGGTGGTATGGATATTGAGGAAGTAGCTGCTCATACACCTGAAAAAATTATTAAAGAATTTGTTAATCCATTAATTGGTATGACCGATGACCAAGCTAGTAACTTAGTGAAAGGCATTGGAGTTCCAGAAGCATCACAGGGTCAAGCAAAAGAAGTTTTAGTAAATCTATTTAAGACTTATATGCAAACCGATGCATCATTGGTAGAAATTAATCCTTTGATTCTTGAAGGTAACGGAAATATTAAGGCTTTAGACGCAAAGTTTAATTTTGATCCAAATGCCTTGTTTAGACATCCTGAAATCGTAGCTTACCGTGATGAAGCTGAAGAAGATCCTGCAGAAATTGAAGCGTCTAAATTTGACTTAGCTTACATATCCCTAGATGGCAATATTGGTTGCTTAGTTAACGGTGCCGGTTTAGCAATGGCAACGATGGATACAATCAAGTTATTTGGTGGTGAACCAGCAAACTTTTTAGACGTAGGCGGCGGAGCAACAGCTGAAAAAGTTACTGAAGCATTTAAGATCATGCTTAAAAACGAAAAAGTTAAGGCAATTTTAGTAAACATTTTCGGTGGCATTATGCGTTGTGATGTCATTGCTTCTGGAGTGATTACAGCCTGTAAAGCGGTCAACCTATCAGTACCTTTAGTTGTTCGTATGAAGGGAACAAATGAAGAAATTGGTAAGAAAATGCTAGCAGAATCTGGTTTGCCTATTATTAGTGCAGATACTATGGCCGAAGCTGCCACAAAAGTTGTTGCTTCTGTTAAATAAGAATAACTAAGGAATAGATATGTCAATCTTTATTAATAAAAATACACGTGTAATTACCCAAGGTATCACCGGTAAAACAGGCCAGTTTCATACTGAAAAATGTCAAGAATATGCAAATGGAAAAGAATGCTTCGTTGCAGGTGTTAACCCTAAAAAAGCTGGTGAAACAATTTTTCAAATTCCAATTTTTGGATCTGTCAAAGAAGCTGCCCATCAAACAGGCGCGACAGTTTCAGTCATTTATGTACCACCAGCAGGTGCAGCAGCTGCAATATGGGAAGCAGTTGAAGCTGACCTAGATTTAGCTATTTGTATTACTGAAGGTATTCCAGTTCGCGATATGTTAGAACTCAGAAATCGCATGAAAGAAAAAGAAGCCAAGGGCGGTAAAAAAACATTATTGCTCGGACCTAATTGCCCAGGATTAATTACTCCAGAAGAAATTAAGATTGGAATTATGCCAGGTCACATTCACCGTAAAGGACGTATTGGTGTTGTTAGCCGTTCAGGCACGTTAACTTATGAAGCTGTTGCTCAGCTAACAGAGATCGGTTTAGGTCAATCTTCAGCTGTAGGAATCGGTGGAGATCCAATTAATGGCTTGAAGCATATTGATGTGATGAAAGCATTTAATGATGATCCTGATACTGATGCAGTAATCATGATTGGTGAGATCGGTGGTCCTGACGAGGCTGATGCAGCGCGTTGGTGTAAAGACAACATGAAAAAACCAATTGTTGGCTTTATCGCCGGAGTTACAGCTCCTGCTGGAAAAAGAATGGGCCATGCCGGCGCTTTAATTTCTGGTGGTGCAGATACAGCTGATGCAAAACTTGCTGTTATGGAAGAGTGTGGATTCAAGGTAACAAAAAATCCATCTGAAATGGCACGCATCTTGAAGTCATTAATATAGAATGAGTCTGAAGTAATAAATATGGGAGGAAACTCCCTTTTTTATTGCCTACATATTTAATATGTAGGTAAATTTAGGCTATGATATCCCGAATATTTAAATAATTAGGAGATTAAAGTGATCGATATTACCGCTCAAAGTACTTGGATAGCTCTAGGTATGATTATGTTTACGAACATTATTCTGTCTGGAGATAATGCTGTAGTCATTGCAATGGCATCAAGAAATTTACCCAAAGAGCTTCAAAGCAAAGCAATTTTCTGGGGAAGCGCAGCTGCTATTATTTTACGTGTAATTCTTACACTCACGGCAGTTACGTTATTAACTCTTCCTTATTTAAAAATCATCGGTGCAGTTTTATTGATTTATATTGGAGTTCAGTTGTTGTCTGAGAGTGATGACGATGAAGATGGGATAGAAGGCTCTTCAAACCTTTTTAGCGCAATTAAAACCATCTTAATTGCCGATCTAGTGATGAGTTTAGACAACGTCATAGCAGTAGTCGGAGTGGCTAATAAAGCCCCTGAAGAAGCTCGCATCACGTTAATTTTAATTGGATTAGCCTTGAGTATCCCTTTGATCATTTTTGGAAGTACGATACTTTTAAAAATCATGGATAAGTTCCCGTTCATTGTGGTTTTAGGAGCGGCACTACTTGGATTATTGGCCGGAGAAATGGTTCTAACTGATCCTTCATTAGTTGGCTTTTTTGAGTCAGCACCAAGCTTTTTACATTGGGTTCTTCCTGCTTTAGGCATTGCCCTAGTTCTAATTATTGGATACGCTTTAAAAAGAAAACACCAGAGTAATTAAAGCTACGATTTAAGCTCAATTCAAATTAGAAAAAGGGAGAACTAGTTCTCCCTTTTTCTTTGTAGGATTCATCTTAGGAATTAAAAGAAAGTTCCGATATGAAAAGGCTCATGATTTAAATGCATATTTGGCAAACTGTTTTCTTTAAACCAAGGAGAAAGCATGAAACAAATCGTAAAAAATCAATCCCAATTTGAAGGTGGTTTTACCTTAATTGAGTTAATGGTTGTAGTCGCTATTATTGCAATTTTAGCTTCAATTGCAGTGCCACAATATCAAGAGTACATTGCAAGGGGAAGAGTTGCTGAGGGTATGAGTCTAGCTTCTAGCGCAAAAATTATTGTATCTGAGACCTATGCAGCAAATGGTCCAAGTTCTATGGTTGATGCAACAAAAAACTCGTTTAAATTTAAACCGACCAATAGTGTCAAAGAAATGACGATTGAAGATACTGGGGCAATTTTGATTGAATTTTCTGATGCCGTTGCACCTGTAGATAAAAACCTTTTAATACTTTATCCATCAAATAACCCGAGAGTAGAAACTGCTGCGGTTGATTTAGGAAATAAAAAACCTCTAGAACAATGGGGTGGTGCTTGGTCATGTAAAGGAAATGGCTCAACCTTATCTATTAAGTTATTACCCTCAGAATGTAGATAAAAAGATTCAAATTACCAAATCTTAGGGGAGCTAGTGATTGAATTAGGGCTAGCTCTTTTTGCATATAGAGATAAGATTTATAGCGATAAAAAATAAAAAAGATATCCCATGAATGAGGGAATTGTTGAAATTAAAAATTCTTGATTAAATGGCAAATGCAAAACATTACATACCAAATTAAGGATCAAATCTTAAACGAAACAAGCTATAAATTAATTAAAGCTTTTGATATGTTTGAACTGAGGAAATATACATCCTCGACTATGGTTGAAATTATAGAAACAGGAAGCCGAGAAAAGGCTTTATTAAACGCTCTAAATAAAATTTCAATTTATTTAAATAAAAATAACTTAAAAAGAGCAAGTTCTGAACAGGAAGCACTTCCGTATGTAATTATGCAACCATTAGAAAAGGAAAAATGGAGATTCGAGTTTTATTTACAAAATGAAAGCGATAAGTTAACAGATCAAATAACGGTTCAACAAGATATAAAAATAAATCGTTTTAATGAAAAATATTTCGCAACCATTAAACTTCCAGGCTTTTTTAGTAATGAAAGAATAATTGAACGAACCTTATTATTAAAATCATGGATAGCAAAAGAAAAATTACTTATCAATGAAGCCCCTAAAATTGCAAAATATAAATCATTTTGGGATTTCGCATTTATCGAAAAGAAAGAAATAATGATTGAAGTGAGAAGATAGTTCTAGATATCGCTATTTTCTAAATCACTAGTTAAAATAGTTAACTAGAATAATGTCAGAATCTGACCAACAAAGAAACCACTGGAGTAATTGAGTTAGTTTATTTTAGTTGGGAAGAAAATTTAATGAGTTCAGACAAAGATTTGAGTTCAAGTTTGCGCATCACCTCTTGCTTATATTGTTTAGTTGTCTCTAAAGAGATTCCTAAAGTTTGTGAAAGCTCAGAATTGCTATAACCCTTCTTTAAGAGTTCATAAACCTGACTTTCACGAGGCGATAGTTTTTTTAGAATAAAAGCTTTGTCTTTTTGAAAAATGATCTCTCGAATAAACGCCCTATCAAGTTCAATCCCCTTATTAATTGCTGTAAATAATTGATCACTATTAAAGGGTTTGATTAAAAAATCAATTGCCCCCTGCTTCATACTTTGAATAATTTGATAATCAGTACTCTCACCACTGATAAATATAAATGGTATGACACGATTAATTTCTAAAAGTGCCGATTGTAAGTTCACACCTGATAAGCCGGGCATTCGCATATCTGAAACAATTACTGCAGGTGCAAAGTTAAAAGGAGTGCTTAAAAACTCGAGAGGATTACTATACGAGTGAACAACGTAGCCAGCTAACTCTAAAAGAGACTTTAAATCAACACGTAAAAAATCGTCATCTTCTAATAAAACAACATGATTAGAATCACTTAAAAAGGATCTTTGATTAAGATCTGGGTTCATTCTATGTTTCCAATAACTATTAAATAAATCATTATTTCAATTTATGAGAATAATTGTTATCCCCTATTAGGGGGTGGTGTCAAAAATAGGAAATTTAATAAGGAACTTAGCACTGACACCAGGTGTATTTTGTAACTCAATACTTCCAAAATTCTTCTCAATGATAAACTTTGACAACCATAAACCGAACCCCATTCCTTCTTTTTTAGTGGTTCGAAAGGGCTCAAAAATTGTTCCCACAATTTCTATTGGTAATCCTCCCGCATTGTCCAATATGGATAACACGATAAAATTTCCCTCAACTAGAGTATTAATAGTAATTTCAGCATCAATATTATCTGATTTTTGAATAGCTTGAATTGCATTATTTAATAAATTTAACAGCACCTGCTGTAACTCTTGGGGATTGGCTGTAATTGGGGGTATCGAATAATCAAAATGTAAATTGAGATGAATATTTTCTTTACTTACCAGCGAGCTTACTAAGTCTAAACAAATTTTAATAATATCATTCAGATTTAATTGAATGAGTTCTTGTTTGTTAGAGAATAAGTTTTTTAAAGCCTTTAAAGTAGATCCGGCTCTTTGATTATCGCGTAAAATTTTTGTAACGGTGTATTCAATATCACCTGAAAATAATTTTTGTGCATTTAGCTGGAGTTTCAAAATTTCAGCATTAGTTTGAATACTAGCCAAGGGATGACTCAGTTCGTGAGCTATGGATGCTGACAGGGCTCCTGAAACAATAAATTTATTTGATTTTTGAATCGCATCAGTGAGTGCAGTTTGCTGAATCAATAAATTTTTAATCAGAATATTCTCATCATTAGTTCGAATTGATAGCTCGTAAACCTCTTCCAATAAAAAAGCATTAATAAATACAAAAATAATTAAGTCCGCAGTTAATAATGAGCCTTTAAGAACAAAGAAAGGTATTGCGTTAAATGCTAGATTAAATGACTTAAATTCGGGATTAAATGAAGAGTATATTAAAAATAAAAGTACAAATAACAGTACAGTTGTTTCAACAATAACTGCTAGAAAAGCCCAGTTGATGAAAGAATTTTTATTAGACTTTTTTAATAAATAAATTTCGTGAAAGACCCAATAGCAACCCATAAAATGAATAACGATTGCAAAAATAACTAAATGAGTTAAATTGCTAATAAATAATGAGGTTAAGAAGAAAAGGAATAGTAAGCCTAAGATAATGCGAATAAATTTTTTCGTATCAAGAGTGTCAAATTTTGTGTGAACGTTCTTAAAAAAAATCGCAAGACTAGCCCTAGAGCCGAAGTAAAGTATTGCATTAACAATAAATAAATTACTAGAAAAGGGAGAAGCAATAACGTCAGATTTTTCAAAAATAAAAGATGAAACACGAATAATAATTAATAAAAAGTTAAAAACTAAGGAAAGCAGAAGGAAATTACTTATTTCTTTTATGTAAGAATTCTTTTTTCGAGTATGCAGCAAACTCACTAAAAGCGTAGTCAAAAAAAGTGATACGGCTACGTTAAAAAGTAAGATGGCGAGAAGCATTCAATTTTCTTAGTGTGAATTCAGTTTAAAGGACAAAATATTTTGCTATTCAAGGTGAGAATTAAAAGTCTGATTAAATGATCTTCCAATCCCCAGATTTACCACCACTTTTTTCAAGTAACTTCACATCACCCATTACCATTCCACGGTCAACAGCTTTGCACATATCGTAGATTGTCAGTAGTGAAATTTGGACTGCGGTGAGCGCCTCCATTTCAACCCCTGTTTGACCAATAGTTTGAGCTTTGGCATTACATCGAACTGAGCATTGTTCTAGTAAAATTTCGAAATCAACCGTAACATTAGTTAAATTGATTGGGTGACATAGGGGAATCAATGAACTTGTTTGCTTGGCAGCCATAATGCCGGCGATTCTAGCAATTCCAAGAACATCCCCCTTTTTGTGATTTCCTGCAATAATCAAATCTAAGGTATTTTGCAGCATTGTAATTTGACCAGTAGCAACAGCTATACGAGTACTTGGAGTTTTGGTGCCAACATCTACCATATGGGCGTCACCAGTTTGATTAAAGTGAGTAAGCATTATCGATTAGGATCTTCGTATAAAAATTAAGATGATGAAAAATTGTGTAATTTACTTAGTTATTAATAGTGTATTGTTTATCCAACTACTTTACCCTATTGTTGCCTATAGTCAAAATCAAGTAACAATTCAAAGTCCCAATAATACGATAAATTCAAAAACAGTAGAACCTGAATTAGGCGGGAGCCTGCCGATTCTTCTCCCTGATCTTGGGGATAATTCATCCGGTAATCTATCTGAAATAGATGAAAAAAAATTGGGTGAAAAAATTATCAGAGAAATTCGGAAAGATCCGGATTATTCCAATAATTGGTTAATGTACGATTACATTAATCAATTAGGACAAAGCCTAGTGAGTAGTGCAAGAAGTCAAAAAATTTCAGGTGCCGACGCTTCAGGCCCATTTGCACCCAGCTTTGAGTTCTTCGTAGTCAGAGATAAAACCATTAACGCATTTGCCTTACCAGGTGGATACATTGGTATCCACACGGGCCTTCTAGGCCTAGCTGAAAGCGAGTCAGAGTTTGCCTCAGTTCTTGGACATGAAATTGGTCACGTAACTCAAAAGCATATTGCCAGAGGCATGGGCTTTGGTCGGGAAAGCTCTACACTTATTTTGGCAGCAATGCTTCTAGCCGCCCTGGCTGTGAAAAATAATCCTAATGCTGCTCAAGGTATGGCAGTAGGGGGGCAGGCTTTAGCAATTCAAAATCAATTGTCCTATTCGAGAAGTGCAGAAAGAGAAGCGGATCGAATCGGCTTTCAAATTTTGCAAGCGAGCGGATTTGACGTAAGTGGTATGCCTGGCTTTTTCCAGAAGATGCAAAAAGCAACCAGTATTTCAGATAGTGGAATACCTGCCTACGTCCGCACTCATCCCCTATCCTTAGAGCGTGCAGCAGATATGCAAAATCGCATACGCGATCAGGAGCCGGGAAAGCCTAATATTTCAATCGAATTCTATCTTGCACAAACTTTAGCAAAAATTGAACAAGAGGGAGGACCCTCTGAGATTGTAGAGACGAAACAATTCTTTCAAGAACAAACTAATTCGAAGTCCTTGATAAAAAATATGCAAGGGTATTATGGTTTAGCTAATTTAGCATTAGCAGAAAAAAAGAGTCAAGAAGCCACATTACTACTGAAAAAAAGCCGAGAGTTTGCTAATAGTATTGAACAGAGTAATCTTCAATTAAAAAAATCAACTATATTTTTTGAAATTACTGGCATTCAAATTGCAATGCTACAAGGGAACTTCAATCAAGTCTCAAGTACAACCCAGTCATTATTAAAAACCTATTCGAACTATCGATCTGTAAATGTCCTTTATATCGAGTCTCTGCTTTCAGGGGGTAAAAATAAAGAAGCAATGACTTGGTTAGAGAATAAGACAAAATCAGATAAATCTGATTCATTATGGTGGAATTACCTAGCAAAAATATATCAACAGGAAAACAAGTTAGCGCTTTATCATGCCACCGTGGCGGAAAAGTATGTTGCAGAAGGCGCTTTACCAGCAGCTATTCAGCAATTGAAAATAGCCAGTGAAATGAGCGGAAATAATTTTTACCAATCGTCAGAGTTAGAAGCTAGGAAGAGGCAAATCGAAATGCTTTATAAAGAGGACCTCATAGAAAGCGGTCGATTAGAAAGACGACCCTAAGCGGGAATTGGTGTTTGTTTGAAATGAAATTCTTTAGCCACATCGTGGCCAATAATCGGCTCAATTGGGATGTCTAAACTCCTCCATTTAAAAACTCCAATCACTCCACAGTTAGCAATATTCATTTGACTTAATTCGGAAAAAATATTTAAATCATGATCATGTAATAGTGCGATAGATCGAATTTGAGTTTCAGTAAAACTCAATTGAGAGGTGTTCGAGCATTGTATGATGGAAGCAATAAATTCTAAAAGAATATTCCCTTTTTCATCCAAAAAACATCGAGTAGGATGAATTTCCTGAGATAGGTGATTTTGTAACACCCAATCATATTGTTGACTTGGAATGAACCGAACAACGTAAGGACAGTAAGCTAAGCTCAGATAAACCCTTTGGGGGCCATTTTGAAAAAAGTACTGATTGTGCGGATCGATGTATATATTTTTCCGAATCGAATCGCACATCCCAGCATGTTTAATGAGCTCACCTGGCAAATGATGCTTTTGAGAATATTCATTACGAATCCGAAAAGACCCGCGACGATCTAAAAAAAGCCAACCATAGCAATAGGGAACATCAGGCCATTTTGCAATCGCGGAGATGGTGGACTGATCCACTATTAATGAAATCCGTGGTCACCAGATAAGACCGGTGATGTAATTAACTGGCTATCGACAATACTTGTATGCATATGAGCAATTCTCCAACCCATTGCTCCTTGAACTAAGATAATCGTCATGTGGATAAAAAATTTAGGATCCACAGAGGAATCATTAAAACGAACAGCCTCAGTGCTATCCACAAAGGTGGTTCCTAAATAGGAATGGCTCGTGGAGGTAATCGTATCAAGATTTAATGATCGACCCATTAAGTCTTTAAATCCTTCGCGTAATTCACTGTGACCGTTAAGTCGAACACCGTCCGGTAAGATGCACGTAATAGTGTCTTCGTCGAACCACAAGGACAGAGCAGTCTCCAAATCACCTTCGCGTAATGCAAGATACCAATTCTCTAAGACTTCATCCACATCATGAAACAAGCGAGTTTGGCGAAACATATCTTATCCTTCAGTGGCTAAAGCAATATTAAATTGTTTAAAAACAGAATCAGGTGAAATTTGAACTAAACAGTTAGTATGTCCAAGGGGACATTTTCTTTGGTGACAAGGACTGCAGTCAAGCCCTAAATACATAATAGAGGCTTTTTTTGAAAGGGGAGGGGTATGTGATGGGTCGCTAGAGCCAAAGATTGCAATTTGAGGAATTTGTAAGGCGGCACCAATGTGCATCATTCCGGAGTCATTCGAAATCAAACCCTTGGCCATACTCAATAGCCCCATGGCTTCAATCAGGGGTATTTTTCCACAAAGATTTTGGATACGAGACAAATGCTGCGAATGTAATCCATAGAGAATTTGATCCGCAATGCTTGAATCTTTCTTGCTGCCCAAAATTAAAATACCAGAATCTTTATATTGATCAAGGAGTAGATTCGCCACATTCCCAAAGTGCTTTGATGGCCATTGTTTGGCGGGACCAAATTCGGCCCCTGGTGCCAAAATAAAAAAACGTGAACAATTTGGTAGGTAATTGGCTAAAACTTGTTTAGAGGCAATCAAAATATGAGGTTTGATTGTCAGATGTGGAGTAAATTGATCTGATAGGTTGTTGGAATCGACCGATAATTTCTCTGATGCAAGAGATAAATAATGACCCACCATAGAGGGACGACTCGTTCTATCCGGATTAGGTAAGGCACGACTAAGGAAAATAGTTCTCGATTCACCAACGTATGCAATTTTTTTGGAAATACCAGCAAAGATAGGAATAATTAAAGATTTCCAACTATTGGGGAGAATGTAACAAGAGCTGTAGCCAGATTTTTTAAGAAGTCGGCTTATCTTCCAACGAAGAGGTAATTGTAGTTTGCCATGCAAGAAGTTGCCACTGATTACCTGATTTACATCTTCGCAAGCTTCATAAACTGGAGCTACCCAAGGCGTAACCAAAACATCAATTTGACAATCAGAATCTTTAATTTTTTTTATTAATGGAAGTGACATTACAGCATCGCCGATCCAATTTGGGGCGATGATCAAAACGCGTTGTTTTGACAATTTAATGACCTACTTTAACGCCAGCTTTCAAGCGATATGAAGCGCCACAGTATGGACACTTCGCTTCTCCAGTATGGCCTATATCCAAAAAAACCTTTGGATGTAAGTTCCAAACTGGAGTTTGGTTCATAGGACAGTGCAAAGGTAAATCACTGTTAGTCACTTCAATAGGAGTAGTATTTTTGATCATCTTAATTATTTAGACCATCGTTAACCAAGAACGATATTGGTCGTTTTTACCTTTTACGATATCAAAAAACAGAGATTGAATTTTTTCTGTCATTGGACCACGTCCACCGTTACCAATAATTCGGTCATCTAGCTCACGAATTGGCGTCACTTCAGCCGCTGTTCCAGTGAAGAAAGCTTCATCTGCACAGTACATTTCATCGCGCGTAATACGCTTTTCTTTAACTGTAATTCCCAAATCAGTCGCAATCTTAATGATGGCGTCACGGGTGATTCCAGCGAGACAACTTGCTAAGTCAGGGGTAATCAACACTCCATCACTCACAATAAAAACATTTTCCCCAGATCCTTCTGACACATATCCATCTGTATCCAATAACAAAGCTTCATCATATCCGTGAGCGGTGACTTCTTGGTTAGCTAGGATTGAATTGATGTAATAACCGGAGGCCTTTGCTCTAACTAAGGAGACATTCACATGATGCCGACTAAAAGAAGAGGTCTTTACCCGAATACCTTTGTTCAGGCCATCTTCCCCTAGGTAGGCGCCCCATTTCCATGCAGAAATAGACATATTGATGGTATTACCCTTCGGGGAAATACCAAGCTTTTCAGAACCAATCCAAGCAAGTGGTCTTAAATAACAGGAACTTAAATCATTTGCTCTAATTACCTCTAACTGAGCAGCAATAATTTCCTCTTGGGTATACGGTAACTGCATTTGAAAGATTTTTGCTGAGTTAAATAGCCGTTTAGTATGTTGATCTAAACGAAAAACTGCAGGTCCAGCGTCGGTCTCGTAACATCTGACGCCTTCAAATACTGCCATTCCATAGTGAAGGCTATGGGTTAAAACGTGAATGTTCGCCTCACGCCAAGGAACAAGTTTGCCATCAAACCAAATAAACCCATCACGATCAGACATTGACATAATATTTACCAAGATTTTGTTATATATCTTACTATTGTAAAACAGTGCTAATTGGATTGCTAAATTTCAATAAAAGTTAAATTCTGCCTAAGGTTTCATTGAAAAGTTGTAAGATGGCAATTAGATTAAAATTATACATTTCCGATTCTTCTCCAAATAAAAACTATGCCAAATTCAACTTTTCCTAAGTTCAATCGATTATCCGATTTAGTTGCAAATCATCAAATTAAGGGAAAAAGGGTCTTTATTCGAGCAGATTTAAATGTTCCACAAGACTTAACTGGAAAAATTACAGAAGATACTCGCATCAAAGCTTCCATTCCAGCGATTCAAGCTTGTCTCAATGAGGGTGCCGCAGTAATGGTAACCTCTCATCTCGGGCGCCCTACCGAAGGAGCTTTAAAGCCGGAGGATTCATTAGGACCGGTGGCTGATCGACTTGCCGAGTTACTTGGCCGCAAGGTTGCGTTAATAACTGACTGGGTAGACGGTAATTTTGAAGTCAATCCTGGCGAAGTTGTACTACTTGAAAATTGTCGTGGGAACATTGGTGAGAAAAAAGATAACGAAGACTTAGCAAAGAAAATGGCTTTACTCTGTGATGTTTATGTTAACGATGCTTTTGGCACAGCTCATCGTGCGGAAGCTACCACCCATGGCATGGCTAAATTTGCACCTTTGAGCTGCGCAGGCCCTTTGATGGAAGCTGAGATAGATGCTTTAGCAAAGGCACTGAATGAGCCTAAAAGGCCTCTGGTTGCAATTGTTGCTGGCTCTAAAGTATCTTCTAAGCTGACCATATTAAAATCTCTTTCAACCAAGGTTGATCAGTTAATTGTGGGCGGGGGCATTGCCAATACATTTATGCTAGCAGCTGGCATTAATATCGGTAAATCTTTAGCAGAAACAGATTTAGTTGGTGAAGCAAAGGCGATTATGCAGATGATGGCTGAGCGGGGGGCTAGCGTCCCGATTCCACAAGATGTTGTAGTGGCGAATGAGCTTTCACCTTTAGCCCGAGCCAATATTGTGGCCGCATCTGATGTTGCAAGTGATGACATGATTTTAGATATTGGACCTAAATTTGCGGCTGAATTATCTTCAATAATTGCTCATGCGGGAACAATTGTCTGGAATGGACCGGTCGGAGTTTTCGAAATTGATCAGTTTGGTGGTGGCACTAAAATGCTCGCTGCAGCAGTTGCACATAGTCCAGGTTTTTCAATTGCCGGTGGCGGTGATACTTTAGCCGCAATTGCAAAGTATGGGATCGAAAAGCAAGTTGATTATATTTCTACTGGGGGAGGGGCTTTTTTAGAGTTTTTAGAAGGAAAAACCTTACCAGCAATTCAAATTTTACAAGAAAGGGTTTCAGTTTGAAACTTAACCGAGCTACAAAAATTGTTGCAACTTTAGGACCAGCTTCCAGCGATAGGGATGTTCTGAAACAAATGCTTCTAGCCGGGGTTGATGTTGTTCGGCTCAATTTTTCGCATGGTGTGGCAGAAGATCATCGCCAACGTGCAAATTTAATCCGCTCACTTTCTAAAGAAATTGATCGTGAAATTGCCATCATGGCAGATTTACAAGGTCCTAAAATCCGCGTTGGTAAATTCTTAAATGGGAAAATACAACTTGAGCAAGGTCGAGAGTTTATCCTTGATGCCGATTGTAAATTGGGTGATGAGCTACGCGTAGGACTTGATTACAAAGATCTACCCAAAGATGTTCATGCGGGGGACTTACTGCTATTAAATGATGGCTTAATCGTTTTAAAGGTTCAAAAAGTAGTTGGGGTCTGTATTCACACGCTGGTTGAGATGGGTGGTGAACTTTCTAATAACAAGGGAATTAATCGAGCTGGTGGTGGTTTGACAGCGCCAGCACTCACCGAAAAAGATAAAGAAGATTTGGTGACGGCTATTGAGATGGATGTTGATTACATTGCGATTAGTTTTCCTAAAAATGCAGATGATATGCATTTCGCAAGATCTCTAGCGAATGTAGTTGCCCAGCCCTTGAATAAAGAGATTCGCTTAATTGCGAAGATTGAAAGAGCGGAAGCAATTATGCCAGGCGTTTTAGAGGGGATCATCGATGCCTCCGATGGAATCATGGTTGCACGGGGTGATTTAGCTGTCGAGGTAGGTAATGCAGCTGTGCCTGCTTTACAAAAGCGAATGATTTTTCTTGCCAATAAACAAGATAAATTTGTGATCACTGCTACCCAAATGATGGAGTCGATGATTAATAGTCCGATTCCTACTAGGGCAGAGGTCAGTGATGTGGCCAATGCTGTCTTAGATGGCACCGATGCGGTGATGTTGTCAGCAGAAACAGCTGCCGGACAATATCCCGTGAAAACTGTAGAACAAATGTCAGCTATTTGTTTGGAAGCAGAAAAGTCACAACATGTTAGTTTAGACGCGGATTTTTTAGATCAAACCTTTACTCGAATCGATCAATCCATTGCTTTAGGGGCCCTTTTTACCTCTTTTCATTTAAAAGTGAAAGCAATTGCAGCTTTGACTGAGTCAGGATCTACTGTTTTGTGGATGAGTCGCCATAAAATTGATATTCCTATTTTTGCATTGACACAAAAAGTCAAAACCCAAAGAGCACTTTGTATGTATCGAAATGTGATTCCTCTTCACTTAGAAATAAGTAGTAATCGGGATGTGGCGTTGCATCAAGTAGAACATCTTTTGAGCTCAAAGGGCGTCGTAGAGTCTGGCGATATGGTTACATTAACGATCGGGGAACCGATGGGACAACCTGGTGGAACAAATACACTTAAAATTATCAAAGTGAAATAATTAATTTGGAGAAATTATGCCTTTAGTATCAATGAGACAACTTTTAGATCACGCAGCAGAGTTTGGCTACGGACTACCAGCTTTTAACGTCAATAATCTGGAACAAGTTCAAGCCATCATGTCAGCGGCTGATGAAGTTGGTGCCCCAGTAATCATGCAAGCATCAGCTGGCGCCAGAAAATATGCTGGAGAATCTTTCCTAAGACATTTAATAGAAGCTGCGGTAGAAGCCTATCCTCATGTCCCTTTAGTAATGCATCAAGATCATGGCCAAAGTCCAGCAGTATGTATGGCCGCAATTAAAAGTGGTTTTACTAGCGTCATGATGGATGGGTCTTTAATGGCAGATGGTAAATCCGTCGCTCCTTATGAATATAATTTGGCGGTTTCTAAGGAAGTTGTGAAGTTTTCTCATTCTATTGGCGTTACTGTCGAAGCAGAATTAGGCGTCCTCGGCTCACTCGAAACGATGATGGGTGACAAAGAAGATGGTCACGGCGCAGAAGGAACAATGACGCGTGAGCAACTTTTAACAGACGTTGAGCAAGCAGCTGATTTTGTGAGTCAAACGCAGTGCGATGCCTTAGCAATTGCAATTGGAACAAGTCATGGAGCTTATAAGTTTAGTAAAAAGCCAACTGGAGATACCTTGGCAATTGCGCGTATCCGGGAAATTCATGCTCGCATTCCTAATACGCATTTGGTGATGCATGGTTCTTCAAGTGTGCCACAGGAGTTACTAGCTGAAATTCGTGAATTCGGTGGAGATATGAAAGAAACTTATGGGGTACCTGTTGAAGAAATTCAAGAGGGAATCCGTAATGGTGTTCGCAAGATCAACATTGATACTGATATTCGTCTAGCTATGACTGGTGCAATTCGCCGTTATTTATTTGAAAATCCTGGAAAATTTGATCCGCGTGATTATCTCAAACCAGCTAGAGAGGCTGCGAAACAAATATGCTTGGCTAGATATATTGCCTTTGGTTGCGAGGGACAGGCTGGCAAAATTAAACCGATTTCACTCGATAAAATGGTTCAAAGATATAACTCTGGAGAACTTACTCAGGTTGTACGTTAATGAGCGCTTTATTTGAAACTTCGATTAAATCCTTGCCGCAGATCTCAAAAGGTAAAGTGAGGGACATTTACGCTGTTGGAGATGATCGATTGCTGATGGTCACCACAGATCGTCTATCAGCATTTGATGTGGTAATGCAGGATCCTATTCCTGGAAAAGGTATAGTCCTCAATCAGATGGCTAATTTTTGGTTTGAAAAACTTGCCTGGATTATTCCTAATCACTTAACTGGGATTACTCCAGAGTCAGTAGTGAGTCCAGATGAGGTGAATCAAGTGCTAGGACGAGCCATCGTAACCAAAAGATTAAAACCGATTATGGTAGAGGCTGTTGTAAGGGGTTATTTATCAGGTAGTGGTTGGAAAGATTATCAAGCTACAGGTTCAGTCTGTGGAGTCACCTTACCTGTTGGACTACAAAATTCCGAGAAGTTACCAGAACCAATCTTTACACCTGCTGCAAAGGCAGATGTTGGAGATCACGATGAGAATATTTCCTACGCTCAAGTGGTAGATAAAATAGGTTCTGAACTAGCAGCCAAAATAAAAGAAGTAAGTATTCGCTTATACGTAGAGGCTTCTAAATACGCTGCTACGAAAGGTATTATTATTGCTGACACTAAATTTGAGTTCGGTTTAGATGAGGCCGGACAATTAGTTCTAATGGATGAGATTTTGACGGCGGATTCTTCAAGATTTTGGCCAGCAAGTTCTTATGTAGTAGGCGAAAACCCGCCATCCTATGACAAACAGTTTGTGAGAGATTGGCTAGAACAGGTCTTGATAAACGGTAGTCATTGGGACAAAAAAGCACCTGCACCGAAGTTGCCACAAGAAGTAATCGAGAAAACTGCTCAAAAATATCAAGAAGCATTGGATGTGCTAACGCATTAATAGCGAATGAATGAAGTATTCAGTTAGAATAGTAGGCTTCTATTCAGATTACTGAGGATCGAGTCCCATGACAGATACGATGATAAAAGACATGCCCCCCGTTAAAGTTGGGGTAGTCATGGGCTCAAATTCTGATTGGGAAGTCATGTCAGAGGCTTCTAAAATTCTTCAAGAGTTCAACATTCCACACGAATGTAAGGTTTTATCTGCTCACAGAATGCCTGATGAGATGTTTTCTTATGCTGAAGAAGCTAAAGAAAGAGGACTTCTTGCAATTATTGCAGGAGCTGGTGGAGCTGCCCACTTACCTGGTATGTTGGCCGCCAAGACCATTGTGCCTGTATATGGCGTACCAGTTCCCAGTAAATATCTGAGGGGTCAAGATTCTTTATATTCTATTGTGCAAATGCCCAAAGGTATCCCGGTTGCAACTTTTGCCATTGGGGAAGCTGGAGCCGCGAATGCCGCTTTACATGTGGTAGCGATGTTAGCTCTAAGTAATTCTGAGCTGGCAAATCAACTGGTTGACTTTAGAACTGCCCAGTCTGATAAAGCTCGTGCAATGCAATTAAATTAACATTCGTTTTCTTTTTTCAATGAATCCTTTTTTTCCCCCTAGTTGGCTTGGCATTTTAGGTGGCGGTCAGTTAGGCCGTTACTTTTCTCAAGCGGCCCAAGATTTAGGCTATCCAGTTTGCGTTCTTGACCCAGATGAAGATAGCCCAGCAGGTAAGATTGCTCAAAAGTTTATTCGGGCAGATTATTTGAATGAGGTTGGATTGGCTGAGTTTGCAAAAACTTGTGTTGCTGCGAGCACGGAGTTTGAGAATGTGCCTGCAAAAGTCTTAGATTGGTTAATTGAACAAAATGTTTATGTCGCCCCAATCAGCCAGCCAGTATCTATTGCCCAAAATCGAACTGCTGAAAAGGCTTTTTTAAGTAACTGTGCAAATAAAACGGGGATTCAGACGGCCCCCTATTGCCTTATTACGCGTCTAGAGGATTGTAAGAGTATTGCAACCGAAATGTTCCCAGCTATTTTAAAAACTACCAGATTAGGATATGACGGTAAGGGTCAAAAGACTGTAAAAGGCTCCCAAGAGTTAGAAAATGCATGGGTTGAACTAGGTCAGGTTGAGTGCATTTTAGAGAAAAAACTTAATCTTGCTTTTGAGGTATCTGCCATTGTGGCCAGAGCCTTTGATAATGAGGTTGCTATCTTTCCGATTGCGCAAAATGAACACAGAAATGGCATTCTTCATTTAAGTATTGTACCGGCCCCGTCATTAACTGAAGAGCAGAAAAATGAAATCTTAGAGGCCACTAAAATAATTATCCGCGAATTGGACTATGTTGGAGTTTTATGCGTTGAGTATTTTGTTTTAGGGGATGGTACCTTGATTGTGAATGAAATCGCCCCTAGACCTCATAATTCAGGCCATCATACTTTAGACTCCTGTTTTACCAGTCAGTTTGAACAACAAGTGAGGACTTTAGCCAGATTACCACTTGGAAAAACAGACTTAATACAACCCGTAGTGATGTTAAATTTACTAGGTGATATCTGGTTTGATAAAAACAATCAAATGATTCAACCTGCTTGGGATAAAGTCCTATCTATACCAAGTGCTAAATTACATCTATACGGCAAGACTGAGCCAAAATTGGCTAGAAAAATGGGACATATTAATTTTTTAGCTGACAATATTGAGTCAGCCAAGTCAGACGCAATCCTTGCAATGGAAATTTTAGGTATTCCAATAGAATGAATATTGAAATAATTGGTTACACATCAATTGATATTTCAAAAAGTGTAGATCACCTAAAGCATGATGGATTGATTGGCTTTCCAACTGAAACAGTGTATGGATTAGGTGCAAGAGCAGACCATCCTAAAGCCGTTGAAAAAATATTTCAGTTAAAAGGCCGCCCATCAAATCACCCTTTAATTGTGCATATTCCTCCAGCAAAAGAAAACACGGATTTTCATTGGCTGAACCAGTTTGAACCATGGGCTAGAGACATCCCTAACGAGGCTTTACGTTTAGCCCAAGCTTTTTGGCCAGGCCCTTTAACCATGATTCTTCAGAAAGCCAAAGGTGTTATTAAAGAAGTAACTGGTGGTAATGAGACCGTTGGATTAAGATGCCCTAATCAAAAAACTGCCATAGAAATATTAAAAGAATTAGGCACTGGTATTGCTGCACCATCAGCAAATCGATTCGGTAAAATTTCTCCAACCAATGCGCAGCATGTTTATGAAGAATTTAGTCCGATAACTCGTTCATTTTCAAATGAGTTTGATCTTGTCATTGTTGATGCTGGCGATTGTGAGATAGGTATTGAGTCGACCATTATTGATCTGACAAATATCGATACTCATGGTCTCAGGATTTTGCGTCCTGGGATGATTACTGTGAAAGATATTGAGGATAAAACGGGTCTTCTAGTAGGAAAAGTAATTGATAAACTGGTGGCACATTCTGGCAGTCATTTAGCACATTATGCCCCGATGACACCATTAAAAATCATAGAGCAGCCCTTAGTAGGGATGGTTTTTGAGCAAAATGAAAATAGTATTTGGCTGAGTATGATGGATGAGGATTTAACAAGTTTACAAAACATTCAGGTTCGCCCAATACCGAGTAATCCCAAAGACTTAGCTAAAATAATTTATGGTCTGTTAAGAGAACTGGATAAAAAATCCTATCAAACTATTTACATTCGAGCTTTACCATTAGATAGTCAATGGGATGCAATTAGAGACCGATTAAAGCGGGCCGCTAAGGGATCTGGGAAGTCTTAGTATCGGCAGAGATTTTCAGTGGACCATCTTCAGACAGCCAAACGATTAAGGCGTCATTCACAATGTTTAATCCTTCATTGGCTTTGATATGATTCACCATGCTAGAAATTGCGTATATTTTTCCGCTTTTACTCACCACAAATCCAGCGATTGAACGCACATTACGAAGCGAACCAGTTTTTATATAAGCACCACTTTGTTGGAGTTTTTCAGGTAATGGAACGGTGCTTTGTGAGGTATTTTTTTGCAAAACGTTATTGACGAAATTTTTGAATTGATTAACTAAGCGATGGCGCATCGTGCCATCAACGCCAGCAATGGGTAAAGAATTAATAAAAATATCGTTATGTTTCGAGGTGGCGGCATATCTCAGTAAATCGTTCATATGTTGAGACGATATTCTTTCAATGTCAGATAAACCTGAGCCATTTTCCAATATCAATTCTGACATATTAAATTGATGTTCCTTTAGCCATTTTTGTGTTTGAGAAATTGCGTCAAGCGTCGATACTTGTAATTTATTATTCTCTAATGCCGGAGTTAAAAAAATATGCCGAGCCATGACGTTATTAGAAAACTTATTGGTATCAACCACAGCTTCATTTAACGATGTACCGGCAAACTCTAAAATAAGCGGCGTATCATTTGGAACTTTATTGTTTTGGAAGTTTGGTTTTTTTAGCCATGTCCCACCTACTGACTCCCAGACGGAAATAAAGCCCATTTTGAAAAATTGATCATTGGGAATTGATACGATATTGAACAATACATCATTACATTTACTTGGTAGTTTTCCATCAAAATTTGCAGTCCATTGTTCATCATCTTCTTGAAATAAGGAAAGCTTAATATTTTTTCTCCAGTCGATACAATCGCCTTGAAAAATTTTAAGGCGATTATTTACCTTAAAATTAGCGAGCAAGGGAGTGTAAGAAATAGCTACATTTTTTTTAGTTGCACTTAGGTGAAAAGAAATGGTTTGAAACGAATACAACAAAGGATTTGGAGAAACATTATAAGATTTAGATTCTTCGCCATCATTGGGAGCAGATTCTTTTACTGAAGGGTTATAGGCGGTCATATCCAAGCTGATGTCAGCATTGATTTTGTTTACACCTAGACTTTTTAATTGCTCCATTAGCTTGACTAAACTTTCTGGCACCATTTTGGGGTCGCCAAATCCTTTAACATAAAGCTGCCCTTCTAAAACGCCACGATCAATCTTACCTTTTAAATAAAGCTTGGTTTTGAAGCGATACTCAGGCCCTAATTGATCCAATGCACTAATCGTGGTCAATAGTTTGATTGTGGAAGCAGGGTTCATTGGTAAGTCAGCATTCCAACCGATAGAATGAAAGTGTTTAGTACTATCATCGGGGTTGAGTAATGTGACAGAAAAAGCAAAAGAATCGCTAGGTATATTCTTACTGACTAAGACTTTTTGAACTTCAGGGGGAATAAAGTCATCCCGTGAGAAAGCGTTGAGAGAGTAGGAGGCAACGAGAAGGCCTACCCCAATTATTAATTGAAATGACCGATGGATGTAATTAAACTTTAAAAAATTGAGCATTAGAAACAAATCTGCAATCGAGCATCGTTAAACTAAGATTTCATTTAAGCATAAATTCAAAATCATTTTCAAAAGTTTGAAATAAGGTCTTTAATAGAAGACAAAAAGATAGGAGACAATTGTTGAATAAACTAAACCTAGCCCAAGAGATTGCTATCGGAGCAGATATTCCTTTATCAAAAGGTGAGCTTGTTTTGCAGGTGTTATTAAGAAATATTGAAACTACTTTAGTTGGTGGAGAGTCTATCCAAATAGCAGGTTTTGGAACTTTTTCAGTAAAACATCGCTCCGCCAGGCAAGGGCGCAATCCAAAGACAGGAGAAATCATTCAAATTGAGTCTTCAAATGTCATTAAATTCTCTCCGGGTAAAGGCTTTAAAGAGGTTCTAAATACCAATGAACAGTAATTGTTTACAATTGGAAGGATTCTTTGAAGGAGATTTAACTTGAGCGCGATTACCAATATTGAAGATTTAAGAGTTCTCCACGAAAAACGTGCACCGCGCATGTTTTATGATTATGTTGACTCTGGCTCATGGACGCAAAGCACTTATCGAGCAAATGAATCTGATTTTCAATCGATTAAATTTCGTCAACGCGTTGCTATCAATATGGCTAACCGCTCGATCAAATCAACAATGTTAGGGCAAGAGGTTGCTATGCCGGTAGCTTTAGCTCCCGTTGGAATGACTGGGATGCAATTTGCGGATGGAGAGATTCAGGCTGCAAATGCTGCTAAAAAGTTTGGAGTTCCTTATTGTTTATCAACGATGAGTATTTGTTCTATCGAAGAGGTTTACAGGAGAACGCAAGCACCATTTTGGTTCCAGTTGTATGTGATGAAAGACAAACGATTTGTTTCAGCTTTAATAGAGAGAGCCCGAGCTGCAAATTGTTCTGCTTTAGTAATAACTTTAGATTTACAAATTTTAGGACAGCGTCATAAAGATATTAAGAATGGTTTATCTGCTCCTCCAAAACCTACAATTAAAAATTTACTAAATTTAATGACTAAACCATCCTGGTGTTTAGGAATGTTAGGTACAAAAAACCGTGATTTTGGTAATATCGTTGGGCATGTTCAAGGTGTTGATAATATGTCTTCATTGAGTGCTTGGACCGCAGGTCAATTTGATCCTTCATTAGACTGGTCAGAGGTAGAAGCAATCAAAAAGCAATGGGGTGGAAAAGTGATCCTCAAAGGTATTATGGATGCAGAAGATGCCGTTTTAGCTAAAAATGTTGGTGCTGATGCCATTATTGTTTCTAATCATGGCGGTCGTCAATTAGATGGTGCTCCATCCACAATTGCAGCATTACCTTCTATTATTCAAGCCGTTGGAAATGATATTGAAGTATGGCTAGATAGTGGAATACGTTCCGGTCAAGATGTTATTAAGGCCCTCGCTTTAGGGGCCAAAGGAACACTCATTGGTCGTTCTTATATTTATGGTTTGGGAGCCATGGGTGAGGTTGGAGTAACTAAGTCATTAGAAATTATTGCTAATGAATTAGACCTTACCATGGCTTTTTGCGGACTAAGAGATGTCAAGCAAGTGGATTCAAAAATCTTGTTAAATGGCAGTTATTAATTAACGCCCTCCAGATACATCAATCAGGGCGCCATGAACATAGCTCGATTGGTCTGAACACAACCAAAGAACCGTTTGGGCCACTTCCGTTGGCTCTCCAATCCTAGCCATGGGAACACCTGCACCCCATTTTTCAATCACTTCACGGCCGCCATGTAAGTCATGAATGCTAGTGCCAATGAGTCCAGGACGAACAGCGTTCACGCGAATACCAACATTACCAACTTCCTTTGCTAAACCCATTAAAAATCCGTCCACAGCCGCTTTTGAGGCTGCGTAATGAATTTCTTGGGCAATTCCACCAGTTCTTGCGGCAACGGATGACATGAGAACAATTCTGCCACCTGTTCCACCTAATGCTGTAGACATTCTTTTAATTGCTTCTCTTGTTGAAATCATTAGACCGATGACATTAATATCAAATAACTCTCTCAGCTGGGCAAAGGTAGTTTCAGTTACTGGATTTTGTCCACCGATAATTCCAGCATTTGCAACAAAAGCATCAAGCTTTCCATATTGATCTACATCTTTAAATAATCGAACAATTTCATCCTCTTTAGAGCAGTCAGCTTGAATTGCAACGGCGCTACCACCTGCACTAATAATTTGTTCGACGACACCTTCGGCCTCCTTAGCGCCTCTTGTATAGTTAACGACAACAAAGTATCCTTGTTTTGCAGCTCCTTTTGCAATTTCAGCACCAATTCCCCTACTTCCACCAGTAATGAGCATGACTTTTTGATTCATATTGTCTCCTTTTTAATATTTCAATATTTAAACATGTTTTTAACATACAACGAGCCTTAATGAATTTTTTCTTTGTTTGTATTAATGCGATGATTTAAAAGTAATGTATTTAAAAAATTATGAATATCCTCATTATTGTTTTGTAAAGCATCAATCAGGGCAGTTTTTGCATTCTCAAAAGTGCAAAAGCTTGCATCATCAATTTGTTTACAGGCTTTAATGACGTCTAAAGCTTGAATAATTTTTGCTCCACCAATAATCTTATGAACTAGTTGCCTGATTACTTGAGGATTACTCTCCGCATTAATTTGGGCAAGTTCTGCAATGATTTGATTTTGACACTTCATTAAAGATTCTAGAATATCTATTTGATTATTCACATCGGATCCTGTGAACTCAAAAAGAGACTTCAGGTTCCAAGATTTTGGAGCACTTAAACCTAGAGAGTGAGAGATGATCTCCTTTAAGTGGGTCAATTCAACAGGTTTAATGACAAATTGGGATACGCATGGAATTGTTGAACTAAGTGACTGTATTTGCCCAGTTAGGACAATAACAGGAATATTCTTGTAGTGACTGTTGATGAAACTTGCTAATTCAGAACCAAGCATCTGCGGCATTGATTCATCGGTTAAGACTAAGTCAATCGTAAACTCAGATAAAACCTTTAAAGCCTCTTCACCGTTAGAGGCTTGCCGAACTTTATAACCCAATTGAATAAGTTGCTTTGCCAAAACTTCTCGACAAACTTCGTAATCATCAACGATTAAAATCGTACTCATTTCTAAGGGTAATTTTTCGGTTTTAGTAAGAGTTAAGTGTTCATTATTTAGGGGGTGAGCTTGTGCGGATGATCTTTTACAAGATACCTTAAAAGAAGCACTAGTTCCCAGGTCTTCCTCACTAATCAGTGTTAAGTGACTATCCATCATTTGCAATAAATTATTCGTGATACTTAAACCAAGTCCCGATCCAGGCATAGAAGAGCCCAGTCGAGAGTTCCCTTGCTCATAAGGCTCCATGATTCTTGCTAAGTCTTGATGGTTCATGCCACATCCAGTATCAGCAACATGAAATTCAATTAACTGCTCAGCATGACTATCGCATAAGACCTGGCAAGTAACGCTGATTGAACCTTCTTTAGTAAATTTCACAGCATTGCCAATTAAATTTTGCAAAACTTGTCTGATCCTTACACGATCGATAAGTAAGCTTGGAGCTATTGTTGGATCAACGATTAAATGTAATTGGGTTTTATGATCATTAGCTAATGCTGAATAAGACTGCATCGTATTTTCAAGTAAGTCAATCAAGCTAGTTGGTAAATAAGAAGGTTGATACTTACCCGATTCTAGTTTTGTTAAATCTAAAACTTGGTTGAGAATTTCCAGGAGTGATTTGGCAGTATGGTGGGCACTAATTAATAATTTTTTATTTTCACCACGCATAGAACCATCATTTAATAAAAACTCATGAATTCCAAGAATGGCTTGAATAGGATTTCTAATTTCATGACTAATTGTTGCTAGAAAATTTGTTTTAGCTTCATTCGCTTGTATTGCATTAATTTTAGATTTAACTAATTTATTCATGTTGTCGATATTGTGTAAGTAAGACTTCCTTGATTGCCAAGCAACTTGGCAAATCAAAATTAAAAATGTACATAGGCAAAATATAAAGCCCAGTAACCAAGATGCAGTATGTGATCTTTGTAAAGTTAAATATCCATCTTCTGGTATATGAAAAAAGTAAATAGTTATTAAAAGTATTAAAAATAAAATTAAGGATTTATTTAAAAAGTTAAATTGAAAGTATTGGTTCATATGCTGTTTTCTCCTTAATCACAAACTTTGTTTTCTCGGCAATAACAAATTAGATCTGCCATATTGTCAATGCCAAGTTTTTCAAATACCCGCATCTTGTATGTGGAAACTGTTTTATGACTAATGTGAAGTGTGTCAGAGATTTCATGATTTCCTAGTCCTTTTCCTAAATGCTTTAATACTTGAAACTCTCTTTGTGATAAAGATTGAAGTTGTTGATTGATCTCAATCCGATTAAAATCCATCGACGCGATGGAGTAAAAACAGAATCCTTGAGCGACTGAGGTACATGCGGAAATAAAAACTTTTGCACTAACTGATTTATTTAGGTATCCATGTGCCCCGATTGCTCGAACCCTGTTCCCATAAGTTTTTTCATCTAAACTTGTAAAAATTAAAATTCTTATATTAGGGTGCTTAGCACGTAGTCTACGTATTACATCAAAGCCATCCATGTCTGGCATGTCTAAGTCCAATATAACTAAGTCTGGATTAAGTAAGTTACAAAGCATTAAACAACTTGTGCCATTAGTTGCTGTTTCAATAACTTCAAACGTAATTAGACTACTCATAATGCTTTTCAATGCCATAATCATCGTAGGATGATCATCGACTAGCATTGTTTTAACTAGCATAGTTTTCTCTCTCCGTTAGTTGAGGAATGCGGTTTTTTATTTACTGATAAATGTGCAAATTGGCTATCATTAATTTTCAAAATTTGATGTTTAGTGACAGATGGCATTAATAAAGTTCCATAGCAAAAATTCAGCTTCATATTTCTTGCGAAAGTTAAATCATGCACTAAAGAGATACCCCCGCTATAAGTATGGATTTTTTGAGTAGAAATTAGGGTTGTTAATTGGTGGTAAATTTCTTTAGTATGTGTAGTCATTGATACGGCTCTGAGAAGGCCAATTGATAAGTGAACGCCAGAAAATAACTTTTGTTTTAACCAAATAAATTCTTGTTCACTTCCATTGAAACCCCAAAACTCAAAAATGATACCTAGCCTTTGCAACTTCAATAAACTTGGGATGAAGTTTTCGTTGACCGTCTCCTGGAGCCCCATTATTGGAATTTTAATGAGACCAATTGGTAAGTTGGAAGAAGTGATTTGTACAATCAGTTGCTCCAATAAAACCACATTACTAAGATTTTTTTGATGTATCGGTAACAATGAACTAATTGCTCGGCCATGACAATGCCAATAGGCAATATTCTTTAAACCATCTTGAACTTGTTGAATAATTTGATCGCTTGTGGCTTCTATAAGCGATTGATGCAAAACACCTGAAAATTCTTGCGTCATCGTGTCAAAGATTGGCATTAAATTAACAATCTGAGATTCCAAAAATTTTTCTTGGGGTTTTGACTGAAACAAAACATTTTCTTTTTTAATGATGTTCTTAAAAACAGAATAAATTCCCTTTTTTGATGCCATTTACAACTCCTTATGCTTTAACTATGAAATTTCAGTCTAGTTTTTTAACTCAAGCATTCATAGAGGTGATGGCTGATAATTTTGTAGGAACATTCCTACAAAGCTCATTATTGAAAATGCTTTTTTTTGATTTTTTTAATGTTAGAAAAACATATTAGGAGTCTTTACATTGACATTTTTCCGAACTTATATAAAACTTAATTAATTAGCTATTTTCAAAAGCATTTTCGATAACTTATTTAAAGAGGTTGGCAATTGAAATTTAAAAAAGAATTTACCTTAGGGCAGTCCCAAGAAAACTTCGAGTCAATTATTGGAACTTCACTAGTAATCAAGGGAGACTTAGTCATATCCAAAGGGATAAGGATTGATGGAAAGTTAATTGGAAACGTTTTTCAAGAAGAAAACCAAAATGCAACCGTTGCCATCTCTGAATCTGCTGAAATTATCGGAGACATTCATGCACAACATGTGATTGTCTCCGGAAAACTAACAGGTAATATTTTTGCACTCGAAAGAGTTGAACTTTTAGGTAACTCTCAAGTCGAAGGCAATATCCAATATGGTTCAATTGGAATTGCAGTTGGTGCGAAAATTCATGGAAATTTAGATGAATATAAACCGGGTGATGAAAGTCCTGTTAAATTGATTGCTCATAAAAAAACTTAACATTTGAACTATGCAATTGATTTGGGTGTCTGGACCAGTAGGTCAAATTAGAACTTTTAATGTTACTTTTAAAAATGTTCTCCTTACATTATTAGGACTCATACTTTCCTTTATCGTTTTAGGTGCTTTATTGCAATTTGTAGGATTCCGTTGGGCTATTGAATACAGTCCAGCGATAGCTAAATCTTTAGGTAACGTTCATTCAGGTTTTGAAATTGATAATTTGAATTATTTTTATCGAAGCAAATTGAATGAAATTCAATTAAAGCAGCAACAAATCAACGATAAATTATTAGAGCTTGAAGAAAAAAATAAAGCACTAACAAAACTAGTAACTCCCAATGTTAAGTTCAAAGAGCACTTAACAGAGAAAGATATTGGTGGCGCTTTTTTACCTAAAAATTTAGAGTCGAATAAAAGTTTGTTGGATTTGATGAATTTAACTCTGGGTCAAATGAGTCTTAGCCAAAAGCGGATTGAGAAATCAAACCAGGTTTGGAGTCAATATTATGATGATTTAGCCCGCACTCCAATATCCATCCCTGTTTCTTTTGTTAGTCTATCTAGTGGATTTGGTGTACGTACGGATCCGCTTAATAATTATCTAAGCGATCATACTGGCTTAGATTTTCAAGGTCCCATTGGAATGCCAATATTTGCGGCTGGTGATGGAAAAATAATTAGTACTGGCTGGGACAATGCTTATGGTTTAACAGTCCAAATAGAGCACATGAATGGATTGGTAAGTAAGTATGCCCATGCAAGTAAGATTTTGGTGTCTGAAGGCCAAGATATTAAGGCTGGTGAAAAGATAGCTTTGATTGGTAATACCGGAAGGTCTACCGGCCCCCACTTACATTTTGAAATTATTAAATCTGGCACACCCGTAAATCCAAAGGATTATTTGGTTGGCTTAAATCCAGGTTCTCTACGTTGATTGTCTTATTCTTGTCGGTCATTTAGTTTTTTCGACTTAGTCTAGGAGTTTGCGCAATTAATTGCTCATTGAAATCGTAAATCCAAGCGAACATGAACCTCTGTTGCAAAAAAATACTACAAATACTATAATTGTTAGCAATCACCTCTATAGAGTGCTAACAATTTATTCTAGGTGTATTTTTTGTTAATGAATTCAATAACTTGAATAGTTAACTATTGGTTTTTAACTTGATTTATTTTTAGGAGAACGCATGAATTTACGTCCATTGCATGATCGTGTGATCATCAAACGTTTAGATACAGAAACAAAAACAGCATCAGGAATCGTTATCCCTGACAACGCAACAGAAAAACCAGATCAAGGTGAAATCCTTGCAGTTGGACCTGGTAAGCGTGATGACAGCGGAAAAATTATTGCATTAGATGTGAAAATTGGCGATCGCGTATTGTTTGGTAAATATGCTGGTCAGACAGTTAAAGTTGAAGGCGATGAATTACTCGTGATGCGTGAAGAAGACATCATGGCAGTTGTTCAGAAGTAATTAAAAAATAATTGAGAGGAAATATACATGGCAGCTAAAGACGTAGTATTTGGAGATTCAGCACGCGCACGTATGGTAGAAGGTGTAAACATTCTAGCCAACGCCGTGAAAGTGACACTAGGACCAAAAGGTCGTAACGTAGTATTAGAGCGCTCATTTGGCGGTCCAATCGTTACTAAAGACGGTGTTTCTGTTGCTAAAGAAATCGAATTAAAAGACAAATTGCAAAACATGGGCGCTCAGATGGTTAAGGAAGTTGCTTCCAAAACTGCTGATGACGCTGGTGATGGAACAACAACTGCAACTGTACTTGCACAGTCAATCGTGCGTGAAGGTATGAAGTTTGTAGTTGCTGGTCATAACCCAATGGATTTAAAGCGCGGTATTGACAAGGCAGTTTCAGCAGCTTTGATTGAAATTTCAAAGTTAAGCAAGCCTTGTACAACAACTAAAGAAATCGCTCAAGTTGGTTCGATTTCTGCTAACAGTGATACAAGTATCGGCCAAAGAATTGCTGAAGCAATGGAAAAAGTCGGTAAAGAAGGTGTTATTACTGTTGAAGATGGTAAATCTTTAGAAGATGAATTGGATGTTGTTGAAGGTATGCAGTTTGATCGTGGTTATTTATCACCATACTTCATTAACAACCCAGAAAAACAAGTTGTGATTATGGAAACTCCATACATCCTATTGTTTGACAAAAAGATTAGCAACATCCGTGATTTGCTCCCAGTACTCGAGCAAGTAGCTAAATCTGGTCGTCCATTACTCATCATTGCAGAAGATGTTGAAGGTGAAGCATTGGCAACTTTAGTAGTTAACAACATTCGTGGCATCCTCAAAACTTGTGCTGTTAAAGCTCCAGGTTTTGGCGATCGTCGTAAAGCGATGTTGGAAGATATTGCTATCCTAACTAAGGGTCAAGTTATTGCAGAAGAAGTTGGCCTTACATTAGAAAAAGTAACTTTAGATGATCTAGGTCAAGCAAAGCGTGTTGAAATCGGTAAAGAAAATACAACGATTATTGACGGTGCTGGTGATGAAAAGCAAATTGAAGCACGCGTAAAACAAATTCGTGCCCAAATCGAAGAAGCTACTAGCGATTACGATCGTGAAAAACTCCAAGAGCGCGTTGCTAAATTAGCTGGTGGTGTTGCAGTGATTCGTGTTGGCGCAGCAACTGAAGTAGAGATGAAAGAGAAGAAAGCACGCGTTGATGATGCATTACACGCTACTCGTGCAGCTGTAGAAGAGGGTATTGTGCCTGGTGGTGGAGTAGCTTTGGTTCGTGCAAAACAGTCAATCTTGAATTTGAAAGGCGATAACGCTGATCAAAATGCAGGTATTGGTATTGTATTGCGCGCAATGGAAGAGCCACTTCGCGTTATCGTATCCAATGCAGGTGACGAAGCAAGCGTTGTTATCAATAACGTAGCAGCTGGAACAGGTAACTACGGTTACAATGCCGCGACAGGTGAGTATGGTGATTTAGTTGAACAAGGTGTTATTGATCCAGCTAAAGTTACGAAGACAGCACTCGTTAACGCAGCATCAGTAGCTGGTTTGTTATTAACAACAGACTGTGCAATTGCTGAAACAGCAAAAGACGATGGTCCATCAATGCCAGGTGGTATGGGCGACATGGGTGGTATGGGTGGTATGGGCGGTATGATGTAATTTACCAAAGAATCGGTAACTTGAATAAAGCACCTTCGGGTGCTTTATTTTTGAGAAGTACTTAAACAATTGTTTAATAAAAATGAAACAATTCGGTAACAGATAGGTAACAAAGCAGAAATATCATATCGTTATTACTTATATAAAGGATTGATATGAAAAAGCAAGCTAACAATTTTAAATTACATCCAATTTTTGCTGGTATGGCAATGTTGGGTTTGGTTTTACCACATTCAGCATTCGCTCAACAAGTTACTGACGTTGGTATTGTTAATGCAACTGGCGGTACTGGCGAGGCAACAAACCCTAAAAATTATGATTCAGTCAAATTATCGCCAGTTAGAACATCTTTAGATGTTGCGAGACCAGTAGCAGAATTAAGCCAAGAGTATATTGATAACTTTACTGCGCCTATGTCAAACTTTGCAAATATTGCAAACGGTATGTTGCCAGGTGCTTATGGTATTTCATCTAACGGTCCAGGTAATAACGACGACAAAATCTGGTTCCGTGGCTTCAAAGATGGCAACTGGACTATGACTTTTGACGGTATCCCATATAACGATACTAACGACCCAACTCACCACTCACAAGCCTTTTTCCCAGCCCCATTCATTGGTGGTATTACTTCTGATAGAAGTCCAGGTACAGCTGCATCAATCGGACCTGCAAACTTTGGTGGAACGGTTGGTTTATTATCACGTCCTGTAGACAATGAACATAGAGTTAGTGCATTTTATAACTTTGGTAGTTTCAATACCAATGAATACGGAATGGAAATAGCAACTGGTTATTTAGAAAATGCACCTGCAACAAAAATCTTATTCAACATTCACCACATGGACTCTGACGGTTCACAAACTTACAACAGACAGTATAGAGATGGTGCAAGCTTCAAGTTAGAGTCAGCATTAACGCCAGATACAACAATGACAATCTTCGCATCATGGGTGCACTATTTGTCAAATTCTGGTGGAACAATTCAGCCTTCAACTTACGCTGTTTATACAATTCCTGGCGCAGCCGCGGCAGTTCCTGGAAATTATAAAGGTGATTTGAATTATTACAACAGCAATGATCCAGCCCGTGCTGATTATTTAGGCTATAACAAGTATGACGTAACTACTTCTTTCAACTACTTAGGTTTTAAATCGAATTTAGGCGATGGTTGGAAACTGGATAACAAAACTTATTTCAATTACTATAGTAACCAACAAAATTACGCAAACATTTCAGCTCCTGATCAAACATCAGCATCTTTGTTAGCCTCTCCAAAGCCAGGTGTCGATAAGCTGAATTCTTATCACACAATGGGTAATATCCTTCGCTTATCAAAAGAATTTGATATTGGTACATTGAGAACAGGTATTCAAACGGAAAGATCAGACACACCAAGACATCAGACCTATGTAAATTATATTACTGGTCAACAAGCTTCAGGCGGCGTTATTTTTAATGAAGATTTCCAGACAACAATTTTGCAACCATATGCAGAATTCGCATGGAAAGCAACAAAAGAGTTAACAGTAACTCCAGGTGTTAAATATAACTCTTTCACCCAAAGCTTGACACAATTTGCTGACGGTAATGGTACCCCAGGTAGTGGCACAGTAGGTAATCTGGGTGGGGCATCAAATGTAATGAATTCCGCAACGTATACAGATGTTTTACCGTTCTTGGATGCACGTTATATGATTCAAAAGAATTGGTCAGTGTATGCACAGTACGCAACCGGTGACATAATTCCACCAAGCAGTATTTTTGATGTAACTGGTGCATTGGTAGGAACTTTGCCTGCCCCAATGAAAACAAAGACATATCAAATTGGTTCAGTGTTCCAAACGCCTAAATATTCCGTTGATTTTGACGTTTTCCAAACAAACGCAGATGTGTCCTATTCTTCACAAGTTGTTAATGGAGTTACTAGCTACTATCAAGCACCGGCCACAACTTATAAAGGTGTTGAGGGTTCGGGTAACGTAATGCTTGCTCGTAACTTAAACTTGTATTTAAATGCGATGTATTACTCTTCAACGTATGACACTACAGGTTTATCAGTTGCTAACGTCCCACAAGATATGGAAACTATTGGATTATTTTATAGAGAAAATAACTGGTCATTGGGTGGAACGGTGAAGCGCATCGGTGCAATGTGGCAAGATAATACCAAAGCAACTCAAATCAACCAAGCTTACCAGTTAGATCCAATGATCTTAACAAGTTTGTCTGCCAATTACATGTTCTCTGAGATCCCAACATTTGTGAAGAGCATGAAATTAAGAGTAGGTATCGACAATATTTTTGACAATAGATATATTGCTGCGGTTAAATTTGGTTCAGCTACTTCAGTCTTAGGTGCAAGTTCCTCTGATACAGTTCTCTACACATCAGGTCGTTCATTGTATGCAGGCGTGACAGGTAATTTCTAAGATTTTTTAACGTAAATAGTTAATTATTATTACTCACCCCGGTCGATAACCTGGGTGAGTATTTTCTTTAAAAAAGCTTAAATAATAGTACATAAAAAGTAAAACAAAAAATGAACTTACAATATTTTCTAACTCTTGCAAACAGCTCAGGTGGTATTCTTTATTTGATGATGGCAATTCTTTTCGTAGCAATTGTTATTATTGTCGAGCGGTTGAAACACTTATCGGATATGCGTCGGGTCGGTGATGAATTAATTAAACTTTGTCAGTCTAAGCAAGGTATTAAATTAGATACACTACAAGCTTTAGAAAAAGGACATGATGATTATCCAATCATTCAACTACTTAAAATTGTCCTTAACACGAATATTAAAGATCAAAATAGAGAAGCCTTGGACGGAAAATTAGAAGAGGCCATCATGTTAGAAGTACCCCACTTGGACAAAGGAGTGTGGATACTTGATACGATTATTACACTTGCTCCCTTGTTAGGTCTCTTCGGCACTATCGTGGGTATGTTTAATGCAATGGCTTTCATTACTGATATCCAAAATTCAGCAGTACAAATATCTGGAGGAATCTCTGAGGCCTTGATATCAACTGCTTTTGGACTGGTAATTGCAATGATTGGTCTAAGTTTTTATAACAATATTAATTACAAGATTAGATTTTTATTGCATCAAATGGAAACATTTAAAGTAATGGTGCTTAACCGTGCCGAAGAATTTAAAAATTTGAAGCCATTATGAGATATTTAGAATTAAGAAAACCAAGGATAGAGATCATTCCGATGATCGACATCATGCTCTTCTTACTAGTGTTTTTCATTATGATGGCCTTGAAAATGATACCTACCAGCGGTCATGTGACGAAGTTACCAACTAGTTCGACGACAACTGTTATTCAAAATTCTAAAATGACAGTTGAGGTTTTAGAAAATAATAGTTTGATTGTTGATAACAAGCCCATGCTGGCTGGTGAGTTAACTAATTTGTTAAAGCAGAAAGATACATCAAATTTAATGATTACAGTTGTAGGAGCAGACAGTGTTTCCTTACAAACTTTAATGCATGTAATTGATGCAATTAAATCTAGCGGTGCTACGCAGATTGCTTTAGCAGCACACAATAAATCCAATTAAAAAGTAGGTTTTTATGGAGTTAAGTAAAAATACTACTCCTTTATATTCGTTAGGTACTATAGGTCAAGCATTATTAATTGAATTACTAGTGCTTGGATTTGCTTTCATAACGTTTACAGGCATATTTAACGATAAGATTCAGCCTCAAGACGTTAGTATCAATCTAGTAATGAGTGAAGAGCCTAAAGCGCTAAAACCACCTGAACCACCAAAACCTAAAGTGGTACCAGTGGTAAAGCCAAATGTTCCAAAGGTCGTGAGAACCGAAAGTGTTCCTGTAACTAATCAACCTGCAGATAATTTAGTTAAAGAAACTGCGCCGTCTAATGTTACTTCTAAGAGTGAAACTGCACCTCCAGCTCAACCTAACGTGAGCACGCCCGACCCAATGGCAATTTACAGAGGACAGGTAAACGCTGCGATTCAAGCAGCTACTTCTTGTTCATCTGCTGCAAAGGATATGAATTTAAAGGGTAAAACTAGAGTGCAATTTAATTTATTAGATAGTGTTCCGTCTAACGCAGTTGTCGCAATTACTAGTGGCATACCGATGTTGGATACCTCTGCATTAAATGCTGTAAAAAATGCTAAATATCCAAAACCACCTACAGAATTTACAGGTCAAACAAAACCAATGAGCGTGCTCGTTAACTTAAACTGTGATGATTAATCAATGATGAACAATACAATCCAAAAACTTCTTTCTTTTGCAATCTTATTGGGGAGCGTATTTATAGTGAACCTTGGTTTTGCAACACAAGACAGTGATGAATATGTGCAACCTTATTTAGTAGTGGGTGACAATCAATATATTCTCAGAGCAGTAACGAATTTACCGAAATGTCCTACTGTTCAGTGGGATGCTCAAAAAGCTGAAGAAATGAAAGTAAGGGTAGTAGGAGCAAAAATCCCGCTTAGAAAAAAATCCGATGTCATTGAGTCCGATTTCCCCGTATTGACTTGTGAAATGGTTTGGCCAAAAGACGCGAAAGAGGGCAAAGTCAATAATCAGGTATTTAAACGACCAGCTAGTGAAATCAAAAAAATCATTGTCATCGGGGATACCGGTTGTAGATTAAAAGGGGCTGAGAACTTTTATCAAGATTGTAATGATCAGTCAAAGTGGCCATTTGCTCAGGTCATGACAAACGCCGCTGCTAAAAACCCAGATCTAGTAATCCATGTAGGCGATCTTCATTATCGTGAAAGCCCTTGTCCAGATAACTTACCTGGCTGTAAAGGCTCACCATGGGGTTATGGATACGATACTTGGAAGGCTGATTTTTTTGTACCTGCAAAACCACTTTTAGAAAAAGCGGCTTGGGTCTTTGTAAGAGGTAATCATGAAGCTTGTTCAAGAGCTGGTCAAGGTTGGCATCGGTTTATTGATACTCATAGCTGGGATGAAAAAAGAAGCTGTAATGACCATTCTAATGATGTTATTGGGGATTACTCAGAACCGTTTTCAGTTCCCTTAGGCAAGTCAGCCCAATTCATTGTTTTTGACTCTGCAAAGAATGCAAACAAAAAAATTACTGAAAAAGATGAAAGTTTCTTAATCTACGTTAATCAATTTAAGACAATTGAGAAGATAGCACTCAACAAAAAATTTAATATTTTTGGAAGTCATCATCCACTCAATATCGTTTTACCTAGTAAAAAGAAAGATAGTGAATCAGAGTATCAACTGTATCCAACTGGATTTACTAATATTCTTGCTGGTCTAAATGGAGAAGAGCTATTAAAGTCACCCATTAACTTTACGATACATGGTCATAACCATATCTTTGAGGCGATCACCTATGACATTAATCGTCCTGCTGAAATTGTCACTGGAAATAGTGGATCATCCTTGGAAGAGATAAATAATGTTGAGATTAAATTATCTGATGTTCAGAAAAAATTACTCAAGATTAAAGAGTTTTCAAGTTATCAAGATTTTGGTTTTGGTACTTTGGAACGTCAAGATGAGATGGGTGAGAAGTGGCTATTTACAGAGTTCGATGTTAATGGCAAAGCGCTTCTAAAGTGTGACGTCTCTGATAGAACAGTGATTTGTAAGTAATTCTACTTTAAAAAATTAGGGTAACTTAAAAATTCTGAGGACGAATTCAGATAAATTATTTTAAAAATAAAGTTAACCTAGTTTTTTCAAATTGGGAAAGTCTTCAATTACTAATTCGTTGAACTTTCCCAAAGACCCACTTGTTAAACAACGAACGTTTTATTAGTTAGACTTAAATACTCAGTGAGGAATACCCCTAAATCAATTGTTACCTTAAATTTTCACAAGTAAAACTTCCTACTAGAATAAAAGAATAAATTAATTTTTTAAAAAGAAGTCGTAACAAAGCAAATGAGAACAATAGATAAATTATTCAAAAGTCAGCTAGTGGCTTATCGAGCAAATATAGAAAACCATTTTGGTGCTGATGTTTTTGGTTATTACGGAGATATTTCTTCAAGTTATTTGCCTTGGTTTCGACAAAGGTTGGAATTAATCGAATGTAGTCAAAACCAAAGGAAATCGAGATTAATCCTATTAGTAAATACAGCTGGTGGAGAAGCGGAGGCAGTAGAAAAAATGGTTGAAATGATCCGCCATTTTTATCCTGAAGTTTTTATTTTCGTACCAAATGTGGCAATGTCTGCTGGAACAATTTTTTGTATGTCTGGAGATAAAATTTTTATGGATTACTCATCTTCGCTGGGGCCAATTGATCCGCAAGTTCAGTCTAAAGACGGAAAGTGGGTTCCCGCATTGGGGTATTTGGATAAATTTGAGGAATTACTCAATAAATCTGCAAATGGAACTATTACCGCAGTGGAGTTTCAAATTGCTCAAAACCAGGATATGGCTGAGTTGCGAAGATATGAACAGGCAAAAGATTTATCTGTAACTTTACTAAAACAGTGGCTTGTTAAATATAAATTTAAATCATGGCAGACACATCGAAATAATTTGTTATTAAAAAATAAGCAAGTTACAAATAAAGAAAAAGAAGATAGGGCTGAGCAGATTGCTAAAACTCTTGGTGATAACAAGCAATGGCATTCGCATGGTCGTCGAATTGGAATAAAGACTTTAAGAGAAAAGCTAAGATTAGAAATTGAAGATTATAGTAATGATTTAATCTTAAGAAAGATGGTTAATGATTATCATGATTTAATTACGGATTACATGACAAGACAAAATTTTAGTATCATGATAGATGTAACGAATGACACTTAAAAGGTTATTGAATGAATATAGTGGATCAAATTCTAGCATTACAAAACAACGAAAAAATTATTCAGCAACTTGATGAACAAGAGAATTTTTTAGCTATAAAAAAGCAGTGCCATCAATTGTTGGGCTCAACATTTGTTAACAAAAAAGGCTACAATCTTGCGCAATTAAATGTATTAGGTATTATTCACCCAAATCAGAGTACCTTCAAAATTTTTATTTAGAAAAAAATTAACCCCTTAAACTTCAAGGGGTTAATTTAAAAAGTAAAAGCAGTTAGGTAATTATTCAACAGCCTTCACCATATCTTCAATAACTTTCTTCGCGTCACCAAAGACCATCATTGTTTTATCCATATAGAACAGTTCGTTATCCAAACCAGCATAACCAGAAGCCATAGAACGCTTATTCACAATCACAGTCTTAGCTTTGTATGCTTCAAGAATAGGCATACCGAAAATTGGGCTACCAGGTGTACGAGCAGCTGGGTTAACAACGTCATTCGCACCCAAAATGAGAACCACGTCAGCTTGAGCAAACTCACCGTTGATGTCTTCCATTTCAAACACTTGATCGTAAGGCACTTCAGCTTCTGCTAAAAGAACGTTCATATGGCCAGGCATACGACCAGCTACAGGATGAATAGCGTACTTTACTGAAACACCTTTGTGAATTAACTTCTCAGTCAATTCTTTTAGTGAGTGTTGAGCACGAGCAACTGCAAGACCGTAACCAGGAACAATAATGACAGTTTCGGCATTACCCATTAAGAACGCAGCATCATCAGCAGAACCACTCTTCACTGGGCGTTGTGCTTGTGAGCCAGCTGCTGCAGCAGAACCTGCATCACCACCAAAACCACCAAGAATCACATTAAAGAAAGAACGATTCATTGCCTTACACATAATGTAGGACAAGATGGCGCCTGAAGAGCCTACTAAAGAACCCGCAACAATCAACATGGAGTTATTTAATGAAAAACCAATACCAGCTGCAGCCCAGCCTGAGTAGGAGTTCAACATGGAAACAACTACTGGCATATCAGCACCACCGATTGGGATGATGATGAGTACACCAAGAACAAAAGCAATCGCTAGCATCAATAAGAAAGGTGTCCAAGCTGGCTCATTACCACCAGCAAACGCGAAGGCAACACCACAACCGAGCATTAATAAGGCTAATACTAAGTTAAGTTGATGCTGACCTTTAAATGAAACTGGCGTACCTTGGAATAATCTAAATTTATATTTGCCAGATAATTTACCAAACGCAATAACAGATCCAGAAAACGTAATGGCGCCAACAAAAGTTCCGATAAAGAGCTCAAAGCGATTACCAATAGGTAGCGGAACCGCAATGCCGAAAGCAGCAGGTTCTGAAACAGCCGCAACAGCAATACAAACTGCTGCTAGACCAATCATGCTATGCATGAAAGCGACTAGTTCAGGCATTTTTGTCATTTCGACTTTTTTTGCCATGTAAGCGCCGACACTACCGCCAATAACTAGACCACCTAAAACATAAGCGATGCCGTCAATGAAAGAGACATTAGCTAAGGTTGCCATTTTACTAATGAGACCCAAGGTTGTGACGGCTGCAATTGCCATTCCAACCATACCAAAGAGGTTGCCTCTGATAGAACTAGTCGGATGAGATAAACCTTTTAAAGCTTGGATAAAACAAATCGAAGCAATTAAATATAAGATTGTGATTAAATCCATGCTCATGCTGATTCTCCCTTACTTACTTTTTTCTCTTTTTTCTTGAACATTTCTAGCATGCGTTTGGTCACTAAAAATCCACCGAAAATATTCACTGCAGCAAGCACAACTGCCAAGGTTCCCATGATTTTTCCAACAGGACCTGTGGTGAGGGCAGCGGCTAACATTGCTCCAACCACGATAATGGCTGAAATTGCATTAGTAACTGCCATGAGCGGGGTATGCAGCGCTGGAGTGACCGTCCAAACTACATGGTAGCCAACATAAATCGCTAAAATAAAAATAATAAGGTTGTAAACACCGTGACTGATTTCCATGATTTTCCCAATTAAGCGTTAGTACGAATGACTTGACCATTACTACACATCAAACATGCAGTCACAATATCGTCATCGGTTGGAATAGTTAATCCAGCTTCTTTATTAATAATTAATTTTAAGAAGTCGAATACGTTGCGAGCATACAAAGCAGAGGCATCCGCTGCAACAAGTGATGGTAGATTGCTCAAACCAATAATTGTCACACCGTGTTTAACTACAATTTGATCTACTTCTGTCAAAGGACAGTTGCCTGAACCACTATCACCTTTGCCAGCTGCTAAGTCAACTACAACAGAGCCTGGTTTCATCTGAGCAACCGTCTCGCTAGATAAAAGCATTGGTGCCTTACGACCCGGAATTAAGGCAGTAGTGATCACGATATCCGCTTGTTTAGCACGTTCTGCAACTAATACTGACTGTCTTTGCATCCAAGAAGCAGGCATTGGTCTTGCATAGCCGCCAACACCTTGTGCAATTTCTTTTTCTTCCTCTGTCTCAAAAGGAACGTCAACAAATTTCGCACCTAAAGATTCGATTTGTTCTTTGGCGGCAGGTCGAACATCTGACGCTTCGATTACAGCGCCTAAACGTTTCGCGGTAGCAATTGCCTGTAACCCTGCAACCCCAGCACCTAAAATTAAGACGCGAGCTGCTTTAACTGTACCAGCAGCCGTCATGAGCATTGGCATAAAACGTTGATAAGAATTGGTCGCCATCATCACAGCTTTGTAACCCGCGATATTCGCTTGTGAAGACAGTACATCCATACTTTGAGCACGTGTAGTTCTTGGCGCAGCTTCTAATGAGAAGCCAGTAATACCATGGGTAGCCATTGCAGCAATCATTGCATTGTCAAATGGATCTAGCATCCCTATGAGCACTGAGCCTGAGGTCATCATAGACAATTCATTCTCAAAAGGAGCTCTCACCTTTAAAACCAGTTCGGCTGCATAAACTTCTTCTTTCGAAGAAATTTTGGCACCAACTGCTTCATAGGCAGAATCGAGAACACTCGCAGCAATTCCTGCACCAGCCTCGATTAATACGCTATGTCCTGAACTTACTAATTTTTTAACCGTCTCGGGAGTAGCTGCTACTCTGAATTCCCCGATTCTGGTCTCAAGTGGAACACCAATCCGCATGCAATTCCCCTAAAATTTATTGTTGAATTAAATTTAAAATAAAGCGTAATTTTATGATAAATCATGAATTTTCACGCTATTAAACCTTTAATAATACAATATTAAGGTGAAAAACGTTTATTTACCAAATGATTTAGATAACAACTACCGTGTTGTTGAGCCTCCATCAAAAGTTGTGGTGGGGATGTCTGGGGGCGTTGATTCTTCCGTTGCAGCTTGGCTTCTGAAACAGCAAGGGTATGATGTTGTTGGGTTATTTATGAAGAATTGGGAAGATGACGATGATTCAGAATACTGCTCAACCCGTCAAGACTGGATAGACGTAGTTAGTGTTGCTGATTTAATTGGAATAGATGTCGAAGCAGTCAATTTTGCAGCTGAATACAAAGATCGTGTCTTTTCAGACTTCTTAAGAGAATATTCAGCCGGGAGGACTCCCAATCCTGACGTCTTATGTAATGCCGAAATTAAATTCAAAGCCTTTTTGGATCACGCCATGCGACTTGGGGCAGATGCCATTGCCACAGGACACTATGCCAGAGTAAGAAAATACGAAGGAAAAGTTGAGCTCTTAAAAGCCACTGACCTCTCAAAAGATCAAAGTTACTTCCTGCATCGACTTAATCAGCAACAATTAAGTAGAGTGATGTTCCCACTAGGTAGCCTAAATAAAACAGAAGTTCGAGAAATTGCAGAAAAAATTGGCTTACCCAATGCAAAGAAAAAAGACTCAACGGGAATTTGTTTTATTGGTGAGCGACCTTTTAGAGAGTTTTTAAGTAAATATTTGCCAAGCCAACCAGGGCCGATGAAGACTCCTGAGGGTAAAACGGTCGGCAAACATATTGGCCTCGCCTTTTACACATTGGGTCAGCGCAAAGGAATTGGTCTTGGGGGTAGTCAAGCAGGGTCAGGAGACCCTTGGTTTGTGGCAGGTAAAGACTTGGCCAACAATACCTTGATTGTGGTTCAGGGACATCAGCACCCGCTGTTGTATTCACGAACCTTACAAACGCAAGATACGAACTGGATCAGAGGTGAGCTACCTGATGTATCAGTAAGCTATGGTGCTAAAACAAGATATCGCCAAGGGGATGCAACTTGCAAACTAGATTTGAAAAATAATCAATTGGGTTTAAATGACTTCAGTTTGGATTTTAATGCGCAACAATGGGCAATTACTCCCGGACAATCCGCAGTTTTATACCTTAACGAGGTATGTTTGGGTGGTGGCATTATTGTATGACCACCACCTAATTCTTTGAATTAAAAAAAGTTCACTTCGGAAACTCTGTTTCGATAAAAGAGCTTCTTTGGGATATTTTCTTGTAAAACTCGTTTAAATTTGGATACTTAGTAGCCCAATCAATTTCTGGGAACCTAAAACTGGTATAAGCAAGAGTGACACCTACTGCCACATCAGCCAAAGAAAAATGATTATCAAAACACCAAGTATTTTGACCTAATCCAACTGACATCTGTAAAAGTCCAGCATGCGCTTTACCCATTTGGCGCTCTACCCAAGCATCACAGACTTGACCATTTCTTGGACCCCAAGTCTTTTCTAAACGGGTAAGAATCAAAGCATCTAAAACACCATCTGATAGGGCTTCCCAAGTTTTAACGGTTGCTTTTTCGCGGCCGGTATTCGGAATTAATTTGCCTACAGGACTAAGTGCGTCAGCATACTCGACAATGACTCTTGAGTCATACATAGAGCTACCATCATCTAAAAGAAGAGTAGGAACTTTTCCAAGTGGGTTAATCGAGTTTAAAATAGTATCTGGAGTCCATACTCCATCAACAACAAGTTCTAAATCAATCTTTTTTTCTAAAAATGTAACCCGTACTTTACGAACATACGGACTAGTGAGTGAACCGACTAATTTCATGTGAATCCCTTAAAAATATCCTTACAACAAGGATAAAGAATAGAATATAACAAATTAATTATAGATCTTATCAAATGCCTTCAAATCTCCACACTAATCTCACCGCTCTTTCGCCAATTGATGGCAGATATGCAACAAAAACTAATGATTTAAGACCTTGGCTCTCTGAGTCAGCTTTTATGCATATGCGGGTTAAAGTAGAGGTTCATTGGTTAATCGCTCTAACTAAAGCGGGTTTACCAGACATGCCAAGCTTTTCGCAAGCGGCTGAAAATTATTTATTGAAGCTAGTTGAGCATTTCTCTGTCGAAGATGCAGCTCGAATTAAAGAGATTGAAGCGGTGACAAACCATGATGTGAAAGCAGTTGAGTATTGGTTAAAAGAACAAGTTAAAGGTCAAACAGAGCTTGAAAATGCAAGTGAGTTTATTCACTTTGCTTGTACTTCTGAGGATATTAACAATACATCTCACGGATTAATGTTAACGGGCGCTGTTCATGAGGTGATGCTGCCAAAATTAAGAGTGGTGTTGGAAGCGTTAAAGGCTCTAGCCATCACTCACGCTAATTTACCGATGCTCTCTCGAACCCACGGTCAACCGGCTTCTCCCACAACATTGGGAAAAGAAATGGCAAATATTGCCGCACGTCTTGAAAAAGCAATGCGTAAGATTGAGGCTATCAAGATGATGGGCAAAATGAACGGGGCAGTTGGCAACTACAATGCACATTTAAGCGCATATCCTGATTTTGACTGGGAAAAGTTTAGTAAAGATGTGGTGGAAAGTAGATTACATTTAGAATTTAACCCTTACACCATCCAAATTGAGCCTCATGATGCCATGGCAGAGTTGTTCGATGCCTTTGCGCGTGCGAACACCATATTATTAGATATGAATCGCGATATTTGGGGTTATATTGCCTGGGGATACTTTAAACAAAAAACGAAAGAGGGTGAAATTGGTTCTTCCACCATGCCTCATAAAGTCAACCCCATTGATTTTGAGAATTCAGAGGGTAACCTTGGCATTGCTAATGCATTGCTTAAACATTTATCAGAAAAACTGCCAGTCTCAAGGTGGCAAAGAGACTTAACGGATTCAACGGTGTTACGTAATTTAGGCACGGCTTTTGGTCATAGTCTATTAGCCTATGATAGTGCTCTGAAAGGCTTGTTAAAGTTGGAAGTCAATCCTTCAAGATTAGAGCAAGATTTGAATGAGTGTTGGGAAGTTCTAGCAGAACCAATCCAAACGGTAATGAGAAGATATGCAATCCCCAATCCTTATGAGCAATTGAAGGAATTAACCCGTGGTAAGGCGATTACGAAAGAAGGAATGCAAATTTTTATTAATCAATTAGCTATTCCGCCAGCTGCAAAAGAATTATTACTCGCTATGACACCAGCTAACTATATTGGTAAAGCTGCTGAGTTAGCTCTGCGGATCGAGTCTCTCTAAGGTCAATGATGGTCGACTCCCTGTATCCAAAACCGGTTCGGGGAGGTGGTAAAAGATTATTTTTACTTGTTTTTGTTATTTACCAATTTCTATGGCACTTTGCTATTCCCTTTGTCATTTTAAGGTTATGGCTACGCGGTAAGTTAGAGCCAGGCTATCGGCAACACATTCTTGAGAGATTTGGGTTTTATGCTCCCTTTTCGGATTTTAAATCTGATGTTTGGATACATGCCGTATCCATGGGCGAAACTAGAGCTGCAGTACCTTTAATTGAGGAATTATTAGCCAGCGGTAAAAAGGTATTACTGAGCCACATGACTGCGAGTGGTAGAAGTACTTCTGAGCAGATTTTTGCCAATGCAATTGCTCATGGCAGACTTCGCCAAGTCTACGTCCCCTATGATTTCTTCTGGCCAGTCTTAAGATTTTTACGCCACTTTTCTCCTCCTGAGGGATTACTGATCGAAACAGAGCTATGGCCAGGCTTATTGTTTTATGCAAAAAAATGCAATGTACCGATGTATCTCATCAACGGTCGACTTTCAGAAAAAAGCTTCAGAAAATTCATGGGATGGGGTTCTATTAGTCAAACGATGTGTCAAATGTTAAGTGGTGTCGCAGCACAAACTGAGTTAGATGGAAAGCATTACAGAGCTCTGGGGATAGAAAATATTCAAATTACCGGAAATTTGAAATTTGATGTAAATCTTTCAAATGACCTGATTTCTAATGGCTTAGATTGGAAAGATAATCGTTGGCCTAATCGTCTCGTTATCATGGCGGCTAGCACGAGAGAGGGTGAAGAAAATATTCTGATCAATGCTATTAAAGCTATCCATTTTGAGCCCAAACCTCTTCTGTTGATTGTGCCGAGACATTTAAAACGTCTCCCCGAAATCGAAGAGTACGTCAACGAGCAAAATTTACAAATGATTAAGCGATCCGAGTTGATTGATTCAGAATCAATTCCCGTGGAGATTGATGTCGTGATTGGTGATAGTTTTGGTGAAATGGCTTCTTACTACGCATCATCCGATATTGTTGTGATGGGTGGAACGCTCTTAGGGACTGGTGGTCAAAACCTGATAGAACCTTGTGCATTAGGTAAGCCCGTCATTTTAGGCCCATCTACCTTTAACTTTAAACAAGTATCTCAGGATGCAATTGCATGCGGAGCGGCGATTTCTATTTGTGAGCAACATGAAAGCATAAGTCAAAACGAAATGACTCTGCGATTGATCAGCGTTTTAGAGCAATTATTAGCTCAACCCGATAAGGTAAAAGCCATGGGGGAACAAGGCATTCTATTTACTTATCATCATCAAGGTGCAACTAGAAAAACAATCAATTTTCTAAAGGCTAATTGAAAAAGTTCTTAATTTCAAACGCGAGTATTTCTGGAACTTCTTCCGGAATATAGTGCCCAGAAGGAACCGTTTTACCTGTTACATTATCAAAAATCACTTGCCAATCTTCTAACGGGTTAAAACATTGATGTACAACCCCTTTTTCTCCCCACAGTACTTTAAAGGGAATCTTTAATTTTTCTCCAGCGTCTCTAAATTCTTGATCATGCACCAAATCTATTGTACTAGCAGCTCGGTAGTCCTCACACATCGCATGCAAGCCAGCTGGTTCTTTCATGAAGTGGACATATTCTTTAAAAGCTTCTGGATCAAAGGTATTGGTTGACCCTGCTTTTGCCCCCATCATTTTAGGGAGTAAAAATTCCACATTATTTCCAATAAGAGTTTCAGGGATGGGATAGGGTTGAATCAAAAAGAACCAGTGCCAATAGCCAGTCGCAAATTTTTGAGTGGTATTGGCATACATGGTGTAGGTAGGTGAGATATCTAATACCATTAACTTATTTACCGCACCAGGATGGTCGGTTACCAAGCGATGAGCAACTCTACCGCCACGATCATGACCTACTAATTGGAATTCAGCAAAGCCTAAGTGATGCATGAGTGCAACCATATCATTCGCCATTTCACGCTTTGAGTAGTTGGCATGATCAGGCAGACCAGCTGGCTTTGAGGAGGAGCCGTAACCTCTTAAATCGGGAGAAATTAAAGTAAAGTGATCCCGCAAGAGCGCAATGAGGCGATTCCAAATGGATTTGGTTTGTGGAAATCCGTGTAAAAGTAATAAAGGTGGCCCTGAACCTTCAATTCGATAAGCAATTTTTATCGAACCGTGCGTGGCTTGATACTCAAAAAAATGATCTGATGCTTTAGAATGGTAGGACATAGCTACTCCGGATATTTTTTATTTTGAATAATTCCTCACTATCATAGAGGAATATTGGACTTGCTAGATTTTAAAACTCTAAAACAGATCAAATAACTCAAAGCCTTTAGGATATAAAAATGCATTTAATTATTGTTGGCGGTGGAATTGGCGGTTTAACGATGGCTCTAGCTGCACATCATGTTGGTATTACTTGTGATGTATATGAGTCAGTCTCCGAAATTAAACCAGTTGGTGTTGGCATTAATATTCTGCCCCATGCCAGTCGTTTTTTATGTGAATCTTTAGGACTTGAAGAAGAGTTAAGTAAATTAGCGGTCCTCACCAAAGAGGCAATTTTCTTTAACCGCTTTGGGCAAAAGATTTATTCTGAGCCTTCTGGACGTTTGGCAGGGTATGACTGGCCACAATTCTCCATTCATCGAGGCGATTTGCAGATGACATTGCTGGCAGATTTTTTAAAGAAAATCGGTAAAGAGCATCTGCATCTTGGTATGGACTGTATCAGAGTAGACGAGTCCACTGGCCAAGCCTATTTTAGAAAAGCTAGATCTGACGATCAAACTGAAATTGTTGTAACAGGTGACGCTGTAATTGCTTGTGATGGGGTGCACTCTGTTATTCGTAAGCAACTACATCCTACAGAAGGCAAACCACTCTATTCAGGCGTCAATATGTGGCGTGGTGTGACACGTGGTAAAGCGTTTTTGTCTGAGGCAAGTATGGTTCGTGCTGGCTGGTTGACCCAAGGAAAAATGGTGATTTATCCGATTCGCAATAATATTGATGGCCAGGGTACTCAGTTGATTAATTGGGTTGCAGAATTGGAAACCCCGAATCATTTAGAGCGAGATTGGAACAAACAAGGTCGGATCGAAGATTTTATTGGGTCCTTTGAAGATTGGCAATTTGACTGGTTAGATGTACCCGCAATGATCAGAGCGGCTGATAGTATTCTTGAGTTTCCGATGATTGATCAAGACCCTTTACCATTTTGGTCCAGAGGCAAAGTCACCTTACTTGGTGACGCTGCTCATCCAATGTACCCGAGAGGCTCCAATGGTGCGGGCCAATCTATCTTAGACGCACAAAGTTTAGCGAAATTTTTAAGTAGTGAGTCGGATGTTGAACGGGCATTGAAGCTTTACGAAGACGTTCGTTTGGAGGCGACTGGCAATGTCGTGAAAATGAATCGTACGAACCCACCAGATGCGATATTACGTGAAGTCTGGGAGCGTACGAACGATCAACCATTTAATCATATCGATGACGTAATTAGCCAAGCAGAATTGGAAGCGATTACCCAGCGGTATAAAAATGTTGCTGGATATGATAAAAAAACCGTTGCAGCATAATTGGAGCGAGTGTGAAAAAGATCAAAACTTCCTTATTTATTTTATTCGTCGGACTATTTTCAACGCAAGTTTTCAGTCAAACTGTCGAACCCATTCAAGGCGGTAGCCCCATTAAATTAATCGTGCCATTTACTCCTGGTACTGGCATCGATACGATTGCGCGAGCAGTTGGGCCTAAACTATCTGAATTACTCGGGCAACCAGTAGTAGTTGATAACCGAGCTGGTGCATCGGGAAATATTGGTACTGAGGCAGTGGTGAGAGCAAAGCCTGACGGAACAACTTTATTAGTGACAGTTAATACCATCGTCATGAACCGCACCTTATATCCTAAAGCTAGCTTTGACCCCTTGAATGACTTAGTACCAATTACCTTGGCAGCTCATGGCGATTTACTTCTCGTTGTACCGGAATCCTCCCCCTATAAAACGGCTGGTGAATTTATTGCTGCAGCCAGAGCCAATCCAGGCAAACTATCATACGCGTCACCTGGTGTAGGTACTCCGCATCATTTAGCGATGGAAATGTTAAAGAATCAAACAAAAACATTTATTTTGCATGTGCCTTATCGTGGAACAGCACCGGCTGTAACGGACTTATTAGGCGCACAAGTGGATGCTATGTTCTTACCAATTCATGTAGGAATGTCTTATATTAAGGCAAATAAGTTAAGAGCCTTAGGTATCGGAGCGAAAAACAGAAACCCCAATGCGCCGAATATTCCGACATTTACAGAGTTAAAAGTTGGCGAAGTAGATGCACAAATGTGGTTTGGATTTATGGCTCCTAAAGGAATTTCCAATGAAGTTAGTACTAAATTAGGTAATGCCATTAGAACAGCTTTAGCTGATCCAGAAGTGCGTAAAACCTTTTTATTGCAAGGATTGGATCCGGTTACTAGTTCTCCTGCCGCCTTTTCGGAATTAATGAAAAAAGATGCGACGATGTGGGCTAAGACAATTAATGAACAGGGAATAAAGGCGGACTAATTGAAAAAAAATATCCAATGGGCTGTGTTGCCACTTCTGATTTTAGTGGCGGCGTGTACTTTAACTCAAGTTCCAAATTCCATTCCTCCGGCAAGTGGCACTTGGGATTCTAATAACTTAGTAGGTAATATTTATTTACCAGCTGAGAAGACCATTTATCCTACGACGACTCCTCCTTTGAGGCAAAACTTGTACTCTGGAAAATTAATGGTACCAAGTGGCGCCAGTTTAATAAATCCTGAGAAAAGTATATTGACTGTGAATGTCAACAAGGCTGGATTTCTGAGCTTTCTTGGCCATCAACATATTGTTGCAAGCCGTAATTTAGATGGCTGGGTTGATGAAGCAAAAAATCAGGGGTACTTTAGTTTTGAGATTGCGAAAATGACGATGGATGAGCCTGTTTTACTAAAGGGCAAAATGTTACCTGATGAATTAAATGTGTCTGAAAAAGAAGCAACCAAGCAAAACATGCTGAAAATGTTGGATGCTAAAAATTTTCCTGATGTTCGTGTCTCAATTACTTCCTTCGACCCAAAGAAAAGTATGATTCATGCAAAAATTATTGTCAAAGATCAAATGATTGAACGTGATCTTTTGGTTAAAGTCACTAAGTCAGCAAACAACAAGATTAATACCATTACTGGTGAAACAAGTCTTAAACTACTTGATTTTTCAGTAGAGCCGTTTTCTGCACTGGGAGGATTACTTAGTGTTAACAATGAAATCTCGATTGAGTGGAATTTAAACTTTAAATAAAAAATCCTCAACTTATCAAAATGAGTTGAGGATCTAAACCGTGTTTTTAGAGATTAAACTTTGGCGCCAAAATTAGGATCTTCGTCCCGTAAGTTCTCATTATCTTTTTTCACATCAATCTTCAGCAAATCATCCCGTTTAACTCCTAACCACATTACGATAGCTGCTGCAACGAATACTGAAGAGTAAATACCGAACAAGATACCGATGGTTAAGGCAACCGCAAAATAGTGCAAGGATGCTCCACCAAAGATTAACATAGCTAAAACCATCATTTGTGTACTGCCGTGAGTAATAATGGTTCTGCTGATAGTACCTGTAATGGCGCTATCAATAATCTGAGGCGTTTCTAATTTTCTGAAGCGTCTAAAGTTCTCTCTGATTCTATCGAAAATAACCACTGATTCATTAACAGAGTAGCCAAGTACTGCAAGCGTAGCGGCTAAAACAGAGAGTGAAAACTCCCACTGAAAGAATGCAAAGAATCCCAAAATAATAATGACGTCATGCAAGTTCGCAACGATGCCTGAAATAGCGAATTTCCATTCAAAGCGAACTGACAAGTACACCACAATACCTAAAATTACAAAGATAAGCGCTTTAATACCACCATACAATAACTCTTCGCCGACTTGAGGACCAACGAATTCAACTCGTTGTAACTTGACTGAATCATCCAGTTTAGTTAGTTCGGTCATGAGTGATTGACTTTGGTCGGAAGAGCTCATCATCGAGCCATCACTATTTTTGATTAAAGGAAGTCGAATCATGACGTCTTTGGAGCTACCAAAATTTTGTACATTGACATCGCTGTATCCTAAGTTCCCGATTGATGACCGAATCTTTTCAAGATCAGCTGCTTGGGAGTACTTCACTTCTAGAACAGTTCCACCAGTAAACTCAATCGATAGGTTAAGACCCTTTGACCACAAAAAGAAAATAGCAGCGAGGAAAGTAATAAAGGAAATTGCATTCAAAAATAGCGCGTAGCGCATGAAAGGAATGTCTTTACGGATGCGAAAAAATTCCATTTTGTTTAACCTATTGAGATTGATTGGAGTTTTCTCTTACGACCGTACCAAAGATTCACAAGGCCTCTAGAGAAAAATACTGCTGAAAACATCGACGTCAAAATACCTAAGCAATGCACAATTGCAAAGCCCTTAATCGGACCAGAGCCAAAAGCTAAAAGTGCTATACCTGCGATGAGTGTTGTTACATTGGAGTCAAAAATAGTTGCCCAGGCTTTTTCAAAGCCGGTTGCAATGGCTAATTGTGGGGCAGTACCATTTCTAAGCTCTTCCCTGATCCGTTCGTTAATGAGTACGTTGGAGTCAATCGCCATACCTAGTGCCAATGCCATCGCTGCAATACCGGGTAGACTTAATGTCGCTTGCAACATCGAAAGAACCGCAATCAAAAGTAATAAATTGACGGCTAGAGCAACGACTGAGAACATACCAAAAATAACGTAGTACACCAACATGAAGATGGCGATTGCCGCAAATCCATAAATTAAAGAGGAAAAGCCTTTCTCAATATTTTCAGCACCAAGACTTGGTCCAATTGTTCTTTCCTCGATAATTTCCATAGGCGCAGCTAAAGAGCCAGCGCGCAGTAATAAGGCTAAGTCATTGGCGCTTTGTGCAGAGGGTTGGCCCGTAATTTGGAATTTAGATCCAAACTCACCTTGAATTGTCGCTATGGTAAGTACTTCACCTCGACCTTTTTCAAATAAAATCATGCCCATTGGCTTTTGTAAGTTTTCGCGGGTCATTTCTAGCATCGCTCGACCACCAGCTGCATCTAAGGTCAAATTAACAGAAGGTCTTTGATTTTGATCAAAGCCAGCACTGGCATCAATAATACGTTCACCGGTAATCACCACATTTTTCTTAAAGACACCTTGACGGTCGCCAAATGGAAATGCATCTAAACCCAGGGGTGCTGGCTCATTTAATCCAATATAGGGTTGAACTGGATCTGCCAAACGTGCTTCTAAGGTTGCCGTTCTACCAATAATATCTTTAGCACGAGCGGTATCTTGCACGCCGGGTAATTGCACAACAATCCGATCATTACCTTGTTTTTGAATAACAGGTTCTTTTACTGCTAATTCGTTCACACGCTTGTTCAGGGTCAAGATGTTTTGTTTGAGAGCGTTGTCTTGAATAGCGTTACTCGCTTCAGCTTTTAAATTACCGACAACTTTGAAACTATCAACACTTTTTTCAATTTTTAAACTTAATTCATTGAGCGGTTCTTTAAGTGCCTCAATTGCTCGGTTCGCGTCTGCCTCATTACTAAAATTCATCGAAATAGTTTCACCAGATTTTTCGATACCTTGATAACGAATCGATTTTTCACGCAAACGACTTCTAGCATCATTCATTAGGGCGGTAATTTTTTTCTCTACTGCTCCTTTCATGTCTACTTTCAATAAAAAGTAAACACCACCTCTTAAGTCTAGACCTAAGGGCATGGATAAAGCGTTAATACTGATGAGCCAATTAGGAGTATTAGATAGCAAATTGAGCGCTACGATGTAATCTGGATTAGCTATATCTTTATTGAGTTCGTGCTCAATTAAATCTTTTGCTTTGAGTTGAGTATCGGTATCTTTAAAGCGAATTTTTAGGTTACTTGCTGATCCAACTGTTTCAAGAAAACTTCCATTACTAACGATATTTGCGGAAGTTAACTTCGACTCTACTAGGTGCTGAACGTTTAAATCCACTTTAGAACCTACTCTAGCACCCGCTATTTGAATTGCGGGGGCTTCACCAAATAGATTAGGTAGGGAGTAAATCACCCCAATGAATAGAGCAACAACAATAATTACATATTTCCAAAGTGGATAACGGTTCATAGTCAGTAAATTAAAGAGATTTCAGAGTGTCTTTTGGTAAAACAGCTGCGATAGCATTTTTTTGCATTTTTACTTGCAAGTTAGGTGCTAATTCAACCGTAACATAGGGTTCATTCATTTCAACAATTTTTCCCATCAAGCCGCTTGTGGTTGTAACTTCATCACCTTTACCAACTGCTTCCAACATGGCTTTCAATTCTTTTTGACGTTTCATTTGGGGACGAATCATGATGAAGTACATGACTGCGAACATACCCACCATCATAACGATAGATGAAATACCACTATCTGCACCACCGCCGCCAAATTGGGCATAAGCATTATTAATCCACATACTGTTTCCTTATAAAAATTAAATAAATGATTTCAAAACTAATTGTTTCGATTTTAACGGAAGAGAGATGTCATTCTCTACTTCCTAGGTAATTTCTATTGTGCCGATTGACCTATTGTGATGGAATTCTTTAATAAATTCAGAAAAGCTGTTTTTTTCAAGCGATTCTCTGATTTCGGACATTAAGTTCAGATAGTAGTGAATGTTATGAATCGAGTTCAATTGCGCGCCTAAAATCTCTCCGACTTTTTGCAAATGGTGTAAATAAGCCCGACTAAAATTCTTGCAGGCATAGCAACTACAAGTAGGGTCTAAAGGGCGATTATCGGTTTTATAAGTCGCATTTCGAATTTTTAGATCCCCAAAACGGGTAAATAACCACCCATTTCTGGCATTACGCGTCGGCATCACACAATCAAACATATCAATACCTTTTGAAACTCCAAATACCAAGTCTTCAGGAGTACCAACGCCCATTAAATATCTTGGTTTATTTTTAGGTAACTTAGGGCCAATATGGCTTAAAACACGCTCAAAGTCAGGTTTTGGTTCGCCAACTGAAAGTCCACCAATTGCAATACCGTCGAAGCCTTGCTCAGCAACACTTTCTAATGAAACATCCCGTAAGTGTTCATACATGCCACCTTGCACAATGCCAAATAAAGCATTACCTGTTTCTAACTCTCTAAATCGACGCAGACTTCTGGCCCCCCACCTGAGTGACATTTCTAATGATTCTCTAACGGTGCTTTCTGCAGTGGGTACACCACCCGTTTCAAAGGGGGTACATTCATCAAACTGCATAGCAATGTCACTATTTAATGCAGCCTGAATGTCCATAGACACTTCAGGTGACATAAATAACTTATCGCCATTTACAGGTGAGGCGAAAGTAACGCCCTCCTCACTGATTTTACGCAGCGCCCCCAAACTAAATACTTGAAATCCACCAGAGTCAGTCAAAATGGGTTGATCCCAGCCCATAAAGTTGTGAAGACCTCCAAATTGTTTAATGATTTCAATCCCTGGGCGCAGCCAAAGGTGAAAAGTATTACCTAAAATGATTTGCGCTTTAGCCTCTTTCAAATCCCTAGGGGTAAGAGCTTTGACGGTTCCATAGGTCCCAACTGGCATGAACATAGGGGTTTGGAGTGTTCCGTGAGGCACTTTAAAACTAGCTCTTCTAGCGAAGGACTGAGGGTCTTCATGTGACACTTCAAACTGCAAGTTAGGTATAGAGTTATTAGTCATACTGACAATCAATTAAATTTTTTGAGAAACATGGCATCGCCATAACTAAAGAATCGATACTTATTTTCTATGGCATGTTGATAAGCTTTTCTGATTGTATCTGTTCCGGCGAAAGCACTGACTAACATGAGTAAAGTAGATTTTGGTAAGTGAAAATTAGTGATCAAGGCATCTACAATACTGAATGTATAACCTGGGGTGATAAATAAATTTGTATCTCCACTATCGCCCATCTTTACAGCGGATTCAACTGCTCTTAATGAAGTGGTGCCAATACAAATGACCCTCCTACCTTGAGCTTTTGCTAACTGAATAGCTGCTCTAGTTTCTGGTGGTATCGAATAACGCTCAAAATGCATTTGATGCTCTGTGATGTTTTCTGCACGAACTGGAGTAAAGGTACCAGCACCGACATGCAAAGTAACGAACGCTAATTCAACTCCCTTATTTTTTAATTGCTCAATCAATACGTCATCAAAGTGTAAGCCTGCTGTAGGAGCTGCTACAGCACCAGGGTTTTTTGCTACCACCGTTTGATAACGTTGAATATCATCTTCAGTAGCCAGATGAGAAATATAAGGCGGTAAGGGTAGTTCACCAACTTGATTGAGAATGTCTAAACAGTTTTCAGGGAATTCTAATAAATAAAAGGGTGAGATTTCTGATGACTGATTATTTGCTGAGGTAATATGTTTTCTTTCGATTACTTTGATCGGAATAGGATGATTCTCACCCCCAATGTAAATAATTGAATTAGGTTGTGCTGGTTTTGATGCGCGAATTTGAGAAAGAAGCGTTGTTTCACTCAAAATACGTTCAACCAGCAATTCCACTTTACCGCCAGAGTCTTTATGGCCAAAAACTCTAGCTGGAATGACTTTTGTATCATTGAAGATAATTAAATCACCTTTATTCAGTAATCCAACAATATCGGAGAAAATAAGGTCATCCATCTGCAAAACGGAGGAACTACTTATATTGACATCTAATAAGCGACTAGATGTCCTGGAATCAAGAGGAAACTGGGCAATCAGTTCCTCAGGTAGTTCGTAGTCAAATTCGGATAGTTGCATGATAGAAAGTAAATAAAGGACATTTTAGTGGAATAGCATGGCGAAAGAAGAAAATAAGTCCCCATTATCCAAATTAGGCTTAAACACGCCTGCCGATTTGGCATTGCATTTGCCGATTCGATATGAAGATGAAACGGAATTATTGGATATCAACACCGCGATTTTTAAACAAAGTCAATTCTCAGTTCAAACTCAAGGTCAAGTAATTGACTCGCAAATTACCTTTCGTCCTCGACGCCAATTAATTATCAAAATAGCGGATAAAGAACAAGAATTAATTTTACGGTTTATTAACTTTTATCCAAGCCAACAAAAACAAATGGCCGTAGGAGTTTTCCTGAGAGTGCGTGGAGAAATTCGAAACGGGTTTAATGGCCCCGAGATGATCCACCCAACCGTGAAGGCCTGCCAGCCTGATACGCCTCTGCCGAATCAATTAACTCCTGTTTATTCGACGGTGGCTGGGGTTAGTCAAACTATCATTCGAAAAGCGATTGATAAAGGATTATTAGATAGCAGGGCGAATGCGTTCTTAAGAGAAATAATCCCCTCAACCTGTTTTCTAAAACCTCAATATGCATTTTTAAAAAATCTCCCCAGCTTAGAATCAGCGATACGAACTCTGCATCAACCACTAGCCACAGAGGATAAAGAGTCACTACTAGACAGAACGCATCTCGCTTGGCGCCGCGTGCAATTTGAAGAATTACTTTCTCAACAAATTTCTTTGCAAAGAGCGCATTTCGAGAGAAGAAAACGATTAGCTCCTGTTTTAAACAACCCCCAAAATGGCTATGTTCAAAAACTATTAGATAAACTCCCCTTTGAATTAACGGATGCACAAAAAAGGGTGTGGCAAGAAATCGCCAACGATTTACATCAAGACTTTCCGATGAATCGTCTACTGCAAGGGGACGTAGGCAGTGGTAAAACGGCTGTCGCAGCTTTATCTGCGGCATGCGCACTGGATAATGGGTATCAAGTTGCTTTAATGGCCCCAACCGAAATCTTAGCGGAGCAACACTTTTTAAAATTATTGCCTTGGTTCGAGGGAATGGATATATCTGTTGGTTGGTTAACAGGTAGTCTCAAGGTAAAAGAAAAGCGCGAAGTTCAACAACAAATCATGGATGGGTCACTGCAACTAGTGATAGGGACTCACGCATTGATCCAAGAGGGCGTTCATTTTGCAAAACTAGGCTTAGCCATTATTGATGAGCAGCATCGATTTGGGGTATTGCAACGCTTGCAACTCTATTCGAAAAATGGTGATCAATCTATCTATGCCCATCAGTTAATGATGACAGCGACCCCTATTCCGAGAACTTTAGCGATGACTTACTATGCGGATTTAGAAGTATCTGTGATTGATGAATTGCCACCAGGTAGAAGCCCTATCATTACTAGGCTTATTAAAAATACTAGACGACTTGAAGTAGTAGAGGGGATTCAACGTGAGTTGATCAAAGGGCGACAAGCGTATTGGGTTTGTCCGATTATCGAAGAGTCAGAAGCTTTGCAATTAAAAACGGCGTTAGAGACCTATGAACAACTTACCGCTGAATTACCGCAATATCAAGTAGGTCTTATTCATGGCAAACTTCCTGCAGCAGAAAAGTCCCGTATTATGCAGGCATTCAAAAATTGTGAAATTCAAATGTTGGTGAGTACAACCGTGATTGAAGTCGGTGTCGATGTCCCGAATGCTACCTTAATGGTTATAGAACATGCAGAACGTTTTGGATATGCTCAAATTCATCAATTGAGAGGGCGAGTTGGGCGAGGCTCAGAGCAATCAGTATGTCTTTTAATGTACGCAGAACCACTCTCAATGACGGCTAAAGAACGCCTACAAAATTTAAGGGAAAGCAATGATGGCTTTGTGATTGCAGAACGTGATTTAGAATTGAGGGGGCCTGGTGAACTATTGGGGGCAAAACAATCAGGTGACACGATGCTGCGTTTTGTAGATTTAAATCGAGATGCTTGGTTGGTTGAAATAGCCAGAGATTTTGCTCATGATTTGTTACAAAATCATCCTGTAATTGCACAAGAACATGTTCGTAGGTGGTTGGGTTCAAGAGCAGATTTTCTGAAATCATAAAAATTCTCTAAGACAATAAAGATGGCGAAAATAGTTGAAAAATTAGTTCAGTATGGGTACCTGATGCGTTTGCATAAACCAATTGGTACCTTGCTATTGTTGTGGCCAACTTTATGGGCACTATTTTTAGCAAGTGATGGTCACCCACCGATTTTGCACATCTTCATCTTCTCGCTTGGTACCCTTTTAATGCGTAGTGCTGGTTGTGCAGTCAATGATTATGCTGATCGAGATTTTGATAAATTCGTGAAGCGAACCGAACATCGTCCTCTCACTTCAGGAAAAATTAGTGGCAAGGAAACATTATTTGTGGCTTCTTTTTTAGCCATCATTTCCTTCTTATTAGTTTTACAGTTAAATACATTAACCATTCAACTCTCTTTTGCCGCACTTGCTATTGCCATTATTTACCCTTTTACAAAGCGGTTTTTTGCAATGCCTCAGGCAGTCCTAGGAATTGCTTTTGGGTTTGGTATTCCCATGACTTACGCTGCGGAATTAAATAGTGTTCCTTGGCAAGCATGGTTGATGCTATTAGGAAATATTGCTTGGGCAATCGCCTACGATACTGCTTATGCGATGGTGGATCGTGACGATGATCTTAAACTCGGGATTAAGACTTCAGCCATCACTTTAGGCTCTTATGAAGTACTTGCGATTATGCTGAACTATGGACTATTTTTCTCCATCATGGGCTTCTTAGGTTGGAGTTATCAATTGAATATTTGGTTTTGGCTAGGCTTGGGTGGAGCAATTTTATGTGCTGTCTATCATTACACTTTAGTGCGAACCCGCGATCGCATGAAATGCTTTGCGGCGTTTAATCATAATAATTGGTTAGGCGCAGTACTTTTTGCTGGCGTTGCCGTTTCGTTGGCAACGCGCTAATCACTTCATTGAATTCGTAAACTCTTGGCCCATTTCACTACTACGTTCGTTCGCTGCATTGACGGCTTGTTTTAAGGTTGAACCCCAATTTGCTTGACGTAAAACTTCTAGAGCCGCAAAAGTCGTGCCACCTTTAGACGTTACCTTTTCACGTAGCACACCTGGCGCATCCTGGGATTGTTGGGCTAGCATCCCAGCACCAATAATCGTTTGGTTGGCGAGTTGAAGTGCATTCTCAGGACTTAGACCTAACTCAATCCCAGCTTGTAACAAGTTTTCAATCATAAAAAATACATAAGCTGGACCACTGCCAGAGATGGCAGTGACGGCATCTAATTGTTTTTCAGAGGGAACCCAGACAGATTTACCAATGGCACCACAAACCCATTCAACTAATTGTTGATCCTGCTTTTTAACGCCTTTACCGGCAAAGAGCCCGGTGATTCCTTGGTTAATTAAAGCTGGAGTATTGGGCATAGAACGTATGACTCTATCATGACCTAATTTTTTACAAATATCTTGAGTGAGAACACCTGCCACAATACTTAAGACTAAAACTGGATCCTGTTGAATATTTTGACGTTGTTTGAGGACTTGCTGGAGTTGATCTAACGCGTCCATTAAGTGGGTAGGCTTCACTGCTAGGACGATTAAGTCAGCCGCGCCTAAAAAATTCTCTGCTTCACTGATACTGCCGGCTAAACGCACACCATAACTTTTTTCAAGGCGATCTCTAGCCGTTGCCATTGGGTCTACCGCAAGAATTTGGTCGGCGGTAATATTGTTTTTTAATAACCCACCAATAATGGCTGAAGCCATATTTCCACCGCCAATAAAAGCGATTCGGGTGTTTTCAGGCTTTACTAATGTAATCATTGTTTTCTTATAAAGGTTATTGAAGAAGTTCTATTTACCATTAATCACGCTTACCAAAGATGGCTGTTCCAATGCGTACCATCGTACTACCTGACTCAATCGCAAGTTCTAAATCGTCGGACATGCCCATCGATAAAGTATCAAAATGTTTGTAATTACCTAGTTCGGATTGTATCGTTTCAAACAAAGTATGTAACTCTTTTAGAGAGGTCGACCCAACTCCAGGCTCAGGAATTGCCATGAGTCCGCGTAATTGCAAGTTGGGTAAGCCTAAAATTTCTTGACAGAGTTGAAGGGTCTCACTGGGTTGAACGCCACTTTTGGTCGATTCCCCACTAATGTTGACCTGCACTAACACTTGTAAAGGTGGGAGATGAGTAGGGCGTTGAGCAGACAAACGCTGGGCAATTTTGAGGCGATCAATACTTTGTACCCAGTCTACTTGTTCGGCAATCACTTTTGTTTTATTACTTTGCAATGGCCCAATGAAGTGCCAAATGATTTCTGCACGGTGGGAATTTAAAAGATTTATTTTTTCGATACATTCTTGAACATAGTTTTCGCCAAAATGTCTTTGACCAGCATTCAATGCCACTTCGACACTCTGCGCCGGATGGGTTTTGGATACAGCGATGAGTAGCACACTAGCAATTGATCGAGACGCTTGCTCACAAGCTTGTGCAATACGATTCTGACATTCCTCGAGTTGATCAGCAATACTCATATGTATGGATCTTAAACCAACAAATCATCAAGAATTTCTATCCAATGTTTTACTGGCATCGCATCATTTTGTAAATGTGTAATACAACCTACATTACCTGAAATAATGGTGCTTGCCTGATGCTCTTGACTAGCACTTAGAAGATTTTCTAGCTTTTGTTCTCTTAACTGAGTAGACAGTTTCTCTTGCAATATCGAGTAAGTTCCAGCAGACCCACAGCATAAATGGCTATCCTGGCATAAATTGACCTTGACGCCTACTGCTGTGAGGACCAGTTCAACTTTTCCGCGGATTTGCTGACCATGTTGGAGAGTACACGGCGGATGGTAAATAACACTAGTAGCTTCTTGAAGGTTGATACGCTCTTTTAAATCGACAATTTTTTGTTCTAGTACTTCGCTAATATCAAGACACGCCTCACTAATTACTTTTGCTTTTTCAGCATATTCTGGGTGGTCTTTAAAATAATATCCATAGTCCTTAATCGCTACCCCACATCCTGAGGCATTAATTAACAATGTTTTAACTTGACCACTCTGAATAAGGGGGTACCAAGCATCAATATTATTTTGCATTTGGGCATAGCTTTTTTCGTGATCATTCAGATGAAAACGTAACGCCCCGCAGCAGCTTACTGATGGCGGGGCAATGAGTCGAATCCCTAATTTTGCTAAAACGCGCTCGGTTGCTTGATTGATATTGGGGAGCATTCCTGGTTGCACGCAACCCTCAAGAAACAACATCTCCTCTTTAACCTGGATCTGTTGATCCATCTTACGATCTGGGTAAACAGGACTATCGGGAATTTTCTTTTGTAGAACTTTAGGTAGGACAGGCTTAAAAAAACGTCCAATTTTCATTGCTGGATTGAATAGATTTGGCCTTGTTAAACCTTCTTTTAATAACCACCGCACAGCTTGTTCTTTAATGGGTCGCGGCGCAGCTTGCTCCTCTGCCCATTTGCGACCAATGTCTAGTAAATGACCATATTGAACGCCACTAGGACAAGTACTTTCACAATTGCGACAGGTAAGGCAACGATCCAAATGCTCACGGGTCTTTACGGTAGCAGTCCTACCTTCAGCCATTTGTTTAATTAAATAAATTCTGCCTCGAGGACCATCGAGCTCATCACCAAGTATTTGATATGTTGGGCAGGTAGCTGTACAAAAACCACAGTGCACACAATTAGCCAGCAGTCTTTGGGCTTCTTTACCCTCAGGGGTATTTTGCAGCGCGGGAGATAAATCAGTTTGCATAATTTAAGGCATTCTATTTGTTTTAAAAACTCCATTGGGATCAAAAGCATTTCTGATACGTTCTTGTACTATAGCAAGTGGCGCGGTCAAAGGTCGATCACGTAGGGAGGTGAAGACAGAACTAACTTGAGATTTATTACCTCGAAATAAGCTTGCATGACCGCCATTTTCTTGCGCTAGAGTATTCGCTTGCGCTTGTTCTAATGGACCTTTAAACCATCGTTGACCACCGAGCCATTCAATGCAAGTTTCGCCATGTAATGGCAAGGGCGCAGATAATGGATTAACTGCGAAACGCCAAAGTGTATCCTCGGCATTACACTGGAAATAGGGGTGAGTCTGCTCTTTGATGGATTGCCAAAATTGGGAGGCTTGTTCATCTTCAATGACTTGACCTGGGTATTGCGCTAGCAATTTTTCAGTTGCAGATTCGACAGCAGCATTTGCGCCGCCCAATCTTAGCATCAATCTTCCTATGCTTTCACCTATCCAACAACTTGCAGAAAGTGGTAAGGGAAGACCAGCCCAACGATTCATTTGTTCAATGGCCTGCTCTTGATTAAACTCAAAGCATAGTGTTCGCGTCTTGGCGGGCAGCGGCAATACTTTAATAGAAACTTCTAAGAGCAGGCCGAGTGTGCCCATGGAGCCCGGAAGTAAGCGTGAAACATCGTAACCCGCCACGTTTTTCATGACTTGACCACCAAAAGTGACGATATCACCACGACCATCCATGACTTTGACGCCAAGAATAAAATCCCTTAATGCCCCAGACTGTCCTCGACCAGGACCTGATAAGCCAGCGCAAACCACACCGCCGATCGTTGCATTAGAGCCAAAAAGAGGCGGCTCGAAAGGAAACATCTGCGCAGCTTCTGCGAGTGCCTGCTCAATTTCTACCATGGGTGTACCAGCTTTGGCAGTGATTACTAACTCAGCTGGTTGATAGTCAACGATGCCACTATAACCAGAGGTATATAAATACTCACCTTGGGCTGGATCACCATACCAAGACTTCGTATTGCCACCAATAATTTGTAATTTTTTCCCTGAAGAAGCTGCCTCTTGAATCTGCGACCTAAACTGTTGTAAAGCTGGATCGAGGTTGATATGTTCCGCCATCTTAAAATCTTTCTAGTTCAGGATGGGGAAGGATACCATTACTGATTCTCATAGCACCGTAGTCCGCGCAGCGATTGAGGGTAGGAATGGCCTTATCTGGATTGAGAAGTCTTTGTGGATCAAAGGACTCCTTAATCCCCCAAAACATGGCCCGTTCTTTCTCACCAAACTGAATACACATGGAGTTAATTTTTTCAATACCAACGCCGTGTTCGCCAGTTATTGTGCCACCAAGTTCAACGCAAGTTTCTAAAATCTCTGCCCCAAATTCTTCAGCTCTGAGCCATTCTTTGTGATCTGCGCCATTAAACATAATTAATGGATGCATATTGCCATCACCAGCATGAAAGACATTCATACAACCTAGTTGATACTTCGACTCCATCGTTTTAATGCGCTTTAACAGTTCAGCGATTTTTCTTCTAGGAATAGTTCCGTCCATGCAATAGTAATCTGCAGAAACTCGGCCTGCAGCAGGGAAAGCATTCTTTCTACCACTCCAAAAGCGCAGACGTTCTGATTCCGATGCGGAAACTTGAAGGCGTGTCGCACCACTTTTTTGTAAAACGGCACTCATTTTTTCAATTTCTTCTGCTACTTCTTCGGGTGTGCCATCTGACTCACAAAGAAGGATCGTAGCAGCGTTTAAATCGTAACCAGCGTGTACAAAAGCTTCCACCGCAAGAGTTGCTGGTTGATCCATCATTTCTAGACCGGCCGGAATGATACCCGCTGCAATAATATCTGCAACCGCGTTACCACCTTTTTCAATATCGTCAAAACTGGCCATAATTACTTTGGCTAATGCAGGCTTGGGAACTAGCTTTACGGTGACCTCTGTCACAACTGCCAACATCCCCTCGCTACCAATAAAGACTGAAAATAAATCAAGACCAGGACAGTCAGGGGCTAATCCACCAAATTCAACTACTTCCCCAGTAATTAAGATCGCTCGGATACGCAATACATTATGAATGGTTAAACCATATTTGAGGCAGTGTACGCCTCCAGAATTTTCGCTTACGTTACCACCAATCGTACAAGCGATTTGGGAAGAGGGGTCAGGTGCATAGTACAAACCATGTTTTGCTACCGCTTCAGAAATTGCTAAATTGCGCACTCCGGGTTGAACGGTGGCAGTTCTTGCTAAGGGGTTTATATCTAGAATCTTTTTAAATTTTGCCAATGACAGCACTAAGCCATTAGAAATCGGCATTGCGCCACCGGACAAGCCAGTACCAGCGCCTCTAGGAACAACTGGAATTCGGAGTTGATGACAAATTTTTAGGATTTGAATTACTTGATCCTCGGTTTGAGGTAAAGCTACAGCCATTGGCCTTTGACGGTAGGCAGCAAGACCATCACACTCATAGGGAATCGTATCTTCTGGCTCCCAAAGAAGCGCATCTTCGGCGAGTAATGGTCGAAGTTGAGTAAGGAGTTCTTCCTGCCTAAATTCTAGATTTGGTGTACTGATGGTGTTCATAGTTTCTCTTCTATAGATAGAATAATTTCAGCATATAATCATATTGTATGGGAAATCGACTAACTCAAATTGCGACGCGCACTGGTGATACAGGTGAAACTGGTCTAGGTGATGGTTCTAGGGTCTTTAAAGATCATTTGCGAGTTTGCGCCATGGGTGATGTGGATGAGCTGAATTCCCACATTGGACTCTTACTGACTGAGGTTTTTCCTCCATCCGTAGAAGCAGAATTAAAAGTAATTTTTCACCAAATCCAGCATGATCTATTTGATTTGGGCGGTGAGTTGTGCATCCCTAACTTTGAGTTGTTAAAAGAAGAGCATGTGCTGCGGTTGGATGATTATTTAGAGCATTACAACGCTCAACTGCCTAAATTAGCTGAATTTATTCTTCCTGGTGGGACTAGGATCGCCGCTCAAGCCCATATTTGCCGTACCATCTGCAGAAGAGCAGAGAGATCCATCGTGGCGCTTGGTAACCTTGAGGTGATTAATGATGCACCACGGCAATATACCAACCGCTTATCCGATTTGTTATTTGTCTTAGCAAGATTTTTAAATCTCAGCTCTGGCGGTAGCGATGTATTGTGGAATCACACAAAAGCGCCTAGATAATAAGAAACTTAGTAACTAACTAAGTATAAATAACTAAGTAAATAAATCAGTGAGTAACTAAAAAAATGGTCGACCAAATCGATCGACCATTGATTATTTTGAGTTACGATATTTCTAAATAGATTATTTCTTCCTTCTTGCTTTGACGCCATTTGCTAAGATTTCTAGCACTTTCAATGAGTCATCCCAGTCGATACAAGCATCTGTAATACTCTTACCAAACTCTAATTTAGCTGGATCATCTTTACCTGGTGTGAATTTTTGCGCTCCACCGTTTAAGTGACTTTCAATCATGACGCCAAATATAGAATCGGAATGGTTAGCTAATTGCTCAGCCACATCTCTGGCGACATCAACTTGTCTTTCATGTTGTTTACTGGAGTTTGCGTGCGAAAAATCAATCATCAAAGATGGCTTTAATTTAGCAGCAACTAAGTCTTCACAGGCAGCGGCTACACTTTTTGCATCATAATTAGGCGCTTTTCCACCACGTAAAATGACGTGACAGTCTTCATTTCCTGAAGTTTCTACAATGGCGACTTGACCATTTTTATGAACCGATAAGAAATGGTGGCCACGGGCAGCCGCTTGAATCGCATCGGTTGCAATTTTGATATTGCCGTCAGTACCGTTTTTAAATCCAATGGGTGCAGAAAGACCAGATGCTAGCTCGCGGTGGATTTGAGACTCAGTTGTGCGCGCACCAATCGCTCCCCAAGAAATTAAATCGCCAATATATTGGGGTGAAATCACATCTAAAAATTCACTTCCTGCAGGCATTCCTAAACGATTGATTTCCATGAGTAATTGTCTTGCATAGCGCAATCCCTCTTCAATTTTGAAACTGCCATCTAGGTAAGGGTCATTAATTAACCCCTTCCAACCGACCGTAGTTCTTGGCTTTTCAAAATATACACGCATCACAATTTCTAAATCATTTTTGTAATGATCACGAACTTCTAATAAACGTTTAGCATACTCAACCGCAGCGACGGGATCATGTATTGAGCAGGGGCCAATAATCACTAATAAACGATCATCTTTCCCATGAATAATTTCCCGAATCGATTTTCTTGTGTGACGAATCAATTTTTCGATGGGTGTTCCCAAGATTGGGAAAAAACGGATCAAATGCTCAGGTGGGGGGAGTACGCTGATATTTTTGATGCGCTCATCGTCAGTAGAAGAAGTCTTATCGATACTAGCGTACCAATTTTCCTGGGTGCTTAAAGCTTTATCGTTCATGGCAAAAATCTTTCAACAATTAAAAATACAGCAAAAAAAAACCGCCTTATTTGGCGGTAGATTGTAGGTGTTTACTTTAAACCCTTACCTCTCGACCGCCAAGTCTGAGATCCAAAAGCTAAAGAAGTAAAATTTTCCTGAATTCATGTAATTAATTTAACACAAAAAGATTTCTGAACCAAAAAAATCAAACACTTCCGCCAACGACCATCCCTTCTAATCTTAATGTGGGTTGTCCGACACCTACTGGTACGCTTTGTCCATCTTTGCCACAAACACCCACGCCATCGTCTAACTTTAGGTCATTACCAATCATCGTGATTTGCTTGAGAGACTCTGGACCACTACCGATAATCGTCGCACCCTTGACCGGGTATTGAATCTTGCCGTTTTCAACCCAATAGGCTTCCGTTGCAGCAAATACAAACTTACCGCTAGTAATATCAACCTGACCTCCACCAAAATTGAGTGCGTATAACCCTTTGTCGAGACTCGCTAAGATTTCTGCAGGATCCTTATCACCACCGAGCATATAGGTGTTCGTCATCCTCGGGAGGGGCAAAGACGCATAACTTTCACGTCGACCATTTCCTGTAATTGGCATTTTCATTAGCCGAGCATTTAAGCTATCTTGCATATAGCCTTTTAAAATGCCATTTTCAATTAAGGTAGTGCATTGGGTTGAGTTGCCTTCATCATCGACATTTAATGAGCCACGTCGACCATCTAAAGTACCATCATCAACAATAGTTACACCTTTAGCCGCGACGCGCTGGCCCATTTTTCCAGAGAATGCAGAGGATCCTTTACGATTAAAGTCCCCTTCTAAGCCATGACCAATCGCTTCATGCAGCAAGACGCCGGGCCAACCCGGCCCCATCACAACAGTCATTGCTCCTGCTGGTGCAGGTCTTGAATCTAAATTAACTAATGCCGCATGCACTGCTTGATCGACCCAGTTATCAATTCGGTCATCCGTGAAATAGGAATAGTTGGTACGACCCCCACCACCCGCACTACCCATTTCTCTTCGACCATTTTGTTCAACAATCACGGTAATCGAAACACGTACTAAAGGCCGAATATCTGCCACTAATTTACCATTTGCCCGCGCAACCAAGATGACATCAAACTCGCCCGCTAAACTAGCCATCACTTGCACTACTCTTGGATCTTTAGCACTTGCTCGTCGTTCAATTTTTTCTAATAAAGCAATTTTTGCCTCTGTCGGTAAACTTAAGATTGGATCTTGCGCGTGATATAACAAGGTGCGGCTATTATCCTGCTGCGCACCTAAAATAATTTTCTTTTTACCACCCGCTGGACCAATAACTCTAGTTGAATTGGCCGCTTGCATCAAAGTATCTATATTTATTTCATCGGCATAGGCAAAAGCAGTTTTCTCACCAGAAATAGCTCTGACGCCTACTCCTTGGTCAATACTAAAATGACCGGATTTTACAATCCCTTCTTCTAAACTCCAGGACTCGTTACGAGTATGTTGAAAATACAAGTCCGCATCATCCAAACGATGTTGATACATAGTACTCAGAGCGGTTTGCAAGTCAGATTCTGAAATTCCACCCGGGTCGAGTAGGAGAGTCTTCGCACTTTGTAAAGCAGGATCTTGGTATATGGTCATAAATGATTAAAGTGTACGGTGAGTTAGCGCTGGCAAATTTGCTCTTACATCCTCTAATTCTTGACGATTTAGTTCTCCAAGTATAAAACCTTCACCGTTTTCTAGTTGAGTTGAGATTTCTCCCCATGGAGAAATGAGCATTGAATGCCCCCAGGTTTTGCGACCATTGTCATGCAACCCACCTTGGGCCGAGGCAAGAACGTAACATTGATTTTCGATGGCTCGTGCTCTAAGAAGGATTTCCCAGTGTGCACTACCCGTTGTATAAGTGAAGGCAGCGGGAATTAGGTGGCAATCCACTTGCCCCATGGCGCGGTATAACTCAGGAAAACGAATGTCATAACAAATACTTAAGCCAAAACACCATGTTTCATTATTCTCATGAACCTGAAATGTTTGTGGCTCCGAGCCCTGTTGTAAGGTCAAAGATTCGTTATAACTTTCACTTCCTTTACTAAAGGAAAATAAATGAATCTTGTTATATCTAGCAACTGTTTTACCTTCTGGATTGAATACTAAAGTGCTATTCCAGACCCGATCTGGATCATTTGAGCTAATGGGTAAAGTGCCAGCTACTAAATATATTTGGTGAGATTTTGCGAATTGGGCAAGCTTTTCTTGCATCGGACCAGATCCAAAAGTCTCTTGAATACTGAGCTTTTGACGATCGTTTTGACCTAAAAGGCAAAAGTACTCGGGGAGTACTACTATTTTTGCACCATTTTTTGCGCACTCGCCAATTAATCGTTCAGCCGAACTAAAATTATCTAGGGGGTTTGAGCTTGAAACCATTTGAATACTAGCAACTTTAATCATATGAAAATATCCTTTTTAAGGTTCTTTACTTGAGGAATTTGGCAACTTGCTCTCTTCAGGGGACTTGCCAGGAGTCTCATTTAATAAGTTTTTTCTACGAATTGTTTTGAGTGCCTCAGGGTCAATGGGATTACCGTTTTGATCAAGTGGAACAATTTCAGGATTTTGCCAATTTCCTTGTATGAGGTAGTCAGACTGTAAGGCCTTATTAACCCCCGAGGAGAGAAGATATTGCCCGAGCATGGTTCCAAGTCCAATGATTGGATTTGTAAAATAAAAGACCGCAAGCCCTGCTGATCCCAAATTAATCCTTGGATAAATAACAACCCGAAGATCTTGCGTTTCTTGATTCAAATTCACTAATCCTGACATGGATATTTTTGCTGGGGTAGTCATCATTTCAAAGTCATTCGTTTGAAGATTTCCTCGCCGAATTACTGCACTAGCTGAAACTTTATCAAAGGAGGTACCGGTTGAAACGACTTCTCCCACACTGCCAGAAAAATTTAAAGTAGCAAATTTAAATAGTCCTTGTAAACTCAAAATACCTAATAACTTTGCAGCACCAGAGTCTACCTGAAGAACCTTGCCATTATCTACTTCAAATTTCAGTTTGCCATTTAGGGTTTTAGTACTAAAGGCAAAAGGTGCGCCAGCCCAAGAAATATCACCTGCCATGTCACTTTTACCATTGGCCAGAACTTCGGCATAACCTAAGGAACTTAATAGCTCTCCCGTATTATTTGATGTAACAACAAAGTCTAAATAAGTTCTACTTGGTTCATTATTCGCTTTTAGTTCCCACTTACCCGTTGCATTAAAAATACCATTAGGGTTTTTAACGTTCAATTTTTGCAATATCCAGGTATTTTCTATTGGCGTAGCAAGAACATTTAATTCACCAAATTGTCTACTACCTAATGCAAAGTTGGTTACCTGAATATCGAGTTCAGGCATTTGTTCAGAAGAGTTTTCGATGCCCCTTGTAATAGATTCTTTAGACTCATTATTCGGAATTGTTAATTTAGAAAATTTCGCTTTTAAGGCGCCAGCAGGATGAGTACTACCGGGATCAGTCCATTCGAGCTCACCGACTGCTAAGGAAGAGGACACACTCGCTTTCCATTGGTTTTGGTTATGGGCAGCTTCCAACGTAAGGTCTTCGATTTTCTTATTAGCGATGAAGAGTGTTTTAATCTTCGCTTGAATATCAATGGGAGGGACTTCTTTTGATAGAGATTTAGCGTCATCCAAACTATCAATTTTTTTCGGCTTATCTAGTAATTGGTTCCATTTATCCATGTTTAAAGAAGCAAGGTCAAGATGCACTTTCAAACCCTTATCTACCTGTGGCAACAAAGTATTACCGATTGCTAGGGCATGTTTCGTTACAACTTCATCTTTGAGCGTACCAGTCGATTGGATTAAATTATCTAATTTAAACTGCCAATTTAGTACACCATTATTGGCAGATAGTTTGATATTTCCCAACATCGGGGCCCCCATAGGTTTAACCATAGGCTCTGGAAAATCAAGTTGTACTTGACGTAAATCAAAGCTAGTAGAATTTGTAAAATTTCCGCTATCGGATGTAAAACTACTTTGATAATTTAAGTTCCCTTTTAAATAGTTTTTAACCGATTTATTTAATACTGGAAAGGCTACCCCTAATGCTTCCATTAATTTACTAGCATCTAAATTACCTGTAACCTCGATGAGTTTATTATTAGTCTGAACGGCCAATGGACCACCTAACCAATTTCCTAAAATATTAATTGTTTTAATTCCTTTTTGATCCAGCAGAACATTCCCCGTATTGATATTGCCGACGGGTAAATCCTTAAAGCGGATTTGATTATTTGATAAAGATAAATCTGCTTGAACCCGAGTAGGGTTTGAAGCCTGAAAGGTCTCTAAGATCGATAGGTTTAAGCCGGCATCACCACTCAAATCCAGCGTATCCAATGACTCTTTATATTTAAAACCAAGGGGAGAGGCTAGAATGTATTTTTTAAAATCGCTAGCTTTGCCATTAACATTTCCATTGACTTCAAGTTTTGTTGGTTTGGATTTTAAGTTCATCGAGACGTTAAAATTCTTGGCCATGGTATCTTTATATTGACCAGTTGGAATTTGTACTGTCAGCAATTCATTTTTAATTGATAACGTTGCATCTACTTTTTCAATTGGCAACCATTCACCTGGAATTTCATTTCGGGTGGGTAAGGGCCTAAACGTTACGTTTTTGAATTGGGAAGATATTAGAAATTTACTACTAGATTCTTTAATAAAAGGAATATCTTTCGGATCCCCTTCAATCCTTATGTTCCCAGAAGCGAGAGTTCCATCGATAATAGTTCCTTGAAGATATTTAAGAGCATCAACAGAGATGGTTTTCGGTAATAAAGTCATTAAATAAGGAAGTTGCGTATTATTCAGACTCATATTGAGGTCAATTTTTCCTTTACCGCCTTTAGTCGGATGAAGATACTTGACGACACCTTGAAGGCTTAGCATTTTATTTGTAATAACAACGTCACTTAACTGCACATCTAAAGACTTATCACTGTTATGATTCCAATCCAATATTCCTTGCATCCTCTCAAAGTCAAGATTTTTTGCAGCGATGAAGTCCCCAGCTTGAACTCGAATTTGTGGTGAATCGATAACGATATGACCAGAAGAATCTGAGCCTGAAATTTCTCCATTAAGATTTTGAATACCAGGAATCATTGAAGGAATTTCATTCCAACCAACTTCTCGCAGCATTCCATGGAATTCAATATAGGGTTGGGGATTGATACTAGACTTTAATTTATCCAAGGTAGAAGAATGGTGATTATATTTTGCATCTAAATCTTTCACCTCTCCATGTATTGCTAGGTCTCTCAAAGTTTTTAACCATTGATTCGGCAAGGGAAGGCTGAGAGCTAATTGATGAATGGGCTCTAATTTTAAATACGGAGTTTGTATAGAAACATGTGTGAATTCATTACTGGAATTGGGTATTGCGAATTTAATTTCAATATCGGTCAAAGAGGTATCAGGATTTTTTGTATTGCTAGTACTCCACTGAAAATTCTTGGTAAATAAAACTTGTTGATTATTATCAATCCGATGTTCTAGCTGAGTATCCAGATGCTTGAGTAATAAATTATTTTTTGAGTTTTTCCAATAAAAATTAATATCTTCGGCTTTTAAAAATGTGGAACCTTTTGTCAAACCTCCATAGAAAAGGTCATATTCGCCCCGAAACACAAGCCCACCAATTTTTCCTCGGGCAGGAATATTCGTCAAATCTAAAATTTGCTTAATATCAAGATTATTAACAGACCAGTTAAAGTGCCCCTGCCAATTTTTGACATTTGTTTTACTTGCGCCAAAGCGATGTTTAAATTCTCCATTCGCAATGAGATCCCCGTTTAAATCCTTAGAACTTAATTTGAGATTAAAGAGATGGTCAAAACTCTTGTTTTTGAGGGTCATTGCTTCAATTTTTAGAGAAAAATTGGCAGCCTCTTCAAATTGATCATGAATCTCAAGGAGTAGATCTCCAATATACAATTCACTTTCACTCATAATCCAAGAAAGCATTTGAGAGTCTTGACCACTCGGATGTATAGTAACTCCCCCGATGTTCCAAACCCCTTTAGGGTTTCTAGATAAAAGTATCTTTACACCTTGAGAGGATAAATATTGAAAATGGGGAGATAAATCCCAAAGACTATTCCAATTAATCACTCCATCTACTTGTGGCACTTCTAACAAATTATTTTCAATTAAGCCAATTTTATTAATTGAATTTACCTCTTCTACCGGGTTTGATATTTTGATATTTTTGATTGAAAAGGCGGGACGGTAATCTTTCCAAGATGTCCTGACTTCTCCGATTTGAAAATCAGCACTGATCGACTGACTAATGACTTGATTAATTTGAGGTAGGTAATTTGGGACTAGTGGCCACAAAAGATATCTGATGATAATTTGCGAAAAAACGGCGACAAATAAGAAGACACCTACCCCGAAGTAGGTAGAATAGATAATGAACCTTTTTCCGTTTAAAAAAAGTTTGTCTAGTTGAAGTTTTTGAAGCTTTTGAAGCATAATTACTCAGTTTTTGCAGTGCAAAATAGATAAGACAAATTAAACCTTATTATCTACTAAAGCGATGAACGCTGATCGTTTTTGAAGATTCCTTGATTTTTTGGAATTTATGACAACCCCCATTCAAATTAGTAAAGATTTTTCACAATTCGTTCAACGCTGGTTGAGTGCTAATCCAACATGGGAGCAGTGGTTAGAGGAAAAAACGCCTCAACCATTAGCTATTTCGGAAATTAGACTCATCTTTGAGAAAGAATTACCCAAGGACCATTGGCTTAATTTGGATGAGGCTAATTTTTTAGCCAATTTGAGATTGGCTAGGCAAAAAGTCATGTTGTGGCTCGGCGTGCGTGATATTGCTAACTTGGCAAGCTTAACTGAGGTCATGCAAGCGGTTACAGAGATGGCGCAGCTGGGCTTGAGATATGCAAGTGAATATGCTCAAAATGCTTTAAGTGTTCAATATGGACTGCCACAAAATGCCGAGGCTCAGCCTATCCCATTGTGGATTATTGGCATGGGCAAGTTGGGAGCTAAAGAACTCAATGTCAGTTCAGATATTGATTTGATTTTTTTATATGAATGTGATGGAACAACTGTTGGTGGTAATAAGTCCATTTCGAACCATGAATGGTTTGAGTTACAAGGTAAAAAAATTATTCGCTACTTAACTGAGATGACTCCTCAGGGTTTTGTATTTAGAGTGGATATGCGTTTACGACCGAATGGGGATTCTGGGCCATTAGTCTCTAGTTTAGAAATGTTAGAAGAGTATTTTCTAGTACAAGGACGCGAATGGGAGCGATACGCCTGGATCAAAGCACGCTTGGTTTATCCACTAGAGACAGCTGATGCGAGCGGCTTTCCAACAAACTTACACGCAATTGTCAGCCGCTTTGTTTACCGTAAATACTTGGATTTTGGCATTATTGATTCCATCAGAAGACTGCATCGACAAATTCGACATGAGGCCAACTTGCGTGCCCGTCAATATCCAGATCGGGCTTTTGACATAAAACTAGGGATAGGTGGAATTCGTGAAATTGAGTTTTTAGCTCAAATGTACCAACTGATCCGAGGTGGCCAAGAAAGTAGCTTAAGGACCCGTTCGACCGTAGAAGTCATTGGGCATATTGAGCGCTTGCAACTTATACCAAGTGATAAGGCAAAGACTTTACTTAGCGCTTATGCGTTTTTGAGAAAATTAGAGCATTTATTGCAATGGCGAAATGATGCACAAGTCCATTATTTGCCCAATATCCCCGAAGTGGTTTTACAAATTGCACTACGTTTAGGATTTGTAAGTAAAGAGCAGTTCGAAGAGGAGTTAGCCGGGCATCAGATGATGGTTGCTCAGTATTTCTCAGAAGCTTTTACCCTTGACTCTCAAGATGAAGAGCTGATGCAGTTAAGTCCATCAGGCAGCTTTGAGCAATATCCACAATTTCAACAAAAATTAGAGCAAGTCAAATCTACTAATCGTTTCGCGCTCATTAGTGATACAAGTAAGCACAATTTTGACTTTATCCTACTGTATGTCTTAGATCACTATGCTCAAATTCAAGAGGATACATTACTGAAGCTACTTGATTTATTAGAAGTGATTTTTCGAAGATCATCCTACCTTTCTTTGCTGAAAGAGTATCCGAAGGCAATTGAACGCGTCATTCGTTTATTGGAGGCATCGAATTGGGCGGCTCAATACTTGATGAAACATCCTCACTTACTAGATGATTTATTGTTAAGCAGTAATGAGCGAAGCTTTGAGAAAGAGGTCGATACCTATTGGGTTGATTGGCAAGCTGATCTAGAAAAGAAAATCTATTTTATTTTACATACCGATCAGGATGAGGAAGCGGTTTGGAACACATTAAGGCAAGCTCATCAATCAGAAATATTTCAAATCTTACTAGCCGATTTGGGTGGCTTTAGTACCCCTAAATTATCGATTGAAAAAGTCAGTGATCAGTTATCCATCTTGGCGGATATTATTATTGCAGTTACTTTGAATTTCGTTTGGGAAGGACTTAAAAAGAAGTATCAGATTACAGCCCCATTAAATCAATTCGGTTTTGCTGTGATTGCCTATGGCAAGTTGGGTGGCAAAGAATTGGGCTATGGCTCTGATCTAGATTTAGTATTTATTTATGATGAGACCTTAACCCCTTTGTCGAGTGATGAGTTACAACCAATATTTGTTAATTTGGTACGTAAATTTATCTTAGCTCTTACAACCGCTACCCGAGCAGGCGTATTATTTGATATCGACACCCGTCTGAGGCCCAATGGCGAGGCAGGATTATTAGTAACAAATGTGCAGTCTTTTGAAAATTATCAAAAGAAAGTGGGTGCAAATACTGCCTGGGTATGGGAGCATCAAGCTTTAACTAGGGCAAGATTTTGCGCTGGGGACGAACGCACTGGTATGCAATTTGAAAAAATTCGTAATGACGTATTATCATTTCCCCGGGATGGAAAGGTACTGACTCAAGAAGTGATTTCAATGCGAGAAAAGCTCCATCAGGGTCATCCTCAAACTGGAAACAGTTTTGACTTAAAGCATGATGTGGGTGCCATGATTGATATCGAATTTATGATTCAATATTTGATTTTGAAAAACGCACACCAAGAGCCGTCGCTCATTCAAAATATTGGTAATATAGCATTGCTCAATGAATGCGCAAAATGTCATCTCATATCAGGTGAGGAAGCACTCAGTGTCGCCAATGCCTATCGCTTATTTCGAAAATTACAACATCAAACACGCCTAAACGGTTTGCAAATTAGAGAGCTAGAAGATGATGTAATGAGTAAAGAAATTGAAACGGCTCGACAAACGGTGAAAAATCTATGGAATCGATTATTACTAAATGTCTAGTAGCTCTCTAGCGTGACGCAGGGTTGTTGGGGTCATTTCAACGCCACCTAACATTCTAGCAATTTCATCGACTCGTTCTGATCTGCCGAGAACTTCGATTTTACTAATCGTTTTGCCATCAATTAAAGATTTTTGAACGCGCCATTGATGATCACCTTGTGCGGCTACTTGCGGTAAATGCGTTACGCAAAGGACTTGATGAGATTGCCCTAGCTGTTTAAGGAGTGCGCCGACAGTTTGAGCTACAGCACCACCGATTCCAGAGTCGACCTCATCAAAAATTAATGTTGGGGTTGCGCTAGATTTACTAGCAATCACCGCAATCGCTAAGCTGATTCGAGCCAGCTCACCACCTGATGCCACTTTTGAGATTGGACGCGGTTTAACTCCTGGATGACCGGCCACCAAAAAATCAATTTGCTCTAGTCCATGGGGACCTGGTTTGTCAAGGGCGAGTAACTCTACTTCAAACTTTCCACCACTCATTGCCAAGGTTTGCATCGAATCAGTAATGGCACTAGAAAATTTCAGCGCAGCTTGTTGGCGTGCTTTGCTTAAATCATGGGCTAATTTTAAATAGGTACTCTCTTTGCTTTTAGAATCTTTTAATAAAGACTCAATATCTTGAGCAGCATTCAGGTTAAAGAGTTGATTTTTTAACTCAGCCCATTTTGTGGGTAATTCATCTGGGCTACAGTGAAATTTTTTAGAGCAACGATAATAACCCTGAACACGTTCCTCTAATTCCGACAAACGCTCGGGATCTAAATCTAGTTTTTGCAGATATCGGTTGATGGTATGAGTTGCTTCACTTAAATGAATATGCGCAGAATCTAAACCTTCTTTCGCTTCATTTAACGATATATCCATCTCTGATAAATCATCCAGTAAACCTTGCGATTTTGCTAGTTGATCTAAGATGGAATTCTCTGACTCAGATAGTAATTGGACGAGTTCTTGAGAGCCCTCAATTAGGGAAGCTGCATTAGATAGTCTTGAGTGCTCAAGCTGTAGATCATCCCACTCGTCTAAGATCGGGGCAAGAACATTTAGCTCCTCGAGTTGCCACTCTAGTTGCTCTTTTTCTTTGACAAGATTGAGACCTGCTGTCTTGGCTAATTGAATTTGCTTTTCAATGACTTGCCAATCTCGATAAGTTGCGGAAACTTTATTAACTTGTTGAGAAAGGTTGGCATGACTATCTAATAAGTCGCGCTGAGCACCAGGTTTTAGTAAAAGTTGATGCTGATGTTGACCATGAATATTAACTAAGTGTTCGCCAATTTCTTTTAATTGGCTTAGTGTTGCAGCGCTACCGTTAACAAATGCTTTGGTTCGACCTGACTGGTCGATTGTCCTTTTCAAAAGGACGGATCGACCCTCTTGTTCAATTGGGAAGTCATAGGTTTCTAAAAGAGTACTTACCGAAGTTAGTAAATGATCGCTAACTGAAAAATAAGCAGAAATTTCGGCACGCGAACATCCTTCTCTGATTTGACTAATATCAGCTCGCTCACCCATTGCTAGAGCGAGTGCGTCGAGCAAAATAGATTTACCTGCGCCGGTTTCACCCGTTAGCACTGTAAAACCTGATCCAAGTTCAAGTTCTAAGTGATCAACAATCACAAAATCACGAATATCTAAACTTTGTAACATATTCAAAAATTACTAGGATACTCGTTCCAGTGAAGTTTTTCGCGAAGTGTTCGGTAATCACTGTGACCAACTGGGTGTAATAAGATGACGGTACGGGCAGATTTTTTGACAGTGACGCGATCTCCCGTTTGCAAAATCGCTAGGGTTTGCATGTCAAAGTGTGCTGTTACGTCACGTCCTCCAGTAATCTCAATAGAAATGAGGACGTCATCTGGTAATACAATAGGGCGATTTGACAAAGCATGCGGAGAAACAGGCGCTAATACGATCCCAGCCAGTCTAGGATGCAAAATTGGACCACCAGCAGATAAGCTGTAAGCAGTAGAGCCAGTAGGCGTTGCGACAATTAGGCCATCAGAGCGTTGGTTATACATAAAGCTACCATTTACTTCAACTGCTAATTCGACCATCCCTGATCGACTTGAACGGTTCACAACCACATCATTTAATGCGGTTCCTTGATGGGCGGGAGAGCCATTCCGGATGACTTGTGATTCTAATAAGGTTCGGGTATCTGACTCATAAGCTCCATTTAACATGGCAGGTAAATGCACCTCAATATCATTTAGCGGGATATCGGTCATATATCCTAGTCGACCCATGTTAATGCCAATAATTGGAATATTTAAGCCTGCAACTCTGCGACCTAAGCCAAGAAGGGTACCATCTCCACCAATCACCACCACAATATCAATCTTGCCAGCAAAATCGTCTATTTTTAACATTGGAACGGACTTCATGCCAGTATGTTCGGCCGTCTCGGATTCTAAATAAACATTAAAACCATTCTCCAAAATAATTTTGGAAACATTTTCTAGAATGCGATCAACCCCTTCAGCTTGAAATTTGCCAACAAGTGCAACATTGGCGAAGGGTAAACGAGGATTATTTTGGATAGACATAGTTCGATTAAACCATAGAGACATTGCTCTTACAATATTTTAAATTTGCCTTTAAGAGTACTTAGTCATTTTAAAAGCGAATTTTTTCTTGTGAAAAATATAAACCATGATGTTGAAGTAAGACTGCACCGAAATCATTCCAAGGTTCTGTGACGAAAATGAAAGCTTCTTGTTAAAATGTCTGCATGATGGATAAAAGAGCTCGCGAACTATTAAAAACACTGATTGAACGACACATTTCCGAAGGGCAACCAATCGGATCACGTACCCTTTCTCGTCATTCCGGTTTAGATTTGTCCGCTGCAACCATTCGTAACGTGATGGCTGATCTAGAAGAACTAGGTTTTGTCAGTAGTCCTCACACCTCAGCAGGAAGAGTTCCTACTCCTCGGGCTTATCGTTTATTTGTGGATACGATGTTGACCATCAAACCCCTAGACGAGGTTGGTCACCGGGAATTATCCGCTGAAATTGTGCCAGATTCTCCTCAAAGGGTGATTGCTGGGGCAGCTCAGATGTTGTCACAATTGTCGAACTTTGCTGGGGTTGTCTTGACTCCTAGGCGAAGCGAGGTATTCAAGCAAATTGAGTTTTTGCGCTTGTCTGAGAAAAGAATCTTGCTGATTATGGTTACCCCGCAAGGTGATGTGCAAAATAGGATACTGATCACAAACAAAGATTATTCACCCTCTCAACTCGTTGAGGCGAGTAACTTTATTACAACAAACTTTGCAGGTTTGGAATTGCAATCAGTGCGTAATCGCATAAAAAACGAATTAGAGGGCTTACGCGAGGATATTACAGCTTTAATGAACCAAGCCGTTGAAGCTAGTTCAAATACTTTAGCGGATCCCCAAAATAATATGGTGATATCAGGCGAGAAGAAACTGCTTGAAATAGGGGAATTTGTCTCCGATATGGATAAAATCAAACGACTTTTTCAAGTTTTTGAAAAACGTACAGGCTTATTGCAACTATTAGATGTCTCTAGTAGAGCTGAGGGTGTACAAATATTTATTGGTGGCGAAAGCGATTTAGTCCCACTTGATGGGATGGCAGTAATAACAGCCCCCTATAAAGTGGACAATATTATTGTTGGAACACTCGGTGTAATAGGACCAACTCGTATGGCGTACGATAGAGTAATTCCGATTGTAGATATTACTTCGAAATTATTAACTAGCGCTTTGAGTCAAAATAATTAAGAGAGAATTGCTTGGAAAATTTAATTTTAGATAAAGATAAAGCGCATGCAGTGTCCCAAAAGGTTGGTGTTTTATTAATCAATTTAGGAACTCCTGATGCCCCAACGGCTAAAGCCGTCAGACCCTATCTAAAACAGTTTCTCTCTGATGCGAGGGTTGTAGAAGTTCCCAAATTAATCTGGTGGTTCATTTTAAATGGCATTATTTTGCCTTTTCGCTCGAGTGCCTCAGCAAAAAAATATGCCAGCGTTTGGATAAATGAATCCGAAGGCGGCGGTGCACCTTTACTAGTCCATTCCAGAAATCAAAGTATTGGGTTACAAAAAAAACTGGCAAATAATGCATCAACTAAAGATGTCAAAGTAGCTGTGGCGATGCGCTATGGCAATCCATCGATTGAAAAAGTCATGAACGAATTAGAGAGTGATGGAGTAAATCGCCTCTTGGTCCTGCCACTTTACCCACAATACTCAGCTACTACGACGGCATCTAGTTTTGATGCAGTTTTTGAAGTGCATTCGCGAAAAAGAAACCCGCCTGCTTTGAGGATGGTTAAAAATTATCATGATCACCCAGCTTACATTAGATCTTTAGCCGCACGGGTACAAGCTTATTGGGATGTGCACGGAACCCCTGACTTTAAAAATGGCGACAAGTTTGTGATGTCGTTTCATGGTGTGCCAAAAAGAACATTATTAAGAGGCGATCCCTATCATTGTGAGTGCTATAAGACCGGGAGATTATTGAGAGAAGCGCTTGGACTTTCTGCAGAGGATGCAATCTTAAGTTTTCAGTCTCGATTTGGTAAAGCTGAATGGTTAAAACCTTACACTGCACCATTATTAGAATCCCTCGGAAAAGCTAAAACCAATCGAGTTGATATCTTTTGCCCCGGTTTTCCGGCAGACTGTTTAGAAACATTAGAAGAAATAGCCATGGAAGGTAAGGAAATTTTTACCCACGCTGGTGGACAGACATACCACGTGATTCCTTGTTTAAATGACCACGAAACCTGGATAGATGGATTACATACTATTGTTCTTGAGAATATTGGCGGTTGGCAAACTCAAGTGCCATCCACTGCAGAAATAGCAGATCGAATTGCTATGGGACAAGCGGTTGAAAAAATCCTGTTAGCCAATTAAGAATTTTTTTCAAAAATTCTTTAATTTCCTCTTGAATTCATTCGAATTGACCCTATTTATAGAGTAATAGTGGTTACTAATCCTTAAATTTTTTGTAAAGCATTGATATGACTGAAGAAATTAAAAAATCTGAACCGGCTTTTGCTGATGAAACAATTCCTGTGAGCGCATTACATGACGAGCAGTCGACAACTTTCACCTTAGAAGTTCAAATTGAAGAACTAAAAAAACAATTAGACGAAGCTCGTGATGCACATTTAAGAGCAAAAGCTGAAACTGAAAATATGCGCAGAAGAGGCATCGAAGATGTCTCAAAAGCTCACAAGTTTGCAATTGAGAGTTTTGCGGAGCATTTATTACCAGTTATGGATAGTATGCATGCCGCTCTAAGCCACCATCAAGGTGATTTAGAGAAATTAAAGGAAGGTGTTGAACTGACTTTAAAACAACTTTCTGGCGCTCTTGAAAAGGGTAAAGTCTTAGAAATTAACCCTGAAGCGGGTGCTAAGTTTGACCCTCATTTTCACCAGGCCATTTCCATGGTGCCTTCAGAGCAAGAAGCGAACACGATTGTCACAGTGTTGCAACGGGGTTATTCCATTGCTGATCGGGTATTACGTCCTGCTCTTGTGACAGTTAGTCAACCAAAATAAATAAACAAGACAAGAAAAAATAAATAAATCGAGTTGTTACTCTTGAAATTGTTAAGTTCAACCTTATTTAATAATTAACTAAATTACTTTTTTGAAAGAAACATATTATGGGAAAAATTATCGGTATTGACTTAGGAACTACCAATTCTTGCGTTTCAGTAATGGAAGGCAATACTCCTAAGGTGATTGAAAATGCAGAAGGTGCACGCACAACCCCTTCAATTATTGCTTACATGGAAGACGGCGAAATTTTAGTTGGTGCTCCCGCTAAACGCCAGTCAGTGACAAACCCAAGAAACACACTCTATGCAGTGAAGCGTTTGATCGGGCGTAAATTTTCAGAAAAAGAAGTACAAAAAGACATCGATTTGATGCCTTATGCTATTTCTAAAGCTGACAATGGTGATGCTTGGATTGACATCCGTGGCACAAAGTATGCACCACCACAAATCTCTGCTGAAGTTTTACGCAAAATGAAGAAAACTGCTGAAGATTATTTAGGTGAGGAAGTCACTGAAGCCGTAATTACAGTTCCAGCTTACTTTAATGATAGCCAAAGACAAGCAACAAAAGACGCGGGTCGTATTGCTGGACTAGAAGTAAAACGTATTATTAATGAGCCAACCGCAGCGGCACTTGCTTTCGGTCTAGATAAGCAATCAAAAGGCGATCGCAAAATTGCAGTTTATGACTTAGGCGGTGGTACTTTTGACGTTTCAATTATCGAAATCGCTGACGTAGACGGTGAAAAGCAGTTCGAAGTTCTCTCAACAAATGGCGATACTTTCCTGGGTGGTGAAGACTTCGACCAACGTATTATTGATTACATTATTGCTGAGTTCAAAAAAGAGCAGGGTGTTGATTTAAGTAAGGATGTACTCGCACTCCAGCGTCTCAAAGAAGCAGCTGAAAAGGCGAAAATTGAGTTGTCTTCAAGTCAGCAAAGTGATATTAATTTACCCTATATCACTGCTGATGCCAGTGGACCTAAGCACTTAAATATCAAGATGAACCGTGCTAAGCTCGAAAGCTTAGTCGAAGACTTAGTTGCTCGCACGATTGAGCCTTGTCGGATTGCGATGAAAGATGCTGGTGTTTCATTAACTGATATCCAAGATGTGATCTTAGTTGGTGGTATGACACGTATGCCAAAAGTGCAGGAAAAAGTAAAAGAATTCTTTGGCCAAGATCCACGCAAAGACGTGAACCCAGATGAGGCAGTTGCTGTTGGAGCTGCTATTCAAGGATCAGTATTATCTGGCGACCGTACCGATGTGTTGTTGTTAGACGTAACACCTTTGTCTTTGGGAATTGAAACTTTAGGTGGTGTAATGACAAAGATGATCACCAAAAACACAACCATTCCTACTAAGTATTCTCAAGTGTTTTCGACTGCTGAAGATAATCAACCGGCTGTAACGATTAAGGTTTATCAAGGTGAGCGTGAAATGGCGAGTGCCAATAAAACTTTAGGTGAGTTTAATTTAGAAGGTATTCCACCTTCAAGCCGTGGCACACCTCAGATTGAAGTCACATTTGATATCGATGCAAACGGTATCCTCCACGTTGGCGCGAAAGATAAAGCAACTGGTAAAGAAAATAAAATTACGATTAAGGCGAACTCTGGACTATCTGAGGAAGAAATTCAACAAATGGTCAAAGATGCTGAAGTGAACGCTGAAGACGATCGTAAATTGCGTGAACTAGTGGATGCCCGCAATTCGGCTGACGCACTCATTCATTCGACTAAAAAATCTTTAGACGAGCATGGTGCTTCATTAGAAGCTGGTGAAAAAGAGAAGATTGAAGAAGCGTTGAAGACGTTGGAAGAAGCTTCAAAGACTGGTACGAAAGAAGAAATCGAAGCGAAAACTGAAGAACTAGGTAAAGTAAGTCAAAAACTAGGCGAAAAGGTTTACGCATCAATGCAACAAGATGCGCAAGCAGGTGCTGCAGGATCTGCTGATGCAAACCAGAAGCCAAAAGACGATAATGTAGTTGATGCGGACTTTAAAGAAGTCGATAAAAAATAATTCAACACAGTAAATTGAAGGAAATCCTTTGGCTAATAAGCGTGACTTTTATGAGATTTTAGGTATTGCTAAAAATGCCACTGACGATGAGATAAAAAAAGCTTATCGAAAAATGGCAATGAAGTATCATCCTGACCGAAACCCGGACAGTAAGGATGCGGAAGCTAACTTTAAAGAGGCTAAAGAAGCCTATGAGATGTTGTCTGATCCGCAAAAGAAGGCAGCGTATGATCAGTATGGTCATGCTGGTGTCGATCCGAATATGGGGGGCTTTGGCGGTGCCGGAGCCCAAGGTTTTGGTGATGCGTTTGGCGACATTTTTGGTGATATCTTTGGTAATGCAAGGGGTGGTGGCGGTCGCTCTGGACCACAGGTGTATCGTGGTAGCGACTTACGTTACAGCATGGAAATCTCTTTAGAAGACGCTGCAAAAGGCCACGAGACTCAAATTCGTGTACCTGGTTGGAATAACTGTGAAGTTTGTACTGGGTCTGGTGCAGAGCCTGGAACTAAAGTTGAAACATGTTCTACCTGCGGTGGACAAGGACAAGTCAGAGTCTCACAGGGATTTTTCTCAATGCAACAGACCTGTCCAAAATGTCGTGGACATGGTCAATTTATTCCAAAACCTTGCAAGAAATGTAATGGCGAAGGAAAAATTAAACAGCAAAAAACTTTAGAAGTCAAAATTCCTGCTGGTATTGAAGATGGCATGCGTATTCGTTTGTCTGGTCATGGAGAGCCTGGTGTCAATCAAGGCCCGCCGGGCGACTTATATGTGGAAGTGCATATCAAAGCGCACCCTGTATTTGAACGTGATGGTGATGATTTACATTTCCAGATGCCAATTTCTTTTGCGACTGCCTGTTTAGGTGGTACTGTGGAAGTCCCAACTTTAGCTGGTAAAGCTAGCTTTGATGTTGCCGAGGGAACTCAAACTGGCAGAACTTTCCGTCTGAGAGGGAAAGGTATTAAGGGAATTCGATCAACTATTCCTGGTGATTTGTATGTGCATGTTCAAGTTGAGACTCCAATCAAGCTCAATGACCAGCAACGTCAACTCATTCGGGATTTTGACTCTAGTTTAAAGTCCGATAGCTTCAAACATAACCCCCAAGAAAAGGGTTGGTTTGATCGGGTAAAACAGTTTTTTAATTAATTAGTTCGATATAAAGCAATGCTCAGGGGCTGGAAAGGCCCCTTTTTTTACTTCTTCAATATACAGTGCAATTGCTTTTTCAATGGTGCCTGTAGTCGCTAAGAAATCCTTAACAAATTTTGGTTTACGTCCCGGGAAAGCACCTAACGCATCATGCATAACTAGGACTTGACCAGAACAATCTGGCCCGGCACCAATGCCAATGGTTGGAATGGTTAACGCCTCTGTAATCTGAGCCCCTAATGAACTTGGAATGGCTTCGAGGACTAATAACTGAGCTCCCGCAGCCTCTAATGCGAGAGCATCTTCGAGAATTTTTTTGGCCGCATCTGCAGTTTTACCTTGAACCTTAAAGCCTCCAAGGGTATTAACAGATTGAGGAGTTAAGCCTAAATGCCCACAAACAGGAATACCGTGATCGGTTAAAACTTTAATCATCTCCTGTAAATGACTGCCGCCTTCCATTTTGACCATTTGTGCACCTGCTTGCATCAAAGCTGTTGAGCTTTGAACTGCTTGTGCAACACTGGTGTAGGAAGCAAAAGGTAAATCACCGATGATAAATGCACGTCTTACACTTCTAGCAACACACTCGGTGTGGTAAGCCATATCGCGTATCGTAACGGGGATGGTCGAAGTATGACCTTGAATTACATTACCTAAAGAATCACCAACCAAGATAATCTCAATACCAACCCGATCGAATAACGCGGCAAAACTAGCGTCGTATGCAGTGAGTGAGGTGATTTTTTGACCCTCAAGCTTCATTTGCATGAGTTTCGAAATAGTCAAAGGAACAAGGTTTTCAGATAAATTGATATAGCTCATGGGCAAACAACACACTAATTACATTAAAACACCACTATACCTAAAATTTTTACTAGTGTGACAAATTAGACCCCATAGAATTTGGGCAATATTTATTAGGGAGTTTTTCGATTTTTTGCCAGGAAAGATCTGGTAATTTATCCTTCAACTTACCATGATTTGGCAATTCAATTTCACTATCAATTTCAAGTAAAGGCAGTAGGACAAACATCCGTTCGGTAATGCGAGGATGGGGGAGAATTAACTCAGGTGTATTGTGCGTGATATTGTCATACATTAAGATATCAATATCTAATGTTCGAGGAGCATTTTCGTACGGACGTTCACGACCAAAACGTTGTTCCACAGACTGACAAAGCCGAAGTAAAACGAGAGGATCAAGATCAGTATCCACTGAAATAACGTTATTTACATAGTCACTACCTAAAGCTTGTACAGGGGCGCTAATATAAAAACAACTTCTGGCAGTGATTGAAATCGAAGGAAACTGAGCGAGGCAGACAACGGCATCTGTCAGTATTTGTCTCGAATCCCCGATATTTCCACCAAGTCCTATGTAGGCTCTTGCCATAATTTAAATCCTATAATCTTACCAACTTACTACTTTAATCAATTTCTAAAAAGATTGCTGAGACTGGTCATCATTTTCTAAGGCCTCTTTACCCTTAACACCTCGGCGTCGGCGTCGACGAGACTTGCCTGGCATGTCACTTGTTGAAGGTGATCGCTCACTTTTTACATCAACTAAGAGTTTTTCACGATCTTCCAGTGAGCCATTTTGAAAGTTTTCCCACCATGTAGAAAGCTCACTTGGCAATTCACCTACCTGACATCGCAAACAAAGAAAATCATAGCCAGCTCTAAAACGAGCTGATTCTAATAATCGGTAGGGCATTTTCCCCACCCGTTTTTCAAAGCGAGGTTGCAAACTCCAAATTTCACGCATATCTGTTTCAAATCGACGCTGAATGGCAAAAACCTCTCTTTGCGCACTCAGTACTTCATCAATTGCCTCGTTAAGACAAACAATACTGGGTTTACCTCCTTTTATATTGAGCTTCCATTGTTGCTCAACCTGATGCCATAAAAGAGCAGCAAATAAAAATCCTGGTGAGATCGATTTTCCTTGCAGAATCCGTTCATCCGTTCTGTCTAAAGCAAGCTTAGCAAAACTGGTTTGATCAGACTGTTCCAAAATGACATCGAGCATGGGTAACAGACCTTGATCTAGTCCAACCTCTCTTAATTTGGTCATACTTGACCAAGCATGACCAGACATTAATAGCTTTAACATTTCATCAAATAATCTAGCTCCCGGCACATCATGGATTAAGCTAGCGGATTGAGAAATCGGTTCTAGGGTGTTTTGTTCTAAAGTAAATCCGGTTTTTGCAGCAAAACGAACCGCTCTGAGCATCCTTACAGGGTCTTCTCGATATCGCGTCGCCGGATCCCCAATCATTCGCAGAACTCTAGAAGCGATATCGGCCATACCACCATGGTAATCGAGCACTACTTGGGTGCTTGGATCGTAATACATGGCATTAATTGTAAAATCTCGGCGAGTTGCATCTTCACTTTGGGAGCCCCATACATTGTCACTTAATACACGTCCAGAGTTGGCAATATGTTTGCCAGTTTCCACTAATAAAGCCCTAAAAGTTGAAACTTCGATAATTTCCATTCGATCTCTAGCATGACTGGAATTATTGTAAAAAGTGACATGAATAATTTGAAAGCGTTTACCAATGACACGAGATTTTTTAAATAGAGCTTGAACTTGATCTGGGGTAGCATTAGTCGCAACATCAAAATCCTTCGGCTTAATGCCAAGAATTAGATCGCGTACAGCCCCACCCACGATATATGCTTTGTATCCAGCTTGTTGAAGGGTTTGGGTGACCTTAATAGCATTCGGTGAAATAAGCTTTGGATCAATCTGGTGGACTTTTACAGTGATTTTTTTAGGTTGTAAGTCGTTACCACTCGTTGGACCATTTACAGACTTTTTGACGGGTTTACCAAGAATTTTTCGAATTATTTTTGAAATCATTGGTTAAACAATTCTAATATTTGCCAATTCCGGTCTATCGCAAGCTGTCGTAATCTCGCATCTGGATTTGTGGCTATAGGGACTTGAACCTTATCAAGCAATGGCAGATCATTCATTGAGTCGGAATAAAAATAACTTTTCTGCAAAGTATCCCAGGATAGGTCATGACGTGTTAACCAAGACTCTACGTGGGTAACTTTGCCTTCTCTAAAATTTGGCAGGCCTGAGACATTTCCAGTGAAGGCAATGGGTTGATGAGGTGACGTGATTTCAGGTTCCGTAGCAATTAAATGTGAAATTCCGAAACGCTCTGCAATGGGTCTAGTAACAAAACTATTGGTGGCGGTTACAACACAACATAGATCGCCTAAGTCCTGATGTTTTTTCACCAATGAAAGTGCCTCTGAACGAATATTAGGCTCAATCACCTCTTGCATAAACTGGTGATGCCATTGATCGAGAGTTTCTTTAGAATGGCTAGCCAAAGGCTTTAAGGCAAATTGCAAAAAGCCATAAATATCGAGCTTACCAGCTTTGTAATCGTTATAAAAACGCTCATTTTCTTGTTCATAATAGGCGCCATCAACCACTCCAAGGCGAACCAAGAACCGACCCCATTCATGATCACTATCGATCGGTAACAAGGTGTGATCGAGGTCAAAAAGGGCAATGGAGTGATATACAGAAGACATTTTTAAGTTGTTGAATGGAGTAATTCTTTTAATAATGGTAATGTTATTGGTCTTTTTGTTTGTAAAGAGTAATGGTCTACAGCCTCTATGATACTGATTAAACTTGGGAGATCCCGATAAAAGTGGGTTAACAACCAATGAGGTAGGTCTGGAGCGATGTTTAAACCCCTTGCTTTGATGAGCTCTTGAAGCGCAAAAATTTTCTCAGCATCCGTTAAAAAGCTCAGTTCAAAGTTCAGACCACTTGATAATCTAGAGGAAATATCGTCACGAATTTTTAAATGATGACTTGATTTGGAACCACTCACAAAAATTAATTTTTCTGGGACGTTTTTATGATCAACCAGTAATTTAAATAACTGGTTGACCTCAGAAGTATTCAGGCTTTCGACATCATCAATGAAATAAGCAGAGCAATTAGGTCCTGTTTGAATATCAGCAAATTGCCAATCATGATGCTGACTTGTTAGGTAAAGATGGGGCAATCCTAAAGCAGCATAAAATTTTTGCATGGCCATGAGTAAGTGCGATTTGCCACTACCTGAGGGGCCCCAAACATAAATTAAATTCCAATCAACTGAAACTGGTTGGTGCACTTTTAAAAATGCTTGAATCTGTTTTAAAACCTCAAGAATGCTAACTTGAGGCGAGTCTATTAAGGCCGGCAGAATAAAATTATCTAAGCTTGGCTCAGGTGAAGTCAATATATCTAAAGTAAATTGCGGAGAGTTCATAGAAAAGTCAAAGGTCTAATTTGTTTTATACCATTGACTACTTAAGTACTTCTGCTTTAAAAAACGCAACCCTACCAAACAAATTGCAGACATTGGAAAAGCCAACAAAATTCCTAAAAAGCCAAATAATTTACCAAAAACCATCAATGCAAACAGAACTGCAACCGGATGCAATCCAATCCTCTCTCCCACTAGGCGAGGTGTTAAGTAAAACCCTTCCAATACTTGCCCGACTGAAAATAGTAGTAGCACCAATAAAATTTCATTGCCGCCCCCAAATTGCAATAGCGCAGCAAGCAAAGACAAGCATAAACTTACCATGAAACCCACGTAAGGAATAAAGGCAACTAGCCCCGTAAAAGTGCCGAGGGCTATAGCGCTCTTAACGCCGATCAAATAAAGACCCAGACTATAAAGTACTGAAAGTAATAACATTACTAAAATTTGACCACGCAGGTATTGAGAAAGTAAAGTGTCAACTTCGATGGCAAGTGGAAAAATAGTGGATTGTAATTTCTTCGGAATGATACGTCCAAGCTTCTTAAAAAAGTGATCCCACTCTAAAAGTAAATAGAAAAGCACAAAAAGAACTAAAACAATGTTGGCAAGAAAGCCAAGAATAGAACCAGAGGATCTCATTAAAGTACTTAGAGATTTGGTCACAACGGTATTGGCATTATCGGAAAGTTGTGTCGTAATTTGAGCCGTCGCTTGTTCTTGAATATCTTTCCAATCTAGTTCAATATCAAACGTAGCGAGTTTTGGAGCAACCCACAACTTAAAACTTTCGATCCATTGGGGAAACTGCTGCCTAATTTGAGGTATTTCGTGTTGCAGTAGGTTTAATAGCAGAATGACAATCATTGCCCCAGCAAGAATACCAATGAGTACCGCGATTAAAGCTGCTAATCCCTCAGGGATTTTGGCAATTGTTAAACGAACCTTTAAGGGTTCCAAAATATAGGCAAATATAAAAGCTGCCAAAAAAGGCATCAAAATTTCGGACATGAGCACAACCTTCCATTAGAATCTCTACATTCTACTGAGTACTGAGGAATTTTATGACAAATCCATCAAATTTAAATGCAAATGAAGCCCAAGGGCTATCTTATAAGGATGCTGGGGTTGATATTGATGCTGGCGATGCCTTAATTGAAAGAATTAAGCCCCTTGCAAAGAAAACCATGCGCGAGGGTGTTTTGGCCGGCATTGGCGGCTTTGGAGCATTATTTGAAATACCTAAACGCTACCAGGAGCCTGTTTTAGTCTCTGGCACCGATGGAGTAGGTACCAAATTGAAGTTAGCCTTTGAGTGGCAAGCTCACGACACCGTTGGTCAAGATTTGGTTGCCATGAGTGTGAATGATATTTTGGTACAAGGTGCGGAGTCTTTATTTTTCCTCGATTATTTTGCTTGTGGCAAACTTTCTGTCGATGTTGCAACCCGGGTGATTGGTGGTATTGCAAAGGGTTGTGAAATTGCTGGTTGTGCTTTGATTGGCGGTGAAACTGCTGAAATGCCTGGCATGTACCCTGAAGGAGAGTATGATTTGGCTGGTTTTGCTGTCGGTGTAGTTGAAAAATCAAAAATTATTACCGGTAAGCAAATACTACCTGGAGATAAAATTATCGGTGTGGCTTCAAGCGGAGCCCATTCAAATGGCTATTCATTAATTCGTAAAATCATCGAAAGAACCAATGCCAAGCCAGAGGATAGTTTTGATGGCAAGACACTGCGTGAAGTAGTTATGCAACCTACCCAAATATATGTCAAACCAGTTTTAGAACTTTTAAAAAATGTAAACATAAAAGGCATGGCACATATTACGGGGGGTGGCCTAGTTGAAAATATTCCTAGAGTATTACCTGATAACGTGCAAGCAGTGCTTCAACGTGATGCTTGGCAAATGCCAGCTCTGTTTAGTTGGTTACAAAAGGGTGGTAATGTCGCAGATGAAGAAATGCACCGCGTATTTAACTGTGGGATTGGCTTAGCAATTGTGGTGAGTGCTGACCATGTGAATCAAGCCCTGCAATTCTTAAAACAATCAGGTTTAACTGCTTGGTCGATTGGTGACATTGTTGAAAGACCAATTGACGCACATCAAACAATCGTAATTTAGGTTTTAATTCTCAAATAGTCTAAGCAATCTATCGTCGCTTGATGGATTGCTTTGACATCTTGGGCATTTACTAGATGCCTACTAGGCATTGCTCTCAACCAAGTTAATTGTCGCTTCCCTAACTGCCTCGTTGCTGCAGTCCCAGCCTCAACAAACTGCTCATAACTTATCTGCTCACTGAGATATTCCCAAGCTTGCCGATATCCTACTGATCTCATAGAGGGTAAATCGGGATGAACTTGGGGAATTTGCATCAAAGTCCTCACTTCATCTAGGAAACCACTTTTTAACATGAGGTCAAAACGCTCAGAAATTCGGTGGTGAAGCCAAGTACGATCAATTGGTTCAAAAGAAACCAGCATATGCGGAAACCGTCCATCGTCCCTTGACTCACTATAGGGCGACTTTGCTATCAACTCCGACATGGGTAACCCGGTTATTTCAAATACCTCTAGGGCGCGACCAATCCTTTGGGTATCGCCGACCGGTAAACGATTGGCAGTAATGGGGTCGACTTTTTTTAATTGCTCATACATGCCTGCCCAGCCTAGTTCAAGAGCCCTTGCTTCGATTAATTGTCTGATTTCTGGCGTGGTTGCAGGAAGTTGGCTCAAACCTTGAATAAGGGCTCGCCAGTACAGCATCGTACCGCCAACGATAATAGGTATTGCACCACGCTGACGAATTTCTTGTACCCATATCAAGACATCTTTAGCAAATTGCGCAGCTGAGTAAGATTCCCACGGGTGCAAAATATCAATCCCATGATGTGGAACTATGAGACGCTCTTCTATTGAAGGTTTTGCAGTCCCAATATCCATCCCTCGGTAAACTAAGGCTGAGTCCATACTGATGATTTCAACCGCCTGACCTTGCTTGCTTGCTTGGTGAGCAAGATTCATTGAAAAAGCACTTTTACCACTAGCAGTGGGTCCAACAATAGCGATTAAATTGGCTAGAGGGTGTGACTCGGGATTTTGCTCCGGATGTAACTCCAACCTTATCTTCCTCGTAAAAATAATTTATCTAAATCATTGATACTTAATTGAATCCAAGTGGGTCTGCCATGATTACATTGGTCGGCTCGATCTGTATTTTCCATCTCCCGAAGTAAGCCGTTCATCTCTGGAATCGTTAATAATCGATGCGCCCTTACTGCACTGTGACAGGCTTTAGAAGCTAATCGCTCATGTTTTGCTGCCTCAACTAGTTGTGCCGAACCAATTTCATGCAAATCTGTAATTAAACCTTTCATCAGCATGGCTGGCTCTGACCTACTTAGCAAAGCTGGCAAGCTACGAATGCTAATTTGCTCCGGACCAATGGGACTAATATCAAAACCTAAATCACTTAATAAAGTTTGGTTTTCAGTTACAGCAGCCATTTCAACTTGGCTAATATTTAGAACAATTGGCACTAGTAAGTTTTGAATAGATACTTGTTGATCGATGTCTTTTTTAAACTGCTCATATAAAACACGTTCATGGGCAGCGTGCATATCCACGAGCACTAAACCTGCCTTATTTTGAGCAAGAATATAAATTCCAGCCAATTGAGCAATGGCGTTGCCTAAAGGAAACTCATCTTCTGAGGAAAGATTTTGAGAAGGGCTGATGACCTGATGAACTTGTGAAAACTGAGGATCAATCGTATTTTGTAAAGCAGGATTAGGTATGGAAAATAATTGCCGCATCGAATCTTTGACGGAAAGAGACATTTGTACAGATTGGGGTTGCGAAAGATTTTTGAAAGTGTAGGGCGTAGGCACAGCTTGTAATTGAGTGGGAGCCATGCTCTCGCTACTAGCCCCATTAACTTGCGAAGATGCCGAGGGATTGGAGTCACGAGACTGTCCAGCACCTCGAGCTAAACGGTCCTTAATACTGTGATAAATAAATTGATGTACGGCTCGACTATCTCTGAAACGAACTTCTGTTTTCGCAGGGTGAACATTCACATCTACTAATTCAGGACGGATGTTTAAACAAAGAACTAAGATAGGTTGCCGATCACCATGTAAAACATCTTGGTAAGCACTTCGGATAGCATGGTTAATTAACTTATCTTTGACGAAGCGTTGATTAACAAAAATAAATTGTTGGTCAGCTCTGGCCCTACTTGCAGTGGGAGCCCCAATAAAACCAGTTAAAGAAATGATTTCAGAACTGTTTTCGACAGCAAGTTGTGCCGCTTGGAATTCTGCGCCAAGAATTTCATTAGCTCTCGTTTCTAAGCTACCAATTAACCATCGATGGAGTGGCTTCCCGTTGTGCCAAACCGCAAAACCAATTTGCGGATTGGCTAAAGCCACGCGTTTAATTGCATCAATGCAATGGCCTAGTTCAGTCGTCGTCGATTTTAGAAACTTCTTGCGAGCTGGTGTGTTGTAAAACAAGTCTTCAACATCAATCCGACATCCCTGAGTTCCTGCCGCTGGCAAGATTTCGTGACTGGGGTGGGTTAATTTCCAAGCATGATCGTCTAGGATCGTTTTTGTTGTAATACTTAACTTGGACACTGAGGCAATGGACGCTAATGCTTCTCCCCGAAATCCCATAGTTAGAACGGATTCTAAATCTTCTAGACTGGTGATCTTACTAGTAGCGTGTCGTTTCACGGCCAGTAATAACTCTTTGGCGGGAATACCTTGCCCGTCATCTGTAATCACAATACGCTGAATACCACCTTCTTCTAACCTTATCTCTATTGCTAGAGAGCCAGCATCAACGGAATTTTCTAAAAGTTCTTTGACTACTGCGCTAGGACGTTCAATCACTTCACCAGCAGCAATCTGACTGATTAAGCGATCGGAAAGTTCTTCTATCGGTTTTATATCCATAAGATTATTTTCTCATGATTGTGGACATTTAATACTTAAATGTTATTATCGTGCGGTGGAACAAATCATCTCAATCTTTCAAACTATTATGCACATCGGTGATCACATTGGTGAGTATGGTACGTGGACTTACGGTATTCTTAGCGGTATTATTTTTGCTGAAACTGGTTTTGTTATTTTCCCTTTTTTACCAGGTGATACCCTTCTCTTTACAGCCGGGGCTTATTGCGCCTCAGGACAATTAAATATCGTCCTCTTAAATGCTTTAATTATTGGTTCGGCGATTGCAGGTAACACAGTCAATTATTGGGTTGGTCAATACTTGGTTACTAAGATTGACATTACCAGCGCCAAATGGATTGACCAAAAAGCGCTGTTACGAACGCATGGATTTTTTGAAAAGCATGGTGGGAAAACAATTATCCTAGCTCGCTTTCTGCCAATTGTGCGCTCATTTGCACCGTTTGTGGCAGGGATTTCTGGCATGACTTTTACGAAGTTTCAGCTATTTAACGTTGCTGGAGCCTGTCTTTGGAGTCTTAGCTTAACTATCTGCGGTTACTTTTTTGGAAATTTACCTGGTATCCGTGACAATTTAGATTTAATTGTGGTTATAGGGATTGGTGCGGCGGTAGTACCTTTGACCATAGCCGGATTTTTTAAGATTATCAAATCCATTTTTAATCAAAAAAGATAAAGTTATCTACTAAAATTCAGTTTTACTGAAATTATTTAGTGGAATTTGAGGCTTTTCTCGATATCAGCTAGTTGCTCTCTGATTTCAGATGCATCCTTCGCATCTGGTATGCTCTCTAAATATTTTGCTAAGTCTGCAACCGCTGGCCTTAAGTAATCTAGTTGGGCATAAGCTAAACCACGATCCCTAATTTCTTCGATTTCATTCGGCAATAAAATTACGATTCGTTGTTGAATGCTAAGTAATCTTTCCCATCGGTCTGCATGACTATAAATAGCTTTTAAATTTCGTAAAAATCTAGACAGAATTTCACGGGGTCCAGAACTTCTTAGAAATAGACTTAATGGCAAGCTTAACTCATTGCGATATCCCTGTGCCTCTAAATAGGGGTCTAACATCGCTTGTAATTCAACTTTTGATAATGACGAACCTGTTGTTGGGTCCATGACTACTTCACCTTGAGGTAATGAAATACGAACTAGAAAGTGATTAGGAAAGGAAATCCCTTTGATGGTTAATCCAATTTGTGTCCCTAATTCAATGATGATGATCGCTAATGAAATTGGAATTCCACGACGGCTTCGTAGAACGCTGTGTAAATAAGAATTTTCTGGATCATAGTAATCATTTGTATTTAGCCCAAAACCCATTTCTGTAAAAAAGAAATGCTTTAGATGTTGTAACTTTTGCAAATTACTCGTTTCAGGAGTAAATCTTTGTTGCAGTTTTACTACCATCGTATCGATGTTATCCATGACTGCTTGGACATCCAAATCCGGAAAGGCGTGTTGACCTATAGCAATTGTTGCTTCAGTCAATGGGAAGTGAGAATCTTCCGCGACCAAAGACGTAAAATAATCTAAGTGTGTTGTCGGCATAAATTTAGTGAGAATGGCGTAAAAATTCTTTGAACTTAAAGCCTATTATCCACAGAGTAAAGAAATAAACAATAACGGCACAAGTACCCCAGCCCATCATTAAGAAAATTCTGCTGAGCGGATTTGCTTGAAGATCGATCCAATCATGATAATTAGCCCCAACATGCAATACAGCCCCAAACATGCCAACGCCAATGGATAATCTCAAAAAGAATCGCCCCCACTGCTGCTCACCATATTGCATTACGCCTCGCCGATAAAGGCCCACCCAAAGTAAGAGTGCGTTAATACATGCACCAATACCAATCGATAAAGCAAGCCCAGTATGTTGGAGGTATGGCACAAAAATATAATTGGATATTTGAGTTACTACAAGAACGAGTAAGCCAATTTTGACTGGCGTTTTAATATCTTGTCTGGCGTAAAAACCTGGGGCTAATACTTTAATTAGAATCAACCCGATTAAGCCAACTCCATATGCTTGAAGAGCAACAGTGGTCATCGCAACATCGTGACTACTAAACTTTCCATAATGATAAAGTGAGGTCGCGAGAGGTTCGCCAAAAATAAAAAGGGTAATCGCGGCCGGAGTTGCAATCAAAAAAGTTAAACGAATTCCCCAGTTAATCAACTTTCCGGCTTGTTCATAATCAGCTGCTGCGTTCGCTTTGCTGAGGCTAGGTAGCAATACTGTGCCAACAGCCACACCTAAAAGTGCTGTAGGAAATTCCATCAATCGATCTGCGTAAGTAAGCCAAGAGACACTTCCAGTAGCCAAATGGGATGCAATATTCGTATTAATAATGAGGGATATTTGACTAACCGAAACCGCAAAAACGGCAGGTCCCATTAATTTAAGAACTCTTTTAGCATCGGGATCGCACATCGCTGACTTCACTGCTCTGTAAGAAATACCAATTTGCGGGAGCATGCCTATCTTCAGCAGCGCTGGTATTTGCAAGAGTAGTTGAAGAACACCTCCTACCATGACACCAATTGCGAGACCATAAATTGGGGTAGATAGTTGAGGTGCAATATATAAAGCACCTAAAATCATCCCCAAATTGAGTAAAACTGGAGTAAAGGCAGGGATCATAAACCGCTTATTGCTATTAAGAATGCCTGCCGCAAGTGAAACCATCGAAATAAAGCCAATATATGGGAACATGATTCTGGTTAAAACTACGCTTAATTCGAAAGTTCCCTGATTTTTAAAGCCTGAAGCAACGAATAAAACTAAAAAAGGCGTAAAAACAACTCCAAGTAAAACGACTAGTAACAGTGCCCAAAATAAGAGGGTAGAGACCACATTAATGATCTGTTTACTTCTTTTTGGACCAAATTTTGTATTGGATTCACTCAGAATGGGTACAAAAGCCTGAGAAAAAGCGCCCTCGGCGAATAATCTGCGAAGTAAGTTTGGTAGTCTAAACGCCACATTGAATGCGTCAGTCATTTCCGATGCACCAAACGCCCTGGCTATGAGGGTTTCCCTGACCAATCCCAAAACCCGGGATAACATGGTCATACTACTAACTTTTGCGGCGGAGGTTAAAAGATTCACGAGTTATTTTCCCTTTAATTAAAGGGAGTAGTCAAATACTATTTATTAATATATAATTGTGGATTACAAGTTTTCCAGCGATTATTTTAATTAAAATCGTAAGAGAACTAATAAATCAGCAAGATTTTGAATTTATCAATTACTTACATTAGATTTTTTAAGAGAAATAAGAGTTAACTATGGCAAATACAGCTCAAGCTCGTAAGCGTGCACGTCAAGCAGTCAAATTAAACGCTCACAATTCAAGCTTACGTTCACGTTTAAGAACAGCAATTAAATCAGTTCGCAAAGCAGTAGAAGCTGGCGACAAGGAAACTGCAGCTAAAGTATTTTTAGCAGCTCAATCCACGATTGATAAGATTGCGGACAAGAAAATTGTTCACAAGAATACTGCAGCCCGTCAAAAATCACGTTTATCTGCAGCAATTAAATCAATGGCTGTTGCTAACGGTTAAATTGGCTTGGATAAACTGAAAAAGTCCGCACATGCGGACTTTTTAGTTTCAGTTGGGTTTTTTATCGTTATTTAATGGGAATTTCGCACATTTCTGTTAAAACTAGTTCGTTATCTTTTGCAAAGTTAAGAACAAAGTCCAAGGCTCTCGGATCAATATCTCGAAGCCTTTCATCGACAACAACACACTTAATATTTGCAATCATTTCAGGGCAAACGTAGGGTGAATAGGTGTACTTAGGATCGTTATGGTCTGTTGATGGTCTGAATCTAGACATTACTCCGCATAAACGGTCAGCCCAATCGCTAGGCCTAAAAGTTTTACCATGAATAGTTACACCATGAATTAAATATTGTTTGGTCGTCATGGATTTTTTTAGTTCTTCCAGATATTAGAGATTAAGGTTTAATCGAAGTATAGTTTTCAAATTAGAATAGGTAATGAATTTAAGGTTAATCTTAAGAAATTCTGGGTAAATTTACGATTGAATACAATAGATTTTTGGATACAAAATGAATACATCAGCTGACAACCACTTGCCCAAAGTTTCTTTACCCCTGCGTCATTACCTTCAATTTTCTGACTTCAATGCAAGTGAATACGAGTATATTTTAAATCGTTCAAAGGTTTTAAAGGACAAATTCAAAGCCTATGAAACATGGCATCCTTTACATGATAGAACACTTGCCATGATTTTTGAGAAGCACTCTACAAGAACAAGGTTATCTTTTGAGGCGGGAATGCACCAGTTAGGGGGACATGCTGTTTACCTGAACACCAGAGATACACAACTTGGTCGAGGCGAGCCCGTTGAAGATGCTGCGCAAGTCATCTCAAGAATGACGGATATTATTATGATTCGTACTTTTGGCCAAGAAATTTTGGAGCGCTTTGCTGCTAATTCAAGGGTGCCGGTGATCAATGGTTTGACAAATGAATATCATCCTTGCCAAGTGTTAGCGGATGTTTTTACCTTTCATGAAACAAGAGGGACAATCCAAGGTAAAAAGGTTGCATGGATTGGTGATGCAAACAATATGGCGTATACATGGATACAGGCCGCTGCAATTTTAGGGTTTGATTTGCATTTCTCAGGCCCTCCTGGATATGAGATAGATACAACTAGACTCAGTGATTTGGAAAAAAGTCACTTAAAACAATTTAAAAATCCCAAAGATGCTTGCGTTGGTGTGCACTTAGTGACAACTGATGTTTGGACAAGCATGGGATATGAGCAAGAAAATAGTGTCCGGTTAACCGCATTTGCAAATTGGATCGTTGATTCAGAAAAGATGGCAGCGGCTCAACCAGATGCACTGTTTATGCACTGTTTACCTGCCCACCGTGGTGAGGAAGTGTCAGCGGAGGTCATTGATGGTCCGCAAAGTATTGTTTGGGAAGAGGCTGAGAACCGTTTGCATGTTCAGAAGGCTTTGATGGAATTTTTATTGTGTGGCAAATTAAATTAATTGGTAAAGACGATGGAAGATATTAAAAAAGTTGTATTAGCATATTCAGGTGGTTTAGATACCAGCGTTATTCTTAAATGGTTACAAGATACCTATCATTGTGAAATCGTTACGTTCACAGCAGATCTTGGCCAAGGTGAGGAATTAGAACCAGCTCGCGCAAAGGCAATTAAATTTGGTATCAAACCAGAGAACATTTTTATTGATGACTTACGAGATGAGTTTGTTCGTGACTTTGTATTTCCGATGTTCCGTGCCAATACTATTTATGAAGGCGAGTACTTATTAGGTACTTCAATTGCCAGGCCATTAATCGCTAAGCGCCAAATAGAAATTGCTCGTTTAACCAATGCTAATGCAGTTTCTCACGGTGCGACAGGCAAGGGTAATGACCAGGTTCGATTTGAACTTGGCTACTACGCCTTAGAACCCGGTATTAAAGTGATCGCTCCATGGCGAGAGTGGGATCTATTGTCTAGAGAGAAATTATTAGCATACGCTGAAAAACATGATATTCCGGTGGAAATGAAGCATAAGCAAGGTGGTGCACCTTATTCAATGGATGCGAATTTATTACATATTAGCTTTGAAGGTAGACACCTTGAGAATCCAAATGCACAAGCTGAAGAGTCGATGTGGCGTTGGACAGTTTCACCAGAAAGTGCACCAGATCAACCGGAATTTATTGATATTGAATTTTCAAAGGGCGATCCTGTCTCCATCAATGGCCAAGCATTAGGACCAAAAGAAATGCTAACCCAGCTTAATAGTCTCGGTGGTAAGCACGGGATTGGGCGTTTAGATTTGGTTGAAAATCGTTTTGTGGGCATGAAGAGCCGCGGCTGTTATGAAACACCTGGCGGTACAATTCTTTTAAAAGCGCACCGTGGCATCGAAAGTATCACATTAGATCGTGAAGTTGCACATCTAAAGGATGATCTCATGCCGCGCTACGCAAGCCTCATTTATAACGGCTATTGGTGGTCACCAGAAAGAATTGCTCTTCAAACTTTAATTGATCATACCCAATTAATGGTCAATGGTTTTGTAAGACTGAAACTTTATAAAGGATCTGTTTCTGTGGTTTCTAGAGATTCAGTTAATACTTTATTCGATATGAACATTGCAACTTTTGATGATGATGGCGGAGCATACAATCAGGCTGATGCGGGAGGTTTTATTAAACTCAATGCTCTCAGAATGCGGATTGCCGAAATTGCTAGACGTAAAAGATTGAAATAATAAAAGAGGAACTAAAAAAATGAATTTTGAACAAGTTACAGTTGGAAAAAAAGCGAATGTTTTTTTTGATGGCAAGTGTGTTTCGCACACCGTAACCTTAGCTGACGGAACTAGAAAATCAGTCGGAGTTATTTTGCCAAGTACCCTTCGCTTTGATTTATCTACTAAAGAAGTCATGGAAGTAATTGACGGTACTGCTTTTGTAAGTATTAATGGTGGTTCCGAACAAGCATACGCTCCAGCATCAAGTTGGGAAGTTGAAGCAGGCGGTTATTTCACGATTCGTGCTGAAGAGCCAGTGCACTACGTGTGTCATTTCGGATAAGACTTTCAGAACCAATACCTCAAAGAAAGGTTGATAATTCTTTGAGGTAAGTAGTTTATTGTTTCGCCTTAGTTAGAATTTAGGTAAGCCATTTACCACCATGCCAGGCATAAATTTTCTATTACTAAACCACTCACTATTCATTTCTAAAGCAAATCGAGTTGGCCTTATGGGGCAATGATTTTCTTCGGTCTGCGGTAACATTTCTTCGATATTAATAATTTTTCCATCATCTTCTAAAAAAGCAATGGATAGAGGGATTAAAGTATTTTTCATCCAAAAGCAGTGACCCGCTTTTTCATTAAATATAAACAACATTCCAGCATTGGTAGCTAATTCTTTCCGGTACATTAAGCCCAACTGTTGAGACGACGGAGTAGAAGCAACCTCTGCTTGAATAGCTGTTTTACCAATTTTTAACTCAATTACAGGGAGAGCAGCAGCAACTGCCTGAGACTTTATAAAAATAAAACCAATTAATGGTAAGAGAACTTTAATTTGTTTGAGATGAGGGATCATTTTTTAATTTTATGGGAATGAAAGGATTAATATATTGATTAATGTAAAACAAATACTTACGACTGGTAAAAAACCCAAAGTTTGGAACTGTAATATTACGTTATTAATTTTATAATTTGTAAAGATATTTTGTGGCTCGTTTTGATTCCTGACATCTAAATAGTGGTGATGTTTTTGATGTTCTAGCGGAGCAAGTTGGAGTTTTTGAAATTTCTGTAGGTGTTGAATTCCTAGGTTATTTTTAATAGTATCTACGAATATAATCTCTTCAAAAGGTTTTTTTATTTAAAGTAGATTAAATAAGAAAAAAGTAATATTTTTGATAAAAAGTACTACAAATAGGCTGAAAAATACTAGCAAATAGATAAATGAGTAGAATTGATGTATGAATATGAAATTGAGTAAAAATTTAATCTACGCCGCAATACCCATGAAGCCCAACGGGGATGATAGTCGTTCCGTTGTAATGGACCGTGAAGTACAAAAAGTAGAGCCGCCTTCATTGTATCGAGTTGTTTTATTAAATGACGACTTTACGCCAATGGAATTTGTAGTGATGGTTATTCAGGAGTTCTTTCATAAGGATCAAGAAACTGCCACCCGAATTATGTTGCAGGTACATATGGAAGGTAAAGGGGTTTGTGGAATATACACACACGATGTAGCAGCGACTAAAGTTGATCAAGTAGTAGAAATTTCCCGTAAATCGGGTCACCCTTTGCAGTGCATGATGGAGGAAGTATGATCGCGCAAGAATTAGAAGTAAGTTTGCATATGGCTTTTGTGGATGCTAGAGCTGCTAGACACGAATTTATTACGGTTGAACACTTACTTTACGCATTACTTGATAATGCCACTGCAGTGGAGGTTTTAAAGGCCTGTGCTGTAAATGTTGGCGATATAAGAACACTCCTCAAAAATTTTATTAACGATAATACGCCTATCGTGCCTGGCTCAGATGAAGTGGATACACAACCAACTTTGGGTTTTCAAAGGGTTATTCAGCGCGCAATTATGCACGTGCAATCTACTTCAAGTGGAAAAAAGGAAGTTACAGGAGCCAATGTATTAGTGGCTATTTTCGGTGAAAAAGATTCTCACGCAGTTTATTATTTGCAACAACAAGGAATTACTCGACTCGATGTAGTGAATTTTATTAGTCATGGTATTCGAAAAGATCAAGCTGAACCGGCTAAGCAAGAACACCAAAGTGATACTGAAGAGTCAGCAACTGCTAATGGTAAAGATAGTCCTTTAGAACAATTTACGCAAAACCTGAATCTATTAGCTAAACAAGGGAAAATAGATCCGTTAATTGGGCGCGAGCATGAAGTAGAGCGCGTAATTCAGATTCTTTGCCGTAGAAGAAAAAATAATCCTTTGCTCGTTGGCGAAGCAGGTGTTGGTAAGACTGCGATTGCTGAAGGATTAGCTTGGAGAATTACGCAAAAAGAGGTGCCAGATATTCTAAAAGAAGCGACAGTTTATTCTTTAGATATGGGAGCATTGCTCGCTGGAACTAAATACCGCGGTGATTTTGAACAGCGCTTAAAAGGTGTTTTAAAAGCATTAAAAGAAAATCCGCACGGAATTTTATTCATCGATGAAATTCACACGATGATTGGCGCTGGAGCAGCATCTGGGGGTACTTTGGATGCAAGTAATTTACTAAAACCTTCATTGTCTAGCGGTCAGTTGAAGTGTATTGGTGCAACTACTTTCACTGAGTATCGTGGTATTTTTGAAAAAGACGCTGCACTCTCAAGACGTTTCCAAAAGATTGACGTACTAGAGCCAACAATTGATCAAACCGTGCAAATTTTACGTGGCTTAAAATCGCGTTTTGAAGAACATCACGGTGTTAAATATTCTCAAAGTGCTTTAAGTGCTGCTGCTGAACTTTCTGCTCGTTATATTAATGATCGTCAACTACCTGATAAAGCGATTGACGTGATTGACGAAGCGGGAGCGGCACAACGCATATTGCCAAAGTCCAAACAAAAGAAAACAATCAGCCGTGTAGAAATTGAAGATATCGTTTCGAAAATTGCTAGGATCCCTCCACAGTCAGTTAGCGTAGATGATCGCAGTAAATTACAAACTTTAGATCGTGATTTAAAGAGTGTTGTCTTTGGTCAAGACCCCGCTATCGAAGCACTTGCTGCATCGATTAAGATGGCTAGAGCTGGTCTAGGCAATATTGATAAGCCGATTGGTTCCTTCCTATTTTCTGGACCTACGGGCGTTGGTAAAACAGAAGTAGCGAAACAGTTAGCATTCATCATGGGTGTAGAACTAATGCGCTTTGATATGTCAGAATATATGGAGCGTCATGCTGTCAGCCGTTTAATTGGTGCCCCTCCAGGATATGTTGGATTTGATCAAGGTGGATTGCTAACCGAAGGCATCAATAAAAAGCCACATTGTGTTCTTTTACTCGATGAAATTGAAAAAGCCCATCCGGATATTTTCAACATCTTATTACAAGTAATGGACCATGGCACCTTAACTGATAATAACGGACGTAAAGCAGATTTTAGAAACGTCATCATTATCATGACGACTAATGCTGGCGCAGAGACGATGAATAAGTCAACGATTGGCTTTACAAATCCACGTGAAGCCGGAGATGAGATGATTGATATCAAGCGGATGTTTACGCCTGAGTTCAGAAATCGTCTTGATGCAATCGTTTCTTTCAGAGCCCTAGATAAATCGATTATTCTGAGAGTTGTTGATAAGTTCCTCATGCAACTTGAAGAGCAATTGCATGAAAAGAAAGTGGATGCAACCTTCTCAACTGGACTGCGTGAATACTTGGCGAGAAAAGGTTTTGATCCGCTCATGGGTGCCCGACCAATGCAACGTCTCATCCAAGATACAGTTCGTAAAGCTTTAGCTGATGAGTTGTTATTTGGACGTCTAGTGCAAGGTGGAACAGTGACGGTTGATATCAATGATAAAGATGAAGTTCAACTAGATATTCGCTCAGCAACTTCTAAGGGTAAGATTGCAACGCCTGAGATCACAGAAGAAAACTAGTTTGAAATCCCCCTAGATAGGATTAAATTCCATTTAGGGGGCGTTTAAGAAATGCACTGTTAATCCTTCAAAATACCTATACTTCGTTAGGCATGGAATGGACTTTGCTTTGCGCCTCATTTTCAATTAATTGGGCATTAATTGCAGCATCTTCTTTAGATAATAGTCCGCCTTCCCATTTTGCAACCACTGCTGATGCGATAGAGTTACCGACTGCATTGGTTGCAGAACGACCCATATCCAGAAAAGTGTCAACCCCTAGGATCATCAACAATCCTGCCTCTGGAATACCAAATTGATTTAAAGTTGCTGCAATGACTACTAACGATGCTCTAGGAACGCCCGCCATGCCTTTTGATGTGAGCATGAGCACGAGTAACATAGTGATTTGTGTGCCGATTGGAATGTGCATACCGTAAGCTTGAGCGATAAATAGCGTGGCAAAAGTGCAATACATCATCGAGCCGTCAAGGTTAAAGGAATATCCTAATGGCATTACAAAGCTAGAAATTTTACGATTCACACCAAAACGATCCAATGCATCCAGAATTTTAGGATAAGCGGCTTCAGAGCTTGCCGTGGCAAATGAAATCAAAAATGCTTCTTTGATATTGATCAGTAAATCTTTGATTCTGGGCCCTAAAAAGATAAAACCTGCAAAAATTAAGACGAGCCACAAACAGAATAATGCAACGTAAAAATCGACCATGAAAATAGCCATATCAGCCAGAATTCCGAGGCCATTGACAGCTACTGTTGAGACCATCGCGGCAAAGACTGCGATCGGGGCAAACTTCATGACATAGGTCGTGATTTTCAGCATCACATGAGAGAGCTCATCGATGCTTTTGACCAGATATTTCATTTTTTCACCCAATGAAGCCATGGCAATACCAAAGAAAATGGAGAATACGACGATCTGTAAAATCTCATTCTTGGCCATCGCATCGATAAATGATTTAGGGATTAGATGCTTGATAAAGTCATGAAAAGTGAATTCTGAAGTTGCTAAATTCGCACTCAAATGCGCATCAGGTATCGGGAAATTTAAATTAGCACCTGGTTGCATAATATTGGAAAAGATTAAGCCTAATATTAAAGAAATCAGTGAAGCACTCAAAAACCAAGCTAAGGACTTAAAAAATACTCGACCAATCGCTGCCGCGTCTCCCATATGTGCAATACCAACCACTAGGGTTGAAAATACAAGGGGGGCAATAATCATTTTGATAAGCGTTAAAAAAACTTCTGAAAGAATAGAGAAGTTATCGGCTAATAATTTAATCTGATCTTTATCTTGAATTTGGGAATTGATTAAATATCCAACGACAATTCCTAAGGACATGGAAATTAAAATCCAAGCCGTTGCTGATATTTTCTTCATTTATTCATCCTGTCTCTGATTATTTTTTTGAAATACACTTAACGAATTTCTAATTATTTTTTACCGGTACTACCAAAACCTCCAACTCCACGATCACTCGACTCAAACTCGTCAACCAAATCCCACTCCACTTGAACAACCGGGACGATAACTAACTGAGCTAATCTTTCCATGGGTTCTAATTTAAAGGGCTGCTGACCCCGGTTCCAAGTACTGACCATTAACTGTCCTTGATAGTCAGAGTCAATTAAGCCTACTAAGTTACCTAAAACAATACCGTGCTTATGACCAAGACCCGAACGAGGTAAGATTAGGGCACAATAATTAGGGTCCGCTACAAAAATAGACAAGCCTGTTGGCACAAGAATTGTTTGACCAGGCTGTATTTCCACTGCCTCATCAAGACATGCGCGTAGGTCTAAGCCTGCACTACCTTTGGTTGCGTAGGTAGGAAGCATTTCACGCATTCTTTCATCTAGTATTTTGACTTGCAATTTTTGCATCTTTATATCCTAAGTGATTTGTATGAAATAGTGATTTTTAGTCAAATTTTTTTATATCAATTATTTTTGCGGTGCAATCTTAAGGACAACTCTGAAATAATAATTCTTGCAATCGATAGTTTATCCCTTGCTTGGATTGGCTTTATGCCATTCTCATCAATTAAACTGACTTGGTTCTCGTCTTTACCAAAGGTACTCGGACCATGGTTAGCAATTAACATTGGGAGATTTTTTTTAAGTCGTTTTTGTTGGGCGTACTCTTCAATATTTTCAGATTCAGCCGCAAAGCCAACACAAAATGGCTTTGGATGGTTAGTTGAGTTGGCGATAGTTGCCAAAATATCAGGATTTAATTCAAACTCCAGAACGGGTAGGCTCGAATCCGAAGTTTTTTTAATTTTTTGTGACTGTCTATTTTTAATTGTCCAGTCCGCTACAGCTGCGACACTAAAGAAAATATCACAAGGTGAATTTTCCACCGCAGCCATCATCTCTTTAGCAGTTTGAACGTTGGTACGAATTACTTTGCCCGTAAATTCAAGAGGTGTGGCTAGGGATACTGGCCCACTAACTAAGTGAACATGAGCACCAGCTTCTAAGGCAGCCCTAGCAATAGCAAAGCCCATTTTTCCTGAACTTAAGTTGGTAATGCCTCTGACCGGGTCAATCGGTTCATAGGTCGGACCTGCAGTTATCAGAACTTTATAACCACTGAGTAACTTAGGTTGAAAAAAAGCTATAACACCCTCTAAAATCTCAGAGGGTTCAAGCATTCGCCCCATACCCACTTCACCACAAGCCTGAGCACCACTAGCTGGACCTAATAATGTAACTTGATCTATTTTTAATCGATCAACACTCCTTTGTGTTGCCGGATGCTCCCACATTTGTCGATTCATCGCTGGGACCATGACCAAAGGACAATCTTTAATGATGCCATTTATTTCATGGCCTCTAGCTAGACATAATGTGGATAAAAGGTCATCAGCCAGACCCAGTGAATGTTTTGCCATGAAATCAGCGCTCGCAGGAGCGACTAGAATTAAATCGGCATCTCTGGATAATTCAATATGGGGCATGCCATTTGAGATTCGATCATCCCATTGGCTAACAAATACAGGTAAGCCGCTTACTGCTTGCAGCGTCGTTGGCGTCACAAATTGTGTTGCCGCCCTAGTCATGACTACTTGTACGGTTGCCCCTTCTTTGATTAATGCTCTGACGAGCTCAGGGGTTTTGTATGCCGCAATCCCACCAGTGATACCTAAGAGAATTTTTTTCTGATGAAGAGAGAATTCATTTGGGATATCAAGCATGTTTACCTTTGTTTGATAACTCTTCTTAACTCATCAAGAATTAATAAGAAGGTTCCTAAAGTAATGGCACTATCAGCCAAATTGAATGCCGGCCAATGATACTGACGATAATAAACATCAATAAAATCGACCACCGCACCGTGAGTAAATCGATCGATGAGATTACCTACCGCTCCACCGAGGATCATAGAGATAGAAAAGCAAAAAATGCTTTGCTTAGCATGGCGAAACAAAAGCCAAATCATAACAAGGGTTGCTATGAGACCGATTGCTATAAAAAACCACTTCTGCCAACCGGCGCCATCAGCCAGAAAAGAAAATGCTGCACCAGGATTGAAAACTAATACCCAATTTAAAAAGTCATTGACTCGAATACTACTTCGATGCGGAATTGTATCAAGAACAACTAACTTACTAAATTGGTCAAGGATAATCACGACAATAGATAACCCAATCCATAACAGGAAGGGCTTACTTTGATTGGACTGATAACCTCTTTTTGCCATTTTCTACCTTAAATACCTTTAATGGGATAAATTGCTTGCTAGCCGACAATTACGCAAAAACTCTCTGTTCTCCCTGACCAAATAAGTTTTCATCACAACGACCACACAGGGTAGGATGCTCTTTATTTTGCCCAACGTCAATTCTGTAATGCCAGCAACGATCACACTTTTGATATCCTGAAGCTCTTACTGCAACAGATAAAGGAGTGCCAACATCGTCCTGAACTTGCACTTTTGCGGCAGAGGTAATCATTACAAACTTTAAGTCATCTGCGATAGAACTCAAAACGTTTGCTTGTTCTTTAGGCGCATGAATTTCGATTTCGGCTTGTAAGGAAGATCCAACTTTTCCCGCAGATCTTTCTAATTCAATCGATTTAGTGACTTCTTGCCTAACTTCGCGAATGATTTGCCACTTCGTAATTAATTCTGCAGAATTATTTGGAATAGAAAGTTTTTCATAGATTTCTGTAAAGATCGTAGATTCTTTAGCAGTACTCGGATGAAAGACTTGCCAAGCTTCTTCAGCAGTAAAGGAAAGAATTGGTGCCATCCAGCGTAAACAAGATGCCGTTATTTGATATAGAACGGTCTGTGCTGATCTTCTAGCGACTGAGTTAGGGGCTGAGGTGTACAAACGATCCTTCAGAATGTCTAAATAAAAGCCACCGAGATCTTCAGAGCAATAGGAAAGCAGTCTTGTAACTACATGATGGAAATCGTATCTTAAAAAGCCATCAATAATCTCTTCTTGAACTTGTGCATTTAGACTCAACATGTACTGGTCAATTTCGAGTAGATTTTCAAGTTTAATCGTATCTTTACTCGGATCAAAATCACTTAAGTTGGCAAGTAAAAAACGCAGAGTATTCCGAATGCGACGATAACTTTCAACCACACGTTTGAGAATTTCATCCGAGATAGTCATCTCACCAGAGTAATCCGTAGATGCAGTCCATAAGCGAATGATTTCAGCACCCATCTTGTTTGCAACTTCTTGGGGTACGATGACATTACCCAAGGACTTACTCATCTTTCTACCTTGACCATCCACTGTGAAGCCGTGCGTCAAAAGGGCTTTGTATGGAGGTTTGCCATCTAACATCGTACCGGTTAGCAGTGATGAATGAAACCAACCACGATGTTGATCAGAACCTTCTAAATAAAGATCTGCCAATCGTGTTTCAGGTTGAGACTGGCTTTCATCCGCAAAGGTGTCGGCGTGTGATCCCCTTAAAACGTGCCAATGGGTTGTCCCGGAATCAAACCAAACATCGAGCGTATCTCTATTTTTTTCATATAAATCCGCATCACTTCCTAGAAACTCTTCTGTGTGGACAGTTTGCCAAGCCTCAATGCCATTTTTTTCAATGAGTTGGGCAATTTTTTCCATGTGTATAGGAGTATCTGGGTGAAGCTCACCCGTTTCCTTGTGTACAAAAAACGCCATTGGTACACCCCATTGACGTTGACGTGACAATGTCCAGTCAGGACGGTTCACAATCATGCTGTGAAGGCGTTGTTTGCCCCACGCAGGAAAAAAGTTCGTTGCTTCAATCCCAGCAAGTGCAGCTTCTCTTAGGGATTTTCCATGATCCATTGGAGTTTTATCCATGCTGGCAAACCATTGGGAGGTAGCTCTATAAATGATGGGTGTCTTGTGACGCCAGCAATGCATATAGGAATGCGCAAATTGATATACGTGGAGTAGTGATCCTGCGGCTCTTAATGCCTCAACGATAATTGGATTAGCTTTCCAAATAAATTGACCGCCAAACAAAGGGAGAGTTGACGCATAAACACCATTACCCATTACCGGATTAATGATGTTTTTATCAACCATACCATTTGCCTTACAGGATTTAAAATCTTCATCACCATAGGCCGGAGCACAGTGAACAATCCCCGTGCCACTTTCGGTTGTAACATAGTCGGCGCAATATACGGGAGCAATTCTTTGATAGCCTGGATCACTATTAAACAATGGATGCTTAAATTGAAGAGTTGTTAAAGCGTTACCCTTACATACCCCTAGTACCTCTCCTGTCAAGCCATAAGTTTCTAAACAATGCTCAACGCGATCTTTCGCTAAGATCAACATTTGAGCGGGCGTATCAACTAATGCATATTCAATTTCTGGGTTAACGTTTAATGCTTGGTTCGAAGGAATGGTCCATGGAGTAGTTGTCCAAATAACAATCGAGCCCTTTTTTTCAGGCAAACTAGTTAAACCAAAGATACGGGCAATTTCTGAAAACTGTTCAGTTTGAAATTCAAAACCAACATCAACTGCTGGATCCATTTTGTCTTGATATTCCACCTCAGCTTCGGCAAGTGCAGAGCCGCAATCAAAACACCAGTTGACCGGTTTTAAGCCACGAAAAACATAGCCTTTTTCCATAATCTTCGCAAGTGCGCGTAACTCATTGGCTTCATTGACAAAGTCCATTGTGAGATAAGGATGATCCCAATCTCCGAGCACGCCTAAGCGTTTAAAGTCTTCTTTTTGAGAGGCAATCTGCTCAGTAGCGTAAGCTCTCGCTTTTGCTTGCACTTCAGCGGTTGCTAGGTTCTTACCAAACTTTTTTTCAATTTGAATTTCGATTGGCATACCGTGGCAATCCCACCCGGGTACATAGATCGCATCGAAATCCATTAAGGTACGACTCTTAACAATCATGTCTTTTAGAATCTTATTAACAGCATGACCGATATGAATATTACCGTTTGCGTAAGGCGGACCATCGTGCAGAACGAACTTCGTCTTACCCGCCCGCGCTTTTCTAATTAATTGATAAATCTTTTTTTCTTGCCACTCTTGAATCCATTTAGGCTCTCTTTTGGGGAGATCGCCTCGCATTGGAAATTCGGTATCGAGAAGATTAACGGGGTATTGGTTTTCAGACATTTAAATATTCTTAAAGTAATTAATTGCAGCTTGAGCATCTGCATGAATGGCTTCTTGCAATGCTTCTAAATTGGGGTATTTTGCTTCATCACGCAATTTCTCTATCAATTCTACTTTGATTAATTTGCCATAGACATTTTCATTAAAATTGAAAATATGTGTCTCAAGTAAAACTCGACCTTGATCCTCAACCGTCGGGCGAACCCCCAAGCTCGCAACGGCTGGCAAAGGGTTTTCATGCAAACCATGTACTTGAGCGATAAAAATACCCGTTGTTGCCGGAGGTGTTTTATGACTCTCCTTAGAGACCGCCAAATTAAGGGTAGGGAAGCCAATTGTTCTGCCTAGTTTTTTACCATGCTGCACATGACCAGTAAAAGCATAGGGCCTTCCGAGTAATTTTCTTGCAGTTTCTAAATCACCCAGTTTAAGTGCCGTTCGAATCGCGGTACTAGAGATTCTCTGCTTCTGATTATCCAAAACGGAATTAACAGACTGGACTTCAAAACCAAAAATTTTCCCTGCAGCACTCAATGTTTCAAAATTTCCTAGTCTTTTAGAGCCGTAATGAAAATCATCGCCCACCACAATGTATTTAGCATTCAGGCCTTGAATTAGGATTTTTTCCACAAACTCATCGGCGGTGATTTTTGCAAAATTAGCATTGAAGTGCTCAACTACCACCTGATCAATCCCACAATCTTTGAGAGCTAACAGCTTATCGCGCAGACTATAGATTCGACTAGGTGCATGACTTGGTGTAAAAAATTCCTTAGGGTGCGGATCAAAAGTTAAAACACAAGTTTTTAAATCATTGTCCTCTGCGTAAGAACTCAGTCTTTTTAATAATGCCTGATGTCCCTGATGCACACCATCAAAATTGCCAATGGTTAAAGCGCAAGGGGCATGAATTATAGAGGGGGGAGTTCCGCGGAATACTTTCACAATTGCTAGTAATTATATTAGAAATGAATGAAGTGATCGATTTGTTGCTGATTTTTAAAATCCACTTTTGGCAGATAGGCATAGTAAAATTGGATATTCGAACTGATTGTGAAAGTAAAAGGTAATTGAGAAATATTGTCGTACTCATCTCAGGCAAGGGATCGAATCTTAAAGCTATTCTTGAAGCCCAGCGTGACCATCATTGGGACGCCCAAATAACTCGTGTATTTTGTAATCGACCTAATGCGCCTGGCATCGAGATTGCAGAGACTTTTGGAGTCCCTGTCACAGTCCTAAATCAGCAAGATTTTATTAATCGGGATGCTTATGATCAGTGTTTGCTGTCACAAATCCAACTTGAACAACCGGATCTAGTGGTTTTGGCTGGATATATGCGTATATTAAGTCATGAATTTGTTGATTATTATGCTGGTAAATTGATCAATATTCATCCTTCCTTATTGCCAAGTTTTCCTGGCTTAAATACCCACCAAACCGCCCTTACAAGCGGGGTCAAGTGGCATGGTGCAACTGTGCATTTTGTGACCCGAGAGCTAGATGTTGGCCCAATAGTGGCCCAGGGTGTTGTTCCTGTCCATAATTATGACAATCTTGACACATTATCTGACCGCGTACAGGCAATAGAACATATAATCTACCCTAAGGCAATTGAATGGTTTTTAAAGGATCAAATTTTTCTGCAAGATGGTATTGTCAGTGTGATCCCACCACAATCTCAGTTTTTTTCGTAGGCCTATGCGCCCATCAAAATTGAGTTCAATCACAATGTTATGACTAAAGCAAATAAACCCAATCCCAGAAATAGAGCATCCACATCTAGAAATACCTCTAGCGAGTCCAATACGAGTTCAACTCCCAAGAGAACAACTCCCTATAACCCAGCAATGGCAAAAGCAAAAGCATTACCGATTCATTTAGAACATTTGATTCGGCTTTTGCCAGATGTTCTTCGGTTTGATGCACCAGCCGATATGACGGTTTCTAAGTACTTTAAAGAAAATAGTCAATTAGGTAACCGAGATCGTGCATTAATAGCTGAGAGTACTTTTGCAGTTTTGAGAAGAAAATTAGAGTTAGCGCAGTATGCTCAAAGTGGTAATGGTCCATTATTTCGTCGATTAGCTCTCCTTGGAATGATGTTGTCCCTATCTGAAGGTGGTTTAGGAACGGCGAATCGATTAGAGAGTGCTTTAGCTGATCTGGCTTTTGTGGCTCATCCTGGTGAAGTGGAATGGTTACAGCGATTTGTAAGCTACCCAAGGGATAGCCTTACAGAGCAAGTTAGTGCTAACTTACCAGAGTGGTTGTGGTTAGAGTTAGAAACTCAAATAGGTACAAAAGCCCGTAAACTTCTTGCTGATGCGCTTTTAAAACCAGCTTCCTTGGATTGTCGTATTAACACACTAAAAGCAAAGCGTGAAGATGTTTTAGCTCAACTGAATGAACTTGGTGGGCGTTATCAATCCGTGCCAACACCCTATTCAGAGTTGGGTTTTAGAATGCTAGGCAAACCGGCACTCCAAAACTTACAAAACTTTAAAGATGGCATGTTTGAGGTACAAGATGAAGGTAGCCAACTATTGAGTATGCTACTTGCCCCAAAACGTGGTGAAATGGTCGTTGATTTTTGTGCAGGCGCTGGTGGTAAAACATTAGCCATGGGAGCCTTGATGAAATCAATGGGCAGACTGTATGCGTTTGATATATCAGCAAGAAGACTCGCTAGATTGAAACCTCGTGTTGCAAAAAGCGGTTTATCCAATGTCCATCCAGTTTGGATTGATAGTGAAAATGATGCAAAAGTAAAACGCCTCTCTGGAAAAATTGACAGAGTCTTGGTTGATGCACCATGTAGTGGATTAGGAACATTACGTCGTAATCCTGATCTGAAATGGCGTCAGACTTTAGAATCTGTTTCTGAGCTGCAAGCGAAACAATATTCGATCTTATGCTCAGCTGCAAAACTATTAAAAGTGGGCGGTAGACTTGTTTATGCTACTTGTAGTTTGTTGGAACAAGAAAATCAAACAATCGTGAATGAATTCTTGAAAAATCACCCTCATTTTGAGTTGTTGGACCCCAAAGAGGTCTTGCGAGGTGATTTCCCAGTCATTGACGATATGCCTGTTGGTGCATCTGCAGATAATTCTTGGTGGCAGTTATGGCCAAGTAAGCATGAAACTGATGGCTTTTTTGCTGCTATTCTGACTAAAAAATCAGCATTAATCAGCGAAAAAACTCCTCCCCATGAGGAAAAGCAAGATAACGAGTAAAATTTCTCTCTAAGCAATCAATGGTTGAAGGTAAATAAACATGATTTTAAGTAATTCTAATTTTTTTGAATTGGCTTCTGAAACAGCACAGGTTGTTTCAGACTGGTTAGCAAATGGTTTATTAAATGCATCCGGTTGGTCAATGTTTGCCTACTTGATGATTGTGACTCATATCACTATCGCGAGCGTAACAATCTTTTTGCACCGTTGCCAGGCCCATCGCTCTTTAGATCTTCACCCGATTCCGGCTCATTTCTTTAGATTTTGGTTATGGCTAACTACAGGTATGGTTACCAAAGAGTGGGCTGCTATTCATCGTAAGCACCACGCTAAATGCGAAACTGAAGAAGATCCTCATAGTCCGCAAGTATTAGGACTGCACTGTGTATTTTGGCGCGGAGCTGATTTATACAAAATTGAAAGTAAAAATCAAGAAACTGTTACTAAGTATGGTCACGGTACACCTGATGATTGGGTAGAGAAAAATGTTTACTCGAAATATCAGTGGCAAGGTGTCGCTTTAATGATGGTGATTGACCTAATTCTTTTTGGTGCTTTTGGCGGCCTTATTTGGGCAATTCAAATGATGTGGATTCCCGTAACTGCTGCAGGTATTATTAATGGCATCGGGCATTATTTTGGTTACCGTAACTACGATTGTGAGGATGCCTCAAGGAATATTGTTCCATTTGGCATCTTGATTGGTGGGGAAGAGTTACACAATAACCATCATACTTTTGCTACTAGCGCAAAACTATCCAGCAAATGGTATGAATTTGATATCGGCTGGTTATATATTCGGATTTTAGAAAAATGTAATTTAGCTAAAGTTAAAAAGAGTATTCCTAAAATTAAAACCCAGGCAGTGCAAATTCCGAACGCGGAGTTACTCGCCTCGGTCATCCATCATCGTTATGAAGTAATGGCAAGATACACATTAACCCTTCGCAAAGCTTTTGCTGAAGAAGTAGAGGGAGTGAAAATATTAGCTAAAGATTTTTCTGATAATCACTTATGGCTTTATAAGGATGAGGAAAAATTAACTTCATTGGAAAAGTGCCGTTTAGAAAGCTTAATCATCAGTAATGAGCATATTGCTACTTTGGTTCATATGCGCAGAGAACTAGTTCAACTTTGGGCTAGAACGCATCATTCCAAAGAGCAGTTAGTTGAGCAGTTACACACTTGGTGTAAAAAAGCAGAACATAGTAAATCTGAGTATTTAAGAAATTTCTCAATGAGTTTAAGAGCAATTGCCTAAACTAGTCTAATTTAAACTATCTTTTACTCATTAAACTAGTATTTACAACTATCTCACCTGTTCGCATTACGTTAACAGGTGAAAAAAATTAGTATCCTTGCTAATACGATCTCAACGAACTCTCAAAATAAAACCATAACCTAGTTCTAGGAATCCTCCTTTTGGAGGATGATTAACTGTTCAATTACAGTGACAATTAGAAAGGTAATAAGGGTAAAAACCTAGATGACTCCCCTAGTGAATTGATTAGAATAGTAAACTAGAGTTTACAAAAATTAATAAAATCGGAGACAATCATGAAGTGGAATCCTAAAGCTTTTTTTATAACTTGCTTGCTAGCCATTTTTTCTTTTAGCGCATCAGCGCAAGTAAAAATTAGTGCGGCTGATATTGGTGGAACGGTCAGTGGGGCTAATGGTCCTGAAGCTGGGGTTTGGGTGATTGCCGAAACCAATGATCTACCAACAAAATTTGCAAAAATTGTTGTTACAGACGACAAAGGTAGATTTTTGCTTCCTGAATTGCCGAGTGGTAATTATCAGGTTTGGGCTCGAGGTTATGGATTGATTGACTCTGTTAAACAAAATGCTAAACCTGGGCAGCTTGTGAATATTAAAGCTGTACAGGCACCTACAGCAAAAGCTGCAGCACAATATTATCCGGGTATGTATTGGTATTCGATGATTAATGTTCCTAAAGCCAGTGAGTTTCCTGGCACAGGAGATAAAGGTAACGGTATCCCTGAAGTAATGCAAAAACAATACTACTGGGTTGATACACTCAAAAACTCATGTCAGTCATGCCATGCGTTTGGTGTTAGAGGAGTTCGGGAAGTTCCTGAATTATTCACCAAAAAAGCTAACGGCGACTCTGAGTTAGCATGGGCTTATCGTACTCAAGCAGGTCAAGCGATGGCGAACATGGCACTAGCTTTAGGTAGAATGGGACCAGAAAGAACGCTATCGATTTTGGCCGATTGGACTGATCGTATTGCTAAAGGAGAAGTCCCCTTCGCAAAACCATCTAGACCCCAGGGTATCGAAAGAAATGCTGTTTATACCTCTTGGAACTGGTCAGAAGCTAAATACTATCTCCATGACGCTATTTCTACTGATAAACGTAATCCGACTCTAAATGCAAATGGTTTGATTTACGGATCACCCGAAGAAAGTACTGATTTAGTCCCTACGCTAGATCCTAAAACAAATGTGGTCAGTCAAATTAAGATGCCTTATCTTGATCCAAAAAATACTTCTTCACTAGAATTACCTAAGGCAGAGTCTGCCTACTGGGGTGACGAGAAAATTTGGGATGGACATACAAGTATTCATAATTTAATTTGGGATCAAAAAGAGAACTTGTGGTTTGCTGCAAAAATTAGACCAAGTAGTAATCCTGATTTTTGTAAAAAAGGATCTGATCATCCCTCTGCTAAGGTTGTTCCACTGAACGAGTCTGCTCGTCAGTTAACAATGTATGACACCAAAACAAAAGAATGGAGCATGATTAACACCTGCTTTACAACGCATCACGTGTATTTCGCAAGAGATAAAAATGATACTTTGTGGACAAGCGCCGGTTCTCCTGCCTCTGGTGTCGTAGGTTGGTTAAATACAAAAATGTATTTAGAAACTAAAGATGAGCAAAAATCGCAAGGATGGACACCGCTGATTATTGATACCAATGGTAATGGCAAGCGCGATGAGTATGTTGAAGCGAATCAAGCTTTAGATCCAACTAAAGATAAGCGTGTGATGGCTGCGTTCTACGGTATGCAACCAAGCCCAGCAGATGATTCAATTTGGGGACAGTCAATGGATGTGGGCTTCTCTAGAATAAATCAACCTGGTTATTTAATTCGTTTAGTGCCTGGATCGGATCCTAGCAACACTTCTCTTGCTGAAATCTATCAATCTCCAGAAGGCACCTTTGGTTCTAGAGGTGTGGATGTTGACTCTAAAGGAGTAGCTTGGACAGTTCTCGCGAGTGGACAAATTGCAAGTTTTGATCGTAATAAATGTAAAGGACCATTAAACGGGCCTACTACTGCAGAGGGTAAACATTGTCCAGAAGGTTGGACGCTGTATCGCTTGCCTGGCCCTCAATTTAAAAACGTTAAAGATCCTAAAGGAAGTGCCGATGGCGCCTACTATATTTGGGTTGATTTACACAACACACTTGGACTTGGTAAAGATGTACCGATTGCATCATCGAGTGGTGGCGAAGCCCTCATTGCGCTTGTGAATGGAAAGTTAGTTACTCTCAGAATTCCATATCCATTAGGTTTCTTTACCAAGAACGTGGATGGTCGAATTGATGATATCAATGGTGGTTGGAAAGGTCGTGCAGTTTGGACTACTTCTGGAACACGTAACAATTTCCATAGTGGCGACGGCGGCAAAGAATTACCACCGAAAATATTTAAAGTTCAAATTCGTCCAAATCCTTTAGCTAATTAATTTTTATTGAATATTTAACTATGAAAAAATTACTCATTCTCATCTCTTTAGCCGGTATTTGGACTTCAGCAATTGCTGCCGATGAACCATCACCAGCAGCTCTGGCTGGCTCAAATGGTTGCTTGATTTGTCATAATGCGTCGCAAAAATTGGTGGGTCCTGCATTTAAATCGATTGCTGAAAAGTATCAAGGTCAAGCTGATGCCCAGAAAACTTTAGTGAATAAAGTTCGTAACGGTGGCGCTGGTTCATGGGGTAAGATCCCGATGCCAGCTCATCCTGAAGCGACTGATGCTCATCTAAATACCATTGTTGCTTGGATTTTAAAAGGTGCTCCAGCGAATTAAAGGTTTTTCTGAATGAATTGGACATCAGATGTTTTTTCAATTAATGCCTTTTGGACACTTCTTTTAATCATTCATGGGCTACTATCCGTAGCACTTCTGGGCGCGTTAACGCATCAATTGATGGCTGTGATGCGTCCAGTTAAGACCGCTCCGGCAATTTCTTTTTTTGAAGATTTTCGCGGCGTTGCTGCAGCAAAATATACGAAGGCTATCTGTCTTTTATGGGTCATTAGCTTTGTATTTGGCGGATGGATTTATACCGAGTATCGGATAAGTATCAAGATTCCCATGGAGCAGCAAGAGTATTTTAAAACCTTGGGTATTTTCGAATTAAAAGAGCACCTTGTAGTTTTCGGCCTAGCAATGCTACCTATCTACAACTTTGCTTGGAAGCATTATCAACAAGCTGACTTGGCTAATTTAAGAAAATACACCACATTATTTTTGACGTTTGTGTGTTGGTACGCTTTTTTGATTGGCCATATTGTTAATAATGTTAGAGGATACGGCGCATGAATTATAAGGATTCGATATCTGCTGCAGAGGAATCTATCTTAAGGGCTAAGACTTTTGCAACTATTTTTTCTGTGAGCTTTTCAGTTAGTTATGTAATAGCAGATATCTATAAAGCCCCTATTTTTAGTTACTACCCGGCAACTCATCTTGTAAATTTAGGGTGGACTCCATCTACCCCGGACGATGGTCCAGCTATGTATTGGTATGGCTGGCTACTTACTTCATTCATCGTTGCAATGACTCTTTCATTTCTGAGTAAAGTAGCTCCGATATCAATAGTTCAAAGAATACCTTCTTCAATATCTTGGATAGTACCTGTTGCCTTGATACCGGTTATGATCTATTCATTAAAGTTTTACTGGCGATAGATTTGAGGAAATATTCGATGCAAAAACTCACCACAAAAAAATTACTTTGCTTTTTGACATTAAGCTTAATGAGTTTTGTGCAATTAACTCAAGCAGGTGGCCTTGAAGATGGATACCCTGACGATACTTCGGTAAATGGCCCAGCATTTTTTGGGTTCGTGCGCGATGAGCGGGGCTCCCATCTTCCCAAAGCAACAGTTACCCTTAAAGAGAGCCCAACTAATAGTGTAAAAGTGGTTTCTAATATTTTAGGGGTTTATAGAACGCATATCAGCTTGAATGTCAAAATAGAATCTGTTGTAATTTCATGCGAAAGAGCCGGATATAAACAGATTAAATTGGTCCGTCGAACACAAAAAACCAATAAGCTAGTTGAAACTGATTGCATCATGCAAAAAGAGTAAATGCGTAAGAGAGCCCTTTGCTATTTTTGGCTAATAGGCTTATTGTCAATCGGCATTGATCAAAACGTCTTATCTCAATCTATCGCAGCTCACGCAGATACCATTATCTTTAATGCTCAAATATTGCAAAATAATGAGACCTTTGTAAGTGCGCTGGCAATTAAAGATCAAAAGATTCTTGCGGTTGGCTCCGTTGATCAAATTCAAAACTATGTTGGCCCAAAAACTAGGAAAATTAATGCAGAGGGCAAGTTAGTCATTCCAGGTTTAATTGATTCTCATATTCATGCAATCAGGGCCGGATTAAGTTTCAAAAGTGAAGTTAGTTGGAATGGTGTCAAAACAGTTGAGCAGGGGCTAGAACGCATTCGTATCGCCTCTCAGCAAAAGCCTTCTGGAACTTGGATCATTATTGCTGGTGGATGGGTGCCTGAACAATTTCAAGATGGCATTATTCCAACTCGGGATCAGTTACTCAAAGCAGCAGGCAGCCATCCACTTTATATTCAAAAACTGTACTCTTCGGTATTAGTTTCGCCAAATGGATTACAAACTCTTGCGGCTTCTGCGAATGCAGAGTTGTTATCCCGCCTGGAGGTTGAACTTGATAAATCAGGAGAACCCACCGGTTGGCTAAATGGGAATGCGCGAACCATTAGCGATTTATTTGATTACTTACCTAAAACAAGCTTGAATACACAGTACGAAAGTACGAAATTGTTTTTTAAGGAATTAAACCGCTTAGGCGTAACAGGAGTTTATGATCCTGGTGGTTATAACTTCCCCCTCGAATCATATTCCCCTTTGTGGAAACTACAGTCCCAAAAAGAACTTTCAATTAGGGTTGCTTATAGCCTTTCAGCACCAAAGAGAGGGACGGAATTAGCGGACTTTAAAAAAATCATTCGCGTCATTCCAAAAAACGATGCCATGCTCATGTGGAATGGCATTGGTGAAAATGTAACTTGGGGAATGTATAACAATGAATCTCCCTCTGTGTCTGATCAACAAGCATTACAAAAGGTACTGGAGTGGGCGGCAAAAGAAAAAATTACCGTTACATTACATTGGAATAATAATGAATCAATCTCACGCCTATTAGACGTCATTGACAAAGTCCAATTGAAATATTCTATTGAAGACCTGCGTTGGTCTATTGCGCACATCAATAACATAGACGAAAACACTTTAAAGAGAATGAAAACAAACCATCTGGGATGGTTGGCACAAAATGCTTTATATTTTCAAGCAAAAAATTTTGAAGCAAAATATGGGGAAGATTCTTTAAAAGCATCACCACGCTTGCGACAAGCAATCACTTTAAACTTATCGGTAGGTTTAGGGACAGATGCTCATCGAGTGATGGACTTTAATCCATTTGTTGCGATGGAGTGGCTCATCACTGGCAAAAGTATTGATGGTCGTGATGGTCGGCAAAGTTCACAACTACTAACTGCCTTTGAAGCCCTCAATTTATTCACGAAAGGAAGCGCTCAATTTTTACCGGATGCTAGCATCCGTGGGGAATTATCGGTGGGTAAATATGCAGATTTAGCCATCCTCAATCAAAACATTTTCACCATCCCAACTGAACAAATTCATCAAACTCAAGCAGAATTAACCATGGTGGGGGGCAAGGTGGTATACACCAAATAAAAAACCGCATTGAAAAATGCGGTTTTCTTTATAGGTAAAACAAAATTACTTAATCTTTGTTTCCTTGTAAGCAACGTGTTTACGTACTTTAGGATCAAATTTCATAATCTCCATTTTTTCAGGAGTAGTTCTTTTGTTTTTTGTTGTCGTATAGAAATGACCAGTACCTGCAGTCGATTCTAATTTGATTTTTTCGCGTCCACCTTTAGCCATGATAATCCTCGATTATATTTCGCCACGAGCACGAACATCAGCTAATACTGAATCAATGCCGTTTTTGTCAATTAAACGAAGTCCAGCATTAGTTAAGCGTAAGCTTACCCAACGGTTTTCGGATTCGACCCAAAAACGACGATTTTGCAAGTTAGGCAAAAAACGGCGTTTAGTTTTATTGTTTGCATGGGAAACATTATTGCCAACCATTGGCTTTTTCCCGGTGACTTGGCATACTCGAGCCATGACACTCTCCCTCATTGTTCTGAACTAAAGAAGAGAATTGTATCATTTTATTTATCAGATTGCCAAGTAGATTAGTAAAATTTCTTTAATTTGCAGAATTTAGTAATCCAGCATCTAAGAAAGAAAAATATCCGTTTGGCGAAACGATGCAGTGATCTAGCAAAATAATATCAATCAATTGCATGATTTGGTAGAGTTGATTGGTTAGATCAATGTCCGCTTGACTAGGATGGGCCTGCCCTGCAGGGTGGTTATGACTAATGATCAAGGCTGCAGCGTTGAGTTGAATTGCTTCCTTCATTACCTCCTTTGGATAAATTGTCGTCTGATCAAAGGTTCCTCTGAATAAGATTTTAAATTCGATGAGTTTTCCCGCGTGATCTAAAAACATGACGCCAAAAACTTCATGTGGTAAGTGACCAATTGATGTTTGTAGATATTCTCTGACCATTGCCGGAGAATTCATAACAACTATTTTTTTTAATTCCTCATCAATTGAGCGCTTCACTAATTCATAAATTGCTTGTAGTTGAGCCCATTTAGCAATGCCTAAGCCTTTAAAGCGGGATAAATCCTGGAGTTGACATTGAAGTAAGGCGCGAATACCGCCACATTGCTCTAATAAATCACTCGAAAGTTCGATAACATTTCTATTTTTGGTACCGCATCGCAAAAAAATGGCTAATAACTCAGGGTCTGAAAGACTTTGCGCGCCGCTAAGAAGAAGCTTTTCTCTGGGGCGCATATTTGTGGGCCATGCATGAATAGGTTTACGTTCCTGTGGCGCCCTCGCTACAATAGAGGGATGACTAAAATTATTGTAAAAACTGACTCTTTTTTGACATTGCATTATCGTATTGGCCTTCCCGAAGGTGGTGATCTTGTCAATACGTTTACCGATAAACCAGCTACCTTATTGATGGGGGCTGGGCAGTTTGCCCCATCCCTTGAGAATGCCATGATTGGCTTAGAGGACGGAGAGCATAAAACCTTTTCCCTTGATCCTGAAGCTGGCTTTGGGTTACGTAATCCTGATCTGATTCAACATGTATCTTCTAAAACATTAAATGACAACAGTGATCCAGAAGATACTTATACTATAGGGGATATGGTGGAATTTAATGCACCTAATGGCGCAACTTACGCGGGGATATTACAGTCATTTGATGCTGATGGAGCCTGGATTGATTTTAATCACCCACTCTCTGGAAAAACCATTACCTTTGAAGTAAAAATTATTTCGATTTTGTAAAAAAATATGACTACAGCCAATACTGAAGCAGAAATACTTTTAGCCCAACCTCGAGGATTTTGCGCTGGGGTTGATCGAGCAATTTCTATAGTTAATGAGGCACTCATACAATTTGGTGCGCCAATTTATGTCAGACACGAAATCGTTCACAATAAATATGTGGTGGAAGATTTGCGGGCCAGAGGTGCGATTTTTATTGATGATTTAAAGCAAGTCCCGGCTGGCGCTACTTTAGTTTTTAGTGCTCATGGTGTTCCCCCTTCCATCAAAAGCGAAGCTAAAAGATTGGGTTTCCAAATCTTTGATGCAACTTGTCCATTAGTCACTAAAGTCCATGTAGAAGTGGTAAAAATGCATCAAGAGGGTTTTAAGATTGTGATGATTGGGCATGCTGGCCATCCTGAAGTGGAAGGAACCATGGGGCAAATTCCTGATGGGATTTGCTTGATTGAAAATTTAATGGATGTTCAAAAGCTTGATTATGTAGAGGGTACAAAAATTGCTTATGTAACCCAAACTACACTTTCGCTTGATGAGACTAAAGATATTGTTGATGCATTAAAGGTAAAGTATCCCCAGATATCGCAACCGAAAAAACAAGATATTTGTTACGCCACTCAAAATCGGCAAGATGCAGTGAAATTTATGGCACCGTTAGTTGAGTTAGTCATCGTAGTAGGTAGTCCGAACAGTTCTAACTCTAATAGACTGCGAGAACTTGCAGAAAAAATGGGTGTGCCTGCTTACATGGTCGACGCCCCAGAACAGGTTGATCCTAAATGGTTTGAGGGCATTAAAAGAGTTGGGTTAACTGCCGGAGCTTCTGCACCTGAAGTACTTGCTCAATCTATTATCGATAAAATTAAAGAATACGGCCCAAAACACGTAAGACCACTTGACGGTATTCAAGAAAGCACTGTTTTTGCTTTGCCTAAAGGGCTAAAAACAAATTAAAATCAATTTAAATCAGATGTTTGACCGAATCTCACAGGAGAAAATGTATGACGATGCATCAATCAATAGTTAATAAAAATGGTATGAAATTTTGTATGACCATGCTTGCGTTGAGTTTATTAGTCAGTTGTGGCAAGAAAGATGATTCAAAAAGTGTCGCAGGTGGTTCAGATGCTGTTATTGTCAAAATTGGTAATGGAGCGCCTTTAACAGGCGGTGATTCCTACCTTGGTAAAGATAATGAAAATGGTGCAAGGCTTGCGGTAGAAGAAATTAATCAAAAGGGTTTAACCATTAATGGTAAAAAAGTTACGTTGGAACTTTTAGGTGAGGATGATGCTGGGGATCCAAAACAAGGTACTCAGATAGCACAAAAATTAGTTGATAGCAAAGTCGTTGCGGTAGTTGGTCATTTAAACTCAGGCGTATCCATCCCTGCCTCAAAGATTTATAACGAAGCCGGTATTGCTCAGATTACTCCTTCCTCAACAAATCCGGAGTTAACGAACCAAAACTTCAACAATGTATTTCGTTTAGTTGGTACCGATGCGCAACAGGGGCCAACTTTAGCTTTGTACGTTATTGAAAAATTAAATGGTAAGAAAATTGCGCTTGTCGATGATTCTACTCAGTACGGTAAAGGCTTAATTGACGAATTTGAGAAGGCTGCAAAAGCAAAAGATGCCCATATTGTTTTACATGAGGCAACTAATAATAAAGCTACTGATTTTAAGGCAATCCTAACAAATATTAAAGCCAAAAATCCTGATGTGATTGTTTTTGGTGGCATGGCTGCAACTGGAGGATTGTTCGCGAAACAAGCTAAAGAACTTGGCATTAAGGCGAAAATTGTAGGTGGTGATGGTATCTGTAGTCCAACCTTATACGATCTTGCTGGAGAAGCAGTAAGCAATGTGATTTGTTCAACCGTTGGTGTGCCAAAAGAAAGCCTCAAAGATGGTGGCGAATTTCTTAAAAAGTACAAAGAGCGTTTTGGGGTAGAAGTGCAAATTTACTCACCGATGGCCTATGATGCAGTGATGATCATTGTAGAAGCAATGAAAAAAGCCAATTCAACTATGGCAGCTGACATTCTAAAAGAGTTACCTAATACCAACTATGAAGGTATCTCTGGTCAAGTTTCCTTTGACTCTAAGGGTGATTTAAAAAATAGCGCGATTACTTTAAATGAGTACAAAAATAATAAAATTTCTACTTTAGAAGTGATGCGCATGCAGTAATCAAAGGAACGACAGATAATTCATCTGTCGTTTTTTATGGATACCTTTTTACAACAAATTATTAACGGTCTCGTCTTAGGGAGTATCTACTCCCTCATTGCACTTGGCTACACGATGGTTTATGGGGTACTAGGCATCATTAACTTCGCTCATGGAGAAGTATTGATGTTTGGTGCTTTCATCGCTTTAACTGTCATTAAAGTCTTGCAAGTACATTTCCCTGAAATGCCGGGCTATTTTATTTTGCTGATCGCACTCGTAATCGCTAGCGCCAGTTGTGCACGTATGAGCCGTTACATTGAGATCATTGCGTACCGCCCTTTAAGATACGCTCCTCGATTGGCACCGTTAATCTCAGCTATCGGCATGTCTATTTTGTTACAAACAATCGCTATGATTATTTGGGGCAGAACACCCCTCAATTTCCCAGAATTGATACCTGCCAAATCCATCGCCCTCAATGATGGTGGGGTGAGTATTAACATACGAGAAATCATTATTATTTTTACTTCGCTCGTGACCATGCTCGGCTTATTGATTTTAGTTAAACGAACACGCTTTGGTCGAGCTATTAGAGCCACCTCAGAGAATCCAGATGTAGCTGGGATTATGGGAGTCAATGTTAATCGTGTGATTTCTTATACTTTTATGTTAGGGGGCGCCTTGGCAGCCTTAGCTGGAGTAATGATTGCGAGTAACTATGGTTCAGTCAATTTTTACATGGGTTTTATACCTGGACTTAAAGCATTTACGGCTGCTGTTTTGGGCGGAATTGGCAATATCCCTGGCGCGATGTTAGGCGGCTTACTTTTGGGCTTAATTGAGTCTTTAGGAGCTGGTTATATAGGGGAATTATCAGGGGGTGTTTTTGGCTCCAATTATCAAGATATCTTCGCCTTTATTGTGCTGATTTGCGTTCTCATCTTTAGGCCATCTGGACTGTTAGGTGAAAAGTCTGGGGACAGAGCGTAAATGAACAATCAAAGAGTGCGTTTCGCATTACTTCTTGCTTGTTTTATTGCCGCACTCTGTATGCCTTGGCTCGTCGCTTTATTGGGTGGTAATTATTGGGTAAGGGTCTTAGATTTTGCCCTTTTGTATTGTTTTTTAGCCTTGGGTTTAAATATTGTGGTGGGTTTTGCTGGCCTACTTGATCTTGGGTATATTGCCTTCTATGCAGTCGGTGCCTATGCAGCCGGTTTATTAGCATCGCCGCATTTGACGAATGCTTTTATAGAAATAAAACAAGCGATACCGAGTGGTTTACATCTAAGCTATTTTTTTATTATCCCAATCGCCGGTCTCGTTGCGGCAATCTTTGGTGCTCTTCTAGGTGCTCCTACATTAAAGCTGCGCGGTGATTACTTAGCGATTGTTACGCTTGGCTTCGGCGAAATTATTCGTATATTCTTGAACAATTTAGACCGCCCATTAAATTTAACCAATGGTGCAAATGGTATTAATGGCATTGATCCTGTTCAGGTAGCTAATCTTAGTTTTGGTAAAACTTTACATCTTGGGGAGCTGTCGGTACCCTCAGTCATCCTCAATTATTACTTGTTCTTATTTTTGGTCATGATTGTGATTTTAATGTGCACCAGAATTCAGGACTCAAGGATTGGGCGAGCCTGGGTTGCGATTCGGGAAGATGAGATTGCTGCTAAGGCAATGGGCTTAAATACCCGAAATTTAAAGCTACTAGCTTTTGCTATCGGTGCTTCTTTTGGTGGTGTATCTGGCGCCTTATTCGCTTCTTTTCAGGGGTTTATTTCCCCTGAGTCCTTCTCCCTTTCTGAGTCAATTGTTATTTTGGCTATGGTGGTTTTAGGCGGTATGGGACATATTCCAGGAGTAATCTTAGGTAGTTTTTTATTAGCTGGTTTCCCGGAGCTACTAAGATCTTCGATGGACCCATTACAAAAATTGGTATTCGGAAAAATCCTGATTGATGCGGAAATTATTCGACAACTTTTTTACGCCAGTGCTTTAATTTTAGTAATCCGTTTTAGACCTAACGGCCTATGGCAGAGGTCGATAAAATGAGCGAAGCTATGTCATCAGAGTTACTGAAAATCGCTAATGTAAATAAACGATTTGGCGGTTTACAAGCCCTAACAAGCGTTGATTTAGTGGTGAAAAAAGGAGAGATTGTTGGATTAATTGGGCCTAATGGGGCAGGTAAGACGACCTGCTTCAATGTAATCACAGGCTTATATACTGCAGATTCAGGAAATTTCTTCTTTAATGGTCAGACCTATAACCCTATCAATGTGGAGCAAGTCCTGAAGGCTGGTATCGCTAGAACCTTTCAAAATATTCGACTTTTCAAAGAAATGTCCGCTTTAGAAAATGTCATGGTGGGCAGGCATGTAAGAACCAATACAGGCTTTTTTGGAGCAATTCTGAAAACAAATTCAACGATTCAAGAAGAGCACCAGATCAAACAACGGGCTTATGAACTTTTAGATTATGTTGGAATTAGTGAGGAACTCGCTCTGCAGAAAGCGAAAAATCTATCTTACGGTGATCAAAGGCGACTTGAAATTGCGCGAGCACTCGCAACAGATCCGCTCTTGCTTGCCCTAGATGAACCTGCGGCCGGAATGAATCAAACTGAAAAAAATAGTTTAAATAATTTATTAAAAAAAATTCAACAGGATGGAACTAGTATTTTGATGATTGAACATGATGTGCGTCTTGTGATGGGGTTATGCGATCAAATTTGTGTTTTAGATTATGGACAAGTGATTGCATCTGGATTACCAGATCAAGTTCGACAAAATCCAGCGGTCATTAAAGCTTATTTAGGTTATCAGAAGGAAAAAGCTTAGGTAGCTTATGCTTAAAGTAAAACAATTAAAAATTTCCTACGGTGGAATTCTTGCAGTCAAAGGGATTGATCTTGAAGTGCATTCAGGAGAGTTGGTTAGTTTAATTGGTTCGAATGGGGCTGGTAAGACATCTACTCTGAAAGCAATTGCTGGCATGATTACACACCAAAGCGGTGAGGTGATGTTTGATGAAGTACTGAGTTCAGGTAAATCCTATGAGTTATTGGCACGAGGAATGGCGCTAGTGCCTGAGGGCCGAGGTATTTTTACTCGTATGACTGTTTTAGAAAACCTGCAAATGGGTGCTTATTTACGCAAAGATTCTATGATTGAATCTGATTTAGAAAAAATGTATGTATTTTTCCCAAGAATTAAAGAGCGCTTAAGTCAATTGGCTGGGACATTATCGGGTGGTGAACAGCAAATGGTTGCCATGGCAAGAGCATTAATGACAAGACCAAAATTATTACTATTGGACGAACCCTCAATGGGACTTTCACCCATCTTAGTAGACACCATCTTCGAAGTTATCGAAAAAATAGCTCAGGATGGTATGACAATCCTCCTTGTAGAGCAAAATGCCCAACGAGCTTTGGAAATCTCTGACCGAGCTTACGTTTTAGCAAGTGGTCAAGTTTCCATGACAGGTAGGGCCGAGGATCTCATGAAAGATCCTCGAGTCAGCGCAGCTTACTTAGGAGCTTGAGCAATTAAAGTGCGTAGTGTCTCAATCATGAGGTCAATCTCTTGAGTGCTTACGTTCAAGGCAGGCATAAAGCGTAGTAAATTAGGTCTTGGGGAATTGATGAGCAAGCCTTGAGGTGTCATGTTACGGGCGGCATCAACAATACTTGGTCCAATATCTCGATTCATAATGAGTGCTCTTAATAAGCCTTCACCGCGCTCTCCATCGAAGCCAAACTCAGCAGACAGTTGTAATAATTTACTCTTGAGATACTCACCTTTTGCCATCACATCAGTTAAAAAGCCTGGAGCAGTCAGTTGTGTGATGACACTGATGCCAACAGCGCACATTAACGGATTGCCGTTATAAGTACCGCCTTGATCGCCTGGTTCAAAACTAGCGACTGCATCGGTACATAAAAGGGCAGAGAGAGGTACACCACCACCGATTCCCTTACCAAGTGTCATGATGTCAGGCTCAACATCAAATAATTGATGTGCAAACAATTTACCAGTTCGGCCGCATCCACTTTGGACTTCATCAACAATCAACAAGATATTATGTTTTTTGGTTAAGGCTCTTAAATCTTGCATAAAACCTATTTCAGCAGGAATTACGCCACCTTCCCCTTGCACCGGCTCTAACATGACAGCAACCGTATTTTCGTTAATCAGGGCTTCAACACTAGCGATATCATTTAAGTGGGCTTTGGGAAAGCCGGGGACTTGAGGAGCGAACATCGTATCCCAACCCGGTTTACCGGATGCGCTCATTGTGGCAATGGTACGGCCATGAAAACTATGATCAAAGGTAATAATTTCAAATGCTTTATTTTTATGTAATTTACCCCATTTTCTAGCTAACTTAATGGCACCTTCATTGGCTTCAGCACCGCTATTAGCAAAAAACACTTTATCGAAACAACTATTGGCTGTAAGCAAATCAGCTAACTCAATCATCGGTTCGTTATAGAAAGCTGGGCTTGGGTTCATTACTTTACGCGCTTGCTTATCAAGAGCCGCAATCATGCCGGGATTGCTATGACCAAGACAATTAACTGCCCAGCCTTGCATAAAATCCAAATAGCGCTTGCCTTCATTGTCAGTGAGCCAAGAGCCTTCGCCAGATACCATCGTGATATCTGGTCGGTTTGTTATATACATTATTGAGTGTGCATCAATCATGGCGAGTCCAAGTAGAAATTAATGTTAATTAAATAAGTTTATTAAAAAAATTACAATTTTAATTATTGTTTTGCTAAATCAGCCTCAGAAGTAAACGAGTCAGCATAAAACTCATCTTCTGGGAGATTACATTTCGCAACAAAATCTCGTGACGCACTGTTAATCACGATGGGTGCGCCACAAGCATAGACTTGATAGCCACTCATATCCGGAATGTCTTGCATTGCCGCAGCATGAACAAAACCAGTTCTACCCGTCCAATGATCTTCGGGAAGTGCATCAGAAACTACGGGAATAAATTGTAAATTAGGCAGTTCCTTAGTCCAGGAAACGCATTTTTCTAAATAATAAATATCTGAAGGTCTTCTACCCCCCCAATATAAATGCATTGTGCGTTTTATCTTGTTAGCTTTGATATGTTCGATAATGGATTGTATAGGGGCAAAACCCGTCCCAGAGGCGATAAAAATGATTGGTTTATCACTTTCCTCACGCAAGAAAAAGCTACCCATGGGGCCCTCAAATCGCAATATATCCTTTTCTTTTAAGAATAGATCTGGATTAACGCCAAAAACGTGGTCCGTAAACAGCCCTCCAGGCATATGTCTGATATGTAACTCTAAAGGTCCTTCTTCATGAGGCGCCGTAGCGATAGAGTAGGCACGTCGTTTTCCATCTTTCAATAAGAACTCAACATATTGACCGGCAATAAAACGAAACTTTTCGGTAGAGGGTAACTGGAGTTTTAATGAAACCACATCGGAGGTTAGTTTTTGAATACTAGCAACTCGGCAAGGCACTTTTTTAATCGGATAGTCACTTGCTCCATCAATTTCGCGGGCATCCACGATGCAGTTACTTTTGGGTGAAGTACAACAAAGCAGAGCAATATTTCGAGCTTCCTCTTCTGCTGTTAAGCCATTGCTACTATGGGGACCAATCGCGAATTCACCTTCAATTACTTTTGCTTTACATGAACCACAAGCGCCATTTTTACAGCCGTAAGCAAGAATAATGCCTTGTTTTAAGGCAGCGTCTAAAATTGACTCATCTTCAGCCACTAAAAATGATTTGCCACTTTTTTGTAAAGTAATTGAAAATACTTGCTTATCTTCCAAAATAATCCCTTTCGTTAATACAATTCTATATATGTCAATGCACCAGATGAAACAGCATTTTAATCAACCCAGATTACTCATCATAGGTTGTGGCGATGTTGGACAACGGATGTTACCTATTTTAGTCAAATCTCATAAAGTTTATGTTTTAACGAGTCAAACCGAAAAACTACCTTTATTTCGACAAGCAGGAGCGCATCCTTTATTCGGTAACTTAGATGATCAATCTACTTTGCATAGATTATCGCAAATTGCAGATACGGTCATTCATTTAGCGCCACCCAATCCGAATGGGACGACTGATCTGCGCACTAAATCCTTAATTCAAGCGCTTTCCAAGGGGCGCAGGGTAAAGCGTTTTATTTATATTAGTACAACGGGCGTTTACGGGGATTGTGGTGGTCAACTGATTTCGGAAACTCAAGCAGTTCAACCCCAAAACTTAAGGGCGGTGCGCCGTGTCGACGCAGAAAGACAACTGCGAGCATGGGCAATTAAACTAGGCGTTAGTGTCGTTATTTTGCGCGTACCAGGCATTTATGCAGGTAATCGATTACCGGTGGATCGCCTGCAAAAGGGCACTCCAGCGCTGTTAGAGTCTGAGGATGTGTTCACGAATCATATTCATGCAGATGATTTAGCACGCTTAACCATTCTGTCAATGTACCGGGCAAGTTCCCAGCGGGTCATCAATGCTTGTGACGATAGCGATCTAAAAATGGCTGATTACTTTGATTTAGTAGCCGATAAAATGAACCTACCAAAGCCCCCAAGAGTGGATAAAGAAACCTTAAAAACCATGGTCAGCCCCCAATTGCTGAGCTTCATGCAAGAGTCCCGCCGCATCAGCAACACTCGATTACAGGAAATTGGCTTTCAGTTTCTTTATCCAACTGTTCAAGACTTTTTGGAAAAAATGTAATTATTTTTTCCAAGTATCTTTCAATCCGACTGAAAAATTGAATACTGGTGTATTCACGGAGTGGTCGAATTGATCGGCAACAAAGTAACCATGCCGCTCAAATTGGAAACTTTGCTCAGGTTTGGCATTAGCAAGACTTGGGTCGATGTAAGCTTTGATGACAGATTTAGAGTGAGGATTTAAGAAGTTTAAAAAGTCCTTATCACCACCCGTGGGATTCGGATCGGTAAATAACCGGTCGTAAACTCTAATCTCTGCTTCAATTGCCTCTTCTACACTAAGCCAATGGATATTACCTTTGACTTTATAGGTGTTAGCACCTTCTGTACCGCTTTTGCTATCTGCGAAATAGTTAGCATGAACAGCAATTACTTCACCATGGTCATCCAGGTCAAACCCAGTACATTCAATGACGAAACCATAACGTAGACGAACTCGGCTACCAGGTTGACCATTAATCGGTGGGTAGAGCCTAAAAAAGCCTTTGACAGGTTCTTGCATGAAATCATCGGACTCTATCCAAAGTTCTTTCGTTAAATGGAACTGACGTCTGCCCAATTCTTCAAGATGGGGGTGAATCGGCGCTGAACATAACTCTGGAGCTTGATCAAAATTATCAATGATTAATTTAAGGGGTTTCATGACCGCAACAGCACGGTGGGCAGAAGGATCCAGATCATCGCGTAATGACTGCTCCAACACGCTCATCTCAATCCAGCTATCAGCTTTAGAAACGCCAATTCGGTCGCAAAACAACTGTAAACTTTTAGCAGTGTAGCCACGTCGTCTTAAACCAACCAGGGTTGGCATTCTGGGGTCATTCCAGCCCTCAACATGATGATCTTGAACAAGTTGTAATAGTTTGCGTTTACTCGTGATGGCATAAGTTAAATTGAGGCGCGCAAACTCATATTGATGCGGTAAAGGGGCAGGTAAGACACCTGCATCACAGAGGGTATTTAAGATCCAATCATATAAAGGACGATTGTTTTCAAACTCTAAAGTACAAATCGAGTGGGAAATACGCTCAATGGCATCCGAAATACAGTGTGTAAAGTCATAGAGGGGATAGATACACCATTTGTCACCTGTACGGTGGTGGTGAGCGTGACGGATTCGGTAAATCACGGGATCCCTCATTACCAAATTGGGATGCTTCATATCGATTTTTAAGCGCAGGACATGCTCCCCATCCTGAAATTTCCCATCCTTCATTGCTCTAAATAAGGCAAGGTTTTCATCAATGGAACGATCACGGTAGAGGCTATTAATGCCTAACTCTACAAAATTACCACGGCTTTTATGAATTTCATCTGCTGACTGACTGTCTATATAAGCCTTACCCTCTTGAATCAACAACTCTGCAAATTGATATAACTGATCAAAATAGTCACTTGCATAGTAAAGGCACGTTTGGTCACCGTAAGTCCAATTGAAACCCAGCCACTGAACTGATTCCAGAATGGTGTTTACATACTCAGTTTCTTCTTTGGCAGGATTGGTGTCATCAAATCGCATATGACAGCGTGCGCCATTTGTTGCATGTGCATAATCTCTCGCCAAGCCAAAATTGAGGAAGATACTTTTAGCATGCCCTATATGCAAATAGCCATTGGGCTCAGGCGGAAAGCGAGTAATCACCGACGGCAGAAGTTTGCCATTGGAATCGACTCGATTTGAATAGGTTTGAGAAAGGCAGTCGTGATCGATTATCTGCCGCAAAAAGTTAGAAACCTCGGTGGTAGCCGAGGTTTCATTGGTTTTAATTAATTCCTTAGACATAGACACATATTGTAATGTGCCTTGGGAATGAATATCAATCTTCTACGAAAGCTTCTTCACGAGTCTTCTTAAATGCTGGTACTGAAACAAGCGCAACTAAAATTAAAGCAAGGAATAAAAGGCTTGCAGATAATGGTCTTGTAACGAATACAGTGAAGTCACCTCTTGATAGCAACAAAGCACGGCGGAAGTTTTCTTCCATCATTGGTCCTAGAACAAAACCTAACAATAGTGGAGGAGCTTCACACTCTAACTTGTTGAACAAGTAGCCGATAATACCGAATGCAGCAGTGAGGTAAATATCAAAAGTTGTGTTGTTTACAGAGTAAACACCGATACAGCAGAATACTAAGATTGCTGGGTATAAATGTCTGTAAGGAATCGTTAACAACTTAACCCAAACACCGATCATTGGTAAATTCAAAATGATCAACATTAAGTTACCAATCCACATTGAAGCAATCAAACCCCAGAATAAGGCAGGATTACTTGTCATTACTTGCGGACCAGGCTGAATGTTATGAATCGTCATCGCACCTACCATCAAGGCCATCACAGCGTTTGGTGGAATACCAAGGGTTAACAATGGAATGAATGATGTCTGTGCAGCTGCATTGTTTGCACTCTCAGGAGCAGCAACACCTTCAATCGCACCTTTACCGAACTCAGCTGAGTACTTTGATACTTTTTTCTCTAAAGAATAAGCACCGAAACTCGCAAGCGCAGCACCACCACCAGGTAAAATACCTAAGACGGAACCTAACAAAGTTCCACGCAAAATCGGCGCAATCATTCTCTTGAAGTCAGTCTTTGTAGGCCATAAATTCGTAACCTTCTTCAAGAACGTTTCACGCTCTTCTTTTTGCTCTAGGTTACCCATAATCTCAGCAAAGCCGAACATTCCCATTGCAACAGCAACGAAACCAAGTCCGTCAGTGAGTTGAGGAATATCAAAGGCGTAACGTGAAGTACCAGAGTTAACGTCTGTTCCGACTAAACCTAGGAGCAATCCTAAAACGATCATTGCAATGGCTTTAATCAAGGAGCCAGAAGCAAGTACTACCGCGCCAATTAAACCAAGTACCATCAGTGAGAAATATTCCGCAGGACCGAATTTAAAAGCTAATTCTGAAAGAGGTGCGGCAAAAGCTGCTAATACTAAAGTAGCTACGCAACCAGCGAAGAATGAACCCATACCTGCAGTAAAGAGTGCCACACCTGCTCGACCGTTTCGGGCCATTTGGTAACCGTCAATTGCCGTCACAACCGAGGATGACTCTCCAGGGATATTAATCAAAATTGCAGTAGTTGATCCGCCGTACTGTGCACCGTAGTAAATACCTGCCAGCATAATTAGCGCTGCAATTGGAGGCAATGCATAGGTTGCTGGTAATAGCATAGCAATCGTTGCAATTGGACCTAATCCTGGTAAAACGCCGATTAAAGTACCAAGAACACAGCCAATGAAGCAATAGACTAAATTCTGGAGGGAAAAGGCTGTTTCAAAGCCTAGAGAAAGATTACTTAATAAATCCATTTTATGTCTTTTCTATCTGTTTAATAGTTAGTAAGTGATTTTCTAGATTCAGAAACTCGGCCAAACGGGAAACTGCAACTTTAATCCCCATACGAATGCAAAATAAGCGATGACATTTAAGATCACTGCACTGACTAAAGTGCCTTTCCAATGAAATTCATGACTTGCCATTGCTGAAACAAAAATCAAAACTACCAATGAGAGGATTAATCCAGCGTAAGGTAAAGCGATCGCAAAAATGAGTACAGAGCAAGTAACCCAAGTAACAGATTTCCAATCCCATTTACCAATACCACTTTCCTCGGCACTAGATTTTAATGAACCATGTAAAACAGCTAAGCCCAAAAGTGCGAGAACTATTCCTAACCAGAAAGGGAAATAGCCTGAGCCCATTTTTGCAGGGGTACCCATTTGGTATGATCTAGCTAAAATGGAGAAAAAAGCTCCAATAGCTATGAACATTAAACCAGACATGAAATCTTTTTGATTACGTATTTTCAAACGAAACTCCTCGAATATTTTTATTTTCTTAAAATTAACTAATTTTGTTAACAACGTGCATTGTAAGTGGATTATTCAAATTGTGATCTTAGGGTTTTTACTTAGTAAAAAACCTACTAACATATAGCAATTCAAATGAAGATGCAACAAACAATAACTGCAAATTGTAATCGTAAAATTAAGAAATAATTAACCTTTTGCACCATGATGAGATAATATATTTTATGAAAGTAAATGAAATCCGCCAAAAGTATTTAGACTTTTTTGCCTCTAAAGGCCATCAAGTCGTGAGCTCTAGCCCCGTCGTGCCTGGAGAAGACCCAACTTTGCTATTCACAAATGCTGGGATGAATCAATTTAAAGATGTTTTTTTAGGTTTTGATAAAAGGCCTTACACCAGAGCTACGACTGCGCAAAAGTGTATTCGGGCGGGTGGAAAACACAATGATCTAGATAATGTCGGCTATACAGCTCGGCATCATACTTTCTTTGAAATGCTCGGCAATTTTTCTTTTGGCGACTATTTTAAAGAGGACGCCATTCAATTTGCTTGGGAGTTATTGACAGAAGTATTTCAGTTACCCAAGGAAAAACTCTTGATAACTGTCTATTCCGAAGATCAAGAGGCATTCGATATTTGGACAAAAAAAGTAGGTGTCCCACCTGAGAGAGTCGTTCGTATTGGCGATAACAAAGGTGCACGCTACGCGTCCGATAACTTTTGGATGATGGGTGATACAGGCCCTTGCGGACCTTGTACTGAAATTTTCTATGATCATGGCCCTGAAATCCCAGGTGGTCCTCCTGGAAGTCCTGACGAAGATGGTGATCGCTATATTGAAATTTGGAATAACGTTTTCATGCAGTTCAATCGTGATGAAAATGGAGTCATGCATCCCCTCCCTAAAAAGAGCGTTGATACGGGGATGGGATTAGAAAGAATTTCCGCCATTTTGCAACACGTGCACTCAAATTACGAAATTGATTTATTTGTCCACTTAATTGCCGCTGCGAAGACAGCTGTTGATCAAGCTGGAGGAAATAACTGTGATTTAAATAGCCCATCGTTAAAGGTGATTGCAGATCACGTAAGAGCTTGTTCATTTACGATTGCTGATGGCGTCATACCTGGTAATGCAGGGCGTGGTTATGTACTGCGCCGTATTACGCGAAGAGCTATACGACATGGCTATAAATTAGGGGCTAGATCACCATTCTTCTTTAGTATCGTAAAAAGCCTAGTTCAAGAAATGGGCAGCGCCTATCCGGAACTTGTTCTGAATGAAGAAAAAATTACAGAGGTTATTCGGCTGGAAGAAGAACGGTTTTTTCAAACAATTGCTAATGGCATGGAGATTTTGGAAAATGCGATTGGTGACATCGATTCGACTAAACCATCGCAAATTCTTGATGGTGAAATCGCCTTTAAATTACACGACACTTTTGGCTTTCCCCTCGATTTAACAGCTGATGTTTGTCGTGAAAGAAATGTTCAAGTCGATGAGGCTGGCTTTGAAAAATGCATGCAACATCAACGTGAACTAGCTCGCGCAGCTGGTAAATTTAAAGTAAATCAGGGTCTCGAGTATCAAGGTCCGGCTACGAACTTTATTGGTTATGAACACCTTCACTCTGAACAGTCGAGTGTTTTGGCTCTTTATATCGATGGCAGTTCTGTCAATGAGGTTTCTAGTGGCGTGGACGCTGTCATCGTCCTAGATCAAACACCTTTTTATGCCGAATCGGGTGGTCAAGTTGGTGATGGTGGCGAAATGCGCAATCAGCAATTTTTGTTCCAAGTAGAAGATACTTTAAAAATACAAGCTGATGTATTTGGACACCACGGCAAAGTTTTAGAAGGTAGTATCAAAGTTGGTGATAAATTACAGACCAAAGTTGATGTATTCTCGCGCCAAGCTATTATGAGAAATCATAGTGCTACGCACTTACTGCATAAAGCCCTGAGAGAAGTTTTGGGTGCGCATGTGCAACAAAAAGGCTCTCTAGTTGACCCACAAAAAACACGCTTTGACTTCACCCACTCAAGACCTGTAACGGATGCTGAATTAGAAAAAATTGAACAAATCGTCAATGCAGAAATTTTAGAGAATCAAGCTACCTCTGCGAAATCGATGTCGATTGATGATGCGCAAAAAACGGGTGCCATGATGTTGTTTGGGGAAAAATATGGTGATGTGGTTCGTGTCCTGGAAATTGGCTCATCTAAGGAGCTTTGTGGCGGAACCCACGTGCATAGAACCGGCGATATCGGATTGTTTAAGGTAATCGCTGAGAGTGGTGTAGCTGCTGGAATCCGCCGGATAGAGGCAATCTCGGGTAATTTAAGCCTAGCCAGAATGCAAAAGATTGAATCTCAGTTGCAGTCTGCTGCCCAGATTTTAAAATCTACCCCAGACGATCTTGAAAATAGAGTCCAACAATTATTGGATCAACTTCGTGAAGTTGAAAAAGAGCTTGAAAAATCTCAATCTAAATTAGCAGCTAGTCAAGGCGATGAATTAATGACGAAAGCAGTGTTAGTCAAAGGTATTCAAGTCTTAGCGATACAGTTTGATGTTTCAGATTCGAAAGTACTTAGAGAAACGGTTGATCAGCTTAAAAACAAGTTGAAGTCTGCAGTTATTGTCTTAGGTAGTAAGCAAGACGGTAAAGTACAGCTGATTGCTGGAGTAACTCCCGATTTGATTAGCAAACTCAAGGCGGGAGAGTTAGTTAATTTTGTTGCCAATCAAGTAGGTGGTAAAGGTGGCGGTAAACCTGATTTAGCAATGGCAGGTGGAACGGAACCCGAAAACCTGCCTGCTGCCTTAAACTCTGTCAACAACTATGTTGAAGGCAAGTTATGAGTGCAATCATCATTGATAAAGAAGTTAATTGCATTGGGATGATTTGTCCTTTGCCCGTCTTAAGAACGAAAAAAGCACTATCCGATATGCAAACTGGCAAGATTTTAAAAGTAATTGCAAATGACCCAGGCGCCAAGCATGATATTCCCATGTTTGCAAAACAAACAGGAAATAACCTGATTCATTCTGAAGTAGAAGATGAAAATTTCATCTTCTACTTAGCGAGACGCTAGTTACTTGGCCGCTGAGGTTCTGCCTGAAATCGATTTGTGTGCTTTTAAATAAGTTTTAAATTCAGCAGATACTTCAGGATGCTTTAAGGCAAACTCAACTGTTGCTTTTAGGTAGCCTAATTTGCTACCGCAATCATAACGAACACCATCATATTGATAAGCTAATACTTGCTCTTTTTGTAAAAGAGTTTGGATTGCATCCGTTAATTGATATTCACCACCAGAACCTGGTTTTAGATTTTTAATATGAGAAAAAATCTGCGGAGTCAAAATATAACGTCCTACCACACCAAGGTTAGAAGGTGCATCTTCAGGTGCTGGCTTCTCAACAATGTCATCTAATTTCAAAAGATTCTTTTCAAGCTTTTTACCTGAAATAACACCGTATGAGCGACTTTGATCTTTGGTAATTTTTTCTACACCGATTACTGAACTATGATAGTGCGAGTAAACATCAATCATCTGCTGTAAGGTTGGTACTGGACCGGTTAATAAGTCATCCGCAAGAATAATGGCAAATGGATCGTTACCAACTAATTTTTCAGCGCAAAGTACCGCATTACCTAGTCCCAAGGCCTCTGATTGACGAACATAAACACAGTCAACATGGCTTGGTTTAATACTGCGTACGATTTCTAGTAAATCTTTTTTCTTTTTATTCTCAAGCTCTATTTCAAGTTCGTAAGCCTTATCGAAATGATCTTCAATCGCTCTTTTACTGCGACCTGTTACAAAAATAAGTTCGGTAATTCCAGAGGCAATTGCCTCTTCTACCGCATATTGAATCAGGGGCTTATCAACTACGGTAAGCATTTCTTTGGGCATGGCCTTAGTTGCTGGTAAAAATCGTGTACCGAGTCCAGCTACTGGAAAAACAGCTTTAAAAATTTTTTTCATATTGTTTATGTTTTTTCAAAGAATAGATTAATTGTGGGATAGTTTATCCCATTGATCTGAAAGTCTTGCCAACTTGGACTTAAACTCAGCCATCCTATTTTGTTCTTGCGAAAGTACTTCAGGAGGCGCTTTACTTACGAAACTTTCATTTGATAATTTACCATAACTTTTTTTAATCTCAGATTCCAATCGCACCATTTCTTTCCTAATACGCGTTTTTTCGGCTTCAACATCAATTTCGACTTCTAAAAGTAGGCGAATATCATCCACAATTACAACCGGTGCCTGCGCGCTCTTTGCATCAATGAGTTGTCCAGTAGTGTCGATTTGGATATCAGATAACTTGCCTAGACTCATTAAATAAGGTTTAACAAGTACTAAGAAATCAGTGGGGCCTTGAATCAATAAAGGCACTTTTTGCGAAGGAGGAATTTGCATTTCTCCGCGTAGATTTCTGCAGGCATCAACTAAAGATTTGAGTTTTTTAACCCATAACTCTGAAGCCTCATCAATTTTGCTAGGCTGAGAGATTGGATAAGCTTGCAAGGCAATACTTTGTTTCGGACAATCTTGTAATGATTTCCCTGCTTTAGGGGCAACCGTTTGCCATAGTTCTTCAGTAATAAATGGAATTATTGGGTGAGCTAAGCGCAGAATCGTTTCTAAAACTCTTAAAAGTGTTCTACGGGTTGCCCTCTGACTAGCCGGACTGCCCTGTTGCAATTGCACCTTCGCCAACTCTAAATACCAATCACAATACTCGTCCCAAACAAATTGATAAATTGAACTAGAGATTAAATCAAACCGGTACTCTTTGTAAGCTCTATCAATATCAGCTTCTACTCTTTGTAACTGGGAAACAATCCATCGATCAGCAGGAGAAAAGTCTAAATATCCCTCCGGTCCACAGTCTCCTAGACATTTTGCGAAGCCATTGTCTTCATCGTTACCATTGCAGTTCATTAAAACAAATCGAGTCGCATTCCATAACTTATTACAAAAATTACGATAGCCCTCACAACGATTTAAATCAAAATTAATATTTCTACCCAAGGTTGCCATGGAGGCAAAGGTAAAGCGGAGGGCATCTGTCCCAAAGGAGGGAATACCTTGTGGGAATTCTTTGGTCGTTTTCTTAGAAATAGATTCTGCTTGCTTCGGATTCATTAAATTTTGAGTCCGTTTTTCAAGTAAATCTTCTAGTGAAATACCATCAATCAAATCAATTGGGTCCAAGGTATTTCCTTTGGACTTACTCATTTTCTGACCTTCAGCATCTCTAACTAAGCCATGCACATACACATCTTGAAATGGTACTTTACCCGTGAAATGACAGGTCATCATGACCATGCGGGCAACCCAGAAAAAGATGATGTCAAAACCAGTTACTAAGACAGTAGAGGGTAAAAAACGCTCGAGCAGTTCAGTCTTATTTGGCCAACCTAAGGATGAAAATGGGACTAAAGCAGAACTAAACCAAGTGTCTAAGACATCATCATCGCGCCGAAGGCTGCCAAGATAACCTTGAGCACGCGCTTTTTCATAAGCAGCTTCTTCATTCCTAGCCACAACAAAAGTACCGTCGTCTAAAAACCAAGCTGGAATTTGATGACCCCACCATAATTGCCTAGAGATACACCAGTCCTGAATATTTTCAAGCCATTGTGAATAAGTTGAAGTCCAGTTTTCGGGAACAAGCTTGATATCACCCTCAGTTACCGCGAGAAGTGCTGCGCTAGCAATCGACTCTCCTGGTTTATATTGATTGAAAGGAGTGGGCGTAGACATCGCTACAAACCACTGGTCTGTTAGCATTGGTTCGATAATCGTGCGAGTTCTATCCCCTCTAGGGACCATCAATTTATGATCAACCACTTTTTCTAACAGACCTAATGAGTCTAAGTCTTTAACAATTTTTTTTCTCGCCTCAAAGCGGTCCATACCTTGGTAGGTAAGAGGTGCATTGTCATTAATTTTGGCATCTAAAGTGAGAATACTCATCGGTGTGAGTTGATGTCTTTGACCAACCGCATAATCGTTAAAGTCGTGTGCTGGTGTAACTTTTACTACACCTGTTCCAAATGCTGGATCAACATAGTCATCCGCAATAATAGGTATTTCTCGGTCACATAGAGGCAATACTACCTTTTTACCAATCAGGTGTTGATATCTCTCATCCTCAGGATGAACCATAACAGCTAAATCACCCAACATCGTTTCAGGTCTAGTTGTCGCTACCGTTAAGTGCCCAGATCCATCCGCTAAAGGGTAACGAATGTGCCACATAGAACCAGCCTCTTCCAAACTCTCTACTTCAAGGTCGGAGACTGCGGTGCCTAGAACTGGATCCCAATTAACCAGCCTTTTGCCACGGTAAATCAGACCTTGTTCATATAAAGTAACAAAGACTTCAACAACCGCCTCGGACATCGAGGGATCCATCGTGAAGTATTCCTTACTCCAGTCAATTGAGGCGCCGAGTCGTTTAATTTGACTAGTAATAGTGGAACCCGACTTTTCTTTCCATTCCCACACTTTATTTAAAAATGTTTCTCTACCCAAATCATGTCTTGAAATACCTTGGGCATCTAACTGTCTTTCCACCACAATTTGTGTGGCAATGCCAGCATGATCTGTACCTGGAACCCATAATGCATTTTGACCTTGCATTCTGGCATGACGCGTTAAGCTATCCATAATAGTTTGGTTAAAAGCATGCCCCATATGAAGCGTACCGGTAACATTAGGGGGCGGTAATTGGATACAGAAATTTTCCTGATCAGCTTTGATTTCTAGGACATTTATATCTTTTTCAGCCCAAATTTGACTGAGCTTTTTTTCGATAGCTAAGGGTTCGAAGGCCTTGGCAAGTTCATTTGATTGATTTGCGTCGTTAGACATGGGTGATGAAGGAGTATTATTTTCTATTTTAGACATTCCTAAATTATAATGGTGTATTTCAAAGAGTCCATGTGTCTGAACTTCTACATAATTTAAACCCTGAACAGCTACAGGCTGTTACCCTAGCTACTAAAGATGAAAATGGCAATGCGCAGTCGGCATTGATTTTAGCTGGGGCCGGTAGTGGTAAAACGCGAGTTCTTACAACGAGGATTGCTTACCTCATTCAGACTGGTCAAATTTCACCGATTGGGATCTTAGCGGTTACCTTTACAAATAAAGCCGCTAAAGAGATGTTGGCTAGGTTGTCAGGGATGATGCCGATTAATACTCGCGGTATGTGGGTCGGAACTTTTCATGGCTTATGTAATCGATTATTGAGAGCCCATTTCAAAGACGCAGGATTACCTTCAACTTTCCAAATTTTGGATACCCAAGATCAATTATCTGCGATTAAAAGATTACTCAAATCTTTAAAAGTGGATGATGAAAAGTATCCTCCAAAGCAGTTGCAATATTTCATTTCCAATTCAAAAGAACGTGGAAATAGGCCAAAAGATATTTCCCCCGTTGATGAGTTTCAAGCAATGATGACGAAACTGTATCAAGCTTATGAAGAGCAATGTCAACGAGAGGGCGTGGTTGACTTTTCGGAGCTTCTTTTAAGATCTTATGAACTTCTTAAATTTCATGAGCCAATTAGAGAGCATTATCAAAAGCGTTTTAGACATGTATTAGTTGACGAGTTTCAAGATACCAACACTTTGCAATACGCTTGGTTAAAACTCTTATCTGCCCAAGCAACTCCCCATGCGGCTTGCGTGTTTGCAGTGGGTGATGATGATCAAAGTATTTACGCGTTTAGAGGTGCAGATGTTGCAAACATGCGCTTGTTCGAAAAACAGTACCATCCGGTAACCGTTAAGTTAGAACAAAACTATCGATCCCACGCCAATATTCTGGATACTGCTAACTGTCTGATTGCTCATAATACTGAACGGTTAGGTAAAAATTTACGAACAGATGCTGGACATGGTGAACCGGTCAGACTTTATGAAGCCGCCTCAGATGGAATGGAAGCCTCCTGGTTAATTGACGAAATTCGTAATTTAATTAACGACGGGATGACTAGAAGTGAAGTTGCGATTTTGTATCGTAGCAATGCTCAGTCACGCATTATTGAGCATGGTCTATTTTCTGCTGGAATCGCTTATCGAGTCTATGGGGGCTTGCGCTTCTTTGAGCGTGCCGAAATTAAACATGCTCTAGCATATTTGCGTTTAATGGAAAATCCCAATGATGACACCTCCTTTTCAAGGGTGGTCAATTTTCCTACTCGTGGAATTGGCGCAAGATCAATTGAAGCTTTGCAAGATATCGCCCGCACTCAACAATGTTCACTCTACAGCGCTGCTAGTTCTTTAGAGGGTAAACCGGGCTCCTCTATTAATGGGTTTATCCGTTTAATTGATCATATGCGGGATGCTACACGTAAAAACACACTACCTGAATTAATTGACTATGTGATCCAACATTGTGGCTTAATCCAACATTATTTGGCTGAAAAAGAAGGCCAAGATCGGATTGAAAACTTACAAGAACTAATTAACGCAGCTACGGCTTTTGTCGCTGAAGAAGGCTTAGGTCAGGATGCCGTTGCTTTAACGCCGATTGAGCTCAATACGAGCTTACCGGTTGAGCCACTTTTTGACAATCAAGGTACTACTCAAACGACAGCCATAGAAATGTCACCTTTAGCTGGATTTTTAGCGCATGCATCCCTAGAGTCAGGTGATAATCAAGCACAGGCGGGTCAAGACGCTGTGCAATTAATGACTGTTCATGCTTCAAAAGGACTCGAGTTTAAAGTCGTCTTTATTACAGGCCTTGAGGAAGGCTTATTCCCTCATGAGAATAGTATTAATGAACCAAAGGGTTTAGAAGAAGAGCGCCGATTAATGTATGTCGCCATTACGCGGGCTAGGGATCGTTTGTATTTGTCGCATACTCAGTCTAGGATGTTACATGGTCAAGTGAGGTACAACATGCCATCAAGATTTTTAGAGGAGTTACCGAAGGAGTGCCTTAAACTATTAACTCCAAAACACTCAGAGTCAAGGTGGGGTAATGTGGCAAGGCAAGTTAACCCTAGTTGGGGAAATACTAGCTTGGGTCAAGATTTACCAACTGCCAAAAGTTTTAGTAAAACCTCTGTCGTGGTGCCCAGTACCAAAAGCAATAATGATCATGGTTTTTATGCTGGTCAAATGGTATTTCATCCAAAATTTGGCGAAGGCAGAATTACTGGCTTTGAAGGAAATGGCGCTGATACCAGGGCGCAGGTAAACTTTACTAGAAACGGTGTGAAGTGGTTACAACTCAGCATTGCAAAATTAAGCGCTATTGAATAGTTAGCAGAATAGTTAGCAGAATAGTTAGCAGAATAGTAAGCAAAACGAGTAAGCAAAACTAGCTCTGAAGTTCATACCTAAAATTAGTCGTTATAGTTAGTGCTACATTAGCCGGCTCTGCATTTACTAGCACTTTATTTCGCTAGCTCTCAAATTTCTTCAAGCACTGGCATCTTCATCGGATAAGTTTGCGCTAGTTTTAACTGAGTCCGTGAAGCAGCCTTTCCAAATAGCATAAAAAGAACAATAAAAGATCGTGATGGATAACATGGAAAAGGGTGTGATGAGATAACTAGCATACTGCTTGATATCTAATGCCTCAAAAATACCACCTACAAATAACGGAACAGTTATGAGGATAATCCCCCAAGTGGCGAGATAAACTACGAAAGCACCCTTATTGAACCAAAAACCAAGCCAACTACCGAAAATCGCTTTACGAATACTCAAATTTTGCCAAGCAATCAGTTGCGGCGAAAACCACATCAACATCGCTACGGGTAAATATAAAACTGCTGCAACGATTAAAGCGTAATACATCTCTTGAACGAGGGTTGGCCCAGTAATTTCACCGCTAGTTAAAAGTGGCATTATCTTTTCTACATCAATAAATTGAGATGAAACTAGGCTAATTAATACGATAAATATCGTATATAAACCACCGAGCTTCAATAGTCTCACCCTAATGGCAGGGGGCAGTTCCTTTATTGCAGTAATGTAAATAGAGGGTTTAACTGTTTGTTTTAGGATCACTCTTTGCGTAGCAGTCAGAAAGGCAACTGAGATGCAAGGGTTAAAAATTAATACAAAAATAATACCAACAATCGGTATGAACATGGAAAGTTGCATTAAAAATATATATAGAAACACTAGCATCAAGAAAGTAAAAGGGTTTTGCTTAAATAGCCAAATGCCTTGTCGAATCCAAATGTATCCTGATTTTGGCGGAAGACGATTAATTTGCATGTTGTTTCACCCTTAAACGCAATATTCTTTCAAAATGCTTTGGATCATGGGGGGTTAATAAAGCTGCTTCACGTGGCAAGTGTAAATCCCATAGCCTAGAAATCCAAAAGCGAAGTGCGGCCGCCCTTTGCATAAAAGGCCAAGCTATTTCCTCTTCATCAGTAAATGGCCTTATCTCCTGATAAGCATGTAAAAAAGCACTGATTAAATCGGGTTTAAATGCTCCCGAGGAGTGTTCAATACACCAGTCATTTACCGTGACACAGATATCAAATAGCCATTTATCTGTCCCGGCAAAATAAAAGTCAAAAAATCCACTCAATTCCGGATAAGATCCGGCCGAGGCATCTTTAAACAGGACGTTATCCCTGAACAAATCACAATGACTTGGTCCTTGGGGTAAATCTTGATAGGTCGTACTATGAAAAAATTCTGTTTGAACTTGTAACTCTTCACTTAGTAAGTTTTTTTGCGCTTGATCTAAAAATGGCAGAATTTGTGGAACGGTTTCTTGCCACCAAGGCAAACTTCTCAAGTTGGGTTGGTTTTTCTTAAAAGAGGCGCCAGCAAGATGCATTTTGGCAAGCATCATACCGACTTCGTGGCAATGTTCAGGAGTCGGGGCCATCACGGAGGCTCCTTCAAGTTTACTCACAAGAGCACCGGGTTTATTTTTTAAATCTAAAACAAGATCTTGTTGTTTATTCAGAAAAGGGGCTGGTACCTTAATGCCATGTTTTGATAAGTGCTGCATTAGCTCTAAGTAATAAGGCAACTCTTGCGCAGATAAGCGCTCAAAAATAGTCAGAACATATTCTGTTTGAACATTTCCTTGCAAAGCAGTTAAAAAAAAGTTGCTATTTTCAATGCCAGAGCTAATGCCCTTCAAACTGACGACATCCCCTAAACTGAATTGATTTTTAAACCAAACAGCAACTTCTTCTAAATTTAATTGGGTATAGACCGCCATACGGCTAAAATGGGAGTTGAATTGAAGGAACCCGCTGGATCGTCGTATTTGGTAATGTTGGGCTTGAATTGATTGGTTTACTCATTTCGTAATGAGTACCTGAGCGGGAATCTACTTGAATTTCTACAGGACGACCATTTGAAGTATATTCTGTAATGCGGGTGCCTTGATTTTCTTGATATTCAAAAGAGGTAGGCCTTTTTTCTGTGCCAAGAACGTTCTCATTTGCTCTTACTGATGGAGAGATAGGCTGACGGTTGATCAGTTCCAATTCCTTGGCTTCAAGACCGGGCGAAATATTGGTATTTTGAGCAAAGACTTGATTAGTCACTATCATGTTGAAAGAGGCGATGAAAGTGACGGAAAAAATTAACGCTGATACCCTATTGAATCGGATGTTGTTCATTGGCTTTACAAAAGTAAGTTGTTAAATAAAACATAATTGTACGATTAAGGCATGACTAAAGAAATTTTATTATTGGTTGACGGCTCCAGTTATCTCTACAGAGCATTTCATGCTATGCCAGATTTGCGTAATCCGCAAGGAGAACCTACGGGTGCAATTTATGGCATGATTAATATGCTAAGGCAAGCCCGTCAAAAGATGCCAACTACGCATATTGCTTGCGTTTTTGATGCTAAAGGCCCCACCTTTAGAGACGAATGGTATCCAGAATATAAAGCTAATCGATCTTCCATGCCCGAGGATTTAGTCAAACAAATCGAGCCCATTCACGCCGTAGTGAAGGCGCTAGGCTGGCCAGTCATTATGGTGCCACAAGTTGAGGCCGATGATGTGATCGGTACCTTAGCCAAAAGAGCTAGCGAAATGGATTGGACCACCATCATTTCTACCGGTGACAAAGATTTAGCCCAGTTAGTGAATGAAAAAGTTACTTTAATTAATACGATGACCAATGAAAAATTGGATATTGGTGGGGTAACAGCCAAATTCGGCATTCCTCCGGAGTTGATCGTGGATTATTTAACGATTACCGGTGATACTGTTGATAACGTGCCTGGCGTGCCTAAAGCAGGACCAAAAACCGCTGTCAAATGGCTCACAGAATATGGAAATTTGGACCATTTAATCGAAAAAGCTGCCGATATTAAAGGAGTTGTGGGTGAAAATCTGCGTCAAGCAATTCCTTGGTTAGCCACTGCTAGAAAATTATTAACCGTGAAGCTCGACTGTGAGCTTGACGAACATTTGCTCGATTTATCTGAACTTGAAGCTAAACCTGAAAATCATGATGATTTGAGAGCGTTATTTGTTAAGTATGGCTTTAAAACTTGGCTTAAAGAATACCATCTGACTCAAGATATTCAGTCGGTTGTGAATACGCAGAGTAACTCTGATGCAAGCTCTCCTAACAATGATTTGAATGGCGAAGCATTACAACAGATAGTTCAGAATGACACTAAAAGCGCCAACTATGAGTGTGTCACAAGCCTTGATCGATTGCAGTTTTGGTTAGAAAAAATTAAGTTAGCTCAACTTACTTGTTTTGATACGGAAACAACTGGGCTCGAACCGATGGTTTCAGAACTCGTTGGTATCTCCTTAGCTACTGAAGAAGGGAACGCATGTTACATCCCATTAGCGCATACAACTAGTGAGGATCAACTTAATCGTGAGCTTGTTTTAGAAATGCTAAAGCCTTGGTTGGAAGGCGATCAGTATAAAAAAGTGGGTCAAAATCTAAAGTTTGATCTCCATATTTTGTTAAATCATGGCGTATCTTTAAAAGGCATCCAACACGATACCTTACTCGAATCCTATGTGTTTGAATCCCACAAGCCCCATGATATGGATACGATGGCACTGCGCCATCTTGGTTTAAATACGATTAAATTTGAAGATGTTTGTGGCAAGGGAGTTAAACAAATCACCTTTGATCAAGTGATGCACGAGCAAGCATCCCGGTATGCTGCCGAGGATGCGGACATTACCCTGCGCCTGCATGAAAATTTTGCACCAATTATCCAAAATGATCCTAGCTTAAAGTTTGTATATGAGTCTATCGAAATGCCGACCATGAGGGTCTTAGCCATTATGGAACGCAATGGCATATTGATTGACACAGAAAAACTAGCTGCTCAGAGCCAAACTGTCGGTAAAAAACTAATTGATTTAGAAACTGAAATTTATAGCTTGGCGGGTCAACGCTTTAATATCCAATCGCCCAAACAAATCGGTGAGATTCTTTTTACATTACTCAAGTTGCCTGTAGTGAAAAAAACACCTGGTGGGGCTCCCTCTACCGATGAAGAGGTGCTCGCGAAGTTGTCCGAGGATTATCCGTTGCCAGCCAGAATTCTAGACTATCGAAGCCTTGCTAAATTACAGTCGACCTATATTGAAAAACTGCCTAGAATGATCAATAAGAAGACCAATCGACTGCATACGAACTATGCCCAAGCCGTTGCGGCAACAGGACGTCTTGCATCTAATGAACCTAACTTGCAAAATATTCCAATTAGAACCGAAGAGGGCAGGAAAATTAGGGAAGCCTTTATTGCCAAACCTGGCTTTAAACTCATGTCTGCCGATTATTCGCAAATTGAACTGCGCATCATGGCACATTTTGCCCAGGATGAAAATCTTTTAGATGCCTTTGCTAATGGATTAGATATTCACAAAGCAACAGCAGCTGAAATTTTTAATGTCCCATTAGACTTAGTAAGTAGCGAGCAAAGACGCTTTGCTAAAGTTATTAATTTTGGTCTAATTTACGGCATGAGTGCTTTTGGTCTAGCCGGGAATTTAGGTATTGATAGAGGTGCTGCACAAAGTTATATTGATACCTACTTTGCTCGGTATCCTGGAGTCGCTAAATATATGGCAGTTACGCGGGCAACTGCCAAAGATAAAGGCTATGTAGAGACTTTCTTTGGTCGTAGACTATGGCTTGCGGAAATTCAAAGCACTAATGCAATGCGTCGACAAGGCGCAGAGCGAGCGGCAATTAATGCACCAATGCAAGGTACTGCTGCTGACTTAATTAAGTTATCAATGATTAAAGTACAGGAATGGCTTGAAGCAGAAAATCTTCAAACAAAATTATTACTTCAAGTACACGATGAATTAGTCCTTGAGGTTGCTGAAGTAGAGATGGACTTTGTCAAAGAGCATCTCAACCGAATAATGACGACCGTTGCAGCGCTAAGTGTTCCTTTAGAGGTGGGCATTGGTATCGGCGATAATTGGGAAGAAGCGCATTAAGCACTAATTAACCATGTCCATTTTATTTTCAATTTCATTAGCAACCATTGCTGCTGGCGTAGTAAGTATTACGATTGCTGCCACACTATCCTTTAAATTCCTGACCAAGATTGTTGAAAACATGGTTAGTTTTTCTGTAGGGATTTTGTTGGCAACGGCGTTTTTGCACTCCTTGCCAGAAGCTTTCGAAGCCCCTGGAGTCTCTGCTGCCACCTTATTTTCTTTTTTATTGGCTGGCATCTTATTTTTCTTTGTCCTCGAAAAAATCGCTTTATTAAGACATAACCATCACCATGAGGGAGATGGACACGATCATCATCATGGTCACGATGCAGAAAATGCGGGGAAGAGTGGCTGGATGATATTAGTAGGTGACGGCCTACATAATTTTGTCGATGGAATTCTGATCGCTGCCGCCTTTATTGCCAATCCTGGAATTGGAATTTTGACAGCAATCGCCATTATTGCCCATGAAATACCTCAAGAAATTGGGAATTTCATGGTCTTATTAAATGCAGGCTTTTCAAAAATTCGCGCTTTAATTTATAACTCTATTTGCGGTCTTTTATCTACCATCGGAGGATTGATAGGATATTTTTATTTAGAGGACTCTGCAAAGTTAATCCCCTATCTAATGGTTTTTGCATCAAGCAACTTCATCTATATTGCGGTCAGTGATCTCATGCCACAAATGCACCGGAGGTTTCAATTAAAGGAATCTTTAAAACAAATTAGTTTGATTTTGTTAGGAGTGGCTTTAGTTTTAAGCCTCTCCTTTTTGACATAAAAAAATTTAGATCTTTTGATTTAGGGTATTTCGATACCATTCATGAAAATGCTGCATGCCGTCCTCCATTGGGCTTTGATAAGGTCCAACCTCATTTTCACCTCTAGCTAATAGTGCTGCACGACCTGCATCCATGCGGTGGGCAATTTCATCATCCTCAATACATGTTTCCATGTAAGCGGCGCGTTCAGCCTCGATAAACTCTCGCTCAAACCAAACGATTTCTTCTGGATAGTAGAATTCAACAACATTTCTTGTTTGGGTTGGACTAATTGGTTGAAGGGTTGAAATACACAAAACGCCAGGGTACCACTCGACCATCACATTCGGATAGTAGGTTAACCAAATCGCCCCAAATTTTGGCAGTTTTCCTTTGTGATGCCTTAAAACCGCTTCGTGCCATTTTGAATAAACGGAGGAACCAGGTTTTTTGAGTTGATTATTAAGACCAACCGTTTGAACACTATGCCAATTACCAAATTCCCACGATAAATCATCACAGGTTACAAATTGACCTAGTCCTGGATGGAATGGACCAACGTGATAATCCTCAAGATAGACTTCAATAAATGTTTTCCAGTTGTAGTTACAGTCATGTATCTCAACATGATCCAATAAGTAACCATCAAAATTTAATTGGTCTTTTACCCCTAAGTTGGCAAGATCTTTATAGACGTCTCGCTTGCCGTTAAATAGAAGTCCTTGCCAATTTTGCAATGGACTCTTATTTAGATTTAGGCAAGGATTATCCCCAAAGTGGGGGGCACCTAATAATTCACCATTTAGGTCGTAGGTCCAGCGATGCAAAGGGCAAGTAATGTTTTGAACGTGACCACGACCATTGAGCATGATGGCTTGACGATGTCGACAAACATTGGACAAGAGTTCGATACCAGTTTCATTACGCACCAAAACGCGACCTTCATTTTCGTTGCGCAAGGTTTGATAGCTCCCGATCTCGGGAACCATGAGTTCATGCCCTACATAGTTAGGGCCCTGCGCAAAAAGCAACCGAAGTTCTTTTTGAAATAATTCAGCGTCAAAGTAGGCGCTTACTGGTAATTGTAAATTGGACGGCGCAAGTTGCTGCGCGGTAGCCAGATTAGTCATTCTCCCCACCCCCGAAAAAAAGTCAGCCGAAGCTAAGCGGAATAACCAATCCAACCATCGACATGTCGATATTGGAAAGGAATCTACTATTATAATTTAACTTGTATTCGAAGTCTAGAATTTGCCTAATTTTCCTGTTAGGATAATTAACTAATATTGAATTGATATAAATATGCCAACTGCTAAAACATCTACTGATAATCCAAAAAATTCGATTGAAACAGTCAATTACGAAAAAGCAGTCAGTGAACTTGAAAAACTGATTGCCGATATGGAGTCTGGTAAATTATCTCTCGAGGAAACGCTGAGCTCTTACAAAAGAGGATCTGAGTTAATTAAACATTGCCAATCTCTCTTAGAGCAAGTGGAACAGCAAATAAAAATCTCCGAGGAAAATTAATGTTAGATTGGAAAGATTGGCACTCAAGGCATCTTGAGCGGATTGAGGGTGCGCTAAAGACGGCTACTCCCTCTGGGTTAGTAGGTGTCGAACGTTTGGAAAGTGCGATGTCCTACGCAGTATTAGCAGGTGGTAAAAGAATACGCCCATTGATTGTTTATGCCACTTACGAATTAGCTAGTCCGCAAGTGAAGTTACTTACTGCCTCAACTGTAGTTGATCAAGTGGCAATGGCACTCGAGTTAATACATACTTACTCTTTGGTGCATGATGACTTACCCGCCATGGATAACGATGATTTTCGACGTGGTAAACCTACTACGCACAAAGTTTATGACGAGGCAACCGCATTATTAGTTGGCGATGCATTACAAACACTCTCTTTCCAAATGCTTAGTGAATTAGACGCTGATCTGCAAGTGAAAATCGACTTGATCAAAGAGTTGAGTTTCAGTGCTGGGGTACACGGCATGTGTGGCGGACAAGCAATTGACTTGGCAAATGTTGGGCTTATTCTGAGTTTAGAACAATTAATTCAAATGCATCAGTTGAAAACGGGTGCCTTACTAAGGACTGCCATTCGGTTGGGTACCATCATGGCATCACTAAGTGAGGCAGATAAAAAATCGTTAGATCAATTTGCGAACGATGTTGGCTTAGGTTTTCAGGTTACCGATGATATCTTAGATGCTACTCAGAATTCTGAGACCCTTGGTAAAACAGCTGGCAAAGATGCTCAAAATAATAAACCGACTTTTGTTAGTTTTATGGGCCTTGCGCAAGCACAATCCTATGCAGAAGATTTGTTGCATTCTGCAATTAGACACATCAGCCATTTTGGTGAGGAAGCTGAGCCACTGCGACGCATCGCCTATTGGGCTTTTCAACGCAGTTCTTGATGTCCTAGGGTCCTTAGATTTTCTCTAGGGACCATCTTGGTAGCACATCAAAGGCGTTTGAGGTATCAAATGCCTGCTTGTTTTCTAAAATTCTTAAGCTTGCTGCAAAGGCAATCATCACACCGTTATCCGTGCATAAATGGGTTGGGGGATAGAGAATTTCACACTGTGGTAATTTACCCGTTAATTCCGATAGTTTTTCTCTCAGTTGAATATTTGCGCCTACTCCACCCGCAACAACTAGACGAAAGCAGTTAGTTTGACGCATGGCGAATTCCACTTTACTTTGTAGCACATCGACGGTCGCTTCTACGAAGGCCCTCGCTAAGTCAGCTTTGAAAGAAGCATCTAATTCAATCTGTTCTTTTTCAGCCTGCTTGATTTGAGTAAGTACCGCAGTTTTCAAACCCGCAAAAGAAAAGTCTAAATTTTTTGAGTGAATCAATGGTCTTGGCAGTTTAAATCGATTGGTGGTGCTGGTTTGAGCCAATTTTGAAACTTCAGGTCCACCAGGGTAAGGTAAGTTCAGTAATTTCGCTGTTTTATCAAATGCTTCTCCTACCGCATCGTCCAAGGTTTCGCCGAGGATGGAGTAATCACCAATCGCTTTTACCATCATAATTTGAGTATGACCACCTGATACAAGTAAAGCCAAGAACGGAAAGAAGTTTTTCGGATCAGTTTCTTGAAAACGCTCGGAAAGAAGCGGTGAAAGTAAATGACCTTCTAAATGATGGATGCCGATACTTTTCTTATTCAGTGCAAAAGCCAAACCTTTAGCCACAGATGAGCCGACTAATAAGGCACCAGCTAGACCTGGACCTTTCGTATAAGCAATATGATCAATTTGGGAAATACTGAGCTTAGATTCTTCTAAGCAAGATTGAATCAAGGGCAAAATCCGTTTAACATGATCCCTAGAAGCTAACTCAGGGACCACACCACCATATTCTTCATGCATTTTGACTTGCGAATAGAGTGATTGCCCCAGTATTCCTAGGTGCGGAGATTGGTTATTTTCCCAAAATTGGGAGTCATAGACCGCAATACCGGTCTCATCACAAGAAGTTTCTATGCCAAGAGTATACATTTTCTAATTTTCTCATGATACAATCATATTCTTGAAATTATTTACAGAGATTTTTAACGCATGACTACTATTCGTCTTCGTGAGAACGAGCCCTTTGAAGTTGCATTACGTCGTTTTAAACGCACTATTGAAAAAAACGGTTTATTAACAGATTTACGCGCTCGTGAGTTTTACGAGAAGCCAACTGCTGAGCGTAAGCGTAAAAAAGCCGCTGCTGCGAAACGCCATTACAAGCGTATCCGTAGCCAAATGCTCCCTAAAAAATTATATTAATTTACTGAGTTCTTACTTATCTCATTGGGGTTAAGTCCCACTGTAGTAATAAGTTCAGTATAAAAACCCGCTGATGATATTCACAGCGGGTTTTCCTATTTTTTCAGACTAACAATAATAACCATAATTTTCATTTAGTAATATAGTTACTAATCAATCGGAATTTTTTAGAGGAATCTATGAGCTTAAAAGAACAAATTAGTGCTGAGATGAAACAAGCAATGAGGGATAAAGACACCCATAAGTTAGGTACTATTCGTCTTTTAATGGCGGCAATGAAGCAAAAAGAAGTCGATGATCGCATCGAAATTACGGATGCCCACATTATTGCCATTGTAGAAAAAATGATTAAGCAACGAAAAGATTCTATTGCCCAATTTCAATTGGCTGCTAGGGAAGATTTGGTAGCGAATGAAACGCAAGAAATGAAAGTGCTTGAACTTTATTTACCAGCGCAATTATCTGAAGAAGAAGTGATGACGGCGGTACAGAATGCGGTATCTGAGTCTGGTGCCACCGGCCCTCAAGATATGGGTAAAGTTATTAGTTTGCTCAAACCTTTATTAGCCGGCAAGGCCGACATGGGTAAAGTTTCGGGATTAGTCAAAGCAGCGCTCCAAAAGTAAGAAAATCACAAGGAAATTGGTTCATTGATTCCTAGAGCATTTATTGATGAGTTGCTCAGTCGCGTTGATATTGTTGACGTGGTTGGTAAGTCTGTAACTTTAAAAAAATCGGGGTCAAATTTACAAGGATTATGTCCCTTTCACCAGGAGAAATCTCCATCCTTTTCTGTTTCTGAAACAAAGCAGTTCTATCATTGCTTCGGTTGCGGGGCTCACGGTTCAGCCATTAGTTTTTTGATGGAATACGCTGGCTTAACATTTACGGATGCAATTGAGGAGTTAGCCCAGGGGGTGGGTTTAACTGTGCCGAAAGAGACAGTTGCAATAAATTCGCCACTCAATCAACAATTGAGCTCTAGATTATTTGAGGCAATGGAAAAAGCGGCGAACTTCTTTAAAGAAAATTTAAAGAAAGATCAGCGTTCAAAAAACTATTTAATTAATCGAGGACTGTCTGGAGAGGTAGCTCTAAGATTTGGTATTGGATCTGTTCCAGATGCTTGGCAGAATTTAGAAGCTGTATTTGGTTCATATACCCAAACTGAAGTAGCTAACACCTTAGCCGAAGTTGGACTCTTGATTCAATCCGAGGGGGATGCGAAGTCAGCAGTCAAGCGCTACGATCGCTTTCGGGATCGAATTATGTTTCCCATCCGAAATTTAAAAGGTCAAGTGATTGGCTTCGGCGGTCGAGTGATTGATAAAGGAGAGCCGAAGTATTTGAACTCTCCAGAAACCCCACTCTTTAAAAAGGGGATGACCCTTTATGGACTGTTTGAAGCTAGAAAATTTATTCGTGAAATGTCCTATGCGCTAGTTTGTGAGGGCTATATGGACGTTGTAGCATTAGCTCAACTAGGGTTTCCTAATGCAGTTGCAACTTTAGGTACAGCCTGTACTGAAACCCATGTGCAATTACTTTTGAAGCATACCGATAAGGTAATTTTTTCTTTTGATGGAGATGCAGCTGGCGTTAGAGCTGCTAAAAGGGCTTTTGAAGCCTGCATACCTTTGTTGTCAGACGAAAAAGAGATTCGTTTCTTATTTTTACCTAAAGAACATGATCCAGATAGTTTTGTGCGTGAGAATGGCGCGGAGGCATTTAAAGAAGAAGTTGAAAAATCAATGCCCCTTTCTCTATTTTTTATACAGGTAATTGGTGAGGACATCGATTGGAAAACTGCCGAGGGCAGGGCACAAGCGCAAAGTGAAGCAAAGCAATATTTTAAAAAAATGCCTGCAATTGCCTTGAGAGTCCAAATATTGAGGGAGTTAGCACGCAGGTTGGGAGCAACGCAAATAGAGTTGGAACAATTTTATGGCATACCTTCAACCACTGTTCAAGAAGTTCCCATCAAGCCGTTACAGCCTAAAACGAACCAAAAAAGCAATGATTGGCAAAAAAAGTCAGATCTTCGGGCTTTAGAAAATTTAGCAAAACAAAAACCGATTACTCCTTCAGATTTACCGATTCAAATCATTAAACTACTCATCCAATACCCTCAGTTAGGAAAGAAATTAAGTGCTCAAGAGGCTACTGACTTAATTTATATTGCTTCAAACAGAACGAAGCAAGCGGGTGCAATTATGAAAGATTTAATCGACTTATGCAGACTAGAACCTGAAGACAGTAATTTTTCTTCCTTTCAAATTGTATTGAGTCAATCAGAGTATGCTTCAGCTTACAACACATTGCTTAGAAAACTCCTTGAAACAGAATTTACCTTTGAGGATGCAAACATCCATATACAAGGTGCTCTCAAAAACATCCATAAGGATATGATCAAGTTAGAAATGCAGGAAATTTCGGAGCGCATTAGTAAAGCAATCAATACTCCTGAAGATTTGACTCGATACAGAGAGCTAGGAATGTTACTTAAAAATGCTTAACTTCCACACTAATTTGGGAGACTTAAGGATTTTTTTTGAATTACGTATCAAAAGTGAGCGTTTTTGAGGTACAATACAAGGCTATCAAAATGTTTTAGAACATCGAAATTACATAAATCGGCTACTGAGGTTCTGTAATACTGACCTCAGACATTATTGCTACTAACGACGCATTAGGTAGTTACAAAATTAAGTAGTTATAAATTAGTTTTTTTCATTTTTTAACATCTAGAGCGAATATGCCAAAGACCATACCCGTTAAAAAAACACCTTCTAAAAATGTGTTGTCAAAAAAAGCAACTCCCGCAAAAGTTGCACCAAAGAAAACAACTCTGAAAGCAGAAACTAAAACCAAAGCTAAGGTTGTAGTTTCTAAAACAGTAGCTAAGACTGCAGGGAAGGTCATGACTAAACCTGTAAGCAAGACTGCCTCAAAACCAGCTCAAAAGACAGTTGTAAAATCAACACCTAAAGCAACAACCAAGGTTGCAATTAAAGTTGCATCCAAAGTTATTAACAAACCGGTTACTAAAGTAGCACCAAAACCAGCACCTAAAGCTTCTACGAAAAGTATTGCTAAACCTGCTGTTAAGTCTATTTTAAAAAGCGCTTCAAATACAAAAACGCCTGTTAAAGAAATTGCTAAAGCAAAGAATTCAGTTAAAACAATTAAAATAGAAAAAAGTGTAAAGTCAGTGAAAGAAACAACTCCAAAAAAAGTTATTCCAACCAAGCAAAATCAAAATAGTCCAAAAAAATCGACTGTATCAACAACCAAAAATTCAACAAATACAAAGCCTTTAGCTAAAGAAGTAGTTAAAAAAGTAGCCACAAAATCTGCTTCTGGAAAAATTGTAGTTTCGAAAAAAGTAATAGCTGTTGAGGATGTTAAAAAGACTCCAGCAAAAAAACAAAATGAAGTTAAGAAGTCAGTCAAAGCCGCTTTACCGAAAGCGGTTCCGGCAACTAATGAAAAGGTCGAAGAGTTTATCGTCGTGCCTGAACTTGTGGTCGACGCAGTGTCTGAAGAATCTGGTGTGGTTGATTTAAGTCTAGAACAGCCTGTCAAAAAGACTAGGGGTAGGAAGCCAAAACCAAAACCTTTGATTGAACCGGGCTCTGAAGTCAGAACCGAACGACAAAAAAATCGCGAACGTAAAGCAAAAGAAAAGCAAATTTTGCAGGACTTTAATAATACGCGTTTAGGTAGTGAAGAGCAGTTAGAGTTGCGTCGATCAAGATTGAAAACACTCATTAAAATGGGTAAATCCAGAGGGTATTTAACCTATGGAGAAATCAATGATTTGATGTCTGATGAATTGTCTGATACCGACTCATTAGAAACTCTCATTGCCTTGCTTAGTGATATTGGCATTATGATTTACGAGCAAGCGCCTGATGCTGAAACATTGATTTTAAATGAAAATGCGATCACTGGATCCTCAGATGAAGAAGCTGAGGAAGAGGCTGAAGCAGCTTTGGGTGCTGTGGATTCTGAGTTTGGAAGAACAACAGATCCTGTGCGTATGTATATGCGTGAAATGGGAACAGTTGATCTTCTTACAAGAGAAAAAGAAATTGTCATTGCCAAAAAAATTGAGGCTGGCCTCAAAGATATGTTGATGGCATTGTCGGCTTGTCCTGTAACGATTTCAGAAATTATTGAATCATCAGAACAAATTATTAACAACATTATTCAAGTGGATGATTTTGTTGACGGTTTAGTCGATCCGAATGCTGAAGATATTCCGATGACGGTTAGTCCAGTAGACGAATTAGAGATTGATGATGAATTAGAGGTAGATGAAGAAGATGAAGAAGAGGGCGGTGGTGGCGGTGCAGCCGCTAATGCAGCTTCTGCCAAACAGTTAGAAGAATTAAAGCGCTTATCTTTAGATAAATTTGCGATCATTCGAACTCAATTTGAGAAAATGCGCCGTGCTGTTGAAAAAGAGGGCTATAACTCTCCGAACTATGAAAAAGCACAAACTATTATCCGTAACGAGTTATTAGGTTTTAGATTTACCGCTAAAAGCGTCGAACGTTTATGTGACACAATCCGCTCCCAATACCATGATGTCATGGCAACTGAGCGCGCTTTGGTAAATATCTTAGTTGATAAGATTGGCGTGAATCGTAGCGATGTCCTTAATGATTTGCCAAATTACAGTATGGACTTAAGCTGGACTGATAAGCTCATCAATGAAGATAAACCTTATCGTGCATTGCTTGAAAGAAATGTTCCTGCGATTCAAGAACTTCAACAAAAGTTATTGAATATTAAAAACTCTGTAGTTATTCCGTTAACTGAACTTAAAAATGTTCATAAACAGATGACTGCTGGTGAAAAGCGTGCGCGTGAAGCGAAGCGTGAAATGACGGTCGCTAACCTTCGACTTGTAATTTCTATTGCTAAAAAATATACCAATCGTGGTTTGCAGTTCTTGGATTTAATCCAAGAGGGCAATATCGGTTTAATGAAGGCGGTTGATAAGTTTGAATACCGCCGTGGCTACAAGTTTTCTACTTATGCAACTTGGTGGATTCGTCAGGCAATCACAAGATCGATTGCTGACCAAGCCAGAACGATTCGTATTCCAGTGCATATGATTGAAACGATTAATAAGATGAATCGTATTAGCCGTCAGATTCTTCAAGAAACTGGTATCGAACCAGATGCAGCAACACTTGCATTGAAGATGGAGATTCCTGAAGACAAGATTCGTAAGATTATGAAGATTGCTAAAGAGCCTATCTCAATGGAAACACCAATTGGTGATGATGATGACTCACATTTGGGTGACTTTATTGAAGACGGCAATACCTTAGCACCAGCTGAAGCTGCTTTGCATGACTCAATGCGTGATGTAGTGAAGGATATCTTGGATTCATTAACACCAAGGGAAGCTAAGGTATTGAGAATGCGTTTTGGTATCGAAATGAGCACTGACCATACTCTCGAAGAGGTTGGTAAACAGTTTGACGTTACACGTGAGCGTATTCGTCAGATTGAAGCGAAGGCACTTCGTAAGATGCGTCATCCAAGTCGAAGCGATAAATTAAAAACCTTCCTCGAAGACGAATAAGCCTAGCAATTCCGGGTAAATAAGCATTGTGGTTAAAACCCATTTTGCTTGCTTAGTTTTAGTTAGGTTTTAAACTATAACGCCGTAAAAAAGTAGTTTGCATTGCCCAAAAGTTTTGGGCCGTTAGCTCAGTTGGTTAGAGCAGAGGACTCATAATGGACTTAACCATGGGGTCCGGTAGTAGAAATCGTAATGATTTCAATGGTTTAGTAGTGGTGGAGGTGCAGAAAAAACACTACACACCAACTACACACCGTAAGGTTTTTCATGGTGTGTAGTAAATAGCGGTTTTGTGTGGTTTTAGTAGTAAAAAAGCAGTTGAGAATTGTGTAG